>Ga0302299_10000877_pt1 | contig 17512 bp, 15 predicted proteins | sample III_Fen_N3_4_FD_198795 | JGI IMG/M metagenome (GOLD analysis project Ga0302299, IMG submission 198795) | Peat permafrost microbial communities from Stordalen Mire near Abisko, Sweden - III_Fen_N3_4 | ecosystem: Environmental > Terrestrial > Soil > Wetlands > Permafrost | place: Sweden: Abisko... | reverse complement strand
CTCGTCGAAGGGGAGCCGGACGGTGGGTGCGCCGGACCGGTCCTCGACCCCCCACGCGTCGTGGAGCCGCCCATGGCGCAGCTCGGCCCCGCCAGCCCCGTCGACCTCGATCACCAGCCTGCCGGCGCCCATGAGGGCATCGAAGCGGCGCTGCCGGCGCAGGGCCTGGGCCAGCGCCGTCGCCCGCTCGCGGACATCGGCGGCCTCCTCGAACCGTTGCTCGGCGGCCAGCTGGTGCATGCGCTCGGCCAACGGCTCGAGCAGCAGGAGTGGATCGTGGCGCAGGCCGTGCACGGCGCGGGCGACGATGTCGGCGTAGGCCGCCGGGGTGATCCCTCCCGCGCACGGGCAGGTGGAGACGCCGAGCTGGGCCGACGAGCACGGCGCCTCGCGCGCCGCCCGGCCAGGAGTGGCCGAGCATCGACGCAGGGGCACGACCGTCTCGATGGCCTCGGCGACCCGCTTGGCCACCCTGGTCGACGCCAGCGGACCGAGGTAGAGGGCGCCGTCGTCACGGGCGACCCGCACGACCGAGAGCCGGGGGAACGCCTCGTTGAGGGTGAGCTTGAGATACGGGTAGCGCTGCCAGGTGGTGCCCTGGCGGTTGAAGCGGGGCTCGTGCTCGTGGATGAGGCGGACCTCGCGCACCGCGGCCTCGAGCGTGGTGGCGCACCGGTGGTGGTCGATGGCCTGCGTCTCACGGAGCAGCTGACCGACCTTGCGACGGCTGTCGCCCGAGAAGTAGGAGCGGACCCGCGACCGCAGGTTGGTGGCCTTGCCGACGTAGAGCACCCGGCCTGCCCGATCGCGGAACAGGTACACCCCGGGGGAGCGGGGCAGCGAGTTGGTGAGCGAGAGCTTCGAGGCCTGGGCATGGCCGACGATGGTGGGCAGGGTGAGCAGGTCGTCGAGCCCGGTGACGCCGAGGCTGGCGGCCCGCTCGAGCAGCAGGTGCAGGAGGTCGGCGGTGGCCAAGGCATCGTCGAGGGCGCGGTGGCTGGGCTGGTGGTCGAGCCGCAGGTGGGAGGCGAGGGTGCCGAGCTTGCAGTTGGGCACCTCGTCTCGCACGAGCCGCCGGGCCAGGGCCAGCGTGTCGATCGAGCGGTTGGCCAGGCGGGGTCGCTCGGAGCGGGACAGGGCGGCCTGGATGAACCCGATGTCGAAGCGCACGTTGTGGCCCACGATGATCGCGTCGCCCATGAACTCGAGCAGCGTGGGGAGCACGACCTCGATGCGGGGCGCCGGTATCACCATGGCCTGGGTGATGCCCGTGAGCACCGTGATCTCCGGCGGGATGGCGGCCCCCGGGTTGACCAGGGTCTGGAACGTGCCGACGCACTCGCCCCCTCGGACCTTGACCGCCCCGACCTCCGTGATGCCGCAGCGCTCGGACGAGCCGCCGGTGGTCTCGAGGTCGACCACGCAGAACGTGACGTCGAACAGCGGCGTGCCGAGATCGTCGAAGCTGCGCTGCCGGGTCTCGAGCCTGGCCCGACGGGGAGCATCGACCGGAACGGGTGCTCGCAGTGGCAGGCTCAGGTCGTCGAGGAGGGTCACGAGCCACAGGTGTATCGAACTTGTGTTCGCCCGTCAAGGATGTCGGCACCTCGAGAACGGCGGGTACCATCGCACCCGTGTCCGCACCTCGTTACCGCTGCACCGCGTGCGGCAACCTCACCCGGTTCGACGTCACCACCAGTCGCCAGGTCCGCGCCTTCCACCACTACACGGTCGGCGGGGAGCTGCAGGTCGAGGACGTCGAGGTGCTCAGCGAGTCGGTCGACGAGGTCGAATGTCGATGGTGCGGCACCGGCCGATCGGTGATCGAGATCTCGGCCGACGAGGCCGAACTGGTGGCCGCGGAGGACGACGGCCCGGCCTGACTTACGGCCTGGCTCCGGGTTCTTGTCACACCCCCTTCGTAGTGTTCGCAGCAGGTGGAGCGACCGGGTCGAACCCGGTTGCCGGACGAACCCCCACGGAGCCCCCCACATGCGATCCATCGACCGACCTCGAGACCACGCCCGTGACGAGCCGCTCGTCATCGATTGCGACGAGTGCTCGATGCGCGACACCGACACCTGCGCCGACTGCATCGTCACCTTCCTCTGCACGAGCGACCCGCAGGACGCGGTCGTGATCGACGTGATCGAGGTCCGGGCGTTGCGCCTGCTCGCCGAGAGCGGCCTGGCCCCGCCGCTGCGCCATCGGCGCCACGCCGGATGACGGGCTCGGGGTCCGAGTGCCAGGCCGGAAGCTCTGACGTAGTGTCAGGTCATGCTCGCCCGACCCTCACGGCGGGTGGCCCCTGGGGGGTTCTCGAGACGGTTCGTCGCGGTCCTGGCCATGGTCCCCGCGCTGCTGCTCACCACGCCGTTCGTCTCCAGCGTCTCGACCGCGGCCGCTCCATCGCCCCCGCTCGCCTACGACGTGCTCACCAACGCCGATCTCACCCGGCCCCGCATCATCATGACGGCGAGCGACCTTCCCGTGGTGCAGGCCCGGCTGGGGCGCGAGCCCTATCGGTCGATGCTGCACGACCTGCAGGTCCGGGCCGACGCGGCACCGGTGGCCAACCCGGCTGACCAACCCGACTGCAACCTCACGGTCAACCGCAACCGCGAGGAGCAGAAGTCCCGAGCCGCGATGGATCTGGCCTTCCTCTACCTCGTCGATCGGGTCAGCGATCCCGCCACCGGCGACGCCGTCGTGCCTTCGGCAGCCCAACGCCAGTCGATCGGTGACCGCTCCCGCGATCTCCTGCGCTGGATGTGCACCAAGAGCCGCATCCCCATCCAGTTCGACCGTGACATCAACACCTCCAACGAGCTGCTGAGCGAGTCGGCCGCCTACGACGCACTGGCCGGCGCCGGCTACGACTTCGCGGGCTACGAGCCCACCATCGTCGACAACATCGCCACCCTCACCACCGAGTTCTTCCACAACTACAACGACCCGACGAACACCAATCCCAACATCTTGGCGATGACGCTTTTCGCCACCAACAACCACCGTTCGAAGAGCGCAGCGTCGATGGGAGTGGCCGCGCTGGCCCTGGTCGGCTCACCGGTGTCAGGCATCGAGCCGGGCGGGTGGCGCGATCCGGCTCGCTGGCTCGACTTCGGCCTCGAGCGGGTCGACCTGGTGCAGCGATGGACCTACGGCGCGGGGGACGGTGGCTACGGGGAGGGTCTCGGATATTGGCGACTGTCGAGTGAGAACATCGTCCCGTTCGAGCACGCGTGGGACCGACTCGCCGGTGGCCAGACCACCAGGACGGCCGCCGGTGTCGAGATTCCGAGCATGTGGCGCAGTCCGCAGTTCGCCCAGATGCAGCAGTGGGCACTCGACCTCACCCTGCCTGACGGCACGCTGGCCCCGATCGACGATTCGAAGGTGGGGGAGCGGGCCCAGTTCGGCTTGTTCCCAGACGCCTTCGCCGGGTCGTCCCAGCTCGGCTGGCGCTGGCAGCACGCCACCGTTCCCTACGAGTCCGAGAACAACATCGACATGGCGCCGTTCTCGATCGTGGCCTACGACGACACCTCCACCAAGGCGCCGGTCGAGGGTTCGGCCGATCGCTTCTACGCCGAGGGCGGCAACGTGGTGTACCGCAGCGACTGGGGAACGGACGCGGTCATGGTCGCCATCGAGGGGGAGCACGGCTCGGCCGAGGAGCTCGGCCGCACCCGGGCCGGCGTCGGCGAGCTGTGGAGCGCCGCGCATGACCACGCCGATCCCGGGGCCTACCTGATGCAGGGCTATGGCGAACGCCTGCTGCTCGACCCCGGCTACATGGACTACCCGTGGTCGCAGCAGGGGGTCCTGAACAAGCCAGGGGACCACAACCTGGTCATCGTCGATTCGCTCGACCAGCCCCAACAGCCGGCCAACACCTTCGCCGCTTCGGCCGCGGGAGCCGCGGCCACCGCATTCACCACCGACCCCGGCGCCGACTTCCCGGTCGACGGGAACGCCCAGATCTCCGACACCTTCGACAGCCCGGGGCTGGCGGGCTCCACCGTCACCGCGAGCTACGGCATCACCGAGGGGCAGCCCGCACTGGTGCGACGACGGTTCCTGTTCGTCGACGACCGCTACCTCATCTCGGCCGACTCGCTCAGCTCGCCGGTGTCGCGCACCTACACGTGGCCGGTCAACGGCAACGGCGGCGGATCGGACGGCGTGATGCCGGCTCTGCCGTACAAGTCGCCCGCTGTCGCCCCGCCCGAAGGTGCGGCGGCGATCGCGGCCACGCCCTACCTGGCCTCGGGCGGCACCTTCACGCAGACCTCGGCAGGTGGGGAGTGGACCCGACCTGCGGCGCGGGTCACCACCGCGATGGCCTTCGATACGGGGACCCCCACGGCGTCGACCGCGGAGCGGTTCTACGAGCAGCGGCGTTCGAGCCTGGGGCAGTACACCGCGCTGCTCACCAGCGTCACCGGCACCGACGTCGACGCGCTCGGCATCGCCTATCCCACCCCGACGAGCCAGTCCGCTCCGGTGATCAGCCGGGTGGCGATCGACGGGGCCGCCGCGCTGGCTGTCACCGACGTCGGTGGCGACGCCCGGGTGTTCGTGCTGTCGCGCCCCGCCGGTTCGGGCCCGATCACCGTTCCCGCGTCGGTCACGGGCTCGCGGTCGATCACGACCGACGGCTCGCTGGTGGTGCTCCAGACGACGATGGCCGGCACGGTCACCTCGATCAGCGCCGAGAACGCCACCTTCGCCGCGGTGGCCGGTGGGCCGTCGCTCGACAGCCCGGTCGTGTCGACGTTGTCGGTGCGACTGCCGGGTGATGGCACCGCGGCCGTCGTCGCTCACGCCGGGGTCACGCCCAGTGGATCGAGCGACGCCTCGGCTGCTCCCGGTCCACCGGACCCCGTGGGCATGGTCGAGGTCGGCGGCCTCGGATTCGATGCGGTCGCGGCCGACGGCGCCTGCACGGCGGTCCTCGGCCCGGGCTCAGCCCTCGTGCCCTTGGCCCGCCAGGGTGCGGTGAGGCTACGGGCCGGGGCGGGAAACCAGGCCCCCGCGGCCGACCCCGGAGGGTCGCTCCGGGTCGCGGCCGGATCCACCGTGACGCTCGACGGCCGCGGCAGCTGCGACCCGGACGGCGACGCGCTCGCTCCACATTGGACCTTGACCTCGGCACCAGCCGGTAGCAACTGGTCCCTGGCGGGTGCCGATGGCTGGCGACCGCAGCTCACCACCGAGGTGAACGGGCCCTACCGGCTCACGCTCACGGTCACCGATCGACACGGTTCGAGCTCGACTGCGGCCTCGCTGCTGGTGCTGGCCGGATCGGCGGCGGCCGATCAGGTCGATGACGATCTCGATGGCGTGTTCGACCACGCCGACCCCGACGGCGACACCGCCATCCCGCTCGTCGTCGCCGAGCCCCCACCACCGACCACGACGAGCACCAGCAGCACCGTGGATCCCGGGAGCTCCACCACGACGTCCGCCGTCGGCGCCGGGTCGGCCTCGCCCCCGGCCCCGCCCCCGCCCCCGACCTCGGGCGGCGGAGCCGGATCATCGCTGCCCCTCACCGGCTGGGCGGCCCTCGTGCCCGCGCTCACCGGAGTCGCCCTGATCGTCGTCGGTGGCCTCGCCGTGGCCACGACCCGCCGCCGCGCCCGGCCCTGACCCGGTCCTTCGGTGCGTCGTCGTCGTTTCCCGGGCCGTGGCCTGGGCCGTGGGTCGGGTCGGGCCGCGGGCATGGCGTGGCGTGCGACGATGGCGGCGTGCTGACCGCCGCGTATGCCGACGAGCTGTGCGCGGTCGGGCTCGAGGCGGGGCTCGACCGGGTGGGGATCGCCTCGGCCGAGCCGTTCGACGGCACCCGGGTGATCCTGGAGCAGCGCAAAGCCGCGGGCCTGGCGGCGTCGATGCAGTTCACCTACCGGAACCCGGCCCGCTCGACGGACCCGTCGCGCACGCTCGAGTCGGTGTCGACGCTCGTGGTCGGCGCTCGGCGCTACGACCGCGAGCAGGCTGCCGAACCCGCTGACGGGCGGCCTCACGCCCGGGTCGCGCGCTACGCGGCCGAGGATCACTACGGCGAGCTGCGCCGAGCGCTGGAGGTCATTGCCGGACGGCTCCGCGACGATGGTTGGCAGACCCGCGTCGTGCTCGATGACAACGCGCTGGTCGACCGGGCCGCAGCCCATCGGGCTGGTATCGGGTGGTTCGGCAAGAACTCCATGGTGCTGGCGCCGGGCATCGGGAGCTGGGTCGTGCTCGGGTCGGTGCTCACCGACGCGCCGCTGCCACCCTCGGCGGCCCCGGAACCCGACGGCTGCGGGTCGTGCCGCCGCTGCATCGATGCCTGCCCGACCGGCGCCATCATCGCCCCCGGTGTGGTCGACGCCCGTCGCTGTCTGGCCTGGCTCGTGCAGGCCGACGGGGTGTTCCCGGCCGAGCACCGGGTTGCCCTCGGCGACCGGCTCTACGGCTGCGACGACTGCCAGGAGGTCTGCCCGCCGTCGCGTCGCTCCATCGGCTCCCGACCGGCCGACCAACCCGAACCCGCAGACGAACCCGAACACGCACTCGAGCCGGGCCCCTGGGTCGATGTCCTCGACCTCCTCGCCTCCGACGACGCGGCGTTGCTCGATCGCTACGGTCGCTTCTACGTGCCCCACCGCGAGCCGCGCTACTTGCGTCGCAACGCGTTGATCGTGCTCGGCAACGCCGGGTGCCCCGATGATCCGGGGGTGGCGGTGGCGGTCGAGGCCGCGGTGCACGCGGCCCTGGTCGATGGCGATCCGCTGATCCGGGCCCACGCGGTGTGGACGGCGGGCCGGTTGGGCATCGACCTGCCGGTCTCGCTGCTCGATGACGCCGACCCCCTCGTCCGGGCCGAGCTCGACCGGTGACCCGACACCTGCTGGTCACCAACGACTTCCCACCCAAGACCGGCGGCATCCAGTCCTACCTCTGGGAGCTGTGGCGGCGGCTCCCGCCCGAGTCGACCACGGTGCTCACGACGCCCCACGCCGGCTCCGAGACGTGGGACGCGGCGCAGCCCTTCCGGGTCGAGCGCAGCGCCGAGCGGGTCCTGCTGCCCACCCCAGGGCTCCGCCGACGGATCGACCGGCTCGCTGCCGAGGTGGACGCCGGCGTCGTGCTCCTCGACCCCGCCCTGCCGCTCGGCCTGCTGGGTCCCTCGCTCGAGCGCCCCTACGGCATCGTGGTGCATGGCGCCGAGGTCACGATCCCCGGTCGTCTGCCCGTGTCGCGCTCGGTGCTCGGCCACGTCGTCCGGGGGGCCTCGCTGGTGGTGGCGGCGGGCGGCTACCCGGCGGCCGAGGCGACGCGGGCCGCCGGCGCGCATGCGTCGGTGCCCACGGTGGTCGTGCCCCCCGGGGTGGACACGGCGCGGTTCCACCCGCTCGATCCCGAAACCCGGGCCGAGGTCCGGTTCCGCTTCGGTCTCGACCCCGGGGCGCTGGTGGTGCTGGGACTGAGCCGGCTCGTCCCGCGCAAGGGCTTCGACCGGCTGATCGATGCAGTCGGCCGACTCGCACCAACGCATCCTGATCTGGTGCTGGCCATCGCCGGCAGCGGCCGTGACCGGGCCCGCCTCGAGCGGCGGGCCGAGCGGGGGAGGGCACCCGTGCGGTTCCTCGGCCGGGTCTCCGACGACGATCTGCCGCTCGTCCACGGCGCCGCCGACGTGTTCGCCATGATCTGTCGCAACCGCTGGTTCGGGCTCGAGCAGGAGGGGTTCGGCATCGTCTTCCTGGAGGCCGCGGCCGCGGGGGTTCCCCAGGTGGCCGGGGCCAGCGGGGGCTCGCACGAGGCGGTGGTCGATGGGGTCACGGGGGTGGTGGTGCGTCGGCCCCGCTCGGTCGCCGAGGTCTCCCGCGCCCTGGGACCGCTGCTCGATCATCCCGACCGGCGGGCCCGGCTCGGCCGGGCGGCCCGGGACCGCGTCGTCGACGAGCTCACCTACGACGCGCTCGCGGGGCGACTGGCCGCGGCGATCGCGGCCGTGTGAGGCTGGCACCCATGGCCTCGGGATCAGCGAAGAAGACGAAGCTGCCGAAGCAGCGGGCGGTTCCGGCTCACCGGGTCGGTCGTGAGCACGAGGTCCGGCCCGAGCCGTCCATGCCCGAAGCCCCCGCCGCGACGCGCATCATCTGGGCCTCGATCGCCGGCACCGTGGTCTTCGCGGCCACCGCGATCCCTGCCGCGATCGCCCCCGACGCCTTCGTGGGCGTGGCCGTGCTGGTGTCGCTCGTGCTGTTCCTGCTCGGCACGCTCGCCTTCCTGTGGGCCTATGCGGTCGCCGTCGGTCGGAGCCGCACCGACCTCATGGGCATCGGCGGGCTCTTCTTCCTGGCCGGGAGCGCTCCGAGGCTGGTGCAGCGCCGACTGATCGCCAGCCTGGTCGCCGAGATCGTGATCGCCGGGGTCACCGCGTCGACCCGGGTGTACACCCCGCTGGCGTTCGGTGTGCTCGTGCCGATGTACGGCCTGGGCCTGATGGGGCTCTGGGGCGCCAAGTTCGGGACGTTCCCGCCCCGGCCCCTCGACCCGGCCTGACGGCTCCGGCCCCCGCGCCCGTCCGATATGGTCGGCGCCCATGGCCGAACAGGCGAGAGAGCAGACCACGATCAACGCACCGGTCGAGCAGTGCTACGGCACCTTGATCGACTTCGAGTCCTACCCGGAGTGGGCCGGCGACCTGAAGCAGGCCATCGTCGTCTCCTACGACGAGAACGAGCGGCCCCAGGTCGTCGAGTACCGGGCGGCCGCCATGGGGCGCAGCACCACCTATCGCCTCCAGTACGACTACGACCAGGCACCCAACCGGCTGGGTTGGGAGCTGCTCAGCGGTGATCTCGAGCGCGAGCTCGACGGCCACTACGAGCTCACCGAGGGAACCGAGCCAGGCACCACCGACGTCGTCTACGAGCTCTCGGTCGACCTCATCGTGCCGATCCCGGGCTTCGTCAAGCGGCGGGCCGAGGCCCGCATCATCAAGACGGCGCTGTCCGAGCTGAAGTCCCGGGTGGAGGGCGTGCCTGCCGAGCCCGAGACCGATGACGACGAGTAGCGACGACGAGTAGTGCGCGTCCTCCTCTTCACCGGCAAGGGAGGCGTGGGCAAGACGTCGGTGGCGGCCGCGACGGCGCTGCGGTGCGCCGATGCCGGGCTGCGGACGCTGGTCATCTCCACCGATCCGGCCCACTCGCTCTCCGATAGCTTCGGCCTGGCGCTCGGCTCCGAGCCCACGGTGCTCGCGCCCAACCTGTCGGGACAGCAGCTCGACGCGCAGGAGCGCATGGAGGAGTCCTGGGGTGAGATCCAGGACTGGCTCGTCGAGGTGTTCAACTGGGCGGGCGTCGAGGCCATCGAGGCCGAGGAGCTGGCCGTCGTGCCCGGGCTCGACGAGGTGTTCGCACTGGGCGACATCAAGACCCACGCCGAATCGGGGGAGTGGGACGTGCTGGTCGTCGACTGTGCGCCGACCGCCGAGACGATCCGCCTGCTGAGCCTCCCGGACATCCTGTCGTGGTACATGGAGCGCGTGTTCCCGATGGGACGGCGCATGAACCGCATGATCGGGCCGGTCCTCAGCCGGGTCACCAACCTGCCCATCGCCGGCGACGAGGTCTTCGGTGCCTCCCGCAAGTTCTACGAGCGCCTCGACGGGGTCAAGGAGCTGTTGGCCGACCCCGACATCACCAGCGTCCGGCTGGTGGTGAACCCCGAGCGGATGGTGATCGCCGAGGCCCGTCGCACCTACACCTACCTGTCGCTCTTCGGATACCGGGTCGATGCGGTCGTGGCCAACCGGTTGCTCCCCGACGAGGTCACCGATCCGTGGTTCGATCAGTGGAAGGCGGCCCACCGCGAGCACCTGGCCACCATCGAGGAGTCCTTCTCGCCGGTCCCGGTGCTCAAGGCCCGTCTCGCCGGTGGCGAGCTCGTGGGGCTCGACCGGCTCCGGTCGTTCGCCGACGAGGTCTACGGCGACACCGACGCGGCCGCGGTGCTGCACGACACCGATCCGCTGCGCATCAAGAAGAAGGACGACGGCTACGTGCTCACCCAGGAGCTGCCGTTCGCCGACCACGACGATCTCGAGGTCGGCCGGCGGGGCGACGAGCTGCTGGTGCGCATCGGGCCCTACCGGCGAGCCATCCTGCTTCCCGACTCGCTTCGCCGCCGCGAGGTCACCGGTGCTCGGCTCCGCAAGGGGAAGCTGCGGGTATCCTTCGGCCCCGCACCAGGAGGCAACCGGTGACCGAACCCGAAGGCCCAGAAGCCCAGGCGGACCAGGCGGACCAGGAGGCCAGGTCCGAGGGTCTCGACGATGGCGTCGAGCACCTCCAGGCCGCGGCCAGCGAGATGATCGCGGCCGGCCGGGCGTTCCTCGATGCGGTCGAAGACGTCGTCCGCGATCGCGATGCGGTGGCATCGGTCGTCGATGCGTTCGGCTCGATCGCCCACGCGGCCACCCATGCCGCCAGCCAGGCCGCATCGCAGGCAGCATCACGCGTCGCCACCGGCCGCGATCGCGCGTCAGGCTCGACCGGCGGTCGCGGCGGGGACGACGACGGAGATGATCCGCCGTCGCGAGTGCAACACATCCGGGTGTCGTAGGCTCTCCCTCCACGATGTCGCTCATGACCCCCTCGATCGAACCGATGGTCTCCATACGATGAGGCTTCTCCAGCTACGACTCGATAGCGACGCGAGCGACGCGCTCGACCTCCACCCGATGATGACGGTGGTCACCGGGCTGGACAGCGTCAGCACCGCGCGCATCATCGCGGCCGCCCAGGCCCTGCCCAAGGCGGCCGATCCCGGCCTGCACGGTCTGGTCGAGGCGCACGGGGTGCTCTTCGACCTCTCGGTCGAGACGCTCCAGCTGTTCGGCCTCGACTCCGACCTCGACCCCGTCATCCGCCGTACCGATCTCCCCGGCATCGTCGAGGACGCCCCGGTGGCCCGGCTGTCCACCGAGCAGTTCCTCGCCGCCACCCCCGATGGGCGCTTCCCGGAGCTCGACGCGGCCCGCACCCGCCAGAGATCGGCCCGCGAGACCCTGTCGATCCTGCGCGAGGCCGCCGATCGGGCTCGATCCGATCACGCCGATGCCGCCGCCCGCCTGCGTCAGGCTGCTACCGCGCTGGCCGACGCCGGCCGTCGCGAGGAGGCCGCCCGCGCCGGGGCCGCGCTCGACGAGGCCATGGGCCCGGCCGCCGACCGCGACGAGCTGGTGGCTCGGGAGGCCGACCTCGATGGGCAGCTCCAACGCATCGAGCAGGGCCTCGAGGAGCTCTCCGGCCTCGACACCCGTCCCATCCAGGTGCTGCTCGACGCCATCCGCAACCCGGCACCTGTCGAGTTCGTGCCGTCCGAGCGCGCCGCCCAGCTGGCCGACGAGTTCTCGCTCCTGCAGCGTCAGGTCGACGAGCTCGAGGCGCGCCACGAGACCGAAGGTCGCGGCACCGCCGGCGCCCTGGCTCGCCTCGAGGCCGCCCGCGTCGAGCTGACCGCGGCTGAGAAGGGCATGCAGAAGCCGAACCTCTCGCCGGCCGACGTCGAGGAGCTCGAGGCCGCACACCAGGCGGTGCTGGCCCAGCAGGAGAAGGCCGGCGGCCGCATGGGCCGTCGTGCCAACCAGCAGCGCCTCGAGGAGGCCGTGGTGGCCGAGCAGGCCGTGCTCGACCGGGTGGGCTTCCCCACGTGGAGCTCCTATGTCATGGGTGCCGGCCTGTTGGCCATCGACCCGATGGCCGAGCAGCGCCTCGAGCGGGCCCAGGCCGAGGTGTCCGCCGCCGAGGCGCACTGGGCCACCGTCGCCGAGATGATCGAGGCCGATCCGGAGCACGCCGCGCTCCTCGACCGGCTCGAAGCGGTCTATCTCGAGGCGTTCGACCTCCTCGGCGGCGACGACGAGCAGGCCGACCTCGAGACCGCGCTGCGCTCGGTGCAGGTGCCCAAGCGCGAGGTCTCCACCGATGAACTGGTCGACGCGCTGGCCTACCAACTCGAGCTGGTCGGCCTCGACCTCGGCACCGACAACCCCGGGGTCGACCGCACCCTCATGGCCGCCGAGGCCTTCCTGGTCGAGGTGCAGGGCATCTCCGATCGGGTCGCCGAGCTCGAGGTCGAACGCGACCGCGTGCGGGTCGACCTCGCCGACTGCCGCACCACCCTCGCCCGGGTCGATGCCGCGGCGGCGGCCATGTCCACCATCGACCTCACCGACTCGGCGGCCGCCACCGAGCAGGCCGAGGCCGACACCGATGCCCTGCGGGCCGAGCTCGACCGGGCCACCGAGGACCAGGCCGACTACGCCGACTCGCTGGAGGCCCGGCTGGCCCTGGTGGATGCGGCCACCCAGGTCGAGGCCGTCGCCTCGAGCCGACTCAAGAAGCTCGCCGCCACCCTGGCCGAGAGCGCGTCGACCGATCGGGTCATCACCGACAACCCCCGGCCCGAGAGCGATCCCGACTTCGACGTGGACTCCGACGCCGGTGGCCCCGAGGCGATCGAGTTCTACATCCTCGCCCGGCTGGCGGCTCAGCGGGCCCTGTCCTACGCGGGTTCGGTGCCCATGGTCATCGACGACGCCTTCCTCGGCATCGACGCCGACGAGGTGCGCTCCCTGCTCGGCAAGCTCGAGCAGGTGTCCGAATCGGTGCAGATCATCTACCTCAGCGACGACCCGGTCGTCATCGAGTGGACGGCCTCGGTCGGGCTCAACCGGGCCGCCGCGGTGTCACCGACTCGTCAGTTCGCCTGACACCACAGGGGTCGAAGCCCCGCGAGCACGACCGGGGCGAGTTGCCTACGATCGGGGCACAACCAAAGAGCCCCTTGGGGGCCCGACCCGTGGAGGTGCCGTGGCCGTCATCACCGAAGCTGCCATTCGCGAGCTGGCCGGATTCCGGGGGCAAGACGCCCCGGTGACCACCTGCTACCTCGACGTCGACGGTCGCCGCCTCAGCCGGCACCGCGACTACGAGCAGGAGCTCGAGCGCATCCTCCGCTCGGCCCGGGCCCGCGCGAATGGCACCGAATCGGTGAGGAGCGACCTCGGTCGCATCGAGGCCTACGTGAAGGGCGGCATCGATCGCACGACCACCCGGGGCCTGGCGATCTTCTCCTGCTCGGCGCACGACCTCTGGAAGGTCGTGCCGCTCCCGGTGCCGGTGCGCAGCCGGGTCGTGATCAACCAGGCGCCGGCGGTGGCCCAGCTCGAATCGGTGGCCCAGGAGTTCGAGCGCTTCGGCGTGCTGCTGGTCGACAAGCAGCGGGCCCGCATGCTGGTGTTCCAGCTCGGTGAGCTCGTCGATCGCAGCGATCTGTTCGACGAGCTGCCCCGTGACTACGACACCCGTGGCCACAGCGACCAGGGCGACGTCACCGGCCACGTCGAGGCGCTGGCCGCCACGCACCTCCGTCACGCGGCCCAGGTCGCCTTCCACGTGTTCCAGCAGGAGCCCTTCGAGCACCTGACGGTCGGCGCGCCGGCGTCGATGGTCGGCACCCTCGAGACGGCGCTCCACCCGTACCTCCGTGAGCGACTCTGCGGCCGCATCGACGTCGGTGTCGGTGCCAATCTGGCCGACATCCGCGAGGCGGCCCTCGACGTCGAGCGTGAGGTCGAGCGCGAGATCGAGGCCCAGGCGGTCGGTCGATTGCGCACCCAGAGCGCCACCGGCCGGCGGGCGGTCATCGGGCTGGCCCCGACGCTGGCGGCCCTCATCGAGCGCCGGGTCGAGCAGCTGCTGGTGTCGGACGACTTCAGCGAGCCGGGCTGGCGGTGCGACGGCTGTGGCCACCTCGGCCTGGTCGGACGGGTCTGCCCGGGATGCGGTGCCGAGCTGGTGCCGGTGGAGGACATCGTCGAGGAGGCGGTCGAGATCGCCCTCGCCCAGTCCTGCCACGTCGAGGTGTGCGTGGAGAACGCCGACCTCGACGTGATGGGACGCATCGGGGCCCTCCTGCGCTACTGACGGCCGATCCGGTCGACTCGACCACACCGCGACGCAGACTCCAGGCAGACTCCAGGTGATGACGACTCCCTCGCACGACGCCCCGGCCCTGGTCGCCGGGCTCGACCTCGGCGGCACCAAGATCCTCGGGGTCGTGACCGACCCGCTGGCTCCCGCGACAGTGCTGTTCTCGCACCGGGTGGACACCCCTCGGGGGGCTGACGCGCTGGTGGCCGCCATGGCCGCGGTCGTGGCCGAGCTCGGTGCCGAAGCCGCGCGTCGGGGGCTGCCGGCCCTGGCCGCGGTCGGGGTCGGCGTGGCCGGGCTCGTCGATCGGCAGGGCGTGCTGCGCTTCGCCCCCAACCTGCCCAGCGTGATCGACCTCGACGTGCACGAGGCCCTCGTCGAGGCCACCGGCCTGCCGGTCGCCGTCGACAACGACGCCAACGTGGCGACGCTGGCCGAGCACCGGCTCGGGGCCGGTCAGCAGGCCGATGACATGGTGCTCGTCACCCTCGGCACCGGCATCGGCGGCGGGGTCGTCGCCGGGGGCGTGCTGCAGCGAGGCGCGGTCGGCTTCGCCGGCGAACCCGGTCACATGGTCGTCGACCCGAACGGCCCACCGTGCCCCTGTGGTCGTCGCGGGTGCTGGGAGCGCTACGCGTCGGGCAGCGGGCTCGGTCGCATCGCCCGCGACGCGGCCCATGCCGGTCGAGCCGACAGCATCGTGGCGCTGGCCGGTGGCGATCCCGAGTCGGTGCGGGGCGAGCACGTCACCCGCGCTGCGGCCGACGGCGACGCCGAGGCGCTCGAGCTGATGCGGGAGTTCGGCTGGTGGGTGGCGCTCGGCGTGTCGAACCTCGAGAACCTGCTCGACCCGGGGGTCATCGTGATCGGAGGCGGGTTGGCGGAGGCGGGCGAGCTGCTGCTCGGTCCCACCCGGGAGGCCTACGCCGATCTGGTGCTGGCCCACGATCACCGCCCTCCGGCCCGCATCGTCGGTGCGGAGCTCGGCGCCGACGCCGGTGCCATCGGGGCGGTGCTGCTGGGCCGCGAGATGCTGGTGGCCGTGGGCTGAATCGGGTTCGGAGGCCCTGACCGGCCCGGCTACCGTGGCCGCCATGGAGTTCCGCCGGATCACATCGCTGCCCCCGTACGTCTTCACCATCATCGACTCGCTCAAGGTCGAGGCGCGGCGGGCCGGCATCGACGTGATCGACCTCGGCTTCGGCAACCCCGACCTGCCCAGCCCCGACATCGCGGTCGACAAGCTCGCCGAGGCGGTCCACAACAACCGCAACCACCGGTACTCGTCGAGCAAGGGCATCCCCAAGCTGCGCCAGGCCGCCGCCGACCTCTACCTCCGCCGATTCGGGGTCGTGCTCGACCCCGACACCGAGGTCATCAACACCATCGGGGCCAAGGAGGGCTTCTCCCACCTGATGTGGACGCTGCTCCAGCCCGGCGATGCCGCCCTCGTGCCATCGCCGTCCTACCCGATCCACATCTACGGGCCGTTGCTCGCCGGCGCCGACATCCGCGAGGTGCCCCTCGGCACCGGTGGCGACGACTTCTTCGCCAGCCTCACCGAGGCATGGGAGTACTCCTGGCCCAAGCCGCGGGTCATCGTGATGTCGTTCCCGCACAACCCGACCACCACCTGCGTCGATCTCGACTTCATGCAGAAGGTGGTCGACTTCGCCCGCGAGAAGGAGGTCGTGGTCGTCCACGACAACGCCTACGCGGACATCGGGTTCGACGGGTACTCGCCGCCCTCGATCCTGCAGGCCGAGGGGGCCAAGGAGGTCGCCGTCGAGCTCTATTCGATGACCAAGTCGTTCTCCATGGCCGGCTGGCGGGTGGCGTTCATGCTGGGCAACGCCGAGGTCATCGCCGCGCTCACCAAGCTCAAGAGCTACCTCGACTACGGCACGTTCCAGCCCATCCAGATCGCGGCGACGGTCACGCTCAACGAGGCGTCCGACCACCCGAAGCTCGTCAACGAGATCTACCAGGCCCGCCGCGACACGCTGTGCGGAGGCCTCAACCGCATCGGCTGGCCGGTCGAGCCACCTCGGGGGACGATGTTCGTCTGGGCCCCGATCCCCGAGCCCTACCTGTCGATGGGCTCGATCGAGTTCGCCTCCTATCTCGTGCGCGAGGCCCAGGTCGCGGTGTCACCGGGCGTCGGCTTCGGTCCCGGCGGAGACGGCCACGTGCGCTTCGCCCTGATCGAGAACGAGCAGCGCACCACCCAGGCCATCCGCAACCTGCGCCGCGCCCTCGACAAGCTCGAGGTCTAGGAACCCTGAGGTCTAGGAACCCTGGGGTTTCGGCGCCGCTTTCGCTCGCTCAGCGAACGAGATCGGGGGTCGAAACCGCGACGTAGGGCTCGAACCGGGCCCGATCGTCGGGGGTGAGCCGGCTCGGGCGGCCGGTGGCGGTGTTGACGAACAGGCCACGCTGCACGGCGGAGGCGGCCAGTTGCTCACCGCTGGTGATGGCGAACTCGAGGATCGCCGACGCGGCCCGCAGCTCGGTGAGCCACAGCGAGATGTGCACCGGGTCGCCGAGCACGAGCGGTCGGCGGTAGTCGATCTCGGTGCGGATCAGCACCGGAGCGACACCTCGTTCGAGCAGGTCGTGGGTCGGGATGCCGATGTCGACCAGCAGCTGCAGGCGGGCGATCTCCAGCCAGCGGATGTAGGTGATGTTGCTGACGTGGGCGGCGAAGTCGATGTCGAAGGTGTAGATCTCGAGGTCGAGCTCGACGGTGCGGTGGGTCACGTCGACCAGGGTGATATCGGGGCGGCCACGTCGGTCAGGCCGGCGTGATGGCGGTAGGCACCAGCAGTCCTTCGAGGCAGAAGGCCACGGCGCCATCGGCGACATCGAGCCAGTCGTCGCCGCGCTCGTGCACGAACCGTCGGGCCAGGTGGGCGCTGACGCCCAGGATCGCGTGGGCGAACAGCTCCGGATCGGCATCGCGGATCTCGCCGCGGTCGATGCCGTCCTGCACATGGCGCATGACGTCGGCCACCGCGATCTCCTGGCCCTTGCGCAGGGCAGGGGCGAATCGCTCCTCGGTGGCGGCGAAGGCGAAGAGGTTGAACAGCTCCTGGTGCTCGCTCGACCACCGCATCGACGCCTTCATGCCGAGCTCGATGCGTCGGATCGGGTCGTCGATGCCATCGATGGCCTGCTGCTGCGATCGGCGCAGGTCCTGCTGGGCCTCGCGCAGGATCTCGAAGAAGAGCTCCTCCTTGCTGGAGAAGTACCAGTAGAAGACGCCCTTGCCGACGCCGAGGCCCTGCACGATCTCGGCCACCGAGGTCGGGTGGTACCCCTGCTCCGCGAACCGGGTGGCCGCGAAGTCCATGAGCTGCTGGCGGCGTTCCCGGCCACGCTGGGTCAGGCGTCGGTTCATGGCCGGGAACGCTAGCTGTCACTTGACCGCGCGGTCTAGAAAGCGGGCAATCACGGCGAGCGGGGCAGCGGCCGCTGACGGTACCTGATGGATAGGATTCGTCATCCGTGCCCTC
>Ga0302299_10000875_pt1 | contig 17516 bp, 17 predicted proteins | sample III_Fen_N3_4_FD_198795 | JGI IMG/M metagenome (GOLD analysis project Ga0302299, IMG submission 198795) | Peat permafrost microbial communities from Stordalen Mire near Abisko, Sweden - III_Fen_N3_4 | ecosystem: Environmental > Terrestrial > Soil > Wetlands > Permafrost | place: Sweden: Abisko... | reverse complement strand
ACCCGATGATCAAGATCACGAACATCGTCGCGATCCTCATCATCCCGCTGCTCGCCTCGATTCACGGCTAGCGCGTGCGAAGGGGAATGCGCGATGGAAGAGTCCATCGCGCATTCCCCTCCGCATCTGCTTGCCGCGGGCTTTGCCCGATCCCGAAGCCGGGAACCTGGGTGCCCCGTGACCGCTCCCTCGTGAGCGGCGAGCCTGGTGGCAGGCTCTAGACTCCACCGGTGCCCAGTCGGCGAAGACGCGAGGTCGAGCTCGAGCGGGTTCTCGGGACGCCGGCTCTCTTCGCGACCGCGTACGGCAACGTCGGCTCGTCGATCTACTACGCGCTCGGCCTCACCGCCGTCTACGCGCTCGGGCTGACGCCGCTCGTCTTCCTCATCGCCGGGATCGTGTTCGCGATGACGGCCGCCACGTACGCCGAGGGAACCGTCCTCTACCCCGAGGCGGGCGGGTCGTCCAGCTTCGCCCGCCATGCGTTCAACGAAGTCGTCAGCTTCGGCGCCGCCTGGGCCCAGATGCTCGTCTACGTGGTCACGGTCGCCACGTCGGCGTTCTTCGTGCCTCACTACCTCTCGATCTTCTGGGAGCCGCTGAAGACGAACCCGTGGGACATCATCGGCGGTGCCGTCGTGATCGTGATCCTCGTTACGCTCAACATCGTCGGCGTGCAGGAGGCGGCGAAGCTGTCGATCGTGCTCGCGGTGCTCGACTTCGCGACCCAGGTGCTGCTCGTGCTGCTCGGCATGTTCCTCGTCTTCAGCCCCACGATCCTCGTCGACAACATCCACTGGGGTGTGGCGCCGACCTGGTCGAACCTGGCGCTCGCGGTCCCGGTCGCGATGCTCGCCTACACCGGGGTGGAGACGGTCTCGAACCTCGCCGAGGAGGCCAGGGAGCCGGCCCGGAGCGTTCCGGACGCCTACAAGCTGGTGGCCGGCGCGGTCTTCGCGATCTACCTGACGCTGCCGCTCGTCGCCCTGTCGGCTCTGCCCGTGAAGATGATCGACGGGCACCTGACGACGCTGCTCGCGCTCCCGCCCGAGCAGGGTGGCTACGCGAACGACCCGATCCTCGGGCTCGTCCAGAACCTGGGCCTCACCGGTGGGATCCTGCGCGTGCTCGAGGTCTACGTCGGCATCCTCGCGGCCACGATCCTGTTCATCGCCACGAACGCCGGCGTGATCGGCGCCTCGCGCGTCACGTACTCGATGGCGAGCTACCGGCAGATCCCGGAGGTGTTCCGGCGGCTCCATCCGACCTTCAAGACGCCGGTGCTCTCGCTCGTCCTCTTCGCGGGGATCCTGCCGGTCCTGATCATCCTGCCCGGCGACGTGAACTTCGTCGGCACGCTCTACTCGTTCGGGGCGACGCTCTCGTTCACCGTCGCGCACGCCTCGCTCGTGCGGTTGAGGATGAAGCAGCGCGATTCGAGCGACGTGTTCTATCGCGGCCGGCCGAACCTCATGATCGGCGGCATCCTGTGGCCCTTGTTCGCCATCGTCGGCGGGATCGCGACGGGAGCCTCGTTCCTCGTCATCGTCTACGAGAACCCGACCACGCGCTGGGTCGGGCTCGGCTGGATCCTCTCCGGGCTGGCGTTCTACGTCGTCTACCGGAGCCGATTCGTCAAGGCCTCGCTCACCCACACCGTGAAGGCCCCGCCGGCGTACGGCCCCGCACTCGCCCTCGAGTACCGGCGCCTCCTCGTGCCCATCGTCGCCGGGCAGCCCTCCGACGACGCGCTCGACGTCGCGTGCAGCCTTGCGGCCGAGCGCGGCGCCCGGATCGTCGCGCTGAACGTGCTCGAGGTGCCGCTCGGCCGGCCGCTCGACGACGCCCTCCCCGAGCTCGAGGACGCGGCGAACGACGAGCTCGACGAGGCGATCGCGATCGGCGACTCCTACGGGGTTCGGGTGCTCGACCGTCTCGTGCGCGCCCGCAGCGCCGGGCCGGCGATCGTGGAGGAGGCGGAGCAGCGTGGCTCCGAGATCATCGTGCTCGGCACGCCGCAGAAGACACTCACGGTGACGCAGAGGGCGGTTTTCGGGCGTACTGTCGACTACGTGCTCCGCAACGCTCCGTGTCGGGTGATGGTCACGGCCGCGCGCGAGGAGGTGCCGGCATGATCTGGTACCGGCGCGCGATCCTCGTGTTCTCGGGCTGCTTCGTCCTGATCGGGCTCGCGCTGCTCGTCGTCACGGCTGCGAACGGCGGCGGTCTCGTCGGATTCGTCCTCGGCGGCCTGTTCGTCGCCCTCGGCGTCGGCCGCATCCAGCTGGAGCGCAAGCGTGGCACGTAAGGTCCGCGGCTTCGAGCGCGTCCTCGACGCACCGGCCCTGTTCGCGGTCGCGTACGACGAGATCGGCTCCTCGATCTACTTCGCGCTCGGCATCGTCGCCGCCCAGGCGCTCGGGTTGACGCCGATCGTCTTGCTCGGAACCGGGTTGCTCTTCCTCGTCGTCTCGCTGTCCTACGCCGAAGGCACGGCGGCTATTCCCGAGACGGGCGGCGCCGCGACGTTCACGCGGCGTGCGTTCAACGACCTCGTGGGCTTCACGACGGGCTGGGTGCTGTTCCTCGACTACCTGATCGTGATCGCGCTCTCGACGCTCTTCCTCCCGCACTACCTCGCCGCATCGCTGTCGGCGCCGTCGCTGACCCACAGCCCGTGGGACGTGATCATCGCGGTCGGGGTCATCGTCGTCATCGTCGCCGCCCGGCTCGTCCGCCGCACCCAGATCCACACCGCCGCTCTCGTCCTCGCCCTGCTCGACATCTCGGTGCAGATGCTCGTCGTCGTCGCGGGGCTCGCGTGCGTCTTCTCACCGACCGTGCTCGTGCACGGCTTCGACTTCGCTACGGGGCAGAGCTGGCACGACCTCTTCTTCGCCCTGCCGCTGGCCATGCTCGCGTACACCGGGCTCGAGACGGTGGCCAACCTGGCCGAGGAGACGCGCGAGCCCGGCCGGGTGCTGCCGCGGTCGCTCTTTTCCTCGATCGGGCTCGTCGTGATCATGACGGTGCTCATCGCAGTCGTCGCGCTCTCGGCCTTCCCGGCCGAGGACGGCTCGACCGACCTCGCCGACAACTGGCTCCAGGCCCCGATCGTCGGGATCGTGACGGCCTTCGACGGGCACCTGCCGGCGACCGTCGTCGACATCCTGCGCGTCGTCGTCGGGCTCTCGGGCGCGCTGATCCTGTTTGCCGCCGCCACGACGGCGATCACGGGGTGCACCCGGCTCGGACGCTCGATGGCCGAGCACGGCATGCTGCCGCGCGAGTTCGGCCGCCTCGAGCGGCGGTCGCTCGTCTCCCGGGAGGCGCTCGTCGCCACAGGCGTCGTGGCGATCGCGATCGTCGTCGGGACCGGGATCTTCGGGAAGGACGATCCCGCGTTCCTCGCGAGCGCCTACTCGTTCGGGGTGCTGTTCGCCTTCACCGCGGCCCAGCTCGCGGTGATCCGGCTCCGTCGCAAGGAACCGGATCTCGAGCGACCGTTCAGGGCGAAGCCGGAGGTGCGGATCCGCGGCGTGCTCGTGCCCGTGCCCGCCCTGATCGGCGCTCCACTGACGTTCGCCGTGTGGGTGCTGGCGCTGATCACGCATCCCGGGGCCCGCTACGCAGGCCCGGCGTGGCTTGCCATCGGCCTCGTTGTCTATGTCGTCGTCCGCCGCCGGCGCGAGGCGGGCGTCCTCGACGACATCGACCCCGTCGCGACCCTCCCTCCCGGTGCCGCGTACAAGAAGGTGCTCGTGCCCATGAAGCTCGGCGACATCGGGGAGGAGATGGTTGCGACTGCCGTCGCACTCGCGAAGGAGCGCGGGGCCGTGGTCGAGGCGGTGTTCGTCGTCCGCGTGCCGCGCAAGTTCCCGCTCGCCGGCCCCCTGCCCGCGGACGTGCACCAGCTCGCAGAGGAGTCGCTCGCGGAGGCGCGCGCCCTCGGCGAGGAGAACGGGGTGGAGGTGATGACGCACACGATCGTCGCGCGGTCGATCGGGCATGCGATCGTCGACGAGGCCGTCGCGCGCGGCGCCGACCTGATCGTGGTGGGATCGTCGCCACGTTGGCGTCGTCAGTCGCGATTCTTCTCACCGACGGTCGATCACGTGTTGCGACACGCGCCGTGCGAGGTGCTCGTCGTCGCCTTCCCCGAGGGAACCTTCGAGTAGAGAAGGATGGTCAGCTCCGGCGCACCGCGATCGCGGTACGCTTCCCGTCTTGCACGCTGTCATCATCGGTTGTGGACGTGTCGGCTCGTCGGTTGCGAAGCAGCTCGCCGCAGAGGGCTGGGACGTCACCTGCGTCGACGAGGACGAGAACGCCCTCGCGCGCCTCGGCGCCTGGAAGGGCGGGTTCGTCGTGGGCCACGGGATGGACAAGGACATCCTCGAGGCGGCCGGCGCCGGCGAGGCCGAGGCGGCCGTCGTGGCCACCGACGGTGACAACTCCAACCTCGTGATCGGCCAGATCCTCCAGCGTCGCTACGGGATCAACTGCGTCGTCGTGCGCGTGCTCGACCCGGCCCGGGCGGAGTTCTACGCCAGGCTCGGCCTGCGCACGGTCTGCCCGACGCAGACGGCTATCTCGACTCTCACCGAGGCCGTCCGGGCCTGTGAAGTGCCCGTTCCCCAGGCGACGAGCTGATGTACGTCATCATCGCCGGGGGCGGCAAGGTCGGGTCGAACATCGCGCGCTCGCTGATCGAGATGCAGCGCGAGGTGACGATCCTGGAGCAGCGCCGTGACCGCTTCGCCCAGCTCGAGGCGGAGTTCGGCCACGCGGCGATGCTCGGAGACGCAACCGAGATCGCGGTGCTCGAGCGGGCCGGCATCGAGCGACCTCCCGACCTCGTCCTCGCGGTCACCGGGGACGACGAGGACAACCTGATCATCTCGCAGATCGCCAAGGAGGGCTACGGCGTGCCGAAGGCGATCGCCCGGGTCAACGACCCGAGGAACCAGCAGCACTTCGACCTGCTCGGCATCACCGAGACGGTGTGCGCGACGTCTGGCCTGCTGGCGCTCGTGGAGCACGAGGTGCCCGAGCACGGTCTCGTGCGGCTCCTCGAGCTGCGCCGCGAGGGCCTCGAGGTCGTCGAGGTGCAGGTGGTGGCCGACTCGCCCGCCGCGGGCAAGCGGGTCGCCGGCCTCTCGCTGCCGGACGGCGCCCAGCTCGTCTCCGTGATGCGCAACGGCGTCGCGGAGATCGCGGTCGGCGAGACCGTCATCCGCCCCGGCGACCAGGTGGTCGCGATTTTGAAGCCCGGCGTCGAGGACAGGCTCCGGCGCGCCCTCGTCGGCTGAGCCACGAGCTCCGGCTCAGCGCACGCGCCAGTAGTGGCGCGTCATCAGCACCACGACCGGGATGATCTCGAGCCGCCCGAGCCACATCAGTGCGGCAAGCGTCAGCTTGGAGACGTCGGGATAGCTCGCAAACGAGCCGAACGGGCCGGCGACGCCGAGCCCGGGACCGACGTTGCCGAGTGACGTCGCCGCTGCTGCGATCGCGTCGATCGTCGAGATCGTGGGGCCCTGGACGGCCGTGTCGACGGCGACGACGCCGGCACCGATGACGAACAGGCCGATGTAGAGGAGGACGAACGCCACCACGCCGCGGAGCGTCTTCTCCTGGACGACGAGGCCGTTCAGCCGCACGGGCATCACCTCCTCCGGATGCAGCGTCTGCCGGAGCTCGCGCCGCAGCGAGCGGGCGACAAGGAGGTGCCGCACGACCTTCACGGAGCTTCCGGTCGAGCCGGCGGAGCCGCCGACGAACATGAGCCCGAGCAGGAGCATGAGCGCGAACGTCGCCCACGTCCCGAAGTCGGTGCTCGCGAACCCGGTCGTCGTCGTGATCGAGACGACCTGGAAGACCCCGTGGCGGAGAGCCGCCTCTCCCTCTGCGAGGCCGTCCGACCAGATCTCCGCGACGAGCGCGACGGAGGCGACGAGGAGGATGCCGAGGTAGAGCCGGAGCTCCTCGTCCGCGCCGACGCTCCGCCAGCGCCGGCGGACGAGCGCGCGGTAGACGAGGGCGAAGTTGACCCCGGCGATCAGCATGAAGACGACGACGACCCACTGTGACGCCGCCGCGAAGTCGGCGAGCGAGCCCGAAGTGGGCATGAAGCCCCCCGTCGGCATGGTCGCGAGCGCGACGGAGACGCCTTCGAAGAGCCCCATTCGGTGGTCGACCCCGACGACGCCGAAGACCACGAGGATCGCCGCGAGCGCGACCGTCAGCGCGATGTAGAGGAGCCAGAGCCGGCGGGCAGTGGTGCGGATCCGATCCGCCAGCGGATCGGTCTCCGGGCCTGCCATCTCCGAATCGAGGAGTTGCCGGCCGCCGACGCGCAGCCGGGGCAGCACGGCGAGCGCGAGCACAATGATCCCCATGCCGCCGAGCCACTGGGTGAACTGGCGCCAGAGGAGCAGCGAGTGGTCGACCGTGTCCACGTTCGTGAGGATCGACGCGCCCGTAGTCGAGAACCCCGACATCGACTCGAAGAAGGCGTTGACCGGCCCGTCCAGCTGAGGCTCTCCCGAGAGCAGGTAGGGGATCGCCCCGAACACGGCCGCGAGCAGCCACGTGAGCGCGACGACGAGGTAGCCCTCGCGGAACCCGACCCCGTGGGAGTGCCTGCCGAGGCGCTCGAGCCCGAGGCCGGCCGCGAATGCGATCGCTCCGGCGGCGAGGAACGGCCAGAACGGCTCGCGGTACAGGATCGCGACGCCCGCCGGGACGAGCGCCGAGGCGCTCAGGTACTTGACCAGGGTTCCGGTGAGCCCGAGAGCGTCTCGGAGGTCGACGGCGAGGCGGGGTGTGCGGCGCGCCGTTGCCCGGCGACGGTCGTTTGTCAAGCCGGGGCCCCGGGCATCAAAGGACGCGCTCGACGTCCGGCACGCGCTCGGACTCGGTGAAGACGATCACGCGGTCACCGGCCTGCAGCGTGTCGTCGCTGCGCGGGAACACCGCCTGGCCATCCCGCACGATGGCGCCGATCAGGGCGCCGCGGATCGGCATCTCGCGGAAGCGGAGCCCGACGTACTCGCTCGTCGGGCGCGTCGTGAGGTCGAGCACCTCGAAGCGATCGTTCTCGAGCATCGCCACCTGCTGGGTTCGTGGATCGTGGGCGAACCGGACGATCTCCTCGGCCGTCACCTGGCGGGGATCGACCTGCACGTCGATCCCGGCGTGCTGGTAGACCTGGCGCGAGATCGCATCGTGGACGATCGCGATGGTGAAGGTGACACCGTGAATGCGGGCCAGCGTGGCGACGTAGTGATTCTTCGCGTCCTCGCGCATCGCGAATACCGCCGCATCGGCGTACCCGATGCGCTCGCGCTCGAGGAAGTCCGGGTCGAGGCCCGAGGCGTTGTAGACGCGCGCCCTCGGGAACGCCTCGGCGACGACGCGGGCGCGCTCCCGGTTCTCCTCGATCAGCCTGACGCCGATTCCCTGCTCGAGCAGCTGGCGTGCGATTGCCGTCCCGACGCGGCCCGCACCGAAGATGACGACGTCCTCGACCTCGGCCTCCCAGGGAGCGAGAACCTTGCCCCACGCGGTCGCGGCCCTCGGCGACCCGATCACGACGATCCGGTCGCCCGGCAGGATCGCGTCGTCACCGCGGGGCAGGGTCATCGTGCCGTCGCGGATGATCGCGGCAAGGCGGGAGTCGGGGGGAACGGTGGCCTCGCGCAGCGGCCGTCCCAGGATCTCCCGGCTCGCGCCCTCGGTGACGTCGTACTCGACGAGCTGCACCTGGCCGTCGGCGAAGACGTCCGACTGCACCGCCGCGCTGACGCCGATCACGCGCGCAATCGCGTGCGCGGTCTCGATCTCCGAGGAGACGACGAAGTCGACGTCGAGCTGACCCTGGCGCCAGAGCTCGATGTACTCGACGTTGGACGTGCGGATCACCGTGGTCGCCCGCGGCGCCTCGAGTCGCGCGAACGTTCCCGCGACGAGGTTCGCCTCGTCCCGGGACGTGCAGGCGAGGACGAGGTCGGCGTTGCGTACTCCCGCGTCGGCGAGCGCCCGCCGGCTGGCGCCGTTCGCCTCCAGCGTGGCGACGTCGAAGCGCTGACTGATCGCAGCGAGGCGGGCCGGGTCGAGATCGAGAACGGTCACGTCGTGCTCGCCGTGGAGGGCCTCCACGATCGTCGTTCCCACCTGGCCGGCGCCGATGACGAAGATCTTCACGGCGGGCGCAGGGTACACCCGCAGACGGGTGGACTGCCGGCGTGTCGCTACCGTCTCGGCGATGTCCCGCCTCAGGATCGTCGCCGTCGTCCTCGCCGTCACTCTCGCCCTCGGGGCAGGCGCCTCGGCATCGCGACGCGGCGATGCGTCGTTGCGGCTCGTCCCCGTCGCCGCCGAGCTCGAGGCGCCGGTGCTCGTGACCGCGCCTCACGGCGCTGCGCGGGGAGTGCTGTACGTCGTCGAGCAGGGTGGCCTCGTTCGCGTCGTCACGGCGGGAACGGTGCGGCCGCTGCCGTTCCTCGACGTGCGCTTACTCACCCGGGCGAGCGGCGAGCAGGGCCTGCTCGGCCTCACGTTCGCGCCGGACTACGCCACGAGCCGGCAGTTCGTCGTCGACTACACCGACACGAACGGCGACACCCGGGTCGTCCGCTATCGCTCGGACGACAAGCAGGCGATTCCGGGGAGCGCAAAGCAGTTGCTCTTCGTCCACCAGCCGTACGCCAACCACAACGGCGGCATGGTGGTGTTCGGGCCGGACCGCCTCCTCTACGTCGGGATGGGTGACGGCGGCTCGGCCGGCGATCCCCAGAACCGCGCCCAGAGCCCGCGCTCGCTCCTCGGGAAGATCCTTCGCCTCGATCCCTCGCACCCGGCGGCACGGCCCGTGATCGTCGCGGACGGGGTCAGGAACCCGTGGCGCTTCTCGTTCGATCGCGCGAACGATGACCTCTGGATCGGCGACGTCGGACAGGACTCGATCGAGGAGGTCGACCACGTGTCGTGGCCGTTGCCGGGGCTGCTGAACTTCGGCTGGAACGTCTACGAGGGGACGTCGTCGTTCAAGAGCGGGCCGCCCGGACCTGGTCGGCTCGTGAGGCCGGTCGCCCAGTACAGCCACCGGCACGGCTGCTCGATCACCGGTGGCTACGTCTACCGCGGGTCGGCCGTCCCGGCAGCGGTGGGGCGATACTTCTACGGGGACTACTGCAGCGGCACGATCTGGTCGCTGAGGCTCGTCGGGGGCGTCGTCCGCCAGATCCGGCGTGAGCCGTTCACCGTCGCGAGCCTGACCTCGTTCGGCGAAGACGGCACCGGCGAGCTCTACGCCGTCTCCGGCGCGGGCCGGATCTACCGCCTCGCCTCCTGAGCCGCACTCGCCCAGGGAGACCGGCGCCAGGCGAAGACCCCGATCGTCACGCCGATCGTGTCGATAACGACGTCGTACCAGGCCGCGTGCCGCCCGCGGACGAAGTGCTGGTGGAACTCATCGCTCGTCGCGTAGAGCGCTCCCACGAGGATCGCGACGGCGGGGCTGTCGAGCGCGCGAACGAGGAGCGCACCGAGCACGGCGTACTCGGTGAGGTGCGCCAGCTTCCGGAGGACGAGATCCCAGGTGCCGAGGCCGGTGCCGAGGCTCGGGATCGACGAGAAGGCGAAGATCACCGCCGCCCAGATCACGATGGGCGCCCACGCCCGGAGAGTCGCCGACACCGTCCGATGATAGGCTCATCGCTCACAAGGAGCGCGGTGAGGGAACCCGGTGCGATTCCGGGACGGTCCCGCCGCTGTGAGGGGAGTTGCTCGCCCGCCGAAGTGCCACTGGCGCACCGGGAGACCGGGAGCCGGGAAGGCGGCGGGAGAGGGAGCCCCGAGTCAGAAGACCTGCCGCCTCCTCCATACCGAACCCCTCGTGGAAGGAGGATTCGTGGCACGACGTTTCATCGTTCTCGTGGCCGTCGTCGGTCTCGTCCTGACGCTCGCCGCGACGGCTCTCGGCGCCAGCGTCACCGTTCGCGTCGAAGGCAAGACCAGGCCGCTCTTCGGGTCGATCCCCGTCAAGGTGGATGCGCCGAACGCACTCGCCGCGCTGAGCACGGCGAGCGTGCTGGGTGAATTCTACGTCCAGGTGACGCAGGCGTCGTTCGGGCAGTACGTGAGCCAGATCGGCCTCTACCCCGGTGTCGGCGCGGCCGGCTGGGTCTTCAAGGTGAACGGCGCCTCGCCGCCGGTCGCGGCGGATCAGGTCGTGTTGAAGGACGGCGACGAGGTCCTCTGGTACTACGCCACGTTCTCGGACACCGGCGGCCCGCGAACCCTGGCCCTCAGGGCGGCCCCTGCCAACTGCTACACGGTCTCGTCGTACGACGACGCAGGCAAGGCGACGCCGGCGGCCGGGGCGCAGGTTCGAGTCGACGGTCGTCGCTTCAAGGCAGGGCCGAACGGGCGCGCCTGCATCGGCCGGCACGACGGCCTCGTGCGCGCGTATGCCGTGGGCGCCGTCCGGTCGAACGCCGTGAAGTGAACCTCTGGCGCTTCACCGTGCCCCTCCTCGCCGTGCTCGCGCTCGCGGGTTGCCGCGGGGTGCGGCCGACGGCCGCTGACGGAACCGCGCGCCTCTGGGTGACGCGCGATCGCGGCAGCGAGGTGATCGTCGACGCCGGCGTGCCCGCCGGGCAGACGCTGCTGCGCGCGCTCAGGTCGAAGGCGACCGTGACGACCCGCTACGGCGGCGGCTTCGTGCAGTCGATCGAGGGGCTCGGGGGAAGCGCGAGACATCACGAGGACTGGTTCTGGTTCGTGAACGGGCTCGCCGGCGACCGGTCGGCGACCTCCTACCGCCTCCAAAGGGGTGACGTTGCCTGGTGGGACTACCGTGACTGGTCGGGCGATGCCTCGACGCTGGAGGTCGTCGCCGGAGCGTTCCCGGAGCCGTTCCTGCACGGCTTCGACGGCAAGACGAGGCCGGCGGCGGTGCGCTACGCCCCGGGCCTGCGAGCCGGGGCCGAGCGGGTCGCGCGGGCTCTCGAGACGGGCGACGTCGCGCCGGCAGGCACCGCGACCGCGGCGAGCGCCAACGTCTTCGAGCTCGTCGCGGGGGCGCCGCACCTGACCGCGGCGATGCGATCGCCGGGCAGCGGGCCGTCGGGCGCCGTGCGGTTCTCGTTCGCAGGGCCTGTTTCGGCGCTGCTGGCGGGCCACTACGACCGGAAGTTCTCGAGCCCGTGAGCGCCGGCCCCGCAACCGCATTGCTCGCGGCGGTCGCCGTCGCCGCCTTCCTCGTCGACCGGATCTGGGCCCTTGCGGCGATGACGGTCGTGCTCCTCGTGCTCTGCCTGCGGGCGCCCACCGAGCGCCGCCGGCTCTACATCGGCGGCGCGCTCCTCAGCGCCCTCGGGGTGATCGTGATCTCGCCTCTCACGTGGTCGTCCGGCGGCGGGACGCTGCTCTGGGAAGGGCCGACGCTGCCGGTGTTCGGGCCTCTGGACATCTCGACCGACGAGATCAGGATCGCCGTCGTCAACGGGCTCCGGCTCGCGGTCGTCGGCCTCGCGTTCGGCGCCTACACGCTGCTCGTCGACCACGACCGGCTGGTCTCGGCGGCGGGCTTCGCGCGGCGCTCGGCGCTAGCCGTCGCTCTCGCCACCCGGCTCGTCCCGAGCCTCGAGCGAGATGCCGCCGGATTTGCCGAGTCGGTGCGTGGTCGAGGGGTCGAGCTCCACGGCGTGCGCGGGTATGCGACGTTGCTCTCGCCGCTCGTCGCCGGGTCGCTCGAGCGCGCGTCGGGGCTGGCGGAGGCGATGGAGGCGCGGGGGTTCGGACGGAGCAAGCCCACCCGCGCGCCCCGGCCCGCCTGGACGTGGGTCGACCATGTCGCGCTCGTCGGAGCGGCGCTGCTCGTCGGAGTTGCGGCGTGGCTCTAGCCACCGTCGAGCGCCTCTCGTTCGCCTACCCCGGCGGCGCCGCCGCCGTGCGCGACATCTCGCTCGAGCTCTACGCCGGCGAGGTCGTGGCGCTGCTCGGGCCCTCGGGCAGCGGCAAATCGACGTTGTTGCGGGCGCTCGCAGGGCTCGTGCCCCATTTCCACGGCGGCCGCTTCTCGGGCCGTGTGGAGGTCGGTGGGCGGGACACCCGATCCCATGGCCCGGCCGAGCTCGTCGGCACCGTGGCATCGGTCTTCCAGGATCCGGAGAACCAGGTCGTGATGACGCGGGTCGAGAACGAGGTCGCATTCGGCCTCGAGAATCTCGGCGTCGCGCCGGAGCTGATCTGGCCACGGGTCGAGGCCTCGCTCGGCGAGGTCGGCGTGGCCGAGCTGGCCGGACGGCGAACCGTCGAGCTGTCGGGCGGAGAGCTGCAGCGCGTCTGCCTCGCCTCGGCGCTGGCGTTGCGGCCGGAGCTCCTCCTGCTCGACGAGCCCACGTCGCAGCTCGATGCGGAGGGCGCCGAGGCGTTCCTCGCCGCCGTCGAGCATGCGAGCTGCGCCGTCGTGCTCTCCGAGCAGCGTGTCGACCGGGCGCTCGCGATCGCGGATCGGGTGATCATGATGGAGGAAGGGCGCATCGTCCTCGATGCGCCGGTCGGCGAGGCGCGCGCCTGGCTGGCAGCGCGGCGGCCACGGTACGCGGGTGGGATCGAGCCGCACGATCCGCCGTCGCGGGCCGAAGCCGGTACGCCGCTCGTTCGGCTCGACGCCGTTCACTACGCCTACAACGGCCCGGACGTGCTCGGCGGGCTGTCCCTCAGCGTCCGGCGTGGCGAGATCGTCGCGCTCGAGGGGCGAAACGGCAGCGGTAAGACGACGCTCGCGAAGATCGCCGCCGGCCTGCTCGAGCCGGCTTCGGGCGTCGCGGCGCGTGCCGGCCGCGCGACGTACCTCTCGCAGGATCCGGGCCGCTACCTCGTGCGTGAGACCGCGATCGACGAGGTCGCCCTCGGCGTCTCCGGCGACCAGGTTCGCGCGGGTCTCGCACTCGAGCAATTCGGGCTCACGTTCGCGACCTGCCGCCACCCACGCGATCTCTCGAGCGGAGAGCGAGAGCGCCTCGGTATCGCCGCCGTGTCGGTCTCGGAGCCGGATCTGCTCGTGCTCGACGAGCCGACCCGCGGGATCGACCCGGATCGCAAGGCGGCGCTCGCTGCCTGGTTGCTGGAGCAGGCGGAGGCGGGGCGGGGCGTTCTCGTCGCCACCCACGACCCACTCCTTCCCGCGCACCGGCGGGTGCGGCTCGGTGAGCCGTTCGGGGTTCCCGTTGCGGCCTAGGCTCGCCCTCGTCTCCTTCGTGTCGCTCGGCGTGGCCGGCGTCGCCTGGGCGGCGCTCGACCCGGCGAACGGCGGCCTCGCGACGCTGCTCGCCGCGTTCGCGCTCGTGGCCGGTGGCTTCGCCTGGCTCGAGCAGGGTGGCGGCACGGCCCGTGACCTGACCCTGGTGGCGACGCTCGGGGGCATCGCCGCGGCCGGCCGTGTCCTCTTCGCGCCGATTCCCGGTGTCCAGCCCGTGACGGTGATCGTGGCGGCAGCGGGGGTCGCCCTCGGGCCCCGGCGCGGCTTCGCGGTCGGAGCGCTCGCGGCGATCGCGTCCAACATGTTCCTCGGGCAAGGCCCGCACACGCCCTGGCAGATGCTGGCGTGGGGCGGCTGCGGGGTGCTCGCCGGCGTCTTCCGGTTCGCCTTGCGCCGCCGCTGGCCGTTCGCACTGTTCTGCGCCGTGCTCGGCATGGCGTTCGGGACGCTGATGGACCTCTGGCTGTGGTTCGCCTTCTACCCGCACACGTGGGCTGCGCTAGTGACCGTCCTCGCAGCCGGCGTCGCCTTCAACGTCGCGCACGCTCTCGGGAACCTCGTGCTCGCCCTCGTCGCCGGGCCGGAGCTGCGGCGCGTCCTCGATCGGCACCGGCGCAGCGTGCACACGGAGGTGGTGTGGGCGTGAGATGGCTCGCCGCGCTGCTCGTGACCGTCGCCCTCGCGGGCTCGGCTGCCGGGGCGACGGGACCTGTAGCCGGATCCGCGGCGTTCCTCGCGAACCGCCAGAGCCCGGGCGGCGGCTTCGCCGAGCAGGGAAGGGTGCCGGACGGCCCCCTCACCGCGTGGGCCGCGCTCGGGCTCGTCGCCGCCGGCGGGTTTCCCGCGGAGCGCGCACGTGCGCTCGACTTCCTCCACGCGCATCGGGCCGACGCGTCGACCGACGGCGACCTGGCGCTGCGCGTCATTGCCCTTGCGGCCCTGGGGGACACCGTCGACGAGAGCCTTCTCGCCCGGCTTCGCAGCCACCGTCCCGACCTGCTCGTCAACGAGACGATCTGGGTCGTGCTCGCATTGCGGGCCGCCGGCGAGCAGCCTCCGCAGGCGCTCGTCCAGGCGATTCTCGCTGCGCAGGCGAAGGGGGGAGGATTCCCGTGGTCGCGCGGCGGCAGCCCGGACTCGAACGACACCGCGGCGGCGATCGAAGCCCTCCGCTCGGCGGGCGTCGGCGGTGCGGCGGTGCGGCGCGCGCTGACGGCGCTCGGCACGTTCCGGAACCGCGACGGCGGCTATGCGCTGACGAAGGGTCGTGAGTCCGATGCCCAGTCGACCGCGTGGGCGATCCAGGCCATTCTCAGCTCCGGCGGGCGACCGGGGAAGCCGCCGTTCCGCTACCTGGCGCGGCTCCGCCGGAGCGACGGCAGCTACCGCTACTCGCTCCGGTACGGGACGACCCCGGTCTGGGTCACCGCTCAGGTGCTGCCGGCCCTAGCCGGCAAGTCGTTCCCCTTCCCCTGATCTCACTCCGGGCCGGCCGGGGTCCGGGTGCCCGAGTACGATGCGGAATCGCCTTCGAGCAAGGGAGCCACCGATGAAGCTTCGTGCCGTCATCCTCGTCGTCGCCGTCGCGGTCGTCTTCCCGGCCGTTGCCGAGGCGGGCAAGGTCTACTTCGAGGATACGTTGCCGAAGGTCGGCTCGACCCAGGTCACGATCACGGTTCGCAAGGCCGCGGCGTTCAAGGTTCTCATGCGCACCTCGACGCAGGGCCGGACGCGGCTCTACCTCCTCGGGAAGCACGCGCCGAAGGGCGGCGCGCTGATCGACACGAAGACCTATGCCTGCGACGGCGCCGCCGGCTCGTTCTACTGCAAGGGGAGCTACGAGGCGTTGCCGGCCGGCACGTACACCTTCAGGGTGGTCTTCACGGGGACGACGCCGAACCCCGGGCATCTCGAGCTGACCGTGCGCTGGTGACCGTGCGTATCCTCGGCCGGTGATCTCCACTGCCGATCTCCTCGATGCGCACCCGGGCGACGCGCTCGTTTGCCTGCTCGCGCTCCGGCAGTTCGGCGGCGTCGCCGCGTTCAGCGGCGAGATCTCCACCGTCCGCTGCCACGAGGACAACGTCCTCCTGAAGCAGCAGGTGAGCGAGCCGGGAGCCGGGCGCGTGCTCGTCGTCGACGGCGGCGGCTCGCCGCGGGTGGCGCTGCTCGGCGACATGATCGCCGGCCTCGCCGCCGCGAGCGGCTGGGCAGGGCTTGTCGTCAACGGCTGCGTGCGCGACGTCGCGGTGTTGCGGCACCTGCCGATCGGGATCAAGGCGCTCGGCTCGAACCCGCGTCCGAGCGGCAAGGCGGGAGCGGGGGAGATCGACGTGCCCGTCGAGTTCGGGGACGTCGTCTTCCGCCCCGGAGCGGTGCTGACGAGCGACGACGACGGCATCGTCGTGCTCGACGCGGCGGACTGAAACCGCGCCGAGATCGTCGAATCGGGCCATCGTGACCTCCGGCGGGTGGGCCGCTAGCATCGAGGCGTGGCCGTCGCACCTCACGATGATCTCCTCGCCGGCCTGAATCCGGCCCAGCGCGAGGCCGTCCTGCACGTCGACGGCCCGCTGCTCGTCGTCGCCGGTGCGGGCTCGGGGAAGACAAGGGTGCTCACCCATCGCGTGGCCCACCTGATCCGGGCGCACGGCGTCAGGCCGAACGAGATCCTTGCGATCACCTTCACGAACAAGGCGGCCGGTGAGATGCGCGAGCGCCTCGAGCGCATGCTCGGGCGCCAGGCCCGGGCGGCCTGGATCCTCACGTTCCACGCTGCCTGCGGGCGGATGCTGCGCCGCGAGGCCGAGCGGCTCGGCTACAGCTCGACCTTCACGATCTACGACCAGGCGGACCAGGTGCGGGTCGTCAGGGCCTGCCTCGAGGACCTCGGCGTCGATCCCAAGCGCTTCACGCCGCGCGGCATCCACAGCCAGATCTCGAACGCGAAGAACCAGCTGATCGGCCCCGACGAGTACATGAGCCGGGTGGCCTCGTTCTACGACAAGACGGTCGCCGAGGTCTACGAGCGCTACCAGCGGCGGCTGATCGGCTCGAACGCGGTCGACTTCGACGACATGCTGATGCTCACGGTCGAGGCGCTCGAGCGCTTCCCCGACGCGCTGGCGCACTGGCAGCACACCTTCCGCTACGTCCTCGTCGACGAGTACCAGGACACGAACCACGCCCAGTACCGGCTCCTGCAGCTCCTCGCCGCCGAGCACGGCAACGTGTTCGCGGTTGGCGATCCGGATCAATCGGTCTACGGCTTCCGCGGCGCCGACATCAACAACATCCTCGACTTCGAGCGGGACTTCCCGGGAGCCCATTCGATCGCCCTGGAGCAGAACTACCGCTCGACCAACTCGATCCTCGGCGCCGCCAACGCGGTCATCGAGAACAACCGCGACCGGAAGCCGAAGCGACTGTTCTCGGAGCTCGGCGAGGGCGACCCGGTGCAGGTCGTCGAGGTCGAGGACGAGCACACCGAGGCCCGGTTCGTGGCGGCCGAGATCGCCCGACTCGTCGAGGGGGGCTGGTCGGCGGCGGAGATCGCGGTTTTCTACCGGACGAACGCCCAGAGTCGCGTGCTCGAGGACGTCCTCGTGCGACAGCAGATCCCGTACCAGGTCATCGGCGGCCCGCGGTTCTACGAGCGCGCCGAGATCAAGGACGCCGTCGCGTACCTGTCCGTGCTCGACAACCCCTCCGACGCGGTCTCGCTGATGCGAATCGCAAACCGTCCGCGCCGCGCGATCGGAGACACCTCCCTGCAGCGTCTCGTCACGCACGCGGAGGCGCTCGGGCTGACGCTCTTCGAGGCGATGGCCGACCCGGAGGCGGCCGGCCTCGGCACGGCCGCGATCAAGGCGGTCCGCGGCTTCCACACCCTCATGCAGTCGCTGCAGGCAGCAGCCCAGGAGCTCGAGGTCGACGAGCTCGTCGAGGCGGTGCTGACGCGCAGCGGCACCCTCGAGGCGCTCGAGGCGGAGCGGACGATCGAGGCGCGCGGCCGGATCGAGAACCTGGAGGAGCTCGTCGGCGTGGCGCGCGAGTTCAGGGCCGAGCGCGAGGAGCCGACCCTGTCCGCCTTCCTGCAGGAGATCTCGCTCGTCTCCGATCAGGACGGGCTCGCCAGCGAGGAGTCGCTCGTGACGTTGATGACGATCCACAACGCGAAGGGTCTCGAGTACCGCGCCGTGTTCCTGATCGGGATGGAGGAGGGCATCTTCCCGCACTCCCG
>Ga0302299_10000874_pt1 | contig 17518 bp, 12 predicted proteins | sample III_Fen_N3_4_FD_198795 | JGI IMG/M metagenome (GOLD analysis project Ga0302299, IMG submission 198795) | Peat permafrost microbial communities from Stordalen Mire near Abisko, Sweden - III_Fen_N3_4 | ecosystem: Environmental > Terrestrial > Soil > Wetlands > Permafrost | place: Sweden: Abisko... | reverse complement strand
CATGACCTCGCAGGCCACGACTCGTCCCTTCCCGTCCGGGGTTCGGGCCAGCGTCTGACAGACCACACCCTGAATCGACGTGGCAAGCTGCGCCCGGATCTGCTGCTGCTGGTGCGGGGGGAACACGTCGATCACGCGGTCGATGGTCTGCGCGGCGTCCTGCGTGTGCAACGTCGCGTAGACGAGGTGACCGGTCTCGGCAGCGGTCAGCGCGACCGAGATCGTCTCGAGGTCACGCATCTCACCGACCAGGATGATGTCGGGGTCCTGCCGGAGCACGTGCTTGAGCGCGTTCTGGAAGGACCACGTGTCCTCGCCGACCTCACGCTGGTTGACCAGGCACGACTGGTGGCGGTGGAGGAACTCGATCGGGTCCTCGACGGTCATGATGTGGTCTTTGCGGTTCCGGTTCGCCAGGTCGAGCAGCGACGCGAGCGTCGTCGACTTGCCGGAACCGGTTGGACCGGTCACGAGCACGAACCCGCGCGGCAGCATCGAGAAGTTCGCGACCTGGGGCGGAACACCGAGGTCCTCGAGCTTCTTGATCTCGAACGGGATCAGCCGGAAGGCCGCGCCGACCGCATCCCGCTGCCGGTACATGTTCACGCGGAACCGGGCCCGTCCGGGCACCGAGTAGGCGAAGTCGAGCTCGAGGTTCTCCTCGAACTTCTCCCGCTGCCGTTGGGTGATCGACGCGTACATCACGCGCTGGATCACCGGAGGGGTCAGGACCGGCTGGTCGTCGAGCTGTTCCAGCTCGCCGTTCACCCGGATCGTGGGGCGGGAGCCGGCGCTGAGGTGCAGGTCGGACGCCCTGCGCTCGAGGACCTCGAGCAGCAGGTCGACCAGGACCACGTCGTCGCTGGCACTCGCCTCGGTCGACATCCGGTGGTACGAGGACTCCTCGGCCTCGGACGCGGCGAGCCCCACACCGGCTTCCTCTTCGAGGACGGCGGCGTCGTAGCCGGACTCGTAGCCGGCTTCGAAGGTGCTGGCGGGGGCGTCGACCGGCTCGGCCGGGTACTCGAACGGCACAGCGTGGGCCGGCGCGGGAGCCGCGTCGACGGGGGCCGACTGCGGGGCATCGGTCTCGCCGAGGCCGTTGAACGCCGAGTAGTCGACACTCGGCGGCTCGACCGGCTGGGACAGGTCGACCTCGGCGGCCTCCTGGGCGGCGATCGCCAACGACATGGGCAGACCCTCGACCGGCGAGCCGACCAGCGACGCGGCGGACTCCGGAGCGGTCTCGTCGACCAGGAGCGGTGCCGCGACCACCGGGGCCGGTTCGACGACCGGCTCGGGCTCCGCCTGGACGACCGGCTCGGGCTCCGCCTGGACGACCGGCTCGGACTCGGCCTGGACGACCGGCTCAGACTCGGCCTGGACGACCGGCTCGGCCGGGGCCTCGACGACCGGCTCGGGCTCGGCCTGGACGACCGGCTCGGGCTCCGCCGGGACGACTGACTCGGCCGGGGCCACCGGCTCGACCGGCTGTTCGACCGGGGCTTCGGCGGTCGGCGTGACCGCCGGCGCGGGTGCGAAGAAGCCGTAGTCGGGCTGGGGGGCGGGCACGGTCGACTCCGTGGGGGTGTCGCCCGGATCCGCGCCGGGCACCGTGTTGCTGTATCCCGAGGTCTCCACGAGGGCCCTCCCTCCGCGCCCGAGCGCGGGTTGCTTCACCGTCAGCGGTTGCTGGCGGTTGTTCTCAGGCAGGCATCGGCGGGAGTGCGTCACCCCTTGAGCCGAGACCAGACGAACTAGTCCGTCACCGGTGTGGCCGGACTCATCCGGAAACTCCAGCCGGGGCGGACGAGACGTGGTATCACACGACCACCCGGAGGATCTCGTCGATCGAGGTGACTCCCTGCGAGACCTTCAACATCCCGTCCTCACGCAACGTGCGCATGCCTTCCTCACGGGCGGTCTGCATGATCCGGGCCGCCGATGCCCGCTCCACCGCGAGTCGTTCGACCGTCTCGGACACAGGCATCACCTCGTGCAGCGCGAGCCGGCCCTTGTAGCCGGTCTTGGAGCAGTTGGCGCAGCCCAAGGGACGGAACAACCGGGGCAGCGGTTCGCCGTCGGACCACGGATAGCGGGCCGACGCGAGCTGCTGCGGCGTCGGCTCGTACTCCTCGCGGCACTTCTCGCACAGGCGCCGCGCGAGCCGCTGGGCGAGCACGCAGTCCAGAGCCGACCCGACGAGGAACGGCTCCAGACCCATCTCGACCAGGCGGGTGACCGACGACGGCGCATCGTTCGTGTGCAGCGTCGACAGCACGAGGTGACCAGTGAGCGCAGCCTCCACAGCGATCTGGGCGGTCTCGTGGTCGCGGATCTCACCGATCAGCACGATGTCGGGGTCGGAGCGCAGGATCGACCGCAGCGCAGACGCGAACGACAGCCCGGCCTTCGCGTTCGTCTGAACCTGGTTGATCCCCGGGATCCGGTACTCCACCGGGTCCTCGACGGTGATGACGTTGACCTCGGGACGGGCGATCTGGTTGAGCGTCGCGTACAACGTGGTCGACTTTCCCGAGCCGGTCGGGCCGGTGACCAGGATCATCCCGTACGGCTTGGTGAAGCTCTCGCTGTAGGACTCGTAGTTGTGCGTCGAGAACCCGAGGTCGGTCAGCTCCAGGCGGGTGTTGGAGTTGTCCAGCACTCGCATGACGACCTTCTCGCCCCACACGGTCGGCAAAGTGGCCACGCGCAGGTCGATCTTCCGGCCGTGCACCGTCACCGACAGCCGACCATCCTGGGGAACCCGTCGCTCGGCGATGTCCATGTCGGCCATGATCTTCAGCCGCGAGATCACCCCGGACTGGATCGACCGGTTCGACTGCATCACGTCGTGGAGGACGCCGTCGATCCGCAGCCGGACGCGGAGGTGGTGCTCACCGGGCTCGATGTGGATGTCCGAGGCCCGGTCCTGGATCGCGTTGGTGATGACCCCGTTGACCCACTTGACGATGGGCGCGTCCTCCGTGGCCTCCTTCAGCGAGGAAAGGTCCTCGCCCTCGTCGCTCTCGCTCTCCAGCACGGCCTGCAGGTCGTCGAGCTGGTCGTCGTCCCGGAAGAACCGGTCGATCGTCGAGAGGATGTCCTCCTTCGGCGCCACCACCCGGTGGATGTCCACCTGGATCCCCGCCGCGGCGAGATTCGCCTTGATGTCGTCGATCGCCAGGACGTTGTAGGGGTTCTCCATGGCGACGAGGAGCTTGCCGTCGTCGTCGAACTTGATCGGGATGGCCAGATGCTGCCGGCACAGGGCGGCCGACACCCGGGCGACGATGCTGCCGTCCACGGCGTAGTCGGAGAGGTCGACGACCTCGAGGCCACCCAGGCTGAACAACGCCATCTTGATCTGGGCCTCGGTGACGATCCGCCGACGGACCAGCGCCTGCGACAGCGTCTCCCCCGTCGTCAGCGACTCGGTATAGGCCTCCGCGGCCTGCTCCGGTGTCACGAGCTTGGCATTGACCAGGAGGTCGACCATCTGTCGAGCCACGTCGGACATCGCCGCCTGCGACGTCCAGGCGTCGCCTTGCACCACGTCGGTCACCGCGTGGCCTCCCCAGCTGAACCCGGTCCCATCGAGGTCGACACCCCGCCCTGCGTAGAGGCTTCGGCAGGTTGCCGGTGTTCCGTGAGCCAAACCGCCAGGTCTTCGGCCGTCGCAGACCCCACCCGGCGGGCCACGGTCAATGCCTGGACGACCAGGGCCCGAGCGCGGGTCGCCTGTCCCGCGGCCACCAGCACCTCGGCGCGGGCGATGACGGTCTTGGTCCGCGGCTGCTCCGGATAGGTCTGCGCGGACCACGCAAGTCCGGTGTCCACGTCACCGAGCACGACGAGGCCGAGCGCCCGCTGCTGGGCGAGCACGGGGTCGGCGGCCGCCGCTCGTCGGGTCCGGTCCAGGGCCGTGCGAACCGCCTGTGCCGGCTCGTGCGGCGCCGCCGCGAGGACCGCCACCGCCGCCGCAAGCGTCGGTAGCCGGTCGGCCACGGAGCGGACCGGGAGGATTCGGGTGACCACACGCTGCCAGCCGACCTGCGGGGCGCCGAGGTTCTGCTGGTCGCCGCTGACCAGGGCGGAGGCCGCGGCCAGGACGGCGACTGCGACCACGGCGGCGGTCAACGGCCCGGCCACTCGACGACGTGGGGCGACCGGGCGCAGCCGCCAGGGCAGCAGGGCCGCCAGCAGCGCGTAGAGACCGAGCAGCGCCGGGTAGGCCCAGTCGATGTCGAACAGGGCGTGGACGAGCAGCACCAGGAGACCGGCCGCGGCCCCGAACGCCACTGGCTCGGCACCGGCGTGGCGGGCTGACCTCAGCCGACGGACCGCCCGGGCCGCCAGCCATGCCGTGACGGCCACCACCGGTACCGCCCAGACCAGTCCGCCGTCGACCAAGACCTGCAGCCACCCGTTGTGCACGAGCGAGCTGGCCGGCTTGTCGACCGGCATGTAGGGAGCACCCGCCCCCGCGAAGGAGTCGAACCCGGAGCCGGTCAGGAGGTGGCGTCCGGCCAGCCGGACAGCAGCTCGCCAGTAGTCCAACCGGATCAAGAAGTTGCCCTCGGCGGCCTCGGTCCGACCGGCGGCCCCGACGCCGTGTGCCGCGGCACCCGCGCCCATCAGCCACCGCGACGCCAGGAGCCACGCGACCCCGAACGCCGCCGCAGCCTGTCCGACGACGACCAGCACCGGTCGCCAGCCACGGGCGGCGAACGCGGCGACGAACCCCAGTCCGAGCAGCCACAGCCCCAGTCCGGCACGACTGCCCGACAGCCACACCCCCGCCGCGATCCACGGCGTGACCAGGACGGCCAGGGTGCGCAGCGACCCCCGCCCGCGCATGGCAACGGCCGTGCCCACCATGGCGATCCCCGCCTGGAACGCGGCGAACGGGTTGTGCCAGAAGAAGGTGCCGCCCATCAGCCCGCTGGAGTCGCCGGCCCCCCACCACGGGAACCAGGCCTGGAACATCTGCTCGGCGCCGACCAGCAGGAGCACCGCCGCCACGAGCTGCCGCCGTCGCGCCGTGCGCGCGTAGGAGGCCATGCCCAGGCCGAACAGGCCGGCGAACCACCAGCTGGCGGCGTCGTCCAGACCCATCCACCCGGTGGCGCTGAGCGGGTTCAGCAGCAGGGCCACGGTGCCGGGCGCGAGGACGAGCAGGATCGCCGCCGGCGGAGTCCGTCGGACGGTGCGCGACAACAGGAGCAGCGGCACCGTGGCGACCACGGCAAGAGCGGGGGTGTACGGGGCCCGTCCCCCGGAGGCGTGGGTGAGGGTGATCCCCCACGTCAGAAGTGCCAGCAGTGCCGCGGCGGTCTCGGCGTACCCGCGCCAGCGGGGGGGCCCGCTGGGTGCCCCGGTGCGGTCGCTGGGTTCGGCGCGCTCGGCCCCGGCCGCGGCCAGCTGCGTGGTCACCTCGATCAGATCGGCCGGACGGGTGAGCGGCTTGACCCGTGCAGAGCGGCCACCACCGCCGCGAAGGTCCGGGTGCGCGGGTCGTTGGGCGGCAGCGTCACGTAGCTGTCGTCGGCGAAGCCGAGCCGGACCACGGGGCCGGGCGCGAACGGGTCGTCGGGAACCGGCCACGAGCTCGTCGACGGGGTCTGCGGCGCGGGCGGCGCCGTCGTCCACGAGGTGGGCGGGCTCGCGGGTCGGGGCAGGGCGCTGTGACGCCCTCGCAGGGAGCGGCGGAACCACGTCATGGCGACCCCACCGGCTAGACCGTTGCCGGTTCGGCCTCGATCTCGTCCAGGACGCTGTACAGCAGCGCCAGGAGCACCGCCTTGACCGACTCCTTGTCCGTGGCGTCACAGGGCACGACCGGAACGTTGGCCGGAAGTGCCAGGTGCTCGCGAACCTTGGCCTCGTGCGACTCCTCGGCGCCCGCGGTGCGGTTCAGGCCGACCACGAACGGGACCCGGGCCATCCGACGGAAGGCGTCGAGGATGCCCCGCGCCTCGGCCAGGGAGTCCTGGCGGGTCACGTCGACCAGAACGACGTAGCCCAGCATCCCTTCGCCCAGGATCTCCCACATGAAGTCGAACCGTTCCTGGCCGGGCGTGCCGAACAGGTAGAGGACGAGGTCGCCGTCGATGGTGATCCGACCGAAGTCCATGGCCACCGTGGTCTCGTTCTTGCGGGCGCGGGTGCTGTCGGTGATCCCGCGCTCGGTGGACAGCACCGTGATCTCGCTGATCGTGCGGATCAAGGTGGTCTTGCCCGCCGCGAACGGCCCCGTGATGACGACCTTGACCGCTTGGCCGCCGTGACGTCGTCGCTTGTTCGTCGCCATCACAGCCCCTTGACCCCGGCGATCAGCTTCAGCAGAAGACTCCGATTGACGCTCGGATCACGTTCGATGGCGGTGCTGGCAACGGGTGCCGCCATCGCCGCCGACCCGACCGTCGACCCACTGACCACCTGGGTCCGCACCGGCATGGCCGGCGTCGACGGACCGGGCGACCCAGACGGTGGCGCCGCGTGCTTGGGCGGCATCGCGTCGGGATGCTCCGGCGGCCGGGGCCGACGGAACGGCTCGGGACGTTGGGGCACCACACCCTGGGGTCGGTGCGCCCCTCCGATCCGTTCCGGACCGGTGGGCGGATCGACCACGGGGGCCCGGGTCGCCGGGGCCTGGGCCGCGGGCGCCTGGGGCGTCACGGCCGCCGGCTCGACCGGAGGCATCGCGACGGGGGCTGCTACGTCATCCTGCGGCGGCGCGGTCTCGACGACCGCCGGGAGCGGTACGGCCATGGTCGAGTGCGCGGCGGGCGCGGACTCCAGCACGGACAACGTCACCTGGCGCCGCAGCACCAAGGCGACGTGGTCGGGGGCGTCCTCGTCCTTGATGGCGAGCATGCCGCGCTGGGCGAGTCCGGCCAGGGACGACACCACGCTGAACTGACCGGCTCCACTGAGCTCGACGAGCTGCCCCACGGTCCGCACACCGTCGACCAGGGCCAACAGGGACCATTCGTCACGGGTCAACGTAGGGTCGGCGGGAAGGACCACGGGCATCACCAGGACGACGTCGGGCGACGGGATGACCTTGGAGACGGAGTCCCACAGCTGACGGCGCCGCAGGGCTTCGGCGACCACCTGGTCAGCCGGGAGCGCGATCCCCACGTCGTCGTCGTTCAGCTCGTCCATGGCGAAGGCGAAGTCGCCGTGCGTCCAGCGGAGCAGGTCGAACACCGCATCCACGGCCTGCTCGGCGGCCAGCGTCCGCACGGTCTCGGGGTCCACCGCGCCGGCCTCGAGCAAGGCCCGCGCCACTCCCACATGGTCGTGCCCGGAACGCTCGACGGCACGGCGCAGTGCCGCGTCGTCGACCACGCCGATGCCGACCAGCCGGCGCGCCAGCGACTGCCGCGCCGCGTCGGCGGTCGCCGCGGTCACGGCGCCCTCGGTGAAGGCGACGACGCCACGCACCTGACCGTCGGTCAGGTGCAGGCCCCCGGACTTCTTCGTCAAGCTCAGCAGCTGGAAGACGTCCGGAAGGCTGAACGCGTCGAGCGAGCCTTCGAGGTTCACGTCGGATCCGATCTGTACGGGGGGACGGTCAACGCCCAGCACGGCCGGGGGCAGGTCAGGACCAGGAGGAGGACTCACCCGGCGTCGACGGGTACACCGGCCAGCTTCCCTCGACGCCGTTCAGGCCGCTCGAGCCGTTGGCGCCGTTCGCGCCGTTCCCCCCGTTGGCGGTGGCCGCCGGGGCGGTCGGCACCGGTTGCGGCGCCACGGCGGTGACCGGCTCGACGACCGGCTCCGCCACCGGGACGGGGACCGGGGGCAGCGCCTCGACCGGCGCCGGCGCGGGCGGAAGCTCGTTCATCGGGGCGACCGCGACGACCGGTTCCGGCACGGGAACCGAGGCCACGGGGACCGGCGTCTCGGCGGCTGGCGCTTCGGGGACCGGGGTCTCGGCGGCTGGCGCTTCGGGGACCGGGGTCTCGGCGGCGGCCGGCTCGGGGACCGCGACGAGCACGGTGGGGACCTGGGTCATCACCTCGGCCGGCTCGAGAACCGGCTCGGCACCGGGGTCGGGAACCTCGCGCAGCACGGCCGCGACCCGCTCCGCCGCCTGCCGGACCTCGAACAGCATCAGGCCGACCTTGGCCCCACGGGCACCCACGGCGACCAGCACGGCCTCGTCGTCGGCGGACACCAGGAAGACGGTTCCGGACTGACCCTCGACGTAGACCTGGTTGAGATCGCCGCGGCCCAGGCCCTGTGCTGCGCGCTCACCCAGCGACAGCAGGGCGGCGCTCATGGCGGCGACGCGGTCCTCGTCCATGCCGTGCGGCAGGGCCGACGCCATGGGCAGACCGTCGAAGGAGACCACGGCTGCAGCTTCGACCTCGGGCGCCTGGCTCATCAGCTCAGCCAGCACCCGGTCGAGCTGTCCACCGCGGCCAGGGCCGTCGAAGTGCTGGTTGTCGGACTCATATCCGTTGGACATGACGCACCCTCTCGCCGGCGGTGGTGGACCGCCGCTGCCAGACCGTTGGTCGGATCGGGTGGCAGCCCCGTCGGCTCCCATCCCTGTCACTCCTTCGGCGGGTGCTCGCGATGTCTTGAGGCGGCCCTCACGCCTCCAGGGCGGCGAGCAGCACCTGCGCCGGCACGGGCTCGCCGGTCATCAGGCGGACCTGCTCGACGGCCTGCCCCACCAACAGCTCGCGGCCTCCGGCCACGTCGCCACCGGCGCGGCCCCACGCTGCGGCGAGCGGCGTGGGCCACGGGTCGTAACGGACGTCGACCAGCAGCGCGGTGCCCGGGAGCGCCCCGGGGACGGCGGCGGCGAGGTCGTCACCGGCGCCTGCCGGCACCGTTGCGACGACCACCTCGGCACCCAGCCCCGCTGCGGCCTGCGCCCAGCCGCGCGGGCGCACGGCGAGGCCGAGGTCGGCGCCCAGAGCGCTGAGCTCGTCGCCGGCCTCGGACCGGCGGACGAACGCCGTGACGTCCGAAGCGCCCACCCGGGCCAGCGCCGCGACCGCCGAGCGGGCGGTCGCCCCGCCCCCGAGCAGACTCACCGACCGGCCCCGACGAACCCCGTGCTGGCGCAGCACGTCGACCAGGCCGTCGACGTCGGTGTTGAACCCGAGCTTGCGCTCGCCCTCGATCACCACCGTGTTGACCGCTCGGGTGAGCAGGGCCAACGGCTCGACCTCGTCGAGCAACGGCAGGACGACTTCCTTCAGCGGCATCGTCAGCGAGAGCCCGACCCACTCCGGGCCGAGTCCGGACAGGAACGTGCGCAGGTGCGGGGCCGTCACCTCGATCGCGTCGTAACGCCAGGGCAGGCCGAGCCAGTCGTACGCCGCGCGGTGCAGACGCGGCGACAGTGAATGGCTGATCGGTGCGCCGAGGACGGCAGCCCGGCACTGCGGTGATGGCGTCATGGCACCAGCGCGTAGTACTCGTCCTTCCACCGCAAGAACTCCGAGTAGGAGGCGGTGAACCGGGTCTGGGTGCTGTCCGGAGCCACGGCGATGAAGTACAGCCAGTCGCCAACCGCGGGGGACAGTGCAGCCTCCAGGGCCGCCTGGCCCGGTGAGTTGATCGGCCCCGGCGGCAGCCCCGTGTACTTGTACGTGTTGTAGGGCGAGTCCACACCGATCTGGTCGTTCGTCAAGGTGAGGTCACTGGACTTCAGCGCGTAGTTCACCGTGGAGTCCATCTGCAAGGCGATGCCCTGGTTGAGCCGGTTGTAGATCACCCGGGCGGCCTTGGGGAAGTCGCTGACCGACACCTCGGCCTGCACGATGCTGGCCACCACGACCGCCTGCCGCGGGTCCAGGCCCACGTGCCTGGACCGAGGCACGAGGTGGATCTCGGCAGCCGCCTGCTGGAAGCGCTGCACCATGGTGCGCAGGATCTGCTCCGCATTCGCGTCCGGAGCGAACGTGTACGTCGCGGGGAACAGGAACCCCTCGGCGTCCCCCTCGGCGTACGGGGGCAGACCCAACGTCTGCGGATGGGTCAAGACCTTGTCGAACGACGCTGCGCTGACGTCGGTTCCGGCAACCAGCCGGTCGACCACCTGGTCGACCCGCAGGCCCTCGGGGACGGTCACGGTGTCTTGCACCCGCGACGTCGGGTCGAGCAGCGCAGTGAGCGCATCGGCGCCGCTGATCCGGGTCGCCAGCCGGTAGTACCCCGGCTGCACCTGGACCGAGTCGGGGTTCGCGACAGCGGCCGCGACGAACGCGTCGACGCTGGCCACGACGCCGGCGTCGGCCAGCGTGGTTCCGATCGCCCGGGCGGAGTCGCCGGGGTGGACCTGGACCGTCACCGGGCTCCCCCCGGACCCGCTGTAGTCGGACGGACCGCCCAGCTTCGACTTCAGGAGCACCACCACGCCGGCGCCCAGCACCAGGACCACCACCACGACGACACAGCCCGCCACCCACTTGCGCATCAGCGAGGCTCCCCGGCCGGCACGAGCTCGCCGGGTGCCCCACCGGTGGACCGCTCCCGCTCCAGGGCGCTCTGGAGGAACACCACCGCGGCGGCCTGGTCGACGACGGCTCGGCTGCTGCGGCTGGTGCGACCGGCTGCGCGCAGGTCGGCGTTGGCCGAAACCGTGCTCAGCCGTTCGTCCACGAGCCGGACGGGCACGTCGACCGCCGCCGCGAGCACGGCCGCGAAGGCGCGAGCCGATGCGGCCGCCGGACCCTCGTCCCCGGCCAACCGCCGGGGCAGACCGACGAGCACCTCCGTGACCGCCCACTCGTCGACGAGGTGGCGGATCCGGGAGACGTCACCGTCACCGCGGGGCACCGTCTCCAGCGGCACGGCGAGCACCCCGTCGACGTCGCTGCGTGCAACTCCGACCCGCACCGAGCCCACGTCGACGGCCAGTCGCACCCCACGTCGCATCAGGGTCTGCGCCACATCAGGCGGACTGCGCGGCCCGGACCGCGTCGTCGACGGCCGCGATCGCCGCGGCGATGCCGTCCGGATGGGCGCCGCCGCCTTGAGCCATGTCGTCCTTGCCGCCCCCGCGAGCCTCGATCGGCGCGAGCAGCGGGCGCAGCACGGCCCCCGCACCGACGCCGGCCGCACGTGCTGAGTCGTTGGCCGCGACGACGACGTTGGCCTTGCCCTCGGCCGCGGCGAGACCCACGACGATGACCGGATGCTCGTTGCCCGCCGACCCTCGTGTGTCGAGCACCAGCTGGCGCAGCTCGCCCGCCGTGGTCTCGTCGGGGGCACGGAACGCCCACACCGCCACGCCGGACACGTCGTGCGCGTCGCCGGCCACCGAACCGGCCTGGGCTGCGAGCTGCGCCCGACGCACCTTGTCGATCTCGCGCTCGGCGTCGCGCAGCCGACTGACGAGGTCGGACACGCGCTCGGGCAGTTCCTCGGGTCGCACCTTCAACTGCTCAGTGAGCAGGTTCACCAGCGTGTGCTCGCGCGCCAGGTGTCGATACGCGTCGTTGCCCACCAGCGCCTCGATCCGCCGGACTCCGGCACCGATCGAGGACTCGCTGAGCAGCTTCACCACGCCGAGCTGGCCGGTCCGCGCCACGTGCGTGCCGCCGCACAGCTCGCGCGTCCAGTCGCCGACGCTGACCACGCGCACCACGTCGCCGTACTTCTCGCCGAACAGGGCCGTGGCACCGGACGCCCGCGCCTGGTCGATGGGCTGGTACTCGGCGGTCACGTCGAGGTCGTCGAGCAGGATCTCGTTGACCCGCGCCTCGACATCGGCCAGGACACCGGGCGGGACGGCACCCGCGTTGGGGAAGTCGAACCGGAACCGGCCGGGCGCGTTCTCCGAGCCGGCCTGCGTGGCCGTCTCGCCCAACAGCTCGCGCATCGCCTTGTGCACCATGTGGGTGGCAGTGTGGGCGCGCGACACGGCGTGCCGGCGCAGGACGTCCACCTCGGCCAGCGCGGTGAGCCCGGTCTCCACCGTGCCGTCCAGCACGCGGGCCCGGTGGACGATCAGCCCCTCGACCGGCGTCTGGACGTCGTCGACCTCGATCAGTGCCCCGTTGGCCAGCCGCACCTGCCCCTGGTCGGCCAGCTGGCCGCCGCCCTCGGCGTAGAACGGGGTGCGGTCGAGCACGAACTCGATCGAGTCCCCCACCTGGGCCACCGGCACCACGGCCTCGTCGACCAGCAGCCCGCGCAGCGTCGCCTCCGAGGTGGTCTGCGTGTAGCCGGTGAACTCGGTGCGCCCGGCCACGTTGGCCAGCGTGCGGTAGGCGCTGAGGTCGGTGTGCCCGGCCTTCTTGGCGCGCGCGTCGGCCTTGGCCCGCTCCCGCTGCTGCGTCATCAACCGGCGAAACGCTGCCTCGTCGACCTGCATCCCCTGCTCGGCCGCCATCTCGAGCGTGAGGTCGATCGGGAAGCCGTAGGTGTCGTGCAGCTTGAACGCGTCGTCGCCGGACAACGTGGACCCGCCACCGCGCCGGGTCTCGCCCGCGGCCAGGTCGAAGATCTGGGTGCCGGTGCGCAGCGTCGACAGGAATGCCGACTCCTCGGCTTCGGCCACCGCATGGATCCGCGACCGGTCGATCTCCAGCTCTGGGTACTGCGGACCCATCGCGGCGATCGCGGTGGAGACGAGCTCGCGCATCGTCGGCTGGTCGGCGCCGAGCAGCCGCATCGAGCGGACGACGCGGCGCATCAGCCGACGCAGCACATAGCCGCGGCCCTCGTTGCCGGGAGTCACCTGGTCGCCCACGAGCATGACGGCGGCGCACGCGTGGTCGGCGACGACGCGCAGTCGGACATCGTCGGTGTGGTCGGCGCCGTACGTGGTGGCGGTCAGCTCGGCGGCGCGGTCGATGATCTGCCGGGTGGTGTCGATCTCGTAGATGTTGTCGACGCCCTGAAGCACCGCGGCCATGCGCTCCAGACCCATTCCGGTGTCGATGTTCTTGGCCGGCAGCTCACCGGTGAGGTCGAAGTCTTCCTTCGCCCGGACCGCGCCGAGCTCGTCCTGCATGAACACGAGGTTCCACACCTCGAGGTAGCGGTCCTCGTCGACGACCGGACCACCCTCCTTGCCGAACTCCGCGCCGCGGTCGTAGTAGATCTCGCTGCACGGGCCGCCGGGGCCCGGTACGCCCATGTGCCAGTAGTTGTCCTTCAGGCCTCGTCGTTGGATGCGTTCCATGGGCACGCCCACGTCGCGGTGCCAGATCTGCACCGCTTCGTCGTCGTCGGCGTAGACGGTGGCCCACAGCAGGTCCGGCGGGAAGCCGTAGCCGCCAGCGTCGACCGAGCTCGTGAGCAGCTCCCACGCGAACGGGATCGCCGCTTCCTTGAAGTAGTCGCCGAACGAGAAGTTTCCGGCCATCTGGAAGAACGACGCGTGGCGGGTGGTTCGGCCGACCTCTTCGATGTCGAGGGTCCGGACCACCTTCTGGACGCTCGCGGCGCGCGGGTACGGGGCCGTCTGCTCGCCGAGGAAGTACGGCTTGAACGGCACCATGCCGGCGTTGACCAGGAGAAGGGTGGGGTCGGGCAGGGGCAGCGGGGCCGAGGGGACGACGACGTGCTCGCGATCCCCGAAGAAGGTCAGGAAGCGGCGCCGGATCTCGGCCGAGTCCATGCCCGAGACGGCGTTGTCGGAGTGTGTCTGGCCCATCCCGCGAGCCTATCCGAGGCGATGGCGTCGGCTCGCTCGCGTTTCTCGGACTCGACGGGCTGACTCCTCACAGCGTCGCGGAGTCGTCGTTCTCGGTGGGCGGCGTCCCGCGGACGATGGCCCGCAGCTTCTCGGCCCGCTCAGCCACGGCTCGCTCCGCGCCGTGCGCGGACGGTCGGTAGTAGGTGCGGGCGAGCACCGGGTCGGGCGCGTACTGCTGACCGACCACGCCACGCGCGTCGTCGTGCGGGTACTGGTACCCCTTGCCGTGGCCGAGGTCGCGGGCGCCCGGGTAGTGCGCATCGCGCAGATGAGGCGGCACCGTGCCGATGACACCGCGCCGCAGGTCGGCGATCGCGGCGTCGATCGCGACGATCACGGCGTTGGACTTCGGGGCAAGGGACAGGTGGATGACGGCCTGCGCCAGGTTGAGCCGGGCCTCGGGCAGTCCGACGAACTGCGCGGCCTGCAGGGCGGCCACCGCGATCTGCAGGGCCGTCGGATCGGCCATGCCGATGTCCTCGCTGGCGAAGATGACCAGCCTTCGGGCGATGAAGCGAGGGTCCTCGCCGGCCTCGACCATGCGGGCGAGGTAGTGGAGGGCGGCGTCGACGTCGGAACCCCGAAGGCTCTTGATGAGCGCACTGGCCACGTCGTAGTGCTGGTCGCCGTCGCGGTCGTAGCGCACGGCGGCCCGGTCGACCGCCTGCTCGACGGTCTCGAGGGTGATCTCGGACGCGCCACGGTCACGGGCCACGCCGGCCGCAGCCTCGAGGGCGGTCAGGCCGCGGCGGGCGTCGCCGCCGGACAGCCGCACGATCTGGTCGACCGCGTCGGGGCTGACGTCGAGGGCGCCAGCCAGTCCCTGCGGCGCGGTGATCGCCCGCTCGACGAGCGTGCGCACCGCGTCGTCGTCGAGTGGCCGCAAGGTGAGGACCAACGACCGCGAGAGCAGCGGGGAGATCACGCTGAAGTGCGGGTTCTCGGTGGTGGCTGCGACGAGCACGACCCACCGGTTCTCGACCGCCGGGAGCAGCGCGTCCTGCTGGGTCTTGGAGAAGCGATGGACCTCGTCGACGAACAGCACGGTCTCCGCGCCGCCGGTGGCCAGCGTGCGCCGGGACTCGTCGATGACGGCGCGCACGTCCTTGACGCCGGCCGTGACGGCGGACAGTTCCATGAACCTCCGGCCGGTAGCGCGGCTGATCAGGCTGGCCAGGGTGGTCTTGCCGGTCCCCGGCGGTCCCCACAAGATGACCGAGACCGGGCCAGCGGCGGCCGAGCGGGAGGGCGCGGCCGCGGCCGCGGCCGGGGCAGCGTCTGCGGGAGCAGCGGCCGGGGCGGCGTCTCGGTCGGCTCGTCCGGAGCCGGACTCCCCGTCCTCGGCGCGCGGACGGGATTCGACCAGGCGCCGCAACGGCGAACCGGGCTGCAGCAGGTGGTCCTGGCCCACGACCTCGTCGACGGTGCGTGGCCGCATCCGGGCCGCGAGCGGTCCCGGGGTCAGCTCCTCGGCCGCCGCGTCGAACAGATCAGCACCCACACCCGGACCCTATGACCTCGTCGAAGCAACGCTTCGACGCTTCGGAACTTGTTGAGGCGTCGAAGCGTTGCTTCGGTACTTGCTGAGCCTTCGGGGGGTTCATGACGCACCCGGCACACCCAACGACGACGTCAAGGCGTCCGCCAAGTTCGCCTGGCGACACGCCGCCGCGTGCGATCACGTCCGAGGGCGCCCAGTTCAGCAACGGCCCAGGGCACGTCCGCCGTCGACTTTGCAATGGGTGAACGCCTCGTTACCTCAGTACTTGTTGAAGCGTCGAAGCGTTGCTTCGACAAGCACTGAAGCGTCGAAGCGTTGCTTCAGCCAGTGGACGGTGCGGTGGCGGGTGGCGCGTCGATGCCGGCTTCCTTGCGTTGGGCGGCCGTGATGGGCGTGGGCGCGCCGGTGAGGGGGTCGCCGCCGGAGGCGGTCTTCGGGAAGGCGATCACCTCGCGGATCGACTCCGCCCCGCCGAGCAGGGCCACCAGGCGGTCGAGGCCGAACGCGATGCCGCCGTGCGGCGGTGGGCCGAACTTGAACGACTCCAGCAGGAAGCCGAACTTGCTCTGCGCCTCCTCACGGCTCAGCCCGATCACGTCGAAGACCCGCTGTTGCATCTCCCGCCGGTGGATCCGGATCGACCCCCCGGCGATCTCGTTGCCGTTCAGCACCAGGTCGTACGCCCAAGCCAGCGCCCGCCCGGGCTCCAGGTGGAAGGCGGCTTCCCACTCGTCGTTCGGCGCCGTGAAGGGGTGGTGCACCGCGGTCCACCCACCCGCGCCATCGGGCTCGAACATCGGCGCGTCGACGACCCACAGGAACTCCCACGCGTCCTCGGCGATCAGGCCGCCGCGCCGGCCGATCTCCAGCCGGGCCGCACCGAGGAGCGGCAAGGCGTCGGCCCGCGCCCCTGCGGCGAAGAACACCGCGTCGCCGGGAACCGCTCCGACCGCGTCGGCCAGACCGGCCCGCTCCGGCTCGGACAGGTTCTTCGCCACAGGGCCGCCCAGCTCACCGTCGGCACCCACCAGAACGTAGGCAAGGCCCTTGGCGCCGCGCGATTTGGCCCAGTTCTGCCAGCCGTCCAGGTCGCGGCGGGTCTGCTGCGCCCCGCCCGGCATGACGACGGCGCCGACGTGCTCGGCCTGGAACACCCGGAACGGCGTCGAGGCGAAGTACGCCGTGACGTCGACCAGCTCATTGCCGAAACGCAGGTCGGGCTTGTCGCTGCCGTACCGCGCCATGGCCTCGTCGTAGGTCATCCGCCGGATCGGGAGGGCGATCTCGACGTCGAACAGCTGACGCCACAGCCGGGAGACCACAGCCTCCCCCAGCGCGATCACGTCGTCCTGCTCGCAGAACGACAGCTCGATGTCGAGCTGGGTGAACTCCGGCTGACGGTCGGCGCGGAAGTCCTCGTCACGGAAGCACCGCGCGATCTGGTAGTACCGCTCCATGCCGGCCACCATCAGCAGCTGCTTGAACAGCTGCGGCGACTGCGGCAGCGCGTACCAGGCGCCCGGCTGCAAGCGGACCGGGACCAGGAAGTCGCGGGCGCCCTCGGGCGTCGACCGCGTCAGGTACGGCGTCTCGATCTCCAGGAAGCCGTAGTCGTCCATGACGTCACGAATGATCTTGGTGGTCCGCGCCCGCAGTCGCAGGAGGCGTCCCGGCTCCTCCCGGCGCAGGTCGAGGTAGCGGTACTTCAGCCGGATGTCCTCCCCGACCGTGACGAACTCGTCGATCGGGAACGGCAGGGCCTCGGCCACACTGAGGATCTCGACCTCCTGGGCGATCACCTCGATCGAGCCGGTCGCCAGCTCCGGGTTCTCGTTGCCGGCTGGCCGGACGACCACCTCCCCCGCGATCCTGAGGCAGAACTCGCTGCGCAGGTCGTGCGCCACGTCGGCGTCGCGGACGACGACCTGCACCACGCCGGACGCGTCACGCAGATCCAGGAAGGTCACCCCACCGTGGTCGCGCCGGCGTGCCACCCAACCGGCCAGCACGACCTCGGTCCGGTCGTCCCTGGCACTCAGGGTTCCGGCCTCACGGGTGCGGATCACGCGGGGTGCTCCTTGCTCTCGGGTTGGACCATGGTGACCACCGGGTACCGGTCCTCCGGCGGAGGGGACCAGACGCCCGGATCGGCGCTCACCTGCTCGCCGCTGCGGATGTCCTTGACGGAGTGCGTGCCGTCGGCGTCCGGGAACCAGACGTAGGGGATGCCTCGGCGGTCGGCGTACCTGATCTGCTTGCCGAACTTCGCCGCCGACGGCGCCACCTCCGTGTTGACCCCCCGCGCACGCAGCCGGGTCGCCGCGTCCTCGGAGGCGCCG
>Ga0302299_10000873_pt1 | contig 17546 bp, 3 predicted proteins | sample III_Fen_N3_4_FD_198795 | JGI IMG/M metagenome (GOLD analysis project Ga0302299, IMG submission 198795) | Peat permafrost microbial communities from Stordalen Mire near Abisko, Sweden - III_Fen_N3_4 | ecosystem: Environmental > Terrestrial > Soil > Wetlands > Permafrost | place: Sweden: Abisko... | reverse complement strand
GCTCGGGCGCTACGACGATCTCGCCGAGCTGGTGCAGAGCTGGCAGGCGGTCGAGGGCGATCCCGGGCGCGCGATGGTGCTCTCGATCCGGCGCGCAGACGCCCTGCTGCGCGGCGGCCAGCGCGATCCTGCGCGGGCGCTGCTGGCGTCCCTCGAGGCGAGCGCACCGGGCTTCATCGTCCTCACATCGGCCTCGGAGCGCGACGCGCTGGGCCGCGGAGATCCGGGGGATCTCGCCAAGACCTACCTCTCGGCGGCAAACGCAGCGCTGCTCGGCAGCTGGCTCGGACCCGGCCAGGTCCCGGTGCCAGATCCGGGCGCCGCGGCCGCGCTCTACGTCCAGGCCGCGGAGCTGCTCGCGTACGAGGTCGGCGGCGACGAGGCGCTCGGGGAGGCGCGCAGCGCGCTCGGCAAGGCGCTCGAGGCCGTCCCCGGCCATCCGATCGCACTCGAGGCGTTGACCGAGCTCGACGACACGACCGGCAATGTCAGCGACGCGCTCGCGCGGCTCAAGGACCAGGCGACCGCGGTCGAGGGCGACGCCCGCCGCGCGGTGATCGAGCGCGCGATCCGGCTGGCGCGCAGCCACGGCGAGCTCGAGGCCGTGCTCGCGCTCGAGACCGAGCTGGTCGCGCTGGCGCCGTCGGATCTCGCGCTGCGCTGGCGGCTCGAGGCGACGCTCGCCCAGCTCGGGCGCGACGACGAGCGCGCGGTGTTGCTCGCCGAGCTTGCCGGGCTGGAGCCCGATGCGATGCGTCGCGGCACGGCGCTCCTGGCGGCCGCCCGGCTGCGCGAGCGCGGCGGCGCGGTCGAGCAAGCGACCGAGCTGTACCGCCAGGTGCTCGCGCTGTGGCCCGAGGACACGTTCGCGCGCGAGTCGCTGGTCGATCTCCTGCGCGCGCAGGAGAAGTGGCAGGAGCTGGTGACAGAGCGGCGGGCCGAGGCGCGCGCGTTGCCCGACGACGCACCGGCTGCCCGCCGCGCGTTGCGCGAGGCTGCCTGGGTGCTCGAGGTCCGGCTCGCTGACAACGCGTCGGCGGCGCAGGTCTACGACGAGTGGTTGCTGCGGCTGCCCGACGATCGCGCGGCGCTCGAGGGTGCGGCACGCTGTCGCGCGAGCTTCGGCGATCGGCTGGGCGAGATCACGGCGCGGCGCGCGATCGCTGAGACCGACGCCGGCGCCGACACCCAGTGGCTCCTCGGGCGGGCGCTCGAGCGCGGCGGGCACTTCGATGAGGCCGCCGAGGTCTACCGCGGCCTCGCGGTCCGCGAGGACACCTCGGTCGCCGCGACCAGCGCGGCGCTCGCGCTCGCCGACCTGGCAGCCGCCCGGTCGGACACGGTGATGCGCGTGGAGGCGACCGCGTCGCTCGCCGGGCGCACCACCGAGCCGCGGCTCGGCGCCGCGCTCGCCGAGGACAGCGGCTGGATGTACGCGCTCGTGCTCGAGGACTTCGAGCGCGCGCAGCAGTCGTTCGCCGCGGCGATCACGCTCGACCAGACCCGCCGCGGTGCGCTGCTCGGTGCCGCGCTGGTCGCTGCGCGACGGTTCGATCCACCGGCGCTGTCGGCCGCGTACGACGGGCTCGCGGCGTGCGTCGAGATGCCCGAGGCAGCTGCCGCGCTCCACCTGCGCGCTGCCGCGATGGCCGCCGCGAGCGGCGATCTCGATCTCGCGAACCAGCGGGTCGCCGCCGCGCGGCTCGCCGCTCCGGATGATACCAGCGCGCTGCTCGTGCTCGCCGAGACCAGCGCGATCCCGCAGGTCGACAGCGAGACCGACGAAGCCGCGGTCGACGCCCTGCTGGCGCGCGCCGAGGTGCTCGAGGTGCGCAGCGCGCTCGCCGACGATCCAGCGTCGCGCTCGTCGTGGGAGCTCGATCGCGCCGAGGCGCTCGAGCTGGCCGGCCGGCTCCGCGAGGCGGGTCAGGTCGTCGCGGCGGTGCTCGCGTCGCAGCCCGACGATCTGCGCGCGCTCGAGGCGCTGCGCCGGCTCGCCAAGCGGGCGGGTGACGTCGGGGTGTGGGCGCATGCGAGCTATCGGCTCGGCCGCGTGATCGGCGATCGCTCCGCCAAGCTCGTGCTATTTCGCGACGCAGCCGGGGTGTTCGATACCGAGAACTCCGTCGAGCTGGCGCTCGCCGTCTACAAGCGGATCCTGCAGGTCGATCCGGGCGCCGCCGAGCTGGTCCGCGCGCTCGAGTTGCTGCGCGGGCGCGCCGACGTCGCCGGTCTGGTCGCCCTGCTCAGCGATCGGCTCGCGTGGCTCGAGACCGAGGCGGAGGACGACGGCAAGGAGAAGCAGATGGTCCCGCTGCTGCTCGAGCGCGCGACCGTGCTGCACGGCCTGGGCGATCACGCCGGGGCGATGGCCGATCTCGACGCCCTGCTCGATCGCGCGGCCAGCCACGTCGAGGCCCTGCGGTTCCGCGCCGATCTCGCGATGAACGCCGGCGACGTGGCCTCAGCGGTCGCGCTCTGGCGGCGCTGCCTGTCGGCGGAGACCCGACCGCAGCGCCGGGCCGAGATCGAGCTCCAGCTGTCGCAGGTGCTCGCCGAGAACGTCAACGACATCGCCGGCGCGATCGAGAACCTCGAGCGCGTGGTCGAGAGCTCGCCCGATGATCCGCAGCTCCGCGAGCGCTTGCTCGGGTTGTGCATGCGCGCCAGCGACTGGGACCGTGCGACCCGCGAGCTCCGCATGCTCGCGCGGCTGCGGCCGACCTCGCAGGACAAGGCGCGCGAGGAGCTCCGCCTCGGACTCATGCTGCGCGATCGGATGAACGACCGCACCGGTGCGCGGCTCGCGCTCGACCGCGCGCGTGCGCTCGATCCCCTGAACCTCGACGTGGTGCGAGAGCTCGCCGAGTTGCTCGAGCAAGGTGCGCGCCAGCAGGTGCTCGCAGGGACCGCCGCCAACTTCCGGCTGTCGATCCAGCAGAACCCGCGCAACCCGGTGCTCTACGAGCGGTTGGCCCAGGTCACGGCGTGGCAGAGCGACGTCGATGCCCGCTGGCTTGCGCTGGTCGCGCTCGAAGCGCTGGGCACACCGTCGGTCGATCAGCGCCAGGTGCTCGCGCAGGGGCGGGCGCAGCCGGTCGCGCCGAGCCGGACGCGGCTCGACGACGCGGCCCGCGCGACGTTGCGCGGTGGCGTGCATGGCGCGCTGGCCGAGTTGTGGCGAGCGATCGCGCCGGCCGTCCAGGTCGCGACCGGCGTCGACGTCGCGAAGCTCGGCTTCACCCGTGGGGATCGCGTCGCGCTGAAGAAGCTCGGTGACAAGTACGAGCCGCTCGCGGTGGCGCTAGCGTGCTTCGGAGTCGAGGACCTCGACCTCTACATCAGCGCCGGACGCGCCGGCACGGCCCGCGCGCTCGCCGCCGAGACGCCGATCTTGTGCATCGGAGCCGACGTCGCCGCGGCATCGCAGCCGCACCACCGCTGGCTGCTCGGGCGCGCGGTCGCCACGCTCGCCGAAGGGGTCGCCACGCTCGGCGCGCTGCGCGAGGGCGAGCTCGGCTGGACGATCGCGTCTGCGCTGCGCGCGATCGATCTCCCGATCCCGCCTGTGCTGCACGCCGAGATCGCCGGCGAGGACGCGAGCATCGCCGAGCGCGCGAAGCTGCTGAAGAAGGAGATGAGCCGCAAGGCCAAGACCACCGTGCAGCAGCTCGTGCAGGCCCGGCCCGCGGAGCTGGGCAACGTCGAGGGTTTCCGTCACGGCGCACTCGCGATCGGCGATCGCGCGGGCCTGCTGTGGGCCGGCGATCTCGCCGTGGCGCTCGCGCAGCTCGACGCGGGACGCGGCGGGCGCTCGCTCGGGGACAGCCCCGGGGCGCTCGAGCTGACCGCGTGGTCGGTGTCCGAGGATCACCTGAGGCTGCGCGAGCGGCTTGGCGTCGGGCTGAAAGGCGGCCGATGAGTACTCCCAAGCCACCCGGCAAGCCCGGCAAGGGCGGTTCGCCCAAGCCGTTCCTCGGCGACGACGATCTCTCCGAGCTCGACGCCTGGGTCGAGACGTTCGACGCGCTCCACATGGGGCCCGAGCCGGGCGTGGCGGCACCGCAGCCGGCCGGCGATCCGACCGAGCTCGTTCACATCGCGGCGACCGATGCGGGTGGCTCCGGCGACCTCGAAGCCTCGGCGGCCGAGACCCACGACCCGATGCAGCTCGACCTCGCGGGCGACGAGCCTGGCGGCGAGCTGAGCGTCCCTGAAGGCGAGGGCGAGGCCGGCCGCAGCGAGGTCGAGCCCGAGGGCGGCGAGGTCGAGCCCGAGGCGGACGACAGCGTCCTCGCAGCTGGGGCAGGCGAGCGCGCGGCGTCGGTCACCGGGATCGCTGACTACGACTCGCACGAGACCGACTTCTCGGGGATCTCGGGCACCGCCGCGACGACTGCCGCGGCACCGCTTCCTCCGCAACGCCCCGTGGTGCCGCAACGCGCCGTGACGCCGCAACGCGTGGTGGCGCCACAACGCCCCGTGGCGACCGCGATTGGCAACTTCGACGATGATGTCGACGGCGGCGCGTTCGGCAGCGACTCCGACGACGAGGTCTTCACGTCGGCGTCGCGGCCCGGCCCGCCGGCGCCGGACGACGCGCTCGACGAGGACGACCTCGCGCCGCCTCCGATTCCCGGGCCGCGACGCGGCCCCGCGATCGTTCGCCGCACGCCGGTGGCCCCTCCGGTCGAGCACGACCCTCACCCCGGCGACAGCGACTCGATGTTCTCGGAGCAGACCCGCGTCGCCGACTTCACCGAGCTCGAGCGCCGAGTGTTCTCGTCGCGCCAGGCCCAGCCGGCGGAGATCGCGGCAGGCGACGAGGACGACTACGTCGACATCGAGGTGAGCGACGACAAGGCCGGGGCGCCTGACGCGCCCGCGCCCGAGCTCTACTCGACGTCGCGCCGGACCGCGCACGTCCTGCGCCGGCCGGACGCCGGAACCCGGCCGCCGCCGAGCGGTACACCGGCACCGGGAACGCCTCGGATGGTCGAGCTTGATCTCGACGACCACGCGCCGGCGCGTGCGATGCGGCCGGCCTCGGAGGACGACTTCTCCGACGTCGCGGCCGCGGTCGGCGCCGACGACGGGGACGATCTCGCGCTGCCCGAGCTCCCGGCGCGCACGCCCGGGGTGCGGCACACCCGTCCGGGGATCCCCGAGATCACGCACGACCGGCGCCCGCGCGCCACGCTCGACGACGCGCTCGCCGGGCTGCGGGCCAGCGACTCCGGCGCGTTCGACGAGCCCGAGCCGTTCAGCGACGAGCCGGCGGGGTTCGATCCCAACGCGTTCGACGAGCCGGCGGCGTTCGACGAGCCTGCGGCGTTCGACGAGCCGGCGGGGTTCGACCCCAACGCGTTCGACGAGCCGGCGGCGTTCGACGAGCCGGCGGCGTTCGACGAGCCGGCGGCGTTCGACCCCAACGCGTTCGACGAGCCGGCGGCGTTCGACGAGCCGGCGGCGTTCGAGGCCCCGGCCATGGTCGGCGACCACCAGGCGTTCGAGGATCCGAACGAGTTCGACGACTTCGCGGCGCCGCCGCGCGCGCTCCCTCCGGTCGTGCAGGCTCTGCCGCCGCACCTCGACCGCAAGACCCCGCCGACCGCGCCGCCCCCCATCATCGCAGCCGGCCAGCCACACCACGCCATGAGCACCGAGACCGTGCGCGGCATGGCGGGAGCGCTGAGCCCCGACGGTGCCGGCGCGATGCGGCCGCCGGCGCTCTCGGATCACTACCCGCGGGTCAAGACGCCCACGTCGGTGCCGCAGATCGGCACGAAGCCGTCGCCGGCCGGCGCGCCGCCGGCCCCGACCCGCACGATGCTGGAGTTCGTCCCGGCGGCTGCGAGCCATCCGCCGCGCTCGACGCGGCTGGCGACCCCGCTACCGATCCATCCGGGTGCCGCCGACGAGGCCGAGCCTACGCTTGACCTCGAGGCGGTCGCGCGGACCTGGCCCGAGCAGGTCGCGCCGCTGCCGACCGCGACCCTCGACGAGGCGTCGGCTCAGGCGCTGCTGGTCTATGAGCGCGAGCTCGCGACCGTCGACGAGACCGCCAGCTCGGCGGCGCTGCGCATCGAGGCCGGGCGGCTGTGCGAGCGGCTGACCGACTTCGAGCGCGCGCGCGGCCACTACGACGCGGCGCTGATGCTGGACCCGCGCGCCACGCCGGCGCTGCGCGGGCTGCGCCGCCTCGCGCGGACCAGCGGAGACCTCGCCGAGGCGATCCGCCACCTGGACGCCGAGATCTCGGTCGCAGGTGCGCTCGAGCGCCGACCGCTCGGCCACTACCGCGTCGATCTCATGATGGCGAGCAACGAGCAGGATCTGGCGCGCGTGGCGGCCGGCGAGCTGCTCGATCAGGCGCCGTCCGATGTCCGCGCGTTGCTCGCCCAGCTCGAGCTCGCGTTCCTCGACGGTCGCGCCGACGAGTTCGGCGTCGCGCTCGAGCAGCTCGCGCAGGCCGTCAGCGACACCGAGTTGCGGGCTGCACTGCAGTCGGCGCGCGGCGCGCTCGCCGCTCACCACAACGACACCGGCGCGGCGGCGAGCTGGTTCAGCGCGGCCGCCGAGTCCGATCCCAGCGCGCTCGCCGCGTTGCTCGGTGCGATCCGCCAGGCCACCGCGGCCAACCTCGCCGAGCCCGCCGCGCGCGCGCTCGTCGAGCTCGCTCGCCAGGTCGAGGCCACCGATCCGATCACGGCGGCGGCAGCCGCGGTGCGCGCCCAGCACTGGGCCGAGGGCGAGCTCGCCGCGACGGCCTCCGCGATCGCCGCGGCCGCTGCGCCATCAGATCCGCTGGTCGCGCGGCTCGCCGCTCACCACCTCGCGGCCGGCACCGAGCCGATCGCCACCGCCAACGCGTTCATCCACTGGGCGCACAACGCCGGCTCGAACGCCGAGCGCGCGTACGCAGCGGCGCGCGCCGCCGAGCTCGATCCCGGACGAGGCGCCGAGCTGTGGGCCAGCGCGATCGCGCTCGACCCCGGCGACGACTACGCCGCGGCGCAGCTCCGCACGTCGCACGTCGCGGCCGAGTCGACCCAGGCCGCGATCGACGTCGATCTCGCGATCGCTGCCGACGCCGCGCGCGACCGGGCGCGGCTGCGCGCTGCGTACGGCATGATCGCACAGAGCCAGCTCGACGCGGCGATCGACGTGCTGTCGCAGGGCAGGGCCGCGCGCCCGACCTCGATCGCGCTGTCCGAGGCGCTCGGCGAGGCGCTCGCGGCCGCCGGCAAGTGGACCGAGCGCGCCAAGCTGTTCGCCGAGCTCGCCGAGGACCCCGGCGATCACCTCGACAAGGAGGTGGCGCAGCTGCGCAGCGCGCTGGCGTGGGAGGAGGCGGTCGGCGCCGCAGCGAGCGCCGAGGGCGCCGACGACCAGATCCGCGCCGAGCTGGTCGAGACCACGGCCGCTGCGCTCGATGCCTGGGAGCGTGTGATCGAGCGCGGCAGCTCGCCGTCGGCGCACGCCGCCGCGATCGTACTGGCGAGCCGGCTCGGCGACACCGGCCTCATCGGCGAGGCGCTGGTGCGCGCCCAGGCTGCCGAGCGCCTGCCGCTCGCCGCGGCGAGCCTCGCGCTGCGCCGCGCCCGGTTGGTCGCCACCGAGGACCCGCAGCGCCACGAGACCATCCTGCGCGACCTTCAGCCCGGGTTCGATGACCCGCGGCGCACGCTCGGGCTGGTGCTCGGTGCCGCGCGCCGCAAGGAGCTGGGAGACGCCGCGGCCGCGCTCGAGGAGCGCGCGACCGCGCTCGAAGGCAAGGGCTCGGACACCGAGGTCGCCGCGCTCCGGCTGCGCGCCGCCCAGCTCGCGCTCGACGCTGGGGAGGCTGCGCGGGCGACCGCGTTGCTGCTCAAGGTCGAGCAGGCGCTGCCCCAGCTCGGCGTCGTCCCCGATCTGCTCGCGGCCGCGCGCCGGCGCGCCGGTGATCGACCGACCGCTCCGCCGCTTCGCCGCAGCGAGCCTGCGGTCGGCGCAGCGGGCACCGCCGACGCGTTCGCGCGGGTCATGCGCGACGCCGATCTCGCCGCCGGCCAGGGCGACGCCGCCGGTGCGCTGGGCCTGTACCAGCGCGCGCTCGAGCTTCGCCCCAACGATCCGCTCGCCGCCGTCCCGCTGATCCGGGTCGCGAACGAGCTGCGGGAGCCGGCGCCGATCGCCGCGCTCGCGCTCGCCCAGCTGCGCCTCGCCGAGGAGGCCGGTGATGGGGTCGCCAAGGCATCGGCCTACGAGCTGCTCGCGCAGATCGACGGCGAGCTGCGCGGCGACGCCGGCTCGGCGCAGATCGCGCTCGAGAGCGCCGCGGCCGCGGACCCGTCGCGCATCGAGCTGCTGCACCGGCTCGAGCGCCAGTACGCCGCGGCCGACCAGCTGTCCGAGCTGCTGCGGCTCCGCACGGCCGAGCTCGACGCCACGCCCGCCGAGCTCGCGCGCGACCGCGTGGCCCTGCTGATCGATCTCGCCGGGATCACCAGCCGCGATGGCCGCCCCGAGCTCGAGCTCGCCGAGCTGTACCGCCGAGTGCTCGCGCTCGATCCGCGCGCGCGGCTGGCGCTGCTCCACCTCGAGTCGATCGTCCGGCGCAGCGGGTTCTCCACCGAGCTCGCCGAGCTCGAGGAGAAGGTCGCGAGCTACTTCGAAGGCGACGCTCGCACCCAGGCGGCGTTCTGGACTCGCGCCGGCGAGACCCTCGCCGATATCGGCAGGATCGACGAGGCCGTTCAGCGGTTTGGCAAGGCCGACGCCGCGTTCCCCGGTCACGTGCCGGCGCTCGAGGGCTGGCGTCAGGCCGCGCTCAAGGGCGAGCTGTGGATCGACGTCGCGGAGGCCGCGACCCGCCAGGCCGCGGGCGCCGAAGGCAAGGCGCGGGCTGCGCTGCACCACTTCGCGGGCGTCGCGCTGATGGACAAGGCGCTGGTCGGCGAGCAGGCGACCGCGTCGTTCCGCCGCGCGCTCGAGGCCGAGCCCGGCCACCGCGACGCGTTCCTCCGGCTCCGCATCCTGCTCGAGGAAGACGCCAACCATGACGATCTGGCGACCTTGCTCGCGCACCGGCTCGACGTCGAGACCGATCCTGGCGCCAAGATCGAGCTCCACCGCGCGCTCGCCGAGTTGCACCGCAACTTCCTGTCGGACCGCGACACCGCCAAGAGCCACTTCCGCGCGATCCTCGAAGCAGATCCCAACGATCTGCGCGCGCACGCGGCGATCGCCGACATCGCGTGGGAGCAGGGCAACTGGCAGGAGGCGGCCGACGCCCTCATGGCGCGGGCCCGGCTCGAGCGCGCGCCCGAGGTCCTGAAGACGCTGTGCTTCCGGCTCGGCCTGATCTACGCCGATCGCCTGGTCGACGTGCCGATGGCGTTGAAGGCGTTCCAGCGCGCGTTGACCTACCAGCCCGACGACGAGAACACGTTGATCCGGCTCGCCGATCTCGCGACCCAGGTCGGCGAGTGGAAGCTCGCGCTCGGCGCGTGCGAGCGGCTGGTGAAGAACGAGAGCGATCCGGATCGCCGGGCCGCGCACCTCCACCGCGTCGCGCGGATCTTCAAGAACGGGTTTGGCGACGCCAAGCGCGCCGAGCGCGCGCTGAACCTCGCGCTCGACGGTGCGCCGACCAACGATGAGGCGCTCGCCCAGCTCGTTCAGTTCTACCGCGAAGCCAACGACATCACGTCGGTGCGCGTTCACCTCAACCGGGTCGCCGGCGCGATGCGCGCCCGCGTCGCGAACGACCCGCAGGACGGGGTCGCGTACCGCGTGATCGCGCGCGCGATGTCGGCCCGCGCCGCCGCGAACGTCCCCGGTTCGCTGCCGATCGCCCGCGCCGCCGCCGAGCTGGCCGATCTGCTCGGTGCCAGCGGCGAGCCCGAGCAGCGCCTGCTCCAGACCTCGCGGCAAGCCGATCTCACGTTGCTGACCCGCCCGGAGGCCGACGAGGTCATCTTCGCGCACGGCGTGCCCCTGGAGCTGCGCCACATCTTCCAGCTGCTCGGCGATCGGATCGCCAAGCACGTCGGCGTCGATCTGCGGCCGTACGGCATGACGCGCGGCGATCGGTTACGCGCGCGCGACAACCCCGTCGCGGCCGTCGCACAGTCGGTGGCGACCGGCCTCGGGTTCGGCGAGATCGACGTCTACATCTCCAACCGCCAGCCCTGGGTCATGGTCGCCGAGCCGACCAGCCCGGTCTCGCTCGTGATCGGCGCAGCGATCGCTGCCGCCGGCGGCGACACCATCCGGTTCGCGGCGGGCGGCGCGCTCAAGCTCGCCCAGGCGTCGCTCGCCATCCCCGCGCGGCTGCCGACCGAAGAGCTCGGCGTCCTGGTCGTCGCGCTGCTCCGGCTGTTCCAGCCCGACTTCCCGATCATCGAGATCGACCCCGAGGCGGTGGCGGTTCAGGCCCAGAAGCTGCGTCGGTTGATCCCGACCAGCCTCATGAACGAGCTCAAGCCGTTCGCGCTGGCGATCGATCCTCAGCGGTTCCGCCACACTGATCTGGCGCGCGACCTCAAGGTCGCCGGCCTGCGCGCCGGCCTGGTAGCGTCGGGCTCGCTGGTCGCTGGCCTCCGGATCCTGTCGTCCCAGGTCGGCGGGGAGCTGCCCGCGTTCCTGGCCGATCCGATCGCCCAGGGGCTGGTCACGTTCGCGCTCGGTGAAGACCACGCGATCGTCGCTCGCTGAGGGGAGCGAACGGCTCGAGCGGTGGGAGCGTCCCGGCCTGGTGCGCGGCTTGCTCCTGTGCAGACCGCGGGCGCGGTCGGCGCCGCGTCGCAAGGAACCTCGCCATGTTACAGCCACTCACCGGCCACCGACGACGCCTGACCCTGGCAGGGCTGAGTTGCCTGGCTACGGCAGTTGCCTGCGGCGGCGGGCATGCCCCCGAGCTGGCCGGGCTGCGCGATCAGGTCGCGCAGGTCGGCAGCGAGCTCACGATCGAGCTGGATGGCACCGATCCGGACGGTGATCGGCTGACCTACGGGTTCCGCGCCGCGGATCTCTCGGATCTCGCGGGCCACGCGAGCGTGACGCAGTCGCCGTCCGGCGCCGGTGTGTTCCGCTGGACGCCGCTGGGCGCGGACGTCGGCCACCACGCCTTCGATTTCACGGCGTCGGACACCGGCCACACCACCACGGTCACGATCAACATCGAGGTCCGCTCGGCGATCGGCGCCGCGACCGCTCCGGTGTTCCGCCGGCCGCTCGGCAGCGGCACCACGATCGATCTCGCGCGTCAGGCCTGTATCGATCTCGAGGTCGTGGTCGACGACGAGGACACCGCGACGCTGAAGCTGTCGCAGGTCGAGCCGATGATCGCGGGGGCCGAGCTCCGGGTGCGAGACGGGCGCTCGGCGAGCTGGCACTGGTGCCCGACGCGCGAGCAGGCCGCCGAGGCGCGCCGGACGCTCGTGCTCGCCGCCGACGATGGCGACAACCCGCGAACGATCAAGGACTACCTCGTCGTGCTGCGCGGCGGCGGCGGCGGGGCGAGCTGTCCCGGTAGCGCGCCGGTGATCGCGCACACGCCGCACGACGTCGCCTCGGTCCTCGACCTGACGATCGACGCGACGATCAGCGACGACAAGGGCATCAAGGACGCGCCGCTCCTGTACTACTCGACCACCCCGCCGGCGTCGCCGCCCGATCTGTCGCGGATGACGCAGCTCACCACGCTCGCGATCAGCGGCGACCGCCAGCGCGGCGTGTACGCCGCCGATGTGCCCAACCCGGTGACCCGGCTCCCTGCGGGTGCGCGCGTGCAGCTGTACTACGTGTTCGTCGCCGATGATGACGACGACGCCATCGGCAGCTGCGATCACTCGACGGTGTCGCCGGTCTACACCATGACGGTGACCTCGGCCGGAGCGGCGGCGCTGCCGGCGTGCGGGGCATGCACCGGCGACGTGCAGTGCGGGGCCGGCAACGAGTGTGTCCGCATGGGCTCGACCGGCGCGAGCTACTGCTTGCAAGCGTGCAGCGCTGGCTGTGCCTCCGGGTATACCTGTGCGGCGGCGCCGGTCGTCTCGATCGACGGTGCGCGTGGCGAGGTCTGCGTGCCCGAGAGTGGCTCGTGCCAGCAGCCGGCCGGGGCGTGCGTCGACGATGTCCGTGAGGTCAACGACAGCCTCGCCGACGCCGTGCGCAACCCCCCGCTCGCGCCCGACCTCTACGACCTCGTGAGTTGCCCGAGCACCGCGAGTGCGACCCGCGCCAACGAGGACTGGTACAAGCTCGAGATCGGCAGCGATCAACGCGTCGATCTCCAGCTCGTCGGCGGTCCCGAGACCGATCTCGATCTCCACCTCTATCACGCCGACGGAACGCTGGTGACCGCGTCGACCAGCCTGTCGCCTGACGAGGAAGTCTCGGCCTGCTTGCCGGCGGCGACGTACTACGTCCGGGTCGATGGCTACGGCCACGCGCGCAACGCATATCTGTTGTCGTACGACAGCCGCGCCGAGTCGTGCACGACGTCGTGCGTCGACGATGGCCGGGAGGACGACGACACCTACAGCCAGGCGCGGCTGACCACCGCGCCGGACTATGCGTCGAGCGGCAACGTGATCTGCCCGGGAGACGACGACTGGTACAAGGTCTCGCTCCGCACCGGCCAGGTGCTCGCGGTCGACCTGACGTTCACGCAGTCGACCCCGACCCAGGATCTCGATCTGCACCTGTACCGCAACAGCCTCGATCTCACGCCGTGCGACGTCCGCGATCCGTCGACCTGCACGATCGCGCACGGCCAGGGCGGCGTGTCGAACGAACACACCACGTTCACCGCGCCATCCGGCTGCGAGGCGGGCTGCGACTACTACGTGGTGGTGCGCGGCTACAACCGGGCGTCGAACAGCTACGGCATCGCGATCGGGATCCGGTGATGCGTCCGGAGGCGGCAGGTGTGGTGCGTGCGGATCGAGGGACAGCCTCGACCGTCGTCGAGCACCCGCGGCAGGGCGATCGGGCTCTGGTGATGCGGGCAGTGGTGGCAGGCGCGGCTCGAGGTCCAGGTACCACGCCGACGGGCGCCGGGCAGCGGACGCGGTGCGAGCGAGCTCCGGTGCTCTCGGTGGACGCGGCTGGCGTGGCGGGCGGCGCGGCTGGCTGGCGGCGCGCGCAGCTTCGAGCGTGGTCGAGCAACCGCGGTATCGCGCGGCGCACGCGGTGGGCCGCGCTTGCGGTGTGCGTCGTCGCGGCCGGCGGCTGCGCGCGGAGCGTCGCGCCAGATCCTGGGCTCGAGGGCCTGGCGGTCACGCAGCTCGCGCCGACGTCGCTCGTCCCGGGCACGCGGCTGATCGTGACCGGCGCGTCGTTCGTCGCCGAGCCATGGGGGCAAGCGACCCTCCACCTCGAGGGCCGCGCCGGCGAGCGCGCGATCGACGCAACCTGGCCAGCGACGTTCGTCGACTACACGACCCTGACGGTCGCGATCGACGCGGGCCGGCTGGCCGCGCTCGGCGGCGACGGCGGGTTCCACGGCACTGCGACCGTCGAGGTCGTGTCGGCGACCGACCACCAGACCTACCGCGCCGCCCCGCTGGCGGTCGACCTCGCGCTGCACACCCGGCTCGCCCCGTCGGCGACCGGCATCGTCGCGGGCGGCGTGATCTTCATCAACGACGCGCTCGAGGTCGGTGGCGACGGCTTCCTGCTCGGAGGTGACGAGGGCACCACGGTGGCCCAGGTCGCCGGCTGCTTCACGCGCGACACCGGCGGTGGCTGCCAGCCGGTGCCGGCGATCGAGCTACCGCTGACCCCGCGCGGGTCGCGCACCACCGGCAGCTTCGCGTTCTCGCCGCGGGTCGCCGGGATCCGGCCGGGCGCGTTCACCGGCACGATCACGCTCGTCAACCAGCAGCCAGGCGCGGACGCGGCCAGCGCGGCCCCGCTCGACGTCGCCTACCAGCTGGTCAGCCCGCAGGTGTTCTCCGTCGATCCGCCCGCGGCGAGCCTGGGCCAGTACGTGTTCGTGCACGGCGGCGGGTTCGTCGGCGGAGAGCCGGGCGCGGCCACGGAGCTCGAGCTCACCGGCAGCTTCACGCGGACCGGTGCGGCGCCGGCGGCGATGGCGCTCACGTTGATCCCCGAGCTGATCAACGGCCGCCTGGTGCGCTACGTGATCAGCTCCGACGACGAGCTCGGTCGCTCGCTCGATCTGCGGACCGAGACCGGCGCGTTCGCCGGCACGATGAGCCCGGTGGTCAGCTACGGCGGTGATCGCGTGCGCGGCCCCGCCACCCAGGTGGCGTTCGCGATCGCGCCGATCAAGCAGGTCGTCTACCTCGCGTTCCAGCCGTCGTACGTCGAGGAGCTGCGCGATTTCGGGCTCCGCGCGGTCGACCGCCAGCTGCGCGAGCGCGTCGTCGCGGCATGCCGTGAAGTCTACCGCGGCGTCAACCTCGAGGTCCGACTCGAGCCGCCCACGGACTTCGCCCAGTTCGAGACCGTCGAGCTGGTCGGTGTCGATCCCAACGACCAGGGCCTGTTCGGCTACGACAACTCCCCCGGCAAGGACAGCGGGAACCTCCGACTCTACGACCGGATCGGCGGCGTCAACGCGCTCACCCAGGAGGATGGCTCGCCGGGCTACGGTGGCGTGTTCTTGCGCTCGCTGATGGCGTTCTCGCAGCACCCCGGCAGCTTCGCGCGCCCGGCGAGCAGTGCCGATCCGGCGTTCGACCAGGTGTTCGATCCGCTCCGGCCCGATCGCGGCGGCGAGCCGGTCAGCTCCGCGGATCTCGCCGGCGGCCTCTCGCCGCTCACCGACGGCGCGGGCTGTCCCGGCGGCGATCGCGCCCACCAGATCCGATGTGCGATCTTCGTGCTCGGCAACTTGATCGGCGGCACGCTGGCGCACGAGGTCGGCCACTCGCTCGGCCTCGCCAACCCGTACCAGGACGGCTTCCACGATCGCGGCGATGCGCCCAACCGCCTGATGGATGCCGGCGACGCGCGTCCGTTCCTCGAGCGCGCCAGCCTCGCGGGGCAGGGGCCCGGCGTGTTCTGCGACGAGGAGTACGCCTACCTCCGCATCATCCTCGCGACGCCGGAGCCCGCGTACCAGATCGCCCGGCCGCGCTGCAACTAGACTGGATCGCGCAGGTCGGGAGCCCTCCGAGCCGGATCGCGCGACGCGACGCGCGGTGGGGACAAGGGGACGGCTCAGCCTGCTACGCCGAGGCCTCGACGTCGCGCCGCGCGCGCCGTGGTCGGCCTCCGCCGTTGCCGGTCGGGCGCGGCCGCCGAGCCCGCTCGAGCAACGGCTTGATGAACTGCCCCGTGTAGCTCGCCTCGACCTGCGCGACCTGCTCCGGCGTCCCGGTCGCGATCACCGCGCCGCCGGCCGCGCCGCCCTCGGGCCCCATGTCGATGATCCAGTCGGCGGTCTTGATCACGTCGAGGTTGTGCTCGATCACCAGCACGGTGTTGCCGCTGTCGACCAGGCGCTCCAGGACCTCGAGCAGCTTCTTGACGTCGCCGAAGTGCAGGCCCGTGGTCGGCTCGTCGAGCAGGTACAGCGTGCGGCCGGTCTGGACCCGGGCCAGCTCGCGCGCGAGCTTGACGCGCTGGGCCTCGCCACCCGACAGCGTGGTCGCCGGCTGGCCGAGCGCCAGGTAGCCGAGCCCGACGTCGACCATGGTCGACATGATGCGCGACAGCTGCTTGTGATGCTGGAACATCACGGCGGCCTCGTCGATCGGTGTATCGAGGATCTCGGCGATGTTCTTGTCCTTGTAGGTCACGCGCAGCGTCGCGTCGTTGTAGCGCCGGCCCTTGCAGACCTCGCAGGTCACGAACACGTTGGGCAGGAAGTGCATCTCGACCTCGCGCACGCCGGCGCCCTCGCAGGCCTCGCACCGCCCGCCGCCCTGCTTGGCCGACACGTTGAACGAGAACCGCCCGGCCTGGTAGCCGTAGGTCCGCGCCTGCGGGACCTGAGCGTACAGCTCGCGGATCATGTCGAACGCCTTGGTGTACGTCGCCGGGTTGGAGCGCGGCGTGCGGCCGATCGGCTGCTGGTCGATCACGATGCACTTGTCGATCTTGCCCAGGCCGGTGAGCTCGTCGTACGGCCCGACCCGATCGGTCGAGCGGTGCAGCATGCGGTTGAGCGCGGGGTGCAGGGTCGCGTTGATCAGCGACGACTTGCCGGCGCCCGACACGCCGGTCACCGCGACCATCACCCCGAGCGGGATCTCGACCGTGACGTTGCGCAGGTTGTGCTCGCGCGCGCCGCTCAGCTTGACCCAGCTGGTCGGCGCGCGGCGCTCCGCCGGCACGTCGATCCGCTCGGTGCCGGCGAGGTAGCGCCCGGTGACCGACTCGGCGTTCGCCTTGATGTCGTCGGGCGTACCCTCGGCGACCACCCGACCGCCGTGACGACCGGCGCCGGGGCCGAAGTCGACCACCCAGTCGGCGGCCTCGATCGTCGCCTCGTCGTGCTCGACCACGAGCACGGTGTTGCCCAGGTCGCGCAGCCGGTGCAGCGTCTTGATCAGGCGCTCGTTGTCGCGCTGGTGCAGGCCGATCGACGGCTCGTCGAGCACGTACAGCACGCCCGACAGCTCGCTGCCGAGCTGGGACGCCAGCCGGATCCGCTGGGCCTCACCGCCGGACAGCGTGCCGGCGCCGCGGTGCAGCGTGAGGTAGTCCAGCCCGACGTCGAGCAGGAAGGTCAGCCGCGCGCGGATCTCCTTCAACACCTCGCCCGCGATCGTCGCGCGCTGCCCGGTGAGCTTCATCCCGGCGATGAACTCGAACGCCTCGCGCACCGTCATGCCGGTGACGTCGACGATCGGCTTGTCGGCGACGAACACCGCGCGTGACTCCGGGCGCAGCCGCGTGCCGTGGCACACCGCGCACGGGATCGCGCGGAAGAACTGCTCGTAGTGCGCCTTGGTGCGCTCGCTCGACGACTCGCGGTGGCGGCGCTCGAGCTGGGCGAGGATGCCCTCGAACCGCATCGCCCACTCACCGGTCGAGTGCCGGCCCTCCCACGCCACCGTGACCCGCTTGTCGCCGGTGCCGTTCATCAGCACGTCGCGCTGCTTCTCGTTGAGCTTGTTCCACGGCTTGTCGAGATCGATCTTGAACGACTTGGCGAGCGCCTTGACGATGTTGGTCGTCCAGCCGCTGTCCTTGGCGATCGACTCGCCCCACACCGCGACCGCGCCGTCGCGCAGCGACTTGGTCGGATCCGGCACCACGAGATCGGGATCCGCGGCGAGCCGCTCGCCCAGGCCGTTGCACTCGACGCACATGCCGAGCGGCGAGTTGAACGAGAAGCTCTGCGGCGACAGCTCGGGGAAGCCGATGCCGCACGTCGGGCACGCGTTGGCCTCCGAGTACACCCGCGGCACCTTCTCGTCGCCGACCTCGACCATCAGCTTGCCCTTGCCCTCGCGCAGCGCGGTCTCGACCGAGTCGGTCAGCCGGCCCTTGTCCTTGCTGTTAGTGGTGAGCCGGTCGATCACGAGCTCGATCGAGTGCTTCTTCTGCTTCTCGAGCGCGTCGACGTCGTCGAGCCG
>Ga0302299_10000872_pt1 | contig 17549 bp, 13 predicted proteins | sample III_Fen_N3_4_FD_198795 | JGI IMG/M metagenome (GOLD analysis project Ga0302299, IMG submission 198795) | Peat permafrost microbial communities from Stordalen Mire near Abisko, Sweden - III_Fen_N3_4 | ecosystem: Environmental > Terrestrial > Soil > Wetlands > Permafrost | place: Sweden: Abisko... | reverse complement strand
CGCGCCTCGCCGTTGGGCACGACCGGGTAGAAGAAGCCGACGGCGTAGACGGAGCGCTCGAGCAGCCCGGCCGCGATCGCCTGGGCGTCGCGCGCCTCGCCGACCATGACCGGGACGATCGGGTGGTCCGCCCCGCGCGTCTCGAACCCCGCCGCCTCCACGGCCGCGCGGAAGTGCTGTGCGTTGCGCCGCAGCCGCGCGCGCAGGTCCTGCGACTTCTGCACGACTTCGATGGCCGTGATCGAAGCGGCCGCGATCATCGGCGCCAGGCTGTTGGAGAACAGGTAGGGGCGTGAGCGCTGCCGAAGCAGCTCGACGACCTCGCGCGAGCCGCACGTGAAGCCTCCGCTCGCGCCGCCGAGCGCCTTGCCCAGCGTGCCGGTGACGATGTCGACGCGCGTGCTGACGCCGTGGTGCTCCGGCGTGCCGCGCCCCTGCTCGCCCAACACGCCGAGCGCATGTGAGTCGTCGACCATGACGAGGGCGCCGTAGCGCTCGGCGAGCGCGCAGATGTCGGCGAGGGGCGCGATGACGCCGTCCATGGAGAACACGCCATCGGTCACGACCAGGACGGTGCGCGCGGTCTGCGCCTCCTTGAGCTTCTCCTCGAGGTCCGCCATGTCGCAGTTGCGATAGCGGTAGCGCTGCGCCTTGCAGAGGCGGATCCCGTCGATGACGCTGGCGTGGTTCAGGGCGTCGCTGATGACCGCGTCCTCCGGCCCGAGGAGCGTCTCGAACAGGCCGCCGTTGGCGTCGAAGCAGGAGGAATAGAGGATCGCGGCCTCCATGCCGAGGAAGCCCGCGATGGTCTCTTCGAGGCGGGCGTGCAGGGTCTGCGTGCCACAGATGAAGCGCACGGAAGACATGCCGTAGCCCCACTCCTCGAGGGCCTGGCCGGCGGCCGCCACGACGTCCGGATGCGACGACAGGTTGAGGTAGTTGTTGGCGCACATGTTGAGCACGCGGCGCCCGTCGGCGAGCTGTACCCACGCGCCCTGCGCCCCCGCGATCGGGCGCTCGACCTTGAACAGGCCCTGATCGCGCGTTTCCTGCAGCTCGTGCAGCAGCCGATCCCTGACGGCATCAGTGATCACGACGCGCCTCCCAGCCGGCCGTCTTCGCCGGCGAGCGCGGCCGGCCAATCCAGGATGACCTTGCCGGAATGGCCGGAGTGCGCGATCGCGAACGCTTCCTCGTAGTCGGTGACGGCGAAGTGATGGGTGATGACGGGAGTGACGTCGAGCCCGCTCTGGACCATCGCCGTCATCTTGTACCAGGTCTCGAACATCTCCCGTCCGTAGATACCCTTGAGCGTGAGCCCGCCGAAGATCACGCGCTCCAGCTCGACGGGCGTTTCGCCCTCCAGAAAGCCGAGCAGCCCGATGCGGCCACCGTGGGCCATGGCGGCGATCATGCTGCGCAGGGCATCCTTGTTGCCGGACATCTCGAGGCCGACATCGAAGCCCTCGTCCATACCGAGGGCAGCCATCGCCTCGGCCAGGCTCGAAGTACGCACGTCGACCGTGAGCGACACGCCCATCTTCTCGGCGATGCTCAGCCGCGTCGGGTTCACGTCGGTGATCACCACGTGCCGCGCACCGGCGTGGCGCACCACGGCCGCCGCCAGGCAGCCGACCGGCCCGGCGCCGGTGATCAGCACGTCCTCGCCGACCAGGTCGAACGAGAGCGCCGTGTGCACGGCGTTGCCCAGCGGGTCGAAGATGGCCAGGGTGTCGAGCGGGATCCGCTCGTCCGCCGGCCAGACGTTGACCGCCGGGAGCGCCAGATACTCGGCGAAGGCGCCGGGGGCGGTCGCTCCGATGCTCACGCTGTGCGCGCAGAGATGACGGCGTCCGGCGCGGCAGTTGCGGCAGTGGCCGCAGACGATGTGGCCCTCGCCGGTCACCAACTCCCCAATCTCGAGGCCGCGCACCCCGTCTCCCAGCTCGACGATCCTGCCGACGAACTCGTGTCCGGCGACCAGCGGCACGGTCAGCGTGCGCTGCGCCCACTCGTCCCACTCGTAGATGTGCACGTCCGTGCCGCAGATGGCTGTCTTGAGGATGCGGATCACCACGTCGCCGGCGCCGGCGCTGGGAACGGGGACACTCTCGAGCGCCAGCCCGGGTCCGCGGTGGTTCTTGACGAGCGCGAGCATCGACTCCAAAACGTCTCCTTCAGTCGGTCTTGGGCCTCGCCGGCTCAGCCGGCCGGCTCAGTCGCGGGGAAGGCCCGCGCCAGCCCATCGAGGCGCGCCCAATCGCGTTCCACCTGGGCGCGCAGATCGTCCAGGGCCGGCGCCACGGCGCGAAAGCGCCCCTGCCGGCCCAGATAGTCGTCGAGCGGCGTGCCGTCGGGACGCGCGTTGACGCGGTAGCGCTCGCCGTCGAACACCTCGTACACCGGGAAGAGGCCGCAGGCGACCGCGAGGCGGACGAGCTCGACGCTCTCGGCGGGCTCCGACTTCCAGCCCGCCGGGCAGGGCGACAGCATGAGCAGGAAGCGGAATCCCGGCATGCCGAACGCCAGGCGCATCTTGCGCAGGAAGTCTTCACGGTGGGCAAGCGACAGCGTCGCCGCGTAGGGGACGCGATGCGCGGCCATGATCGCCATGATGTCCTTCTTGGTCTCCGCCTTGCCACGCGGGGTGGTGGTCGTCTTGGCGCCGCGCTGCGTGGCGCCGCTGCGCTGGCCCCCGGTGTTGCCGTAGATCTCGTTGTCGTAGCAGATGTAAAGAACGTCCTCGTTGCGCTCCGCGGCGGCGGAGAGCGTCGCCAAACCGATGTCGTAGGTGCCGCCGTCGCCGGCCCAGCAGATCGTCGGGTCAGCCTCCTCGTTCAGTGTTCTCACGCGGGCGATGCCCGTCGCCACGGCGGCGGAGCTCGCGAAGGTCGTCTCGACCGTCGGTACGCCGAAGGCGCTGGCCGGGAAGGCTCCGGGCGTGACGGCGGCGCAGCACGCCGGGACGACCAGCGTCGGTGTCGCCGCGCCGAGAGCTTCGTCGAGCCATTGCAGGCCCAGCGACATGCCGCAGCCGGGGCAGTTCGTGCTGTCCGGGCGAAGCAGGCGAGGACGGGACTCCGCGTCGGGCTCCGGGAGCGAGGTCGTCATGGTCAGGTCACCTCCCGCGGAAAGAAGACCGGCGCCTCGGCGCGTTCGCGGCCGGCAAAGTCGTCCAGGACGAGCTCAATGAGCGGCGGGTCGACTTCGCCGCCGCCGAGCCCGACGATGTAGCCCTGCAGCAGCACGTCGGGCCGCTCCCGCAGGCTGGTCGCGATCTCGTTCCACATGATGCCGCCCGAGCCCGGCGAGTGGTCGCGATCGAGCACGGCCACGCGCCGCGCGGCGCCGATCGCACGAGCGAGCTCTTCTCTGAGGAACGGGCGGAAGAGCTTGAGCTGCACGAGTCCGATCTTCTCACCGGCGGCGCGACGTTCCTCTACCACACGGCGCAGCGTGCTCACGGTGGTCCCTGAGGCGATGAGCACCGTCTCGGCGTCGGCGGTGTGCTCCGCCTCGAAGGCGCCGCGCGGCCGGCGACCGAAGACGCGCGCGAACTCGGCGCCGGCCTCGTCGAGCACCTCGGGCACTCGTTCCATCGCCGCCTGGATCTCCTCGCGGTGCCGCTGCGTCTCGCGCGGGCCCATCAGCTGTCCGTAGGTGCGCGGGCGGTCGGTCCGCGCCCGGAGCGCCAGGTCGAGCGGCGGCAGGTAGGCGTCCACGAGGTCCTGCGGCGGGAGGTCGACCACCATGCTGGTGTGCGAGAGGAGGAAGCCGTCCTGGGTCACCATCACGGGGAGCAGCACGCGCGGGTCCTCAGCGACGCGAAAAGCGAGCAGGATCGTGTCCACCAGGTCCTGATGCGAGTCGCAGTAGAGCTGCAGCCACGGCGCGTCGCGCAGGGCGAGGCTGTCGCCATGGTCGGCCCAGATGTTCCACGGCGGGCCGACCGTGCGATTGGCCACCACCATGACGATGGGCAGACGCTCGAATCCGGCGGCGAAGACGTTCTCCGTCATGTACAGGAGTCCGTTGGAGGAGCTGGCCGTGAAGGAGCGCGCTCCCGCGAAAGAGGCGCCGATGCAGACCGCCATGGCGCTGTGCTCCGATTCCACGGCGACGAAGCTCCCCTTGCTGAAGCTTGCTCCCATGACGTGCTCGATGATCTCGGTCTGGGGCGTGATGGGGTAGCAGCCGCCGCAGCAGCCGCGGGCGGAGCGATTGGCTTCGCCGGCCGCGACGAGCGCGTGGCCGGCGGCCTGGTTGCCGGTGACGACGGCTCTCGTCATCTCGCGTCCCTCCTCATGTGGGCAGCATCGCGAGGGCGCTGCGCGGGCACTGCGCCGCGCACAGTCCGCAGCCTTTGCAGTAGTCCTCGTCGACGTCACAATCGGTGTTGCCCACGTGGGTGAGGATGCCTTCGGGGCAGTAGACGACGCACTCCCCACAGGCTGTGCAGGCGCCGCAGCTGAAGCAGCGTTCCGCTTCCTGCTGCGCGGTCTCACGGCCCGGCCGGTCGCTGAGGCCCTGGCGCACCTCGACGAAACTCGTCCTGCGCGTACGGGGTTCCAGGAGCCTGCCCCGGGTCATGGCCACGCGAGGGACATCGCGGAACACGAGCTTGGAAGTATCGACCAGCGGCGCCGGGAGCGAGGGCTCCTCCACACCGCCCAAGGCGGTGTGGAGGAGCCCTGCCGCCCGGCGCCCGCTGCCGATGGCCGCCGCCACCGTGCCTTCGGGCGTGACCAGGTCGCCGGCGGTGCAGGCAGGTGCGTCTTCGGCTCCGGGCAGGAACTCCTCTTCGGCGGGCAGCGAGCCCGCCGGCAGAAGATGGTCGTCCGGCGCCTGGCCCAGCGCGAGCAGGACGGTGTCGCAGCGGAACGTCGCCAGGGCGTCGTCACCGTCGATCGGCACGGGACGCGCTCGACCCGATTCGTCGGGCTCGCCGAGGGTCATGCGCCGGCAGACGAGCGCGGTCCCATCACCGTCACCCTCGATCCGCAGGGGCGCTGCAAGCTGCTCGATGCGGACGCCTTCGGCGAGCGCTTCCTCGACCTCTTCGGCGATCGCGGGCATCTCGGCGCGCGTCCGCCGGTAGACCACGAGCGCGTCCCGGGCGCCGAGGCGGAGCGCCACGCGGGCCGCGTCGATCGCCGTGTTGCCGCCGCCGGCGACGACGACGCGTCGCCCGTGGAGGTCCGGCGGCCGGGTGCGGCTGACATCGAGGAAGTCGAGTGCCCGCAGCACGCGCGGGCCACTGGCGCCGAGGTCCATGGCGCGTTGCTCCTGCAGCCCCGTCGCCACCACGACGCCGTCGTAGTCGCGCCGCAATTCGACCAGCTCGGCGCCGGATACGCGGTGACCGCGGCGGACCTGCACGCCGTGCGCGAGGATGAAGGCGATCTCGCCGTCGATGACCTCGCGCGGCAGTCTGTACGCCGGGATCCCGGTGCGCAGGAGCCCGCCGAGTTCGTCGTCCGCCTCGAACACGGTCACGGGATAGCCGAGCCTGGCGAGCTGGTACGCGGCGCTGAGGCCCGCGGGTCCGGAGCCGATCACGGCCAGGCGTTCGGGGCGAGACGGCCGCGTGGGCTCGGGCCAGGATGCGCGGGAAGCGATGTCGCGCTCGAGCTCGCGGCTGTTCACGGCTTCGTCGTGCTGGCCGCGCGTGCACGCTTGCATGCACGGCGCCGGACACACGCGCCCACAGGTCCCGGGGAACGGCGAGGTCAGAAGGATGGTGTTCAGGGCGGCCTCGTAGTCTCGCCGAGCGAACGCCTGGACAAAGCCTCGCACGTCGTTGCCGGCCGGGCAGGCGTCGCTGCAGAGAGGCGTCAGCGAGGCACTGGCGGGGAGACGGGAGGCCCACGAGCCGGTGTGCACCGCCGGGGGGCCGCCGATGTCGTCGTCGAAGATGCTCGCCGTTCGAGCGGGCGGACGTCCCGGGGCGACCGGCACGATGGTTCCCGGCAGGAGAGCCTGGCGGACGCTGTCGTAGGCGGTGTGCGCGGCCGTCAGGTTGGGCTCGCCCAGGCCGAGGTGAGCCATCGCGGCCTCGGCGTCGGCGAGCGACAAGCCCAGGATCTCCGCCGCGGCTCCGAGCAGGGCGGTGTTCACGATGGGCAGCGCCCGCGTCCCAAGCCCGCAATCCACGGCGATCGCCGACGCATCGAGGGTCGCCACGTTGCGCCCGGGGAAGATGTCCGCGAAGGCGTCCGGTGGCAGCGGAGTGTTGAGCACGATCCACCCCTGCGGGTCCATCCCCTCTGCCGTCTGCGGTGCGATGAGGCCGGCGTCCAGCACGATCACGTGGTCGGGCTCGCGGATGGCATAGTGTTCCGCGATCTCCTCGTCGTCCACGCGCACGAACGCCTGGACCGGCGCGCCGGCGCGCTCCGCGCCGTAGCGGCCGAAGGCCTGCACATACTTGCCGCGCAGGAAGTACGCGGCCGCGATCAGCTTGGCCAGTGTCACGCCGCCGCGGCCGCCGCGGCCGAAGATCGTGATCTTGATCATCGCGGACCGTCTTTCGCGTGCGAGTGAGGCGGCGGACCGGTCTGGGCAGCGACGTACTCCGCGTACCAGGCCATGGCGGCGAGAGCGCGCACCGCGGCGACCGGCGAGTAGAGGATGACCGGATCGTGACGCGCGCCGCCCGGGAAGGTCGCGACCTCGAGCGGGCGCAGGGGGACGTTGACGATCGGTTTGCCCGTCGTCTCCATGAGCGCGGTCACGCGCTCGAGAAAAGCGATCTCGGCGGGGTTGAAGCAGTCGCGGCCGAGCTCGCCCAGTCCGCCGGTGGCGGTCGCGGCGTGGTCTGACGTCCAGCCGGTGGAAGGGCTGCGGAGCACGCCCAGCACGACCACGGCGTCGACCGCCGCGCTCTCGGCGAGCAGTGTCAGCGTGCGCTCCGCGAGGTCCGGTCCGACGGATGCCACGAGGTCGATGGGGTTGTTGCGGCTCCAGTAGCCGGGCAGGAGCTTGTCCAGCTCGGCGAGAACGTGCGGGTCCAGCAGGGCCAGATCGAGGTCGTTGCGGGCCAGCTCGTCCGCCGCCAGCACGCCCCAGCCTCCGCCCAGCGTCATGATCGCCACGCGGCGGCCCGGCGGCAGCGGGAGCGCCGTGAGGCACAGCGCCAGGTCCAGACTCTCGTCGGGGCCGGTGCGCACGATGCAGCCGGTCTGGCGGGCCGCGGCCAGGAAGACATCGGCCGCGCCCGCCATGGCGCCGGTGTGTGATGCGGCGGCGCGTTGGCCGTACTCCGTGAGGCCGCCGCGCAGCACCACCACCGGCTTCTGCCGCGTCGTGTGACGCATGACGTCGAGGAAACGGCGGCCGTCGTCGATCCCTTCGAGATAGACGAGGGCGGCGGCGGTCTGCGCGTCGTCGCGCAGCGCGTCGAGCACGTCGAGCGCGCTCGTGCTGGCCTCGTTGCCGACCGTCACGTACTTGTCGATACCGATGCCGCGCCGCTCGGCGGCGGACACGAGCTGCACCCCGATGTTCCCGGACTGGGAGACGATGCTCAGGTGGCCGGCCTGCGGCCGCAACTCCAGGAAGCCGACGGCGTGGAGTTGGCTGTGCGTCGCGACCAGGCCCATGCAGTTGGGGCCGATGAGCGTGACGCCCGAGGCCCGCGCCGTTTGCACCAGCTTCGCTTCCGCGGCGGCTCCCGCCTCTCCGGCCTCCGAGAAGTCCGCGGCCACCACGAGCGCGACGGGGATCCCGCGCTCGCCACACTGCTCGAGCACGCCGTTGACCTGGGTCGCCCCCAGCGTCACCAGCGCCAGGTCCGGGGCTTCCGGCAGCTCCGCGACGCTGCGGTAGGCGGGCAGACCGCACACGGTCCCGCCACGGCGGTTCACGGGATAGATCGGCCCGGCGAAGCCGCCGTCGATGAGGTTGAGGAGGAGGGAGCCGCCCCATTTCAGGGGGTCGTCCGAGGCGCCGACAACAGTGACGGAACGCGGCGCGAACAGCGGGGTGAGATCGGGGGGCGAGGCGACTCGCGAGACGGGCGCGGACGCGCCGCGCTCTCCCGTCGGGCCGAGGATCACGAGCGCGTCGGCGGCCACCGGCGTCGCGCCTTCCACGATGAGAGGATTCACGTCGATCTCGGTCACGGCGGGATGGTCCGCGGCGATGCGCGCCAGCGCGCGGATGGCGTCCTCCAGCGCCGCGCGATCCACGGGCGGCAGGCCACGGAAATCGTCGAGCAGCACGCTCGCCCTGATCCCCGAAAGCATGCCCTCGATATCCCGGTCATCGAGCGGCGTCACGCCGAGCGCGATGTCTTTGTGAGCCTCAGTGAAGATGCCGCCGACGCCGAAGACGACGACCGGACCGAACAGAGGATCGCGCTTCATGCCGATCATGAACTCGCGCGCTCCGCGGACCATCCGTTCGACGAGCAGCACGGCGTCCTGACCCTCGGTGAGCGTCAGGAGCGAGCCGGCGGCGGCCCGGACGGCGTCGTCGCCGCAAAGATCCAGGGCGACGAGGCCGCGCTCCGTCTTGTGGCTGATGTGTGGTCCGACCGCCTTGATGGCCACCGGACCGTCGAGCTGCCGGGCGATGGCCTCGGCCTCGTCCTCGGTGCGTGCGACGCCGCCTTCGGGAACGGCGACCCCGTAGCCGGCGAGCAGCGCCTTCGCCTGCCGTTCGTCCAGCGCGTCGCGCCCGTGGGCTACGGCTTCGGCCACGATCGCCGCCGCATCGCTTCGGGCGGCCGGCGGTAGCGTCGTCTCGCCGCGTTCGCTTGACACCTGCCCATTCACGCGTGCTCCTCTCTGAACAGTCGCGCGACGACGTACACTTCCGCACGCCGAATGCGCTGACCAACGGCTCGCCTTCCGGAGAGCCGCTGTCAACAGTATGACCGGAGTTCGCGCCTCAAACGCGGCAACGGCGTTGTCCGGGGCTTGGGACAGCGCGCGGTCCGCATGATGAACTTCAGGAAGAGGGAGCGGATGCGGCCTTCGGGGGCCAGGGACCGGCGGGGCCGTCGCAGGCCCGCCCCGCCCTGCCGCCAATCCAGCATCGCGGCCGGTCTCGAATGCTGAAGTGAAAACGAGTCCAGTGTTCTGGACAAACGCGCAGGAGCCTTGAAGTCCCGCTGTGCCGGCGACAGGGTTGAGCGCAGAGGCCAACGGAGACGACTCCGTCAGCAGATCACCCACTCGCGAAGCGAGGCGTCACGTGAACACCACTGCATCGACCACGCCGGCCGGCCCGCGCCCCGTGCGCGCTCCTCGTGGCAACGAGATCAGCTGCAGAGGCTGGCAGCAGGAAGCCGCCCTGCGCATGCTCATGAACAACCTCGACCCCGAGGTCGCCGAGGCGCCGGACGAGCTGATCGTCTACGGCGGCGCCGGCAAGGCGGCGCGCGACTGGGCGAGTTTCGACGCCATCTGCACCACTCTGCGCCGCCTCAAGGACGACGAGACGTTGCTCGTGCAGAGCGGCAAGCCCGTGGGCGTCTTCGAGACCCACGAGATGGCGCCGCGCGTGCTGATCGCCAACGCCAACCTGGTGCCCGACTGGGCGAACTGGGACGAGTTCCGCCGCCTGGACGCCCTGGGTCTCACCATGTACGGGCAGATGACCGCCGGCAGCTGGATCTATATCGGTACGCAGGGCATCCTGCAGGGCACCTACCAGACGTTCGCCGCCGCCGGCGAGAAGCACTACGGCGGCGACCTGAGCGGCCGGCTCGTGCTCACCGCCGGCCTCGGCGGTATGGGCGGCGCGCAGCCGCTGGCCGTCACCATGGCCGGCGGCGTGGCGCTCTGCGTCGAGATCGACCCGGTGCGCATCCGGCGCCGGCTCGAGACCGCCTACGTCGACGTCTCGGCGGAGACCCTCGACGAGGCCTTGCGCCTCGCCGACGAGGCCGTCAGGGCGAAGAAGCCGCTCTCGATAGCCCTGCTCGGCAACGCCGCCGACGTGTACCCGGAGCTGGTGCGCCGCGGCGTCACGCCCGACCTCGTGACCGACCAGACGTCGGCGCACGACACTCTGAACGGCTACGTACCCAACGGCATGACCCTCACGGAGGCGCTCGATCTGCGGCGCGCCGACCCGGACGAGTACGTGCGGCGCGCCGTCGCAAGCATCGTCGTGCACGTCGATGCGATGGTCGCCCTGCAGAAGTCCGGCGCCAACGTGTTCGACTACGGCAACAACATCCGCGGGGTGGCCAAGGAGGCCGGCTACGCCGACGCTTTCGCCTTCGAGGGCTTCGTGCCGCTGTATCTGCGGCCGCTGTTCTGCCGCGGCAACGGTCCGTTCCGCTGGGCGGCGCTCAGCGGCGACCCCGCCGACATCGCCGCCACCGACGCCGCCCTGCTCGAGGCCTTCCCGGACAACGAGATGGTCACCCGCTGGCTCAAGATGGCCGCCGAGAAGGTCCACTTCCAAGGCCTGCCGTGCCGCATCTGCTGGCTCGAGTACGGCGAACGCGCCAAAGCCGGGCTGCTCTTCAACGACCTGGTACGCAGAGGCAAGGTCAAGGCGCCGCTCGTCATCGGCCGCGACCATCTGGACTCGGGCTCCGTGGCGTCGCCCTACCGCGAGACCGAAAGTATGCGCGACGGCAGCGACGCCATCGCCGACTGGCCGATCCTCAACGCGCTCCTGAACACCGCGGCCGGGGCGAGCTGGGTGAGCTTCCATCACGGCGGCGGCGTGGGCATCGGCAAGAGCCTGCACGCCGGCATGGTGGTGGTCGCCGACGGTACTGACATGATGGATGAACGCCTCCGGCGCGTGCTCACCACCGACCCCGGCACCGGCGTGATGCGTCACGCCGACGCAGGGTATCCGGAGGCCATCGAGAAAGCTCGTGAGGCAGGTATCGACCTGCCGATGGTGGAGGGCGCGCGATGACCGAGCAGGTCGCACTGGACCTGGCACTCTGCAAAGCCTGTGGCATCTGCATCGCGCTCTGCCCCGAAAAGGTCTTCGACGTCGACAGGCAGCGCTATCCCGTCGTGGCGCGCCCCGAGGAGTGCACCTCGTGCCTGCTGTGCGAGCTGCACTGCCCCGACTTCGCCATCGAGGTGAAGCGGCGCGCCAGGAAGCGGCCGGCCGGCAAGCCGGCCGCCGCGGCCGCGCCCGAGTTGACCCACGCGGACCTGCTCGCCGCGGCCGCCGCGGCCGCCGATACGTCCGAGGCCTGCGGGCACGACGGCGTGGAGGGCTGAGATGGCCGCCACCGCCGTTCTTCTGCAGGGCAACGAAGCGGTCGCCGAGGGGGCCATCGCCGCCGGCGCGCGCTTCTTCGCCGGCTACCCGATCACGCCGTCCACCGAGATCGCCGAAGTGCTGTCCCAGCGCCTGCCCCAGGTCGGCGGCACCTTCATCCAGATGGAGGATGAGATCGCCAGCATCGCCGCCGTTTGCGGCGCCTCGCTGGCCGGCAAGAAGGCGCTCACCGCCACCTCCGGCCCGGGCTTCAGCCTTATGCAGGAGATGATCGGCTTCGCCTCGATGGCGCAGATCCCTTGCGTGATCGTCGACGTGATGCGCGGCGGGCCGTCCACAGGCCTGCCGACGGAACCCTCGCAGGGCGACGTGATGCAGGCCCGGTGGGGCACGCACGGCGAGCACTCGGTGATCGCACTCGTGCCGAACAGCGTCATGGAGTGCTACACGCTGACCGTGGAGGCGTTCAATCTCAGCGAGCAGTACCGTACTCCGGTGATCGTCCTGAGCGACGCGCTCATCGGCCACATGCGCGAGGCGGTCGTGGTGCCCCAGCCGGGCGAGCTGCGCATCGCGGAGCGCGGCGAGCCCGACTGCGAGCCCGACGAGTACGACACGGTCACGAGCACTCTCGACAACATCCTGCCGCGGCCGCCGCTGGGCTCGCCGTTCAAGGTCCACGTTACCGGCCTGGTCTACAACCGCCTCAGCGGCACCCCCGATACCAGCGATCCCGCCGCGGCCGCCGACCTCGGCCGCTACCTGCGGGAGAAGATCTATCATCACCGGGACGCCATCGTACGCGTCGAAGAGACCGCCATGGAAGACGCCGAGATCGCGATCTTCGCCTACGGCTCCGTCGCCCGCTCGGCCAAAGCCGTGGTCAAGTGGGCGCGCGCCCAGGGCGTGCCCGTGGGCATGGTGCGGCCGATCACCCTCTGGCCGTTCCCCACCGCCGCCGTCGACCGCATGGCCGAGCAGGTGCGCGCGGTGATCGTCCCCGAGATGAACATCAAGCAGATGAGCTGGGAGGTACAGGCTGCCGTGGCCGGCCGCGCCAAGGTAGTCGACCACGGCCGCATCGACGGCAAGCTCATCACTCCGGCCGAGATCAAAGAGCTGGTCAAGGCTCAGTTTCCCTATCACCGCTGGGAGGAAGCATGACCGCCCTGGTCGACGAGCAACGGCTCGAGGAGTCACCGAAGGGCGACTACCAGCTGCCCAAGGTCAAGCCGCACACGACGGCCGAGATCAAGGCGCATCTGCGCTCCGCGAAGACGCTCTGGTGCCCGGGCTGCTCCAACGGCACCATCACCCGGGCGCTGATCGACGCGATCCTCGGGCTCGGGCTCGACCCCGAGAAGGTCGTCGTGGTCGCCGGCATCGGCTGCAGCGGCCGCATCAGCGCCTACCTCGACTACTCCACCGTCCACACCGCTCACGGCCGAGCCCTCGCGGTGGCGACCGGAGTGAAGGCCGCCGACCCTTCGCTGCACGTGATCGTCACCATGGGCGACGGAGACAGCTCGGCGATCGGCGGCAACCACCTCATCCATGCCGCGCGGCGCAACATCGATGTCACGGCGCTGGTCTTCAACAACTCGATCTACGGCATGACCGGCGGCCAGATGAGCCCCACGACGCACCTCGGCGACAAGTCGACGACCAGCGTGTACGGCAACGTCGAACCGGCCTTCGACCTCTGCGAGCTGGCCCACGCCGCGGGGGCTACCTACGTTGCCCGCGGCACCTCCTGGGCCTACCAGCAGCTGGTCAGCGTGATCGCCGGCGGCCTCGGCCACAAGGGTTTCTCGATGGTCGAGGCGATGGCCATCTGCCCTGTGTACTACGGTCGTTTCAACCTCACCTCGGATCCGGCGGAGTTCCTGCGCATCCAGAAGGAACACGCCGTGCCGGCGAACAAGTTCGACGAGGGCGAGTCGCGGGTCCGCGACCACTACCCGGTCGGCCTGCTCCACCACACCGAGCGCGACGAGTTCGTCGCCTCGCTGGCCAAGGTCAGGACGAGGGCCCAGGAGGCGACCCGTGGCTGATGTGCTCGGCGCGCGCGCCGACCGCGATGGCTCCGGCCGCTTCGAGATCCGCTTCTCCGGCTCCGGCGGTCAGGGGATCCTGCTGGCGGCGGCGATCATCGCCGAGGCCGCCGCCGCCCAGGGCGAGCATGTCGTCCAGACGCAGAGCTACGGGCCGGAGGCCCGCGGCGGCGCCTCCAAGTCCGAAGTGATCATCGCCCCCGACGAGATCGACTACCCGGAAGTACTGACGCCGGATATCAGCCTGGTGCTGTCGCAGGCGGCCTACGCGAAGTACGCCGGCGACACTGCCGCGAGCGGCCTGCTCGTGTATGACTCCGGCCTGGTCGACCCCGCCGGCGCGCCCGGGAGCTGGAAGCTGTGCGGTCTGCCCTTCACGCGGGCGGCGGCCGACGAGCTCGGCAAGACGGTGGTCGCCAACATCGTCTCGCTCGGCGCCCTGGTCGCGGTGAGCGACGTGCTGCCGGCCGGCGCCGTGGAACAGGCCGTGGTGAGCCGCGTGCCCGAGCGCTTTCGCGAGCTCAACGCCGAGGCCTTCCGGCTTGGCCTTAGACTAGCGCGCGAGGCCGAGCCGGCCGCACCGTCCGCCTAGACCAGCACTGGAGACACCGCCGATGGACCTGCTCGAGTACGAGGGCAAGAGGCTGTTCGCCGACGCGGGGTTGCCCGTGCTGCCGGCGCGAGTCGCCGGCACGGCGGCCGAAGCGGCCGCCGCGGCCGACGAGCTCGGCTTGCCCGTGGCCGTGAAAGCGCAGGTCAAGACCGGTGGCCGCGGCAAGGCCGGCGGCATCCGAGTCTGCCACTCCGCCGCCGAGGTCACCGCGGCCGCGAATGAGATCCTGGGGATGAGCATCCGCGGGCACGAGGTCCGCACCTTGCTCGTCGAGCAGGGCGTCGAGGTGGAGCGCGAGATGTACCTCGCGATCTCGTCGTCGCGCGCCCTGCGTGGCCCTGTGCTGATCTTCTGCCGCGAGGGCGGCGTCGACATCGAGGAGGTCGCGCGCCGCGACGCGTCCGCACTGGTCCGCACGCCGCTCGACCCGTTGCTGGGCCTCTGCGACTACCAGGTGCGCGACGTCGTTGCTTCGGCCGAACTCGGCACGGCTGAGTCCGCGGCCGGCGTCCCGGCCCGGCAGGCGCTTGCCGGGGTCGTGCGCACGCTCTGGCGCCTCTACCACGACCGCGACGCGACCCTGACCGAGGTGAACCCGCTCGTGCTCACCAGGCAGGGCGAGGTCGTCTGCCTCGACAGCAAGGTGACGGTCGACGACAACGCGCTGTACCGGCAGACCGACCTGAAGCGCGACGAAGGGGAGGACGGACGCGAGGGCAAGGCCCGCAGGGCCGGGCTCGCGTTCGTCCCGCTGGACGGCGACATCGGCGTGCTCGGCAACGGCGCCGGTCTGGTGATGAGCATCATCGACCAGATCGCCGCCGCCGGCGGCCGCGCCGCCGACTTCTGCGACATCGGCGGCGGCGCCCGCGCCGAGGTCGTCGCGGCGGCGCTCGAGCTGATCCTCGAGGCCAGGCAGGTCTCCGCCCTCCTCGTGAGCGTCTTCGGCGGCATCACGCGCTGCGACGAGGTCGCGCGCGGGCTCATCGAAGTGCTCGGCGGGCGGCGGCTCGACGTGCCGGTCGTGGTGCGGCTGGACGGCAACGCCGCCGCCGAGGGGCGCGCCGTGCTCGCCGAGGCGGGCCTCGAGGGCGTGACCGTGGCGCCCGACGCGACCGCGGCTGTGTCGGCGGCAGTAGCCGTCTCGCGTGCAGCGAGCGCCGGCTCCGGAGGGGAGGCCTGATGGCGATCCTCATCGATGAACACAGCCGCGTGCTGGTCCAGGGCATCACCGGGCGCGAGGGAGCCTTGCATACGGCGCGCATGCGCGCCGCCGGGACGAATGTCGTCGCCGGCACCTCGCCCGGCAAGGGCGGCCAGGCGGTCGAGGGCGTACCCGTCTTTGACACCGTCCGCGCCGCCGTGGCCGAGACGGGCGCCGGCGTCGCAGTGCTCTTCGTGCCGGCGCGCTTCGCGCGTGACGCGATGATCGAGGCGGCCGACGCCGGCATCGGCCTCGTGGTCTGCGTCACCGAGGGCATCGCGGTGCGCGACATGGCCGAGGTCACGGCGCATCTGATGCGTCGCGGCGCACGGCTGGTCGGGCCCAACGGGCCCGGCCTCATCACGCCCGGGCGCTGCAGCGCCGGGATCATGCCGGCCGACGTCTTCCTGCCCGGCCACACCGGGCTCGTCTCGCGCTCCGGCACGCTCACCTACGAAGTCGTCTACGAGCTCACCCGCGCCGGCTTCGGCCAGTCCACCTGCGTCGGCATGGGCGGCGATCCGCTGCACGGCCTCGGCTTCCTCGAGTGCCTCGAGCTTTACGAGGCCGACCCCGAGACTGGATCCGTCGTCCTCATCGGCGAGATCGGCGGCGACGACGAAGAGCGCGCCGCCGCGTTCGTGCGCGACCACATGACCAAGCCGGTGGTCGCCTACATCGCCGGCTTCAGCGCTCCGCCCGGCAAGCGCATGGGTCACGCCGGGGCGATCGTCGAGGGCTCGTCCGGCACGGCCGCCGAGAAGAAGGCCGCTCTCGAAGCGGCCGGCATCCCGGTGGCGGCTGCTCCAACAGAAGTCGTTGCGCTGCTCCGGCGGCGCCTGGAAAGGAGGCGGGCCCAGTGACAGGCATCGTCATCGGCAACGCTCCGCTCACCATCGCCGACGTGGTCGCCGTGGCGCGCGACGGCGCCGAGGTCACCCTCGGCAGGGCCGCGCGCGAGCGTATCACTGCGGCCCACGACGTCATCGCCGCGGTCATCGCCAACGAGCAGGTCGCCTACGGAGTCACTACCGGATTCGGTCAGCTGGCGACCACCCACATCCCGGTCGACAAGGTCCGCGAGCTGCAGGAGAACCTGGTGCGCAGCCACGCCGTGGGCATGGGTGTACCTCTGCCCCGCGAGGTCGTGCGCGCCGCCATGACCATCCGGCTCAACACCATGGCCCGCGGCTACTCGGGCGTGCGCGAGGAGGTCGCCGAGCACGTCGCCGCCTGCATCAACTCCGACCTCGTGCCCTGGGTGCCGTCGCGCGGCTCGCTGGGCGCGTCCGGCGACCTCGCGCCCTCGGCGCATCTGGTGCTGGCGATGATGGGCGAGGGCGAGCTGCTCACCGAGGATGGGCGGCGCGAGCCGGCCGGCCCGGCCCTCCGGGCCGCGGGGCTCGCGCCCCTCACGCTCGAGGCCAAGGAAGGCCTGAGTCTTCTGAACGGCACCCAGTTCATGGCCGCTATCGGCTGCCTTGCGGTCGCCGACGGCGAGGCGCTGCTCGACTCGGCCGATCTCATCGGCGCCATGAGCCTCGAGGGCTTGCGCGCCTCGGTCGGCCCCTTCGAGGAGCGCATCCAGGCTCTGCGCCCCATCCCCGGCCAGCTCGCGAGCGCCGCCAACGTGCGCCACGCCACGGCCGGAAGCGCCATCATGCTCAGCCATCTCAACTGCGACAAGGTGCAGGACGCCTACTCGCTGCGCTGCATCCCGCAGGTGCACGGCGCCTGCCGCGACGCCCTCGCCTGGCTGCGCCGCGTGATCACCGTCGAAGTCGACTCGGTCACCGACAACCCGCTGGTGTTCCCCGACTCGGGCGAGATCATCTCGGCGGGCAACTTCCACGGCGAGCCGCTCGCCCTGGCTCTCGACCTGGCGGCGATGAGCCTCAGCGAGATCGCCAGCATCAGCGAACGCCGGACCTTCCGCATGCTGACCAGCTCGCTCAGCGAACTGCCGCCGTTCCTGACCCGCGACAGCGGCCTCAACAACGGCTACATGATCGTCCAGTACACGGCCGCCGCGCTGGTGGCCGAGAACAAGATCCTCTGCCATCCCGCAAGCGTCGACTCGATCCCCAGCTCCGGCGACCAGGAGGACCATGTGAGCATGGGCATGACGGCGGCGCTCAAGCTGCAGGACGTGCTGCGCAACGCCCAGGGCGTGCTCGGCATCGAGGCGCTCTGCGCGGCGCAGGCCATCGACTTGCTGGCACCGCTCACTCCGGGCGCCGGCACGCGGGCCGGCTGTGAGATCGTGCGTGAGTTCGCGCCGACGCTCGAGCGCGACCGCTACCTGGCACCCGAGCTCGAGGCGGCGGCGCGAGCCGTTGCCGCCGGACGCTTCGCCGCCGTGGTGCGCGCCGCGGACACCGCCGGGCCGGCGGCCCCGCCGGACGAGGAGGGCCGATGACGGTCACCTGCGACCTGGTCGTGCGCGGCGCGAGCGAACTGGTCACCATGAGCG
>Ga0302299_10000871_pt1 | contig 17555 bp, 21 predicted proteins | sample III_Fen_N3_4_FD_198795 | JGI IMG/M metagenome (GOLD analysis project Ga0302299, IMG submission 198795) | Peat permafrost microbial communities from Stordalen Mire near Abisko, Sweden - III_Fen_N3_4 | ecosystem: Environmental > Terrestrial > Soil > Wetlands > Permafrost | place: Sweden: Abisko... | reverse complement strand
TCGTCCGGGGTGGTCGGCAGGTCCTTGAGCGAGTGCACCGCGAGGTCGATGTGACCCGCGGTGAGGGCACTGCGCAGCGCCGAGACGAAGACCCCGGTGCCGCCGAGCTGCGCCAGCGGGGTGGTGCGGTCGAGGTCGCCCTCGGTGCTCACCTCCACCAGCTCGACCTCATGGCCGAGGGCGCGCAGGCGCTCGGCCACCCAGGTCGACTGAGTCGTGGCGAGGGCGGAACGGCGGGTGCCGAGGCGCAGCGCGGTCATCCTTCATCCCCCGTCATGACCGGCGGCGCGGAGACCAGCGACACGTCGCGCGGGTCGAGGTCGAACAGCTCGGACAGGGCGCGGGCGTAGCTGCCACCCTGCCCGTCACGGGCGAGCTCCTTGACCCGGACCGTGGGCGTGTGGAGCAGCTTGTCGACCACCCGCTGCACCGAGTGGCGTACCTCGGCCCGCTCGGCGGCGGTGAGGTCGGGCATCCGGCGCTCGAGGCGGAGCAACTCCTCCTCGACGAGCACCGACGCGTGGGAGCGCAGGGCGGTGACGGTCGGGGCGACCGCTTCGGCCGACCGGGTGACGAGGTAGGCCGCGACCTCGGCGGTCACCAGGTCGATGGCCTCGGTGACCTGCGGCGCGGAGCCGGTGTCGGCGAGGTCCTCGCCGAGCTCGCCGAGCCCCACGCGGGTGGCACCGGGCAGGTCGGCCACCGCGAGGTCGACGTCGTGCGGCAGGGCGAGGTCGACGTAGACCTGCGGGCGGCCGTCGCGGGCGGCGAGCGCGTCGCGCACGTGGTCGACCTGTACGACGCGGGCCGGCGCCCCGGTGGACGAGATGACGACGTCGGCCTCGGCGAGGGCGGCGTCGAGCCGGGACAACGGCATCGCCGTCCCACCGACCCGCTCGGCGACGCTGCGCGCGCGGTCGTGGTTGCGGTTGGCGACCACGACGGTGCGGGCCCCGGCCCGGGCAGCGGTCGCCGCGGCCAGCGCCCCCATCCCACCGGCTCCGACGACGAGCACCGACAGGTCGCTGAGCGGGCCGAGCGCGGCCACGGCGCGGCTGAGCCCGGCCTGCACCAGCGAGCCGCTGACGAGGTCGATATCGGTTTCGGTGTGCACCCGCTTGGCGACCCGAAGTGCCTGCTGCAGAACGGCATTCAAGGCAGGCCCGACGTGGCCCTCGCGCTGGGCACGGGCGAGGCTGCGTCGCACCTGGCCGACGATCTGCGCCTCACCGACGGCCATCGAGTCGAGCCCCGCGGCCACCGAGAAGATGTGGGCGATGCCGCGCTCCTGGTAGTGCACGAACAGGTGTGGCTGGAGGGCGCTGCGCTCGACCGAGCAGGCTTCGGCCAGGGCGGCCGTGATGTCGGTGAGCGCGCCGTGGAAGGTGAGGCACTCGGCATAGACCTCGGTGCGGTTGCAGGTGGAGAGCACGACGACCTCGGTGAGGTGCGTCGAGCGCAGCAGCGCCGCCTCGAGCGCGGTACGCGCCTCGGGGTCGAGGGCGACCGACTCGAGCAGGGGCAGTGGGGCTCCGTGGTGGGACAGTCCGAGCACGACGAGGCTCATGAGGGCACCCCTTCCGGCAGGGCGACCTTCTGGCCGTGGAAGGCGAGGATCTGCAGCTCGGTCGACAGGTCGACCTTGCGCACGACCACACCGTCCGGCACGGCGAGCACGGCCGGAGCGAAGTTGAGCACTGAGCGCACCCCGGCCACGACGAGGTCGTCACACGCCTGCTGGGCGCCCTCGGACGGGGTGGCGATGACGCCGATGGCCAGTCCGTCGTCGGCGACGAGAGCGGGCAGGTCGGTCATCGGCCGCACCCGCCGGCCGGAGACCTCCTCGCCGACGACCCGCGGGTCGCCGTCGAGCAGCGCGATGACCCGGAAGCCGCGTTCGGCGAAGCCGCGGTAGGCCGCGAGGGCCCGGCCGAGGTTGCCCATGCCGACGATGGCCACCGGCCAGTCCTGGGTGAGGCCGAGCGTCGAGGTGATCTCGGAGGCGAGCCGCTCGACGTCGTAACCGACCCCGCGCACACCGTACGAGCCCAGGTGTGAGAGGTCCTTGCGCAGCATCGCCGAGCTGACGCCCGCGGCGGCGGCGAGCTCCTCGGAGCTGACCGAGGCGATGCCGTCACGGGCCAGGGAGGTCAGCGCCCGCAGGTAGCCGGGCAGACGGGCCACCGACGCCTCGGGGATGCCCCGGCGGGCGGTCGCTGCGGCGGACACAGGTGCTCACCGACTCCTTTCGCGGGCCCGCGGGGCCGGGTCTGGGGGCGGCGGTCGCGCGCTGCAGCATCCCGACCCGCGGGTGAGACCGCCAGCGTACGGTCTTGTGAAGGCCTGCACAAAGTTGCGCCGGACCCCCGTGAGACGGGTCACTCCCCCGGTGTGCTACAAGCGCGCATCCGGGTGCAGGCCGAGCCACTGGCCCACCCGCTGCACCTCGGCGTCGAAGACGTCCTCGCGCCGCTGGGGCAGCACCGTGTCGGTGAGCTGGCCGAACACCTCGAACGAGACCGCGCCGAACAGCCAGGTCCACGCCATCAGCCCGCGCACCCCTGACTCCGGGGTCGCCGAGGGGCCGACGTACGCCAGGAGCGGGGCGACCCCCTCGGCGGCCGGCGGCTCGAGGGGACTGAGCGCGTCGAAGGTCGGCGGCCCGCAGGGCGCGGTGAGGGTGTCGTGCAGGAGGTCGGACAGCAGCCGGGTCACCCGGGTGGCCGGCCCGACGGTGTCGGGGGGTGCGACGTACCCGGGCACAGGGGAGCCGTAGACCAAGGCGTACAGCGACGGGTTCTCCAGGGCCCAGCTGCGCACGCTGTGCGCGATGCGCCCCCAGCGGCCGCCGAGGTCGTCTCGGGCGGCGGTGGCCTCGGCGCGCTCCACCGTCTCGCCGAGGGCGTCGTACGCGTCGACGATCAGGGCGGTGAGCAGCACGTCGCGGTTCTCGAAGTAGCGGTACACCGCCGACGACGCCATGCCGAGCTCGCGGGCGACGGCGCGTACCGACAGGCTCCCGACCCCCTGCGCGGCCAGCTGCTCGCGCGCGGCGTCGAGGATCTCGGTGCGCATCTGGGCCCGCGCCTGCTGCCGGACGCCCTGGGCGCGGCTCGTCGTCGTCATCCGGCCAGTCAAGCACACCCGCGAGATCACTGCACACAAGTGCGATCAGTGCTCTTGCATATGCACGCTTGATGCGGTTCACTGATCGCAACAGAGATCAGTGATCACAAGGAGAAGCCCCCATGAGCACCCACCTCGTCATCGGCGCCGGCCCCGTCGGCACCCACACCGCCCTGCTGCTCGCCGACTCCGGCGCCCACGTGCGGGTCGTGACCCGCTCCGGCACCGGGCCCGAGCACCCGAACGTCGAGCGCGTCGCGGCGGATGCCGCCGACCCGGCCCGGATGCGCGCCCTCGCCGACGGCGCGGCGGCGGTCTACAACTGCGCCAACCCGGCCTACACCCGGTGGGACACCGACTGGCCGCCCCTGGCCGCGTCGGTGCTCGAGGCGGCATCCGCCTCGGGAGCCGTACTGGCGACGGTGAGCAACCTCTACGGCTACGGGCGGGTGACCGGCCCCATCCGCGACGACTCGCCGCTCGCGCCGACCGACCACAAGGGCGAGGTGCGGGTGCAGATGTGGCGCGACGCCCTGGCCGCGCACGACGCCGGCCGGGTGCGGGTCGTCGAGGTCCGCGCCAGCGACTACGCCGACGCCGGTGAGCAGTCCCATCTGGCTCGCAACGCTCCAGCGGTGCTGGCGGGGCGCACCGCCCGGGTGCTCGGCGCCGCCGACCAGCCGCACAGCTGGACCAGCACGCAGGACACCGCACGGCTCCTCGTGGCCGCCGCGGCCGACGAGAGCGCGCACGGCAGGGCCTGGCTGGTACCGACGGCGTCGCCGCGCACTCAGCGCGAGGCACTCACCGACATCGCCACCGCGGCCGGGATGCCGGCCCCGAAGGTGAGCGTGCTCGGGCCGAGGGCGCTGCGCACCCTCGGTCTCGTGGTGCCGATGCTGCGCGAGCTGGCGGGCACGGCCTACCAGTTCACCGCGCCGTTCGTCCTCGACGCCTCGGTCACCGAGAAGCACTTCGGATGGGGGCCGCAGGACTGGTCCGACACCGTGCAGCGCGTCGTCACCGGCGCGCGCGCCGCCTCGTCCGCAGGAGCCAGGTGAGGGCGCCTCAGGATGACGCGGGGGGGCCGGGTAACGAGGACAGCGCCGCCCGCAGCCGGTTCTCGTCGACCCGCCAGTAGTCGTGCTGGCGGCCGTCGACGAGGGTGACCGGCACCTGGTCGGACCACTGCTCGAGCCAGACCGGGTCGCTGTCGACCGACCGCTCCTCCCAGCCGACGCCGAGGTCGGCGGTCACCCGCGCAACGGTCTCGCGGGCGACGTCGCACAGGTGGCACCCGGGGCGACCGATGAGCGTCACGCGGACCGGGAGCGCCATCAGAAGAACACCGAACGGCGCTGCATGAGAAGGGTGTACAGCGTCTGCTGGATGGTCTCGCGCACCTGGTCGGTGAGGTCGAAGACGAGCATCGGGTCGTCGGCCGAGCCCGGGCCGTGGCTGTCGGTGGGGATCGGGGCTCCGAACTCGATGATCCACTTGCTCGGCAGCGGGATCAGCCCGAGCGGGCCCAGCCACGGGAAGGTCGGGGTGATCGGTGCGTAGGGCAGCCCGAACAGCCGCGCGACGGTGCCCATGTTGCCCAGGATCGGCGCGATCTCCTCGGCGCCCACGACCGAGCACGGGATGATCGGCACCTGCGCCTGCAGGGCCGCCGCCACGAAACCGCCGCGGCCGAAGCGCTGCAGCTTGTAGCGCTCACGGAACGGCTTGCCCACGCCCTTGAACCCCTCCGGAAAGACCCCGACGAGCTCGCCCTGCTCGAAGAGCCGCTCGGCGTCGGAGTTGGCGGCCAGCGTCGAGCCGGACCGCCGGGCGATGGTGCCGAGGAAGGGGGTCGAGAACACCAGGTCGGCCCCGAGCGCACGCATCACCCGGTGCTGCGGGTGCTCGTCGTGGATGGCGAGCTGCACCATCAGCGAGTCGATCGCGATCGTGCCCGAGTGGTTCGACACCACGAGCGCGCCGCCGGTGGCGGGGATGTTCTCGATGCCGCGCACCTCGACCCGGAACCAGTGCCGGTAGATCGGCCGGAGCAACGGGTAGAAGACGTTCTCGGTGAAGTCGCGGTCGTAGCCGAAGTCGTCGACCTCGTAGTTGCCGTCGACCCGGCGCCGCACGTAGGCGAGCACCTGGGCGATCCGGCGCTCGACGTCCTCCGGGGCGATGCCGGCCGTCTGGGCCCCGAGGCGGAGCAGGCCGACCATGGCGTCGAGCGCGTCACCGACATCGGGCAGGGGCAGCCCGGTGCGACCGGGCGCCTCGTGCACGGTGGGGTCGAGCGGCGGCTCGGCGATGCGCAGGTGCGGTCGCTCGGCGTCGCGGCGGGCCTTCTCGCGGGGCTCCACGCGCGGGCGACGGACGGTGGCGGCGGCCGGGACCGCCGCGGGAGGAGTCGCCTTGCGACGGGTGCGTCGCTCACCCGCCTGCCGGGATGCCGTGCGCGATGGCGCGGAGCGCACCTGAGGCGCCGGCCGGTGTGGAGGGCGGGGGGCCCGAGACGTCTCACCGCTCGACCCGGATGCCGGCGAGCCAGCCGGCGGTTCCGTCGTGGCCGGTGCCGTGCGGGGCTTTGCCGTGGAGGCCTTGGACGCCTTCGTGCCGGTGGCCGAAGCCTTGGCGCTGGCCGCCGTCGACGCCGACGCGGCAGAGCTCTTCGGCGCCTTGGCGCTGGCGGCCTTCGCGCCGGACCCCTCCGCGCCAGACGACGTGGACGACTTCGGGGCCGTCGGCTTCGACGCCTTGGCACCCGAGGGCTTGGACGCCTTCGCGCCCGCCCCGTTGGCGGCCGCCGACTGCGCAGCCGCGGAGTCCTCGGACCCGGTCGGGTCGTCGTCGACGACGACGATCGGCTCCGCTCCGATGAGCGGGGTCGAGCGGCGCCTCGCCCGCTCCCCCGACGCCCGCGCCGCTCCCGCGGCCAGCGCTCCCTGACGTGCAGCCATCAGTGCCCCCTCCCGGTGCCCAGGGTGCGCAGCACGGCCGAGGTGGCGGTGCCCGCGACGCCACTCACGGCATCCCCGACGATTGCGGCGGCCGGCACGGCCGGGCCGACGGTGCGCGCGAAGTCCTCGAAGGCCCCGCGCGAGCTGAACGTGGGCTCGAACCCGAGCACGCTGCGCATCCGCCCGGTGTCGAGCCCCCGGCCGAAGGCCAGGAACGACATCTGGTCGGGCGAGAAGTCGGCCAGGCCCATCCGGCGCGCGAGCCCGCCCACGAAACCGGCGGCCGACAGCGGGAGCCACACCACGGGGCGACCCACGATCGACGCCGCCTGCAGCACGGTCACCACGCCGTCACCGGCGAGGTTGACCACCCCGGTGGCGTCGCCGGTGGTGGCGAGCACGAGCGCGGAGATGGCGTCGTCCTCGTGCACGAACTGCATCCGGGCGTCGAAGCCGAGCGGCGCCGGGATGAGCGGCAGGTTGAAGTAGTCGGTGATCGAGGTGCGGATGCGCGGGCCGATGATGTTGGCGAAGCGCAAGGTGAGGATCTCGGTGTCGGGGCGGCGTCGGGCGTAGCCGCGCACGTAGCCCTCGACCTCGATGGAGTCCTTGCCGAACCCTCCGGACGGCGTGCGCTTGGCGCTCATGTCCTCGGTGAACATCGCCGGGTCGCGCGGCGTGGAGCCGTAGACCGCGGCCGAGGACTTCACGACGAGGCGACGCACCGTGGACGACTTCTGGCAGGCCGCCAGCAGCTGCATCGTCCCGATGACGTTGATCTCCTTCTGCGGGGTGCGTCCCCCGACGAAGGTCGGCGTGGCGATGACGTTCATGTGCACGACGGTGTCGACGCCCGAGCTCTCGATGACCCGCCCGATCATCGGGTTGCGGATGTCGGCGCGCACGAACTCGACGTCGCCGACGTCCTTCGCGGGCGGGATGACGTCGACGCCGACCACCCGGTCGACCGAGGGGTCAGCGCTCAGCCGGCGGGCGAGCAGGCCGCCGAGGTACCGGGACACCCCGGTGACGAGGACCACCGATCCCATGCGCCGCTCCTGACCTCGGACGTTCCTGAGCCGAACCCTACCCAGTGCCCCCGGGAGCCGTGAGGTGAGCCCATCTGCCGACCACGACAAAGGCCCCCGACGTGCGGGGACCCTTGAAGTACGAGAGGTGACTCTAGGTCACTTCTTGTTGCGGCGCTGGTGACGCGTCTTGCGAAGGAGCTTGCGGTGCTTCTTCTTCGCCATCCGCTTGCGCCGCTTCTTGATGACTGAACCCATGCCGATGTCCTCAATGCTGGTGCGTCTGGTGCGGCTGCCCACCCTACCGGCAGGCGTGCACCGCTCCCAAACTGGAGTCGTGGTGATCGGGATCGTGCTGGTCGCGACGGTGCTGGTGCGGTTCGGACTGCCGCAGGGGCGGCCCGCCGTGCGGGCCGCCCCTGCGGCGAGTGCTGCTGCGTCGTCTCACGCGGTGTCGACGAACGAGCTCCGAAGGTAGGCGTGCACCTCGTCCTCGGGAACCCGGAAGGACCGACCGACGCGGATGGCCGGGAGCTCCCCGGCGTGGACCATGCGGTAGACGGTCATCTTGGACACCCGCATGATCGTGGCGACCTCGGCGACAGTGAGGAACCGCACCTCCCCGAGCGAACGCTCCGTGGACATCGTGACCTCGTGTTCTGCTCGTCCCCAGAGCCGGAGACCCCGGCATGTCACATGTGGACTCGCAAGCGCAACCATAGGGGCTGATGTGACCCCTGTGGAAGGGAACGCAGCACATTCATCGCTGATGTCCAGTCGACACGCCGCGCTGCTCTCAGCATTTGCCCACCCTGGCCGGTGGAGCGCTGCTCAGTCGAACCAGGGATCCAGTCCGTGGAGGGGGAAGGTGGCCTGGCGGGTGGCGAGGATGGCGCGGTCGACGGGGTTCTCAGGGTTGTGTCCCATGCCCCACGGCTGCACCCAGATCGGCAGGGCGGCGGCCGGCAGGTCGCCCATCCGGTTGGGCGCGATGCGCCCCAGCGAGTGGCGCACGTGGTCGAGCCACTCCTGCGGGACCGCGGTCTCGACCGGCAACGGCGCGTGGGCCGCGATGGCGGTGAGGTGGGTCCACGAGCGGGGCACCACCTCGACCAGCTCGTAGCCCCCACCACCGAGCGCCACCCAGCGACCGGATGCCGCCTCGTGCGCCAGGTCGTGCAGGCTCTCGTGGGCACGGCGCTGGGCGTCGACGGTGATCGAGAGGTGGGCGAGCGGGTCGTGCATGTGGGTGTCGCATCCGTGCTGGCTCACCAGGACGTCAGGGGCGAAGGCGCGCACCAGCGGCGGCACGACCGACTCGATGGACCGCAGCCACGCGGAGTCGCCGGTGCCGGGGGGGAGGGCGACGTTGGCGACCGTGCCGCGCGCGGACGGGCCGCCGATGTCGGCCGGCCAGCCGGTGCCCGGGAAGAGGTGCCGGCCGCTCTCGTGCACCGAGATGGTCAGCACCCGGGGGTCGTTCCAGAACATCCGCTCGACGCCGTCGCCGTGGTGGACGTCGATGTCGACGTAGGCCACCCGCTGGGCACCGTGGTCGAGCAGCCACTGGATGCCGACGCCGATGTCGTTGTAGATGCAGAACCCGCTGGCGTAGCCGCGCATCGCGTGGTGCAGGCCGCCGCAGTAGTTGACCCCGTGCTCCACGTCGCCCTGCCACACCCCGCGGCAGACGTCGAGGGTGCCCTGGGCGATCCGGGCCGAGGCCTCGTGCATGCCGGCGAAGGCCGGGTCGTCCTCGGTGCCCAGGCCCCGGTGGACGTCGGCGACCGTCGGGTCGGCGGAGGCGCGCTTCACGGCCTCGATGTAGTCGCGGTCGTGCACCGTGGCCAGCACGTCGTCGTCGGCCACCTCCGGACAGAGCAGAGTGACGTGCTCGAGCACTCCCAGGGCGCTGGCCAGCCGGGTCGTCAGGTCGAGTCGTACCGGGGCCATCGGGTGCGTCGGCCCGAAGTCGTAGTCGGTGAACACCTCGTCCCACACGACGCTCGTCCCTCCGGCCATGTCTGCACGCTACTCGTCGTGCGCGCCGTGGCAGGCTGGGGCCCCGACGACATCCTCGAGGGAGGCACCACGATGGCCAAGAGCAGTGCCCACGACGATGACGTGCTCGTCATCGGGCTCGGGCGGTTCGGCGCAGCAGCGGCGCTCGAGCTGCGACGGCTGGGCCACAAGGTCACCGCCATCGAGAAGGACGGCTACCTCGCCGAGAAGTTCCTCGGCCGGGTCAGCCACGTCATCCACGGGGACGCCAGCGAGGTCGGCGTCATCACCGACGCCCGGGCCGGCCGGTTCCGCATCGCCGTCGTCGCCATCGGCTCCTCGGTCGAGGCGTCCGTGCTCGCCGCCGCCAACCTCAGCGACGCCGGCGTGCCCGACATCTGGGCCAAGGCGCTCTCACCCGAGCACGCCCGCATCCTCGACCGGATCGGGGTGCAGCACATCGTGCGCCCCGAGGCCGACACCGGGCGCCGGGTGGCGCACCTCGTGGGCGGCCGGATGCAGGACTACATCGAGTTCGACGACGGGTTCGCCATCGTCAAGATGCGCCCGCCGACCGAGGCGATCGGTTTCACGTTGGAGCAGAGCGCGATCCGCAGCAAGTACGGCGTCACGATCGTCGGGGTGAAGGCGCCCGGCGAGGACTTCACGTATGCCGTGCCGTCGACCAAGGTCTCGGCACACGACATGCTCATCGTCAGCGGCCCGACGGCCCTGATCGAGCGCCTGGCCGCCCGCCCCTGACCTCACCTTTCCCGCCCGGTGCGGAAAAGGTGACCTTCGCAGGACAACCGTTCCGGTGCGAAGGTCAACCTCCGGGTGCGAACCCGCCGTGACGTACCCATCCGTACCCCCCGAATCGACCAATAGGTCACTTCCGGTACCCGGATGCCGCCCGCCCGGCCGGGGTCACCAGCTGGTGATGCCGCCGCGGTCGCCGGACAGCGGGAGCGTCATCGCCAGCTCCTCCTCGCCGTCATCCTCGGACACCACCCGCATCGGCCGGCGCTCGGCCGTGGGGCGGAACCCGAAGCCGCTGGCGAACGCGACTGCGCGGCCGTTGTCGGTGCCGACCCAGTAGAGCAGCTGGCGCTTACCGGCCTCGGCGGCGCTGCGCGCACCGGCCCGCACGAGCTCGGTGGCCACGCCGGTGCCGCGCGCCTCGGGGTGCACCCACAGGCCGAAGAGCTGGGCCGCCTCGGGCTGGTCGCCGTCAGCGGTGCCGACGCTGGCGATGCCGACCGGCTGGCCGTCGCGTTCGGCGAGCAACCGGGTCGATCGTTCCATTCGGGACCGCCAGAACTCCTCGCTCTCGGCGGCCTCCTCATCGTGGGAGGCGACGAACGCGTCGGGCGACTCCTGCAGCGCGATGAGCCGCACGGAGCGGAACTGCTCCCAGTCGTCGACCCCCAGCGGGCGCACCGTGATGTCACTCATGGCGGCCACTCTCCCACGACCCCTGCGGGGCACTGCAACCCGAGCCCGGCGAACTTCAGGTGCCGATCGGCAGGTCGAGCGCCAGGGTCTCCTCGGTGACCGCCGGGTCCCACGGCATCCGGCCGACCACGCCGGTCGCCCGGAAGCCCAGGCGTGCGTAGAAGGCACCAGCGCGGGCGTTCTCGTGCGCCACGTCGAGCACCACCCGCCGAGCGCCGGATGCCGCGGCGTGCGTCAGTGCGGTGTCCACCAGCCGCGTCGCCACGTCGGTGCCGCGCGCGACGGTCGCGACCCACATCCCCACCAGGCAGACCTCGTCGGCGGCCTGGTCGTCGGCGCGCCACAGCCCGACGGTGCCCACCGGTCGCCCGTCGTCGTATGCCAGCCACGTAGGCCCGGCCGTGGCGCACCACTCGCGCCACTGCTCGTCGGTGCGCCCAGCCGCCTCGGCGTAGGTGACCCAGAACGCCCGCGGGCTGTCGAGGAGCGCGGCCAGCCGCACGTCGCGGTAGGTGCGCCACGACGCGGCGGACACCCGCTCGATGACCAGGCCGCTGCGGGGAGGCCGCTCAGTCACCGGCGAGCTCGCGGGAGCGGTTCGCGGCGGCCTCCATCGCGGTGATGAAGGCCGCGCGCACCTTGTGGTCGTCGAGGGTGCGTAGGGCGGCGGCGGTCGTGCCGCCCGGTGAGGTGACCTGCTCACGCAGCACGGTGGGGTGCTGGCCGGTCTCCTTGATCATCGTGGCCGCGCCGTAGAGCGTCTGCACCACGAGGGTGGTGGCGGTCGAGCGCGGCATCCCGAGCACGACACCGGCCTCGATCATCGCCTCGACGACGTAGAAGATGTAGGCGGGGCCGCTGCCCGAGATCGCCGTGACGGCGTCCTGCAGCTTCTCGGGAACCTCCACCACCTTGCCGGTGGCGGCGAGCAGGGCCTCGGCCTCACGCAGGTGGGCGGGGTCGCAGTGGGCGCCCGCGCTGATAGCGGCCATGCCCTGGTCGACCAGGGCCGGGGTGTTGGGCATGACCCGCACCACCGGGCGACCCTGCGGCAGGCGCGACTCGAGGTAGGTCGTCGTGATGCCGGCGGCGAGGCTCACGACGAGGTTGCCCTCGGCGACATGGTCGCGGATCTCGGCGAGCAGGCCACCCATGTCCTGCGGCTTGACGACCAGCACCAGGGTGTCGGCGAGCGCGGCGGCCTCGGCGTTGTCGAGCACCCGCACGCCGTACTTCTCGGTCAGCTCGGCGGCCCGGTCCTCGCGGCGCTCGGTGATGACGAGCTGGTCGGCGGGGCGACCCGCACGCAGCAGTCCCGAGAGGAGGGTCTCGCCCATGACGCCCGCACCGAAGATCGCAACCATTCCCATGGAGGCGAGTATGCCGGGTGGGGCGCGCACGCTCGCGGCGGTTTCGTCGCGGTGGCGACCACCCGGCATCCGCGGTCGGCGCGAAGGCCGACGCACGGCATCCGGCTCGAGTGCGGAAGCGGCTGCCGGGGCGACCACTTCCGCACTCGTGGCGGGGTCGGTCAGCCGGTCGTGGCGAGCGAGCGCAGGAAGAAGGTGAGGTTGGCGGGCCGCTCGGCCATCCGGCGCACGAGGTAGCCGTACCAGTCCTCGCCGAACGGCACGTAGACCCGCATCTGGTGGCCGCGGTCGGCGATCCGCGCCTGCTCGCCGGGTCGGATGCCGTGCAGCATCTGGAACTCGTAGCTGTCGGGCGAGCGCCCGTTGTGGCCGGCCAGGGCCTGGGCGATGTCGATGAGCCGCGGGTCGTGGCTGGCGACCATCGGGTACCCCTCGCCGGCCATCAGCACCTTCAGGCAGCGCACGTAGGACAGGTCGACGTCGGCGCCGTCCTGGAAGGCGACGGAGGCCGGCTCCTTGTAGGCGCCCTTGCACAGCCGCACCCGGCTGCCCTCGGTGGCCAGGTCGCGACAGTCTGCCTCGGTGCGGTGCAGGTAGGACTGGAGCACCGCGCCCACCCAGGGGAAGTCCTCGCGCAGGGTGCGCAGGGTCTGCAGGGTGCGGTCGGTGGTGGTGTGGTCCTCCATGTCGAGGGTGACCGTGGTGCCGGCCTTCGCCGCCGCCTCGCAGATGGCGCGGGCGTTGTCGAGGGCGATGGCGTCGCCGTCCTGCGGGAGCGCCTGGCCCACGGCGCTCAGCTTGACGCTGACTTCGGCGGCGCCGAACGACGCGAGGTCGGCCGCGGCGAGCGCCTCGAGCAGGTGCACGTAGGTGTCGCGGGTGGCCTCGGCGTGGGCCCGGTCGGTGGTGTCCTCGCCGAGGTAGTCCAGGGTCGCGAGCCGGTTCGTGGTGCGCAGCTCGGCGGCCACGGCGACGGCCTCGTCGACCGACTCACCCGCCACGTAGCGCGAGACGACCGAGCGGCTGACGGGTGCCTTGAGCACCGTCGCCTTCACGAGGTCGGAGTCGGACAGCTGGAGCAGGGCTCCCCGGAGCAGGTCACTGGCATCCACGAGCGACAGGCTAACGGGGCGGCCGGGGCGCGGGGCGTCCGGCCTGCGGGCAAGGTCAGGCCGTCGAGGTCGCTGCGGCAAAGTCAGGCCGTCGAGGTCCCTGCCGCAAGGTCAGGCCGTCGAGGTCCCTGCGGGCAAGGTCAGGCCGTCGAGGTCCCTGCGGGCAAGGTCAGGCCGTCGAGGTTGGTGCAGTCGCTGGTGCCGCTCCAGCCGGGCGACGGGCCCCACCGCGGAGTCAGGAGCACTTCGCGAAGTCAGGGCCGTATACGGCCCTGACTCGGCGAGAACCTCCTGACCCGGCGAAGTGCTCCTGACTCCACAGGCCAGCACCGCCGCGATGCCGTGGGATGGGGTCGCTGCTCCCGGCGCGGGTCGCCGCCGGGTCGGGAGTGCACGGCGTCAGGGGGTGCGGCGGCGCAGGGTGAGGCTGCCCAAGGCGAGCGAGCCCACGATCCACAGCGCGATGAAGCCCAGGCTGGGCAGCACCTTCGAGAGCGGGTCGGCCAGGGCGGTGACGTCCTTCATGGCGTCGACCGCGTAGGACAACGGCAACACGTTCGAGACCGCCTCGAGGGCCGGTGGCAGCAGCTCGCGGGGCACGAGCAGCCCGCAGAGCAGGAACTGCGGCAGCACGAGGGCGGGCATGAACTGCACCGCCTGGAACTCGGTGCGCGCGAACCCGCTGGCCAGCAGCCCGAGCGCGGTGCCGAGCAGCGCGTCGAAGAGGGCGATCAGCACCAGCACCCAGATCGGGCCGGCGATGTCGAGCCCGCAGACCCACACCGCGAAGCCGGTCGCGACCAGGGCCTGCGCCACGGCCATCGTTCCGAACGCGAGCGCGTAGCCCAGCATCAGGTCACCCTTGCCGAGGGGCGTCGTGAGCAGCCGCTCGAGGGTGCCCAGGGTGCGCTCGCGCAGGGTGGCGATGCTCGTGACGATGAACATCACGACGAACGGGAAGACGCCGAGCAGCGCCGGGCCGATCCGGTTGAAGACGTTCCCGGGCAGGTCGGCGTAGATCCACGCGAGCAGGCCCAGCAGCACGCACGGGACGATGATCATCAGGCCCACGGTGCGGTGGTCGCCGCGCAGCTGGCGCAGGATGCGGGCCGCCGTGGCGAGCGTGATCCGGGCGTTCATGCCGCCCCACCCCCGCCTGAGCCGGCGGACCCGCCGGCCCCGCCGGACCCGCCGGGGGGCTCGGAGCCTCCCCCGGCGCTGGAGCCACGGGTCCCGTCGGCGGCATCCGCTGCGTCGATGAGGGCGAGGAAGGCCTGCTCGGCATCCGAGCTACCGGTGCTCTCGAGCAGCTCGGCGAGCGTGGAGTCGCTGAGGACGCGGCCCTCGCGCAGCAGGAGCAGCCGGTCGCACCGCGACGCCTCGTCCATGACGTGGCTCGACACGAACACCGTGCGTCCCTCCCGCGACAGCCGGCGGAACAGGTCCCAGAGCTCGCGCCGCAGCACCGGGTCGAGCCCGACCGTCGGCTCGTCGAGCACCAGCACCTCGGGGTCGCCGACCAGCGTGCAGGCCAGGCTGGCCCGCGACCGCTGCCCGCCCGAGAGGTTCTCGACCTTGGCGGACGCGTGGTCGGTGAGGTCGACGGTTTCGATGGCGCGGTCGACGGCATCCGCCCCGACGCCCATGATCCGCGCGAGGTAGCCGACGTTGTCGCGGACCGACAGGTCGCCGTAGACGCTGGGCGCCTGGGTGAGATACCCGACCCGGTGGCGCAGCCCCGGCGACCCGGCCTCCTCGCCGAGAACGGTGACGGAGCCGCCGGCGATCACCTGCACACCCACCACGGCACGCATGAGGGTCGACTTGCCGCCCCCACTCGGCCCGAGCAGCCCGACGACCTGGCCCCGCGGCACAGTGAGGCTGAGGTCGGGCAGCACCTCCCGACCGCCCCGCACGACCCGCAGGTGATCGACGACCACGACGTCGTCGTCCGCTTTATTCGTCATGTGATGAAATATGCCACCGCGCCGGTCGCGCCGCAAGGCCCGCGCCGGCACCGCGCGGCGCTAGCGTGCCGAGATGTCCTTCCCCAACCCACTGCACCGGCCCTACCCGGCGGACGTCTACCGGGGCGACGGCGGAGAGGTGAGCGCCTGGCTGCGCCCCGACGGCACCGAGCCCGAGATCACCCACCGCTCCGGGGGCAACTGCGAGTACCTCGCCACCGGCGACCACACCGGTGGTCACTACGGCCTCTACCGCTGGACCTTCGGGGACGAGGAATCCGGCCCCGAGCCGCACTTCCACCGCTCCATCACCGAGTCGTTCTACGTGCTCGAGGGCAGCGTGCGGCTCTACGACGGTGCCCGCTGGGTCGTCGCGCACGGCGGCGACCACCTCCACGTGCCCGAGGGCGGGCTGCACGGCTTCCGCGGCCGCGACCGCGCCCGGATGCTGCTGCTGTTCACTCCCGGCGCGCCGCGCGAGGACTACTTCGAGACACTCGATGCCGTGGGCCGCGGCGCGCCGATGTCACCCGACGAGCGGGTCGCCTTCATGCTCCAGCACGACACCTACTGGGTCTGAGACCCCGCTACCAGGAGGACCCCCCATGTCGTTCCAGGCCTATCTCGACGCGATCGAGAGCAAGACCGGCAAGACGCCGCAGCGGCTCGTCGACGAGGCCCACGCGAAGGGCTTCGGTGCCGACACGAAGTCCGGCGACATCGTCGCCTGGCTGGCCGACGACTACGGCCTGGGCCGTGGGCACGCAATGGCCCTCGTGCACGTCGTGAAGAACGGGCCCGGCATCAGCGACAAACACGTGGGCAGCACCGGCGCGCACCGCGACGACACCGACACTCTGCGGCTCGACGGCCTCGCGAACCGCGACCACCCGGCATCCTGACCCGCACCTGACCAGCCGCGAGTGCGGAAATGGTCGCTCCGGCAACCACTTCCGCACTCAGGCTGAGGTCGCGAGGTGCAGCCGGGCGAACGCGAGCGCCTCGGCGAGGTCGAGCTCGCGCTGCGCTTCCCCCGCGCGACGCGTCGTCACCTCGACGACGACGTGACCGGCGTACCCGCCCGACGCCAGGGTCTCGAGCACCTCGCCGCACGGCTGCGTGCCGCGCCCCGGCACCAGGTGCTCGTCGCGCGCCGACCCCACCCCGTCGGCGAGGTGCAGGTGGCGCAGGCGCGGGCCGAGCAGGCGCACCATCTCCATCGCGTCGGAGCCCGAGGTCGAGGTGTGCGACAGGTCGAGCGTCACGTCGTCGTAGGGCTGCGGCACGGGGTCCCAGTGCGGCAGGTACGCCTCGAGCTCGCGTGAGCGCGGGCCCCGCCACGGGTACATGTTCTCGACCGCGAGCCGGATGTCGCCCGTGGTCCGGCGCGCCACGCCGTCGACGAAGTCACGGGCGTACTCACGCTGCCACCGGAACGGCGGGTGCAGCACGACGGTGTCGGCGCCCACCTCGTCGGCCAGCGCCATCGAGCGGTCGATCTTCTCCCAGGGGTCGGTGCCCCAGACCCGTTGTGTCACAAGCAGTGTCGGCGCGTGCACCGACAGCACGGGGATGCCGTGCAGCTCGGACAGCGTGCGCAGCGCCCCCGCCTCGCGGGTCAGCGGGTCGGTCCAGACCATCACCTCGACGCCGTCGTAGCCCAGGCGGGCGGCCAGCTCGAACGCGGCCGCGACGCCCTCGGGGTAGACCGAGGCCGTCGACAGCCCGACCTGCGCGTGCGGCACGTCGACCGGACGACCCGGGGCCGCCCCACCCTCACCGCGTGTCGGCACGGCTCAGCTCATCCTGTCCAGGTGGCGCAGGATGATGCCCTCGCGCAGCGCCCACGGGCAGATCTCGAGGCGGTCCAGGCCGAGGAGGTCCATCGTCGCCTCCGCCACCACCGCCCCCGCTAGCAGCTGACGGGCGCGCGACCCCGACACCCCGGGGAGCCTGGCCCGCTGGCCGGCTGTCATCGCGGCGATCTCAGGCAGCCGCGCGGCCAGGGTGCGCCGGTCGAGGGCGCGGGCGGCGTACATCCCCTCGGCGCTCGGCGCCGCGCCGCAGATCCGGGCGAGCGAGCGCATCGTCTTCGAGGTGCCCACGGCGTGGTCGGGAGTACCGGCCTTGGCCAGCGGCCGCAGCTCGGCGGCGATGGTCGCGCGCACCTGCCGTCGCGCCTCGCGCACCGCCTCCGTGGTCGGCGGGTCGCCAGGGAGCAGTGCACGGGTGACCCGCCCGGCTCCCAGGGGCAGCGACACCGCGACGTCGGGGTCCTCGTCCATGCCCTGCGCGAGCTCGAGCGAGCCGCCGCCGATGTCGGCGACGAGCAGGGTGCCGGCCGACCAGCCGAACCAGCGCCGCGCCGCGAGGAACGTGAGCCGGGCCTCCTCCTCGCCACTCAGCACGTCGAGCGAGACGCCGGTGCGCTCGACGACGGCGGCGAGCAGGTCGTCGCCGTTCGGGGCCTCGCGGATGGCGCTGGTCACGAAGCCGCTGAGGTTCTCGACGCCCGAGTCCTCGGCCACCCCCA
>Ga0302299_10000870_pt1 | contig 17557 bp, 15 predicted proteins | sample III_Fen_N3_4_FD_198795 | JGI IMG/M metagenome (GOLD analysis project Ga0302299, IMG submission 198795) | Peat permafrost microbial communities from Stordalen Mire near Abisko, Sweden - III_Fen_N3_4 | ecosystem: Environmental > Terrestrial > Soil > Wetlands > Permafrost | place: Sweden: Abisko... | reverse complement strand
CGGGGTCGATCCGGTCCGAGAGATTCAGCGTGACGCAGTAGTCCTGCGGCGTCGGCAGCCGTTGCAGGTGGTTCATCCAGTAGGTGACCGTCGTGCGGTCGCGCGGCTCGGCGAGCAGATGGAAGTTCCACGCCTGCCTCGCCTGGCGGCGGCGCGGGAGCAGCGACGCGTCGGAGTGCAGGACCGCCTCGTTCTGCTGGTAGGGGATCGCTCCGAGGATCTCGCGCTCGGCGGGGCTCGGGTCGGCGAGCAGCGCGAGCGCCTGATCGCTGTGGCACGCGAGGATCACCTCGTCGAACTGCTCGGCGACGCCCGTCGTCTCGGTGACGACCTCGACGTGGGTCGGGTGCCTGGTGACCCGGGCGACCGGCGTGTCGGTGCGCACGGCGCGAGCCAGGCGGCGCTCGATCGCCGCGACGTACGTGTTCGAGCCGCCCGCGACCGTCTGCCACTGCGGGCGGTCCCTCAGGCTCAGCATGCCGTGGTTGTGGAAGAACTGCGCGAGGAAGCCCGCGGGGAAGGTCCACATCTGGTCCGGGTCGGCGGACCAGACCGCGCTCACCTGCGGGACGATCAGCCGGTCGACGAAGAGCCGGCTGTAGCCGCCTTCGTCGAGCATCGCGCCGAGCGTGCGGGTGCCGCCGGTGAGCCGCTCCTGCTCGAGCTCGCGGTTGAAGCGCAGCAGCTCGCCGACCATGCGGTGGAACGCCGGGCGCACGAGGTTGCGCGGCTGGCAGAAGAGGCCGCGCGGCGTTCCCGCGTACTCGAAGTCGTCGAGCCCCTCTTCGGTCGAGACGGAGAAGCCCATGTGCGTCGGCTGCGTGGCGACCCCTAGATCATCCAGCAGCGCCGTGAAGTGCGGGTACGTGCGGTCGTTCAGGACGATGAAGCCGGTGTCGACGGCAAGCGTCCCGACGTGCGGGTCGTCGACGGTGATCGTGTTCGTGTGACCGCCCGCGTAGGAGCCGGCCTCGAAGACCGTGACGTCGTGCTGAGGGTCGAGGCGATGCGCGGCCGTGAGGCCTGCGACACCCGCTCCGATGATGGCGATTCGCATGCTCACGATCACCTACGGAACGAACGGGAGAGCGGTTGTGGATCACTCGCTGATCGGCGGCAGCTCCCCGACCGGCCCGCGCAGGCGCCGCAGCAGCGGCAGCGCCGCGAGCACGAAGCCCGCGAGCAGCAGGAACGAGAGCGCCTGCTCGTCGACCGTGAAGCCGATGATGCTCGCGACGATCAGGCCACCGAGGTTGCCGGCGAGCCAGATCAGGCCGGACGCCGTGCCCTCCGCCTGCTCGGACCCGCGCTCGGTCAGCTCGAGCACGATCGGCAGCACGGCGAGCGCGACGAAGCCGAGTGCCGGCAGCGCGATCAGGCCCGTGACGAACCCGGGCGCAACCGCCAGCGCCACGCAGGCGCCGGCGCTCACGACCATCGCGAACGCGGCGAACGGCACCTCGATCCGCCGGCGCGCGACCCAGACCGGCAGCAGCGCGGACCCGGCGATGCCGGCCACGACCTGCAGCGCGAGCAGCAGCCCGACCTGGCCGTCGCTGACACCGGCGGGGTTCAGCAGCGTCTCCGTCCAGGTCGAGATCGCGATGAAGACGCCGTAGGGCAGGAAGAGGAAGACGCAGAGCCGCCGCACGAGCGTCGTGTTCCAGGCGATCCGGAACGCGCCGAGCCCGGCGGGTGTGCGGGCGACCCGGTGGGCGGGCTGGGCGCGCAGGGCCAGGACGAGGGCGGACGCTGCGACCACGGCGATGCCCGCCTGGATCGCCACGAGCTCGGGCATCTGGTCGCGCCTCGAGAGCAGCGCACCGAGCACGAACGCGGCGAGCATTCCGGCGAACAGGCTCGCGGACATCAGCGCGATCCCGAGCGGCCGGTCGCGCTCGTCCAGGTATCCGGCCGCGATCGGGGTGACCGAGTTCACGACCAGCGGCTGCGCGACCGCAGCGATCAGGGTCCCCGCCATCAGCAGCGCGTACGAGTCGCCCAGGGCGCGCACCGCCGCGCCGAGCGCGACGAGCCCGGTGCCGGCCGCGAGCCAGCCGCGCAGGTTGCGGTCGAGTGCGATGCCCGCGGGGATTGCGAGCACCACGTAGAGCAGGACGAAGGGCTGCGCGAGCCAGCCGATCGCGGTGGTCGAGACGCCGTAGTGGTGGGACGCCGCCGTCGTCACCGGGGCGAACGTGAGCCACACCATCTGCGTCGCGGCGGCGACGCCCGCGAACGCGGCGACGACCGTCCAGCGGCTGGTCCGCGTGCGCTGCTGCTCGAGCACGGGCGGCGCTCCCGGCCTACGCGGGATCCCGCCGCACGCGCCAGCCCACCAGCGCGCCGAGCGCGAGCCCGGCCTCCGGCATGAGCGGCAGGCCGGTCGTCACGCTGACGACGATGCCGCAGAGCACGCCGATGACGGCGCCGACCCCGATCGCAGCTCCCAGGCTCACGGCGGCGAGTGTATGTGAGCCCTGGCGGGATGGCGCTCCGCGGCCGCCGGGCTGCCACACTCGGCCCGGTGATCCGGGGGAGACGGGGAGGAGCGGCGCTGCGGCGCCTTGTGACGGGCGCGGCGCTCGCGGCGCTGCTGACCGCGGGCGCAGGCTCGGCGTCGGCGGAGCCCGTGCAGCAGTTCGCCATCCAACTCAAAGACGTCACGGCTGACGGCCGCTACTCCGTCGTCTACACCTCGAACGCGTTCGACACCACGGGCGACGCTCCGCCGGCGCTCAGCGAGGCCTCGCTGCGACTGGCGAAGGGCATGACGATCAAGAAGGAGTTCCTCGCGCCGGGCCGGCTGTGCGACACCGCGAAGTTCGGCCGGTACGTCCTCCTGAAGCGTCGCAAGGGCACGACGTACGCGCAGGCGATCGACGCCTTCCCGAAGACGGCGGCCCGCATCGAGCGGCAGCTGCCGCGGCCGGCGCGAGCGACCGTATCGACGTGCCGCGCAACGTTTCTCGGCTGGGGGACCGCCGTCGTCGACGCTCGCCAGGCCGGGCCGGCCACGGCGATCCCCAAGGCGTTCTCCCCGACCGCGCCGGTCCCCGTGAGGTTCTCCCTGTTCCTCGGCAGGCCGACCGTCAAGGGCGCGGTTGCCGGGATCGGCGTGCTCGCGCACTACGACGGGTCGTCTCCGATCGCCGTGAACGAGCCGTGGTACACGGTGCTCCAGAAGACCTTCACGCTCAACGTCTTCGACGACCCGACCCCCGACGGCCTGTACGGCTACCGGATCAGCCTGCCGACGGAGCGCCTCGCCGGCTTCCGCTTCAGCATCGCCGAGCTGCGCGTCGAGAGCGCGGGCCTCACCGGAAAGACCGCGCACGGGCCACGCGACTTCTGGGCCACGCCGCCGCGCTGCCCCGCATCAGGCCAGGTGCCGTTCCGGGCCGACTACCGGTACGTCACCGGGCTGACGAGCAGCACCGTCGTCCAGGTGGCGTGCCCGCGGTTCCAGCCGTGAGCGGCGTGACGAACTACTACGACGGTTTGCAGAACCCGTTGTTGCTGGGCTCGTGAGCTACCAGCGGCAGGGTTTCTGACCCGCGCTGAACGAACTGTGTCGGTCGCCATGCTCGCAAGCGTGAAGAGGTACCGCTGCCCCAGGTCCCAGCGCGTACGAGATCGGAGCCGGCCGTCAGTCCTCGATCACGTCCAGCCCCTGCTCGCGCAGCCGGGCCAGCGAGTCGAGCATGCCGTCGAGGACCTCGGGCGGGTGGCCTTCCCATTCGGTCACCTCGCCGACCACCCGTAGCGGGTGGCGTGTGCGAAACGACCGAGTCGGGTTGCCGGCGAACTTCTTGTTCGTGAGATTCGGGTCGTCCTCGAACGGCCCCGTCGGCTCGACGACGTAGATCCGGCCCCGCCGGTCGCGGAGGCCGAGCACCGACGCCAGCTCCGCTCCCCACACCGCGGACTCCAGCGCTCCCGCGAAGAACACGTGATTCATCACGCGGCCCTCGTGGAAGTTCGACGTGAACCCCGGGCGAAGCTCGTCGCCCACGACCAGGTCGGCTGCGGTGCCGTGGAAGAACGGGCCCGGGACGACGCCGAAATTCTCAAGCGTCACGGGAATCAACGACTCATCGCTCGCGGGATCGCTTCGGTCGGATCGTGGGCCTGTCGACGTCATGCGCCCGAGGCTATCTGCGCGCGCCAGATACAACATGCCGTTCTCGCTTCGGACGAGAGGCGATAGCGAGCAGAGGACTGAGACCCCCACCGAGAAGCGACGGGGCGTGCGTCAGCACACCCGCAACATCAGGACGGCGCCTCCATCGGATCGCCAGGAGCGCTGCCAGCTCGCATCCTCGATGAGAGCTGGCTTCTTCGTGGCGACGTCTTGCAAATCGTTCTGCAAGTCGTCCAGTAGTACCCCCAGGGGGAATCGAACCCCCGCTACCAGCGTGAAAGGCTGGCGTGCTAACCGCTACACCATGGGGGCGAGCAGGGCGGGCTGGATTGTAGTTGCGGCGCGCCCGCCGGCTGGCGATCATCCGCGCATGAATGCACGAGCCCGTTCCAAGCGGCGGACCGCCGACGTCGTCAAGCTCGACGGCGCCAGCGCAGGGGCGGGATCACTCGGCGCGGGCTCGGTCGGCGCCCTCGCCGTCGGAGCCGCAGCCGGGGGCGCGCTCGCGGTCGGGGCGCTCGCGATCGGGCGCCTCGCGATCGGGCGCCTCGCGATCAAACGGGGGGCCATCGGGCACCTGCGTATCGAGGAGCTCGAGGTCGGCCGCCTGCGGGTGCGCGAGCTGGATGTCGCTCCGGGAACCGGGGACTGACGCGGCTACGATCGCTCGACTGGGCTGCTAGCTCAATGGCAGAGCACTCGCCTTTTAAGCGTTGAGATCCGGGTTCGAATCCCGGGCGGCCCATCGCCGGCGCCAAAATAACCGAACCCCGACCGGCATTTGGTAGTTTCCATGTGTGTCGCAGCTGACCAAGGACGCGCTGGACCCCGCGAATCCGCCGGATCTTGAGGACCTGAGCGCCGACGAGGTCGTTCGCTGGGCGCTCGATCGCTTCCACCCGCAGATCGCGCTCGCGTGCTCGTTCCAGCAGGAGGAGAGCGTGCTGCTGGACCTGCTCTTCGCGGACCGTCCCGACGCCCGCGTCTTCGCGCTCGACACGCACGTCCTCTTCCCCGCGACCTACGCGCTGTGGACGGACACCGAACAGCGGTACTCGACGACGATCGAGCGCTTCGAGGGCCCGACGCTCGCCGACCAGGCCGCCGAGCACGGCGACGAGCTCTGGGCGCGCGACCCGAACGCGTGCTGCGCGATCCGCAAGGTCGAGCCGCTGAACCGCGCCCTCTCCGGCCTCGACGCGTGGATCACGGGTGTGCGCCGCGAGCAGTCGCCGACCCGCGCGGGCACGCGCAAGGTCGAGTGGGACGCGAAGCACAGCCTCTGGAAGATCAGCCCGCTCGCCGACTGGACCGACCGCGACGTCTGGCGCCGGATCCACGAGCGCGACCTCCCCTACAACCCGCTGCACGACCAGGGCTACGCCTCGATCGGGTGCACGCACTGCACCCTCCCGGGCGCCGGCCGCGCCGGTCGCTGGGCGGGCGACGACAAGACCGAATGCGGGCTCCACACATGACGATCACCGCCCTCGACGCCCCGCCGCTCAGCGCGCTCGACGCGCTCGAGGCCGAGGCGATCCACGTGATGCGCGAGATCGCCGGCGAGCGCGAGCGGCCCGCGCTGCTGTTCTCCGGCGGCAAGGACTCGATCGTCCTGCTGCGGCTTGCCGAGAAGGCGTTCCGCCCCGGCGCGTTCCCGTTCCCGGTCATGCACGTCGACACCGGGCACAACTTCCCCGAGGTCACCGAGTACCGCGACCGCCGCATCGCCGAGCTGGGCGAGCGGCTGATCGTCGCCTCGGTGCAGGACTCGATCGACGCCGGCCGCGTCACCGACGTCACCGGCCCACGCTCCTCGCGTAACCGTCTGCAGACCGTCACGCTGCTCGACGCGATCGCCGAGCACAAGCTCGACGCGTGCATCGGCGGCGCCCGCCGCGACGAGGAGCGCTCGCGCGCGAAGGAGCGCATCGTCAGCCTGCGCGACGACTTCGGCGGCTGGGACCCGCGTGCGCAGCGCCCCGAGGTCTGGGACCTCTACAACGCCCGCGTCCGGCCCGGCGAGCACGTGCGCGTCTTCCCGATCTCCAACTGGACCGAGCTCGACGTCTGGCGCTACGTCGCCCGCGAAGGCCTCGAGCTGCCGTCGATCTACTTCGCCCACGAGCGGTCGGTCTTCGAGCGCGACGGGATGCTCTACGCCGACGACCCGCTGATCGAGCGGCTGCCCGGTGAGGAGCCGTTCACCACGAGCGTCCGCTACCGCACCGTGGGCGACATGACCTGCACCGGCGCCGTCCGCAGCGAGGCCGTGACGATGGAGCAGGTCGTCGAGGAGATCGCCGCGACGCGCATCACCGAGCGCGGCGAGACGCGTGCGGACGACCGCGCGACGGAGGCTGCGATGGAGGATCGCAAGCGCGAGGGCTACTTCTAGTGGAGGCCGGAGCGCTCCTCGATCACGACGCACCCGCGCTGCTGCGCCTCGCCACGCTCGGCTCCGTCGACGACGGCAAGTCGACGCTGATCGGCCGCCTGCTGCACGACACGCGCCAGATCGCCGATGACCAGCTGGAGCATGTCCGTGACGTCTCCTCGCGGCGCGGCGGCGGCACGCTGGACCTCGCCCTGCTCACCGACGGCCTGCGCGCCGAGCGCGAGCAGGGCATCACCATCGACGTCGCCTACCGCTCGTTCCTCACGCCGCGCCGTCGCTTCATCCTCGCCGACTGCCCCGGCCACGAGCAGTACACGCGCAACATGGTCACCGGCGCCTCGACCGCCGACGCGACCGTGCTGCTCGTCGACGCGCGCCAGGGCGTCGTCGCCCAGACCCGCCGCCACCTCGCGATCGCCGAGCTCCTGCGCGTGCCGCACGTGCTCGTCGCCGTGAACAAGATGGACCTCGTCGACTGGAGCGAGGCGCGCTTCAACGAGATCGCGGACGAGCTGCGCGCGCTCGCCGACGGGCTCGGCCTCCCCGACCTCGTCTGCGTCCCGATCAGCGCCCTCGACGGGACGGGCGTCGTCGAGCCGGCCGGCGTCGCCGCGCCCTGGCACGAGGGTCCGTCGCTCGTCACCCGGCTCGAGGACCTGCCGATCGACGGCGCCGACGCGCATGGGCCGCTGCGCCTCCCCGTCCAGTGGGTCATCCGCCCCGAGGGCGAGCACGGCGGCGGTCGCCGGTATGCCGGTCGCATCGCCCGCGGCACCGTCCGCGTCGGCGACGACGTCGTCGCGCTCCCGTCCGGCCAGGAGGCGGTCGTCACCGCCGTCGAACTGCTCGGCGAGGACTTCGACGCGGCCGCCGCGCCGCGGTCGGTCTCGATCGGCCTGGACCGCGAGCTCGACCTCTCCCGCGGAGACGTGCTGTGCCGCGTCGGCGAGGCACCCGTGCCGGCACGCGAGCTGACCGCGACGCTCTGCTGGATGCACGAGCGCCCGCTGCAGCCCGGCGCCCGGCTCCTGCTCAAGCACGGCGCGCGCACGACCCGCGCGATCGTCGGCGAGATCCGTGAGCGGCTCGAGCTCGAGACCCTCACGCCGGTTGCCGCGCCCGACGGCCTGGGACTCAACGACCTGGGGCACGTGACGCTGCGCGTCGCCGACCCGCTCGTCGCCGACCCCTACAGCGAGTGCCGCGAGACCGGCGCGTTCGTCCTGATCGACGACCAGGACCACGCCACCCTCGCCGCGGGCATGATCATCAGCGCCGGCTGAGGCGCTTCGTCAGCGCCTGCAGCAGCAGCTCGCACGAGCGGTCGAGCTGCTCCAGCGTCGCGTCCTCGACGCGCACGACGCCGGTCTCCCGGTTCAGCCAGCCGTTGATCTCCGCATGCGTGCGGCGGTCGCGGCGCGACAGCTCCCCGACGAGCCGCCGGCGCTTGTCGCGCAGCAGCTTGCGGCGCTCGAACGCCGGCATGCGCGCCGCGTCCGCCGGCGGCGGGACCGCTGACGGGAAGGCCGGCGGCGCCACCGGGGCGACGACGGGCGTGCCGCCGGCGAAGAGGGCCAGCTGCGACTGCGGGCTCACGTCCGCGGCGACGGGAACGAACTCGAGCGGCGCGTCCGGCTCGGTGGCGCGCTGGACGCGCAGTTCGTCCAGCGCCTCGGGGTCCTCCTCGGACGGCGGCCGCAGCACGTGCCGCAGCTCGGTCTCGACCTCGGCCGCGTGGACGCGGAGGATCGGGTCGGCGGGCAGGTACATCCAGCTGGACTCGACGGGTCGCTTCGGGATCGTGCGCACGAAGCGCCCGACGATCTGGCGGAAGATCAGCGGCGTCTTCGCGGCCGTCGCGTACACGCCGACGCGCAGCCGCGGGATGTCCACGCCCTCGCTGACCATGTTCACCGCGACGATCCAGGGATCGCGGGAGGACGTGAAGCGCGTGAGCTTCTCCGAGGCGCGTGCGTCGGTGTGGACGACGACGAGCGGCGGCGCACCGGTCACGTCGCGCAGCACCTTCGCGATCGCGCGGGCGTGCTCGCCGTCGGCGGCGACCACGAGGCCTGCCGCGTCACGGTGCCCGTCGGCGCGCAGGCGCTCGAGCCGCTCGTTCGCCTGCTGCAGGATCCGCGGCAGGCCGTCGGGCAGTTCGACGCTGATCGCCGTCCGGTAGCGGCGGCCGGCCTCGCGCCCCGTCAGGACGTCCCCGAAGGACGCCTCGACGACATCGTCGCCGCTGCGCCACTGCAGCCGGCCGTCGTAGGGGATGAACGTCACCGGGCGGCAGACGCCGTCACGGACCGCGTCGGCGTACGTGTAGGAGATGTCGGCCTCCGCGACGCCACCGTCGTAGCGCACGCCCGGGATCGCGGCCTGATCGGACCGGAACGGCGTGCCCGACAGGAGCAGCCAACGATCCTTCGCCGGGCCGAACGCCGCTTCGAAGCCCTCACCCCACGCCAGCTCGTCGCCCAGGTGATGCGCCTCGTCGGCGATCACGAGCGTGTCCGGCCCCACGTGCTTCGCCCAGCGCAGCCCCGCCTGGGCGACGCGCGCATAGGTGACCGCGATGCCGTGAAAGTCGCCGGGCGGGCGCGGCGTCGCGGCGCCCGGCTGGAGGTGGACGCCGGCGGCCGCGGCGGCCGCGGCCCACTGGCGCGTCAGCGGACCGGTCGGGCAGACCACCACGACGCGGTTGATGCGGCCGGCGAGCAGCAGTTCGCGGGCGAACTCCAGCGCGGGGCGCGTCTTGCCGGACCCCGGTGCCGCCGCGATCAGGAACGGCGGGCGGTCCGGCGCGGCGTCCCACGTGCGCATCGCCACGAGCGCCCGCTGTTGCCAGCCCCGGAGCGACGAAGGGGCATGGCGGGCAGGGGACGACGGCATCCGGGCGCGGGATCCTGCGGCATGCGCCGGACGGACCGGCGCGTGCCCAGCCGCTCACGTCGAGGCCACGACCGCCTCGGCCTCGATCTCGACCAGAATGCGCGGGTCGATCAGCGCCGACACCTGCACCATCGAGGTGACCGGCGGGTGGGCGCCGAACGCCTCGCCGTGCGCCCGCGCGACGTCCTCCCAGCGTGAGATGTCGGTCACGTAGATGCGGGTCCGCACGACGTCCGCCAGCGAGGCCCCGGCGCGCTCGAGCGCGGCACCGATGTTCTCGATCGCCTGCCGGGCCTGTGCTCCCGCGTCACCGAGGCCCGCGATCTCACCGTCCGGCAGGGTCGCGGTCGTCCCCGCGACGAGCACCCGCTCCCCGACCCGCACCGTCCGCGAGTAGCCCGCCACGGCCTCCCACGGGGCACCAGAGCCGAGCCGCTCAATCGAGGTCACGTCCCAACGCTAGACCACGAGCGTTCCTTGAGCGAGACATCGCGGATGCCTGAGGCCGAACGCCAAGGGGGTGCTGTGGCGAAGCCACTGCCCCCCGAAGGCGGGTGGGCTCAGGCGCCGTGAGGTCCGCGAACCACTAATGCCTGAAGTGGCGGCGGCGCGTGAACACCATTGCCGCACCGCGGTCGTCGACGGCGGCGATGACCTCGGCGTCACGAATCGACCCGCCGGGCTGGATAAGCGCCTTGACGCCGGCGTCGAGGGCTTCGCTCGGGCCGTCGGGGAACGGGAAGAACGCGTCCGACGCGAGGACGAGGCCGTCGCGGCCCTGGACCCACTCGCGGCTCATCGCGATCTTCACGGAGTCCACGCGGCTCATCTGGCCGGCCCCGATCCCGAGCGTCGCCTCGCCCTGCGCGACGACGATCGCGTTCGACTTCACGTGCCGGCAGACGGCCCACGCGAACAGCAGGTCGCGCCACTCCGCGTCCGTCGGCTCGCGCGCGGTGACGACCTCGAGCTGCGAGCGGTCGACGATCACGACGTCGCGATCCTGGACGAGCATGCCCCCGTCCACCTGGCGGATGTCGAACTCCGCGTTGCGCTCGCGGCGGCGCTCCTCGTCCTCGAGGATCCGCACGTTCGGCTTCTCGGTCAGCAGCGCGAGCGCGTCCTCGTCGTAGGCGGGCGCGATCAAGACCTCGATGAACTGCTTCGACAGCGCCTCGGCGAGGGGCATGTCGACGGTGCGGTTGAGCGCGATGATCCCGCCGAACGCGCTCACGGGATCGCCGGCGAACGCCTTGCGGTACGCCTCGAGCCCGTCGTCGCCGAGAGCCACGCCGCATGGGTTGTTGTGCTTGACGATCACGCAGGCGGGCTGCTCGTCACCGATCTCGGTGAGCACCGCGCGGGCGCCGTCGAGGTCGAGGATGTTGTTGAACGAGAGCTGCTTGCCGTGCAGCTGGCGCACGCGCGTGAGGACGCCGCGACGCGAGCCGACCTGCGTGTAGAAGGCCGCGCGCTGATGCGGGTTCTCGCCGTACGGCAGGTCCATCGCCTTCTCGTAGGCGCGGACGTAGAGATCGGGGAAGTCGTCGCGGCGCTCGGAGAACCAGCGGGCGATCGCCGTGTCGTAGCGCGCCGTGTACGAGAACGCCTCGGCGGCGAGCGACTCGCGCGTCTCGGGCGACAGGGTGCCGCCGGCCGAGTTCAGCTCCTCGAGAACCGCGTCGTACGACTCGGGGCTCGTGACGACGGCGGCGAACCCGTGGTTCTTCGCGGCCGCGCGGATCATCGTGGGGCCGCCGATGTCGATGTTCTCGATCGCGTCCGCGTCGGCGACCTCCGCGCGCGCGACGGTGCGCTCGAACGGGTAGAGGTTCACGCACACGAGATCGACGAACTCGATGTCGTGCTCCGACGCCTGGGCGAGATGCTCCGCGTTGTCGCGCAGCGCCAGCAGGCCGGCATAGAGGCGCGGGTTCAGCGTCTTGACCCGGCCGTCCATGATCTCCGGGAAGCCGGTGAGATCGTCGATCGCGCGCACCTCGAGCCCCGCGTCGCGCAGCGCGGTGGCCGTCCCGCCGGTCGAGACGAGCTCGACGCCGAGCTCCGTGAGCCCGCGTGCGAAGTCCACGACGCCGGTCTTGTCGGAGACCGACAGCAGTGCCCGGCGGACGCGAACGTCTCCCGGCCGGGTCAGCGGCTCGTTGGAGGCTGGAGCGTGCTCGGCGATGGCGCCGAGACTACCGAATGATCCGGCCGGTCAGCAGTCCAGGCCGAGGCTCGAGGGGTGCCAAGATGTGGTCTCCCGACCAAGGATGCAGCGATGAGCGAGCACGAGTCCCACAGCCCGCACGAGCACCGCCCCCGCGACACTCCGCACGAGCGCCCGCTGTCACGCGATCAGCTCGACGAAGAGGTGTGGTTCGAGGAGCAGGAGGGTGAGATGGAGGAGCGGCTGCACGAGCTGGAAGTGGAGATCGAGGACGCCGACCGCGGGGCACACAAGCCGATGTCCGACCCGCTGACGGAGTCACACGCGGCGGACGACGAGATCGCCGGCGGGCACCACCACTGACCCTGCGTCAGGGGCTGATGACCACGCGCCGCGGGTCGTCCGGGTCGCGCTGGACCCGGCCCGCGGCGAGCAGCCTGACGCCCTCGGGAAGCAGCTCGTGCTCGAGCGGCTGAAGCGCGGTGTGGACGACCTCGGCGTCACGCGTGTCGGGCATGGCGATCGCGCGCTGCAGCAGGATCGCGCCGGTGTCCACCCCTTCGTCGACGAGGTGCACCGTGACCCCGACGACCTTCACGCCGGCGTCGATCGCCTGCTGGATCGAGCGGATGCCGGCGAATGCCGGCAGCAGCGACGGGTGCACGTTCACGATGCGGTCCGGGAAGCGGCCGACGAAGCTCGGCGTGAGGAGCGCCATGTAGCCCGCGAGGACCACGAGCTCGACGCCGAGCGCCGAGAGCCAGCCCGCGATCGCGACGTCCCGCGCCGCGCGGTCGTCGTAGTTGCCGAGCGGAAAGACCCGCGCCGGGACTCGTGCTGCCGCTGCGCGCTCCAGCGCGCCCGCATCCGCGCGATCGGACGCGACGGCGACGATCTCGACCTCGTGCCCGTGGACGGTGTCGAGCAGCGCCTGGAGATTCGACCCGTGCCCGGAGACGAGGACGGCGACGCGCACGAGCGAGACGCTACGCCGTCGCGGCGAGCTTCGGGAAGCGCCCGCCCGTCGAGGCGAGCCGCCCCTCGGCGAGCAGCTCGTCGACACGCGCCAGCACGTCGTCGGCGCGGGCGCCCGCGAAGGCGCCGTACGCGGGGAGCCCGTCGTAGCCGTGCTGGGCGACGACCTTCGAGCGGCCGCCGCGGAGGATCTCGACGGCGCGGGTGCGGCCGACCGCGGGCTGGGCGCGCTCGACGACGTCGAGGATGGCGGCGTCGAGGTCCCCGAGGTCGACGGGCGGGATGTTGGCCGAGCGGCCGGGCCGGGCTCCCCCGCCGCCACGAGCGCCACCCCCGCGCGAGACCGTGATCGACGTGACGTCCGCGACCGACTCGGGCGCGCAGACGTCGCAGCAGGGGACCACCGGACTCGGCGTCGCGCCGTCGCCGAAGTGCCGCAGGATCGCGACCCGGCGACACCCGTCGCCTTCGACGAACGACCAGATCGACCGGTACTGGGCCCAGCGCGCGCGGATGCCGTCCGCCGCCGACGTGCGGCAGGTCGCGCGAGCGCGCCCGTCGTACGGTGCTTCGAGTCGCCCCCGCACGCGGTCCATCGGCGCCGGGGACGGGCGCAGCACGCCCGCCCGCACGAGATGCCCGACGATCGCCCGGACCTGCTCGGGATCGGCTCCGAGCGACCTGGCGTCGGCGTCGATCCGCCCGTCGGTCGCCGTCGCGAGGAGCCGCTCGGCGACGCGGTCGATCTCGTCGCCGGAGAGCTCGGCGCGCTCGATGAAGAACACGTGCAGGCCCTTGTCCTTGGCCTGCGCCAGCAGCAGCGCGCGCGCCGGCGCCCCGTCCCTGCCCGCGCGGCCGGCCTCCTGGTACCAGGCCTCGAGCGACGGCGGGACGCTGACGTGGGCGACCGTCCGCACATCCGCCTTGTCCACGCCCATGCCGAACGCATTGGTGGCGACCACGACGTCGAGGGCCCCGTCCATGAACCGTCGCTGCACCGTCGCGCGGCGCTCGCGGGCGAGGCCGGCGTGATAGGGCGCGACCTCGATGCCGAGCGCAGCGCCGAGGTCGGTGGCGACGTGCTCGCATTGCGCGCGCGTGCCGGCGTAGACGATGGCGGGACGCGCGGCCGGGTCCGCGAGTGCACCGGCGAGACGCGCTGCCACGTCGGCCTGCGTCTTGCAGGGCACCACGGCGAAGGTCAGGTTCGGCCGATCGAAGCCGGTCGCGACGCGGACGGGCTCGCGCAGGCCCAGGCGCCGCTCGATGTCGGCGGCGACCTGCGGCGTCGCGGTCGCCGTCGACGCGACGACCGCCTGCGCGCCGAGCCAGCGGGCCGCGTCGGCGAGGCGAAAGTAGTCGGGCCGGAAGTCGTGTCCCCATTGCGAGACGCAGTGGGCCTCGTCGACCACGAAGAGCCCGATCGGCACCTCGCGCAGCGCCTCGAGGAACCCGGGCGAGGAGAAGCGCTCAGGCGCGACGTAGAGCAGGCGCAGGGCCCCGGCGCGTGCGCGGTCCAGCACCGCGCGGTTGACCTCGGCGTCCTGCTGGGCGTTGATCAGCGCGACTGCGCCTCCGACCCGCCGCTCGAGTGCCTCGACCTGGTCCTGCATCAGCGACACCAGCGGCGAGACGACGATCGTGAGGTCCGCGCGCATGAGCGCGGGCAGCTGGTAGCAGAGCGACTTCCCGGCGCCGGTCGGCATGACGACGAGCACGTCGCGGCCCGCGAGCGCGCCCGCGACCGCCTCCGCCTGACCGGGGCGGAAGTCGTCGAAGCCGAAGAACTCGCGCAGGGCGCGGCGGGGTTCATCCATCGCGGCCGTCCACCGTAGCGACGGCTCCGGCGAGCATGCACGTGGTGCTGCGAAGAGCGCTCACAGACGCCGCAATGTCGGCGCGAAGCGCGTGCCGCAGGTCAGGCGGGAGCCGGGGTCGGCGCCATCGGCAGCGTCCCCTCGAGCGAGAACTTGCCCTGCGCCTCTTCGGTGCCCTTGAGCGGGTAGTCGCCCGAGAAGCAGGCGTCGCAGTGACCGCCGCGGTCCCCGCGGATCGCCTCGTAGACGCCCGCGAGCGAGAGGTAGGCGAGTGAGTCGGCGCCGAGATGCTCCGCGACCTCGGCGACGGTCCGCCCGTGGGCGACCATCTCCTCGCGCGTGTGCATGTCGATGCCGTAGTGGCAGGGGTTGCGGATCGGCGGCGCCGAGATCCGCAGGTGCACCTCGAGCGCGCCTGCGTCGCGCAGCATCTGCACGATCTGACGGGTCGTGTTGCCGCGCACGATCGAGTCGTCCACCACCACGAGCCGCCGGCCGCCGACGATCTCCGGCAGCGGGTTGAACTTCAGCCGCAGGCCGTGCTTGCGCAGTTCCTGGCCGGGCTGGATGAAGGTGCGCGCGACGTAGCGGTTCTTGACGAAGCCGTCGTCCTGCGGCAGCGATGCCGCGCGTGCGTAGCCGCGCGCCGCCGGATTGCCCGAGTCGGGGACGGCGATCACGAGGTCCGCGCTGGGAGCCGGGCTCTCGCGCGCGAGGATCTCGCCCATCCGCCCGCGCGCGGCCTGCAGGACGGTGCCGCCCATCTTCGAGTCCGGGCGGGCGAAGTAGATGTGCTCGAAGACGCAGAAGGCCTGGCGCTCGCCCTCGACGATCTTCCGCGTCGTCAGGCCGTCCTCGCCGATGCTGACCATCTCGCCGGGCTCGACGTCGCGCAGCAGCTTCGCGCCGATGATGTCGAGCGCGCACGACTCGCTGGCGACGCAGTAGCGCTCGCCGAGCTGGCCGATCACGAGCGGGCGCACGCCGGCGGGGTCGCGGAAGGCGTAGACGCGGTCCTTGCTCATCACGACCGTGCTGAAGGCGCCCTGGAGCCGCGGCAGAACGTCGGCGATCGCGTCCTCGATGGTCGGGCCCGGGTGCGTGGCGAGCAGCGCGGCGATGATCTCGCTGTCGCTCGTGGACGAGAAGCCGACGCCCTGCTCGCGCAGCTCGGCGTGCAGCTCGACGGCGTTGATCAGGTTGCCGTTGTGCGCCAGCGCGAGCTCGCGGCGGTTGCCGTTCGAGCCCGCCGAGCGGTGGACCGGCTGCGAGTTCTCCCACTCGTTGGAGCCGGTCGTGGAGTAGCGCACGTGCCCGATCGCGAGCTCGCCGCCGAGCGCCCGCAGGTCGTGCTCCTTGAAGACCTGGCTGACGAGGCCGAGCGCCCGCTGCGTGATGATGTAGCCGTCGCGGTCGGCGGCGGCGATACCGGCGGATTCCTGCCCGCGGTGCTGCAGCGCGTACAGCGCGAAGTAGGCCAGGCGCGAGACATCGTGGCCGGGTGCGTATATCCCGAAAACCCCGCACTCGTCGCGCGGGCCTTCACGATCGTCGAAGGGCTCGGATGCCGTCATCGAAGGGCCTCTCTCGGACAGCAGCAGAGGCTCGGGCGAGCGTAGCAGCGGACGCGGCCCGCTCCGAGGGCCGAAGGCGCTCTACGGGAAGAAACGGCGGAGCGCATCGTGCGCCTCGCGCAGCTCGTCGAGTGGCACGTCGAGCTGCTCGTCGCCGATCGCGATGTGCAGCACGTCCCCGCCGACGGCGCCGAGGACGTCGAGCGGCACGCGCTCGGCCAGCTGGGCGAGCGCGGTCGGATGGCCGGACACGACGAAGCCGCCGGGCCCTTCGCCGAACAGTCGCGTCCAGGAGTCCTGCGATCCGCCGAGGTCCACCGTCGTGCCGATCCCGCCCGCCAGGCAGCACTCGGCGACCGCGACCGCGAAGCCGCCTTCGGCGATGTCGTGAGCGCTCGAGAGCAGGCCCTCGCGGACGGCCTCGCGGATCGCCTCCTGCCCGGCGATCACCCGCTCGATCTCGAACGGCGGCAGCCCGTCCGGGAGCGCCTCGCCGCGCAGCTTCGCGAGCTCGCTCGCGGCGAGCGACGGCGCGAAGTGCCCGGCGATCGCAACGGCGTCGCCCTCCTGCACGAAGCCGAGGCGACCGGCACGCTCGGCGTCCGGGAGGCGCCCGACCATGCCGATGACGGGCGTCGGGTAGATCGGCCCGGCGGCGGCGCCCTCGTTGTAGAGCGAGACGTTGCCGCCGATGATCGGCGCCTCCAGCGCGCGGCAGGCGTCGCCGATCCCGCGCACCGCCTCGGTGAGCTGCCAGGCGATGTGCGGCTTCTCGGGGTTGCCGAAGTTCAGGTTGTTCGTCGTCCCCAGCGCCTTGGCACCGGCACACGCGAGGTTCGACGCACACTCGAGCACGACCGCGACGGTGCCCCAGTACGGGTCCGCCGCGACGCGCCGGCCGTTGCCGTCGATGCTCGCCGCGAGCGCCGCTCCGCCCGGCAGCGCCAGCACCGCCGCGTCGCACTCCTCCGGCCGCCGCACCGTGCGCGACTGCACGATCGGGTCGTACTGCTCGAAGAGCGGGCGGCGCGAGGCGATGTTCGGGCTCGAGATCAGCTCGAGCAGCGCGACGCGGGTCGAGGCGCCGGGAGAGAGCGTGGCCTCGGGCGCCGGGTACAGCGGCTCGGACGGCTTCGCCGGTGCGAGGTCGTAGATCGGGCAGTCGTCGACGAGCGCCGCGACCGGCATGTCCCCGACGAGCGTGCCGCCCTCGTAGATCCGCATGTGCCCGCTGCCGGTGACCTCGCCGATGACGGTGCCGTGGACCTCCCACGTGTCCGTCAGCGCGATCACCTCGTCGACCCGGCTCGGCTCGACGACGCAGAGCATCCGCTCCTGCGACTCGCTGACCATGATCTCGAAGGGCTCCATGTCGGCCTCGCGCAGCGGCACGCGGTCGACGTGCAGGTCGATGCCGACACCGCCCTTCGACGCCATCTCGCTCGCGCTCGACGTGATGCCCGCGGCCCCGAGGTCCTGGAGCGCCACGATCAGCCCCTGCTCGAGCAGCGCGAGCGAGCACTCGACGAGCTTGCTCTCCTCGAACGGGTCGCCGACCTGCACGGTCGGCCGCTTGTCCTCGTC
>Ga0302299_10000869_pt1 | contig 17560 bp, 16 predicted proteins | sample III_Fen_N3_4_FD_198795 | JGI IMG/M metagenome (GOLD analysis project Ga0302299, IMG submission 198795) | Peat permafrost microbial communities from Stordalen Mire near Abisko, Sweden - III_Fen_N3_4 | ecosystem: Environmental > Terrestrial > Soil > Wetlands > Permafrost | place: Sweden: Abisko... | reverse complement strand
ACCAGGACCCCGTGCCCGCCGGCCGGGTGGCCGTGGCGGGCGTCGTCACCCACCGGCAGCGGCCCGGAACCGCACGGGGTGTGACGTTCCTGTCCCTCGAGGACGAGACCGGGCTGCTCAACGTCATCTGCTCGGCGGGGCTGTGGCAGCGGTTCCGCCGCACCGCCCGCACGTCGCGCGCGCTCGTCGTGCGCGGCCGGTTGGAGCGGGCCGACGACGCGACGAACCTCGTCGCCGAGCACCTCAGCCCGCTGTCGTTGCGGGTGCGCTCCTCGTCCCGGGACTTCCGGTGAGTCCTACCAGGTGCCGAGCTCGACGCAGCCGAGAGCTGCGACGCGCTCGTCCTCGTCAGCCGGCCGCACCGCGACGGGCTCGAGCTCGGCGCCGTCCAGCCAGGCGCGGGCGGCCGACGGGTCCGTGAACTCATAGGCCACCGCTTCGACCTCGTCGACGCACACCACCGCACCGGAGGCGGGAACGCCGTCCAGCGAGGTCGGCCGGTGGGTCAGGACACGCATCCCCCCGCAACAGGCGGAGCGACGTGCTTGAGGTACGCCCTGCAGCCCCGTGGGTGCAGAGGCTTCCTCGACCGCGGTCATCGTCGTCTCCCTCGTCAGCGGCCGGGTCGGCGACCCTCTCCAGGCCGCCGTGATCCCTGCCGTTCCTGTGGTGCATCGGCACGCCAGCGCGCCGAGACAACCCCATCGTGCACAAGTCTGCGGCCCGCCGTGGCCGTGATGCGCACGCAGGGCTGGACCTGCGTCCAGCTTTCACGACCTGTTCACCAGGGTTCGGTCGAATGCAGGCCCTTCGTCCTGGCTCCGGCTCCCCGCAAGGACGAACGGGCGGCCGCCACGGTCGATCGGTCGCGACGGACCCGCGGTGCCGTCAGGTGTCAGACGTGACGAACTCGTCGTCGGCATCCTGCGCCGCGTCGTCCGCGTGCTCGTCGCCATCGGGGGCGCCCCCGTGGTCCTCGTCGTCGTCCTTCTCGTCGTCGTCCTTCTCCATCGGCGGGTCGAGGCGCCGGAGCCTGGAGAAGATCGCCCACCCGACCGACACCAGCGGCACCGCGAACACGGCGCCGAAGATGCCCGCCGTCAGGGTGCCGGACGCCACGGCCAGCGCCACCACCACGGGGTGCAGCGAGACCTGCTTGCCCATGACCAGCGGCTGCAGCACGTGGCCCTCGAACTGGCCGATGGCGGCGATGCCGATGCCGACGATCCCGGCCTTGACCGGCCCGAGGGTGGCGAGGGCGACGATCATCGCGACCACCATGGCCGACGGTGCTCCGATGAGCGGGATGAAGGCGCCGATGAACACGAGCACCGACAGCGGCGCCGCCAGCGGCACGCCGAGGATGCTGAGCAGGATGAACGCGAGCAGCCCGTCGGTGAGCGCGATGATCACCGTGCCGCGGGTGTAGCCGGAGAAGGTGAACCAGCCCGCCCCGCCGGCGGTCATCCAGCCGTCGCGGACGCGCGCGGGCAGCTGGTTGAGGAACCACGTCCACATCTCCTGGCCGCGCGCCAGGAAGAAGATCGAGCAGAACACCGCCAGTGCCAGCGCCGTGAACACCTCGACCGCCGAACCTGCGCTGGCGGCCGCCTGACCGGCGAGCTGTCCCGCGTGATCCTGCAGCCAGGTGACGCCCTGGTCGATCCACGTGGCGATCTGCGCATTGGTGACGGTGAACGGCGATCGTCCGCTGGTCAGGAAGTCGGTGATCTGCGTGATCCCGTCACCGAACTTCGTCGACAGCGAGCTCCACTGGTTGGCCACGGAGTAGACGACGTAGGTGAGCAGGCCGACGAACGTGAGGATCCCGAGCAGCAGGGAGAGGGCCGTCGCCAGCGCGCGCGGCATGAACCGCGACAGGGCGCCCACCAACGGCCGCAGCACGGCCGTGAACACCATCGCGAGAAACAGGGCGATGACGACGAGCTTGATCCGCCCCAGGGCGTAGAACACCAGGGCGACCGCCAACACGACCACCAGCAGCCGCCACGAGACGCCCGCCGCCGATCGCAGCCAGCGCGGCGCGGGCACGTCCTCGCCGACGACGTGGGGGTTGCGGCGCCCGCCTGCGACGCGTCGCGCGACCGGGCTCAGCGTGGTCACCGGTGGGCGCGAGGCCCCCTCCGTGCCGGTCCCATCGGCCATGGTCCACCTCCGTCCGAGGTCCGGTACCCGGGGTGGCGGCCGGCCTCGGGGCCAGTCTGCCCTGGGTCTGCGATGAGGGCGTGTCAGACGCTCCGTGCTATCTTTGCCCGCGCACCTGGGGTGCTTGTGAGGCCCCACGGTGAGCACCTGTCCGGGTGGCGAAATGGCAGACGCGCTAGCTTGAGGTGCTAGTGCCCTTAACGGGCGTAGGGGTTCAAGTCCCCTTCCGGACACCCATGAATGGCCCTATGACCAGCGGAAACGCCGGATGGTGGGCCCTTATTCTGGCTGTGGAGTCACGGTGGACTCACCAGGAGGGATCCCCGAGGGAGATCGGGGCTCGCCGCTGGTCGCTCCTCGGTGGTCGTGGTCGGCGGTCGGCGGACAGCCCGAGAGCGAGCCCGCTGGCGACGAGGGCGATGCCCACCCAGACGAGCGGGCGGGGGGGCGGTCCGCCCAGAACGACTCCGGCACCGGCGGCGGCGACGGGAGCGACGCCGGTGAGCAGGCCGGCGACGCCGGCTCCGAGGCGCTGAACGCTGGAGTACCACAGCACGAACGCCACTGCGGTCACGGCGATCGCCAGATAGCCGACGGCGAGCACGTCCTCACGGCTGAGCCGCGACGCCGCAGACGGGCCTTCGTGAACCAGGCCGACGCCTGCGAAGACGACTGCAGCCAGCCAGGTCGTATGGACCGACACCCCCCAGGGCCCGAGCCGCCGTAGCACCGGCACCGCCAGCAGCGTGAAGCCCGCTTCGCAGCCCAGCACGACGGCGGCCCAGGCCAGCCCGGCCAGGTCGCTGCGGCCGGCCCCCTGCACCAGCGCGGCCCCGCCCGTGACGATCAGGGCAGCGACCAGCACCACGGGGCTCGGGCGGGCGCCTTCCATCAGTGGGGCTGCGACGGCCATGATCAGGGGGACGCAGGCGACCGCGACGCCCAGGACGGCGGGCTCGGCGTGGCGAGAACCCTCGACTAGAGCCACGTTGAACACCACGAGGCCGGTGGTGGCGACGCCCAACAACCAGGCCCACTCGGTGCCGATCGGCAGGGCGAGTCGCTGGCCGCTGAGGCGGGCGGCGGTGAGCAGCAAGAGGCACGCGACGGCATATCGCACGGCCTGCGCAGTGAACAGCGGCGATCCGGACAGCACACCGGAGACCGCGACGCTGCCGCCGACGAACACCATCGCCGATGCGCCGGCGAGCGTGCCCGCCACCCTCGAGCGCTGCGCGGCAGAGGTGGTCGCGACCGTGCCGGAAGGCAGGCGTGGGGGTGGGGCGGTGCGGACCATGCTGCCATGCTGATGTCCACGCGGTCCTGCGAACAGGACCACAGAGGGCGCACGAAGGTGGACCAATGACGAGTGCGGCCGCGGGCGCGGACTTCCTCGGGCTCGACCCGATGTCCGCGCCGGCCCGGGGACTGACCAGCTGGCTGACCGCGGCCCTCCGCGACGCCGTCATCGACGGGCGGCTGACCCCCGGCGCACGCCTGCCTGCCACGCGCACGCTTGCCGCCGACCTGGGCATCGCCCGCGGGGTCGCCGTCGAGGCCTATCAGCGCCTCGTCGACGAGGGCCTTCTCGACGCCCGCCCCGGGGTCGGGACGGTGGCGCGTCCGGCTGAGAGGGCGCCGAGGGTCACCGCCCCGCCAGCTGCGACACCCACGCCAGCTGCGACGCCGGCACAATCCGGCGACGCCGTGCCGCGCCTTCCGGTTCCGGTCGCCTACTGGTCCGAGCCGGTCGAGTACGACCTCTCCCCGGGCGTCCCCGATCTCGCGGCATTCCCCCGGGCAGCCTGGTTGCGCGCCGAGCGCGCGGTCCTGCACGACATGAGCGCCACCGACCTCGGCTACGGCGACCCGCGCGGCAGCCCTCGGCTGCGGGAGGTGCTGTCGGGCTGGCTCGCCACCACCCGAGGAGTCCGCACCGAACCGGACGACATCATCATCGTCGCCGGAGTGGCGCAGTCGCTCGCCCTGCTCGCCCAGGGGCTCACAGGCGCCGGCCACACCGCGATCGCCGTCGAGGATCCGGGCTCCCGCGGTGCCCGCGACGAGCTGGCCCACTGGGGCCTGCAACCTGTCCCGGTCGCCACCGACGAGCACGGCATGGACATCGACGAGCTGGACGGGACCGGACTGGACACGGTGCTGCTCACCCCGGCCCATCAGTTCCCGACCGGCGTGGTCCTCTCGCCGGCTCGGCGTCGGGCTCTGCTCGGATGGATGCGTGACGCCAGGCTCGTCATCGAAGACGACTACGACGCCGAGCATCGCTACGACCGGATGCCGGTGCGCGCCCTGCAGGCGACGGCTCCCGACCACGTGGCGCACACCGGCAGCACGTCGAAGACGCTCGCACCGGGCATGCGGCTGGGCTGGCTGGTCCCACCACGGCGCCTGCAGGCCGAGCTGGTCGCCGCCCGGCACGCGAGTGACCTCGGCAGCCCCGCCCTCCCACAACTGGTGCTGGCCCATCTCGTCGCGAGCGGGGAGTACGACCGCCACCTGCGTCTCGTCCGCAACCGACAACGGCGACGACGTGACGCCGTCCTTGCTGCCCTGGCCGAGTACCTGCCGGATGCTCAGGTCCAAGGCGTCGCCGCTGGGCTGCACCTGCTCGTCACCCTGCCCGGACGGCACGGCCGCGCCGACACGCAGCTCGCCGAGGACATCCGGAACAGGGGCGTCCTCGTGCATCCGTTGTCCTGGCACCGACACCGACCAGGACCACCGGGCCTCATCTTGGGCTACGCCGCACAACCACCCGACCGGCTGCGCGAAGCCGTCCGCCGCATGGCCGGCGCACTGCGCTCCAGCCACACCGACTGACCTTCGCGCGTCAGAGCTCGCGGAGCATCGTGTCGGAGCCGCCGTTGCGGCCGACCACGGTGAAGCCGTACCGCTGGTACAGCGCCCGCGCCGCGGTGTTGCCGTCCTCCACGCTGAGACTGACCGCCCGCCGGCCCAGGCCGCGCGCCTGCTCGAGGAGGCCGGCCAGCAGCGCCGAGCCGACCCCGGCCCCTCGGTGCCCGTCGACGACCGCCATGCCCAGCTCGGGCACGTCGTCCGCGACGTAGCCGTACCCGGGTTCGTCGTGGGTGAGAGCTCGCGCCCAGGCGGCACCGACCGGCGCGCCGGCCTCGACGGCCACCAGGCCGAAGTCCCCGGCGCGCCGCCAGCCGCCGAGGTAGCGGGCGGTGTGCGGGTCGGCGATCACCTCGTCGCGCGAGAGCCGTGCCGTGCCGGTCCAGTTGATCGCCTCGACCAGCATGCCCAGCAGCAGGTCGAGGTCGTCGTCGGTCGCGTCGCGCAGCTGCACGCGGGCATCATCGCGCACGAGCCATGACCAGGTGCCGCGGCCGAACTCGGTCGGTCAGACGAGGGCGGCTGCGGGGCGAAGCCGCAGCACGGCCAACGCGTCGAGCAGAGCCCGGTTGAACGCTGCCGGGGCATGGGAGTTGACGTCGTGGCCGGCGCCGGGCACGACGAGCAGGCCGATGTTGCGCCGGGCGCGCACGTAGCGCCACTCGTCGAACCGCAGCGGGTCGCGCTGGCCGTTGACCAGCCACACCGGCACCCGCAGGCGACGCAGGTCCGCCAGGGGGGAGTAGCCGTCGAGCTCGCGCAGGGTGTCGGTGACCACCCGCCAGGTGCCGCCAGGGTGCAGGGTGCGCGCCACCGCGTCGGCCGCCCGGCGGTACATCCACAGCGGCTTGCCCTTGATCTCGGTGCTGCAGCCGGCCAGCATCACGCCGGCGACCGCGTCGCCGTGCCGACCGGCGTAGGCGAGTGACGCGTAGCCGCCCAGCGAGAGGCCGACGAGCAGCGGCGGCTCGGAGCAGGCGCGCACGGCGGAGTCGATGGTCGCCAAGGCACCGTCGAGCGTGAACCGCTCGGCGAGGCGGGCGCCGTGTCCCGGTAGGTCGACCGCGACGGCCGGGTGCCCGGCGGCGGTCAACGCATCCAGCTGGGGCTGCCAGATGGCGGACGAGGTCCGAGTGCCGTGGACGAGCACGAGAGGCTGGACGATGAGGGACTCCTGGGTCGGCGTGCGTACCGTTCCACGGTAGGTGCCGAACCTGGGAGCCGCCCGGGAGCCGCGGGCGGCTGGGCGAGGCGGCTCGGCGGGGCCAGTCCCGCGGCCTCGCAGCGGAAGAGCCCGGCGGTGCGCGTCGTCGTGCCTGGGGAAGTCCCCCCGGCCACGCAGTCAGCGCGCGAGCGAGGCCGGTGCGCGCAGGTGCTCGAACACCAGGGAGGTCTGGGTGTGCGCCACCTCCTGGCGCGTGCTCAGGTGCTCGACGACGAACTGGCGCAGCGCCCGCGAGTCGGCGACGGCGACGTGCACCAGCACGTCGTCCGCACCGCCGAGCAGGTACACGTCGCGCACCTCGGGACGTTCGGTCAGGGTGCGGGCGAACCGGCCGAGCCGGCCGCGCGCCACCGCCTGCAGCCGCACGGCGATGATCGCCTGCAGGCCGCGTCCGACCGCTTCGGGGTCGACCTCAGCGGCGAACCCCCGGATCACGCCGTTCTCGCGCAGCACCCGCATCCGGGCATGGCAGGTGGAGGGCGCGACGCCGACCCGGTCGGCCAGGTCCTTGTTGGAGATCCGGCCGTCGGCCTCGAGCTCGCGCAGGATGGCCATGTCGATCTCGTCGAGCGCGCCGAATCGCGTGCGAAGCGGGCGTTCCGTCGAACTGGGAATCGAAGGATCCACGGACATGCGAGCACTCTAGCGAAGAACCGACGCAGGACATCACGCCGAAACCTGGAAAGTTCACACTGAGGCCACTCAGGCGACACGCCCCACATCCAGACCGAAGGAGCTCCGCGATGCAGGTCGGCATCCCCCGCGAGGTGAAGAACCACGAGTACCGGGTGTCAGCGACACCGGCCGTGGTGCACCGGCTCACCGCCGCCGGGCACGAGGTGCTCGTGGAGACCGGCGCCGGTAGCGGTTCGGCGATCGACGACGCCGAGTACGTGGCGGCGGGCGCGCGGATCGTGCCGGACGCCGCCGCCGCCTGGGCCGCTGACCTCGTCTGCAAGGTCAAGGAGCCGGTGCCCTCCGAGTACCACCTGCTGCGCGACGGCCTGGTGCTGTTCACCTACCTGCACCTGGCCGCCGACCGCGCCGGCACCGACGCGCTGCTGGCGGCGGGCACCACGTCGATCGCCTACGAGACGGTGCGGCTGAGCGACGGCAGCCTGCCGCTGCTGGCCCCGATGAGCGAGGTGGCCGGCCGGCTCGCGACCCAGGTGGGCGCCTACCACCTGCTGCGCAGCGAGGGCGGCCGCGGGGTGCTGCTCGGCGGCGTGCCCGGGGTGGACGGCGCGAAGGTGGTCGTCATCGGCGGCGGGGTGGTCGGGCGGCACGCCGCGACGATCGCCGCCGGGATGCGTGCCGACGTCACCGTGCTCGACGTGTCCGTGCCGCGGCTGCGCGAGATCGACGCCGAGTTCGGCGGCCGCGTCCGCACGATCGCCTCCAGCGCGTGGACGATCGAACGTGAGCTGGTGGACGCCGACCTGGTGGTGGGCGCCGTGCTGGTGCCGGGGGCGCTGGCCCCGCACGTGGTGAGCAACGAGCTGGTCGCGGCGATGCGCCCGGGCTCGGTGCTGGTGGACGTGGCGGTGGACCAGGGCGGCTGCTTCGAGGACACCCGTCCCACGACGCACGACGACCCGACGTTCGCCGTGCACGGCTCGGTGTTCTACTGCGTGGCGAACATGCCGGGGGCGGTGCCGGTCACCTCGACCCGCGCGCTGACCAACGTGACCGCGCCGTACCTGGCGGCGCTGGCCGACCGGGGCTGGGAGGCGGCGGTCGCCGCCGACCCGGCGCTTGCGGCGGGCCTGACGACGCACGCGGGGCGCCTGTACAGCGTGCCGGTGGCGGAGGCGCACGGGTACGCCGTCGAGACGTCGCCGTTCGCGGTGGGGGCCTGAGGCGGCGCCGCGACACGTCGGCCGGCAGCACCACCTCGCGCCCCCGCGGCGCGCGTCGTCGTCGGCCATGATGGCGGGGTGAGCGACACCCGGCTGGACCCGAGCAACCCCTTCGCCGAGCCCTCGACGCTGCCCTACGGCCTGCCGGACTACGCGGCGATCCGCGAGGAGCACTACCTGCCGGCACTGCTGGCCGGCATGGCGCGTCAACGGGCCGAAGTCGAGGAGATCGCCACCGACCCCGCTCCGCCGACCGTGGAGAACACGCTCGTCGCCCTGGAGCGGACCGGCCGGCTGCTGCGCCGGGCCTCGAGCGCGTTCCACAACCAGGTCAGCGCCGACTCCACCCCGGGTCTTGAGTCGGTCGAGGAGCAGGTGGCACCGCTGCTGGCCCGCCACCACGACGCGATCTGGCTGGACCGTCGGCTCTTCGAGCGCGTCGAGACGCTGGGGCGGGCTGCCGACGCGGGCGAGCTCGAGTTGGACGACGACACCGCCTGGCTGCTGCACCGGCGCCGGGTGGGCTTCGCGCGCAGCGGGGTCGGCCTGGACGATGCGGGCCAGGACCGGCTCCGGGCGCTCAACGAGCGGCTCACCACCCTGGAGGCGGCGTTCGGGCGGGAGCTGCTCGCCGCGACGAATGCCGCGGCGGTGCTGGTCACGGACCCCGACGAGCTCGACGGCCTGCCGCCCGACGCGCTCGCCTCGGCCGCCGCCGCGGCCGCCCGGCACGGGCACGACGACGCCTGGCTGCTGCACCTGTCCCTGCCCACCTCGCAGCCGGTGCTCGCCACGCTGCGCCACCGCGGCCTGCGCCGCCGCGTGCACGAGGCCTCGGTCGGCCGGGGACTGGGTGGGGCGCACGACACCCGGCCGCTGCTCGTCGAGATCGCCCGGCTGCGCGCGGAGCGGGCCCGACTGCTCGGGTTCGCCCACCACGCAGACTTCGTCGCGCGGGACGGCGCGGCCCGGACGGCCGACGCGGTGGCGGGCCTGTTGTCCGGGCTCGTTGCGCCGGCCGTCGCGAACGCCCGCCGGGAGGCCGCCGAGCTGGCGGCGTTGCTGGCGGCCGACGAGACCGGCGCGAGCCTGGAGCCCTGGGACTGGCCGTACTACGCGCAGGAGGTGCGCCGTCGCCGTGAGGTGCCCGACGAGGCCGAGCTGCGGCCGTACCTGGACCTGGAGCGGGTGCTCGCCGACGGGGTGTTCCGGGCCGCGCACCGGCTGTACGGGCTGACCTTCGCCGAGCGGCACGACCTGCTCGGCTACCACCGCGACGTGCGGGTGTTCGAGGTGTTCGACGCCGACGGCACCGGTCTCGGCCTGTTCCTGGCCGACTTGTGGACCCGTGACTCCAAGCGCGGCGGTGCGTGGATGACGACGCTGCAGGACGCCGCCACGCTGACCGGTGAGCGGTGCGTGGTGGTGAACAACGCCAACGTCGCGCGCCCGCCGCAGGGCGATCCGAGCCTGCTGACCTGGGACGACGTCATCACGGTGTTCCACGAGTTCGGCCACGCCCTGCACGCGCTGCTCACCGGGGTGCGCTACCCCTCCCAGTCCGGCACCCGGGTGCCGCGCGACGTCGTGGAGTACCCGTCGCAGGTGAACGAGATGTGGGCGTGGGACCCGGTGGTGCTCGGCGACGTCGCGGTGCACCACGAGACGGGCGAACCGATGCCGGCGCGGTGGCTGGAGGCCCTGCTGGCCGCCCGCGCCGACGGGGAGGGCTTCGCGACCACCGAGTACCTGGCCGCGGCGATCCTCGACCAGGCCTGGCACCGACTGACCCCCGACGAGACGCCGGTGGACCCCGCCGGTGTGGAGGCGTTCGAGGCGGCCGCGCTGGAGGCCGCCGGCATCGCCCTGCCCGCGCTGCCCCCGCGGTACCGGAGCACGTACTTCAGCCACATCTTCGCCGGTGGCTACTCGGCCGGGTACTACTCCTACCTCTGGGCCGAGGTGCTGGACGCGGACACGGTGGACTGGTTCACCGAGCACGGCGGCCTCACCCGCGCCAACGGCCACGCGATGCGCGAGCAGGTGCTTTCCCGGGGCGGGTCACGCGAGGTGACGGACGGGTTCGTCGCCCTGACCGGGCGGCAGCCGCGCCTGGAGCCGCTGCTCGTGCGCCGGGGGCTGACGCCCTGATGGCCCGCCCCGCTCTGGCACCCTGACCGCGGCGGCACCTCGGCCCCCGAGGCGTGCCGGTACCGTGGCGGGCATGGCCGACGCCCCGAGCATGCTGTCCCCGGCGGAGCGCGAGGTCGGTCGCCTCTGCGCGGACCTCATCCGCATCGACAGCACCAACCCCGGCGACGGGTCCGGCCCGGGGGAGCGCGCCGCGGCGGAGCACGTCGCCGCCCTGCTCACCGAGGTCGGCCTCGACGTGGAGCTGTTCGAGAGCGCGCCCGGCCGGGCCACCGTGGTCACCCGGGTCGAGGGCGCCGACCCCGGGCGCGGCGCGCTCGTCCTGCACGGTCACACCGACGTGGTGCCGGCCCGCGCCCAGGACTGGTCGGTCGACCCGTTCTCCGGCGAGGAGATCGACGGGGTGATCTGGGGTCGCGGTGCCGTGGACATGAAGGGCATGGACGCCATGTTCCTGTCCGTCGTCCGGCAGATGGTGCGGGAGGGTCGCCGTCCGGCGCGGGACGTGGTCCTGGCGATGTTCGCCGACGAGGAGGCGGGCGGCCTGGCGGGCTCGCACTGGGTGGTGGAGCACCGCCCGGAGCTGTTCGCGGGCGCCACGGAGGCGATCAGCGAGGTCGGCGGCTACTCGGTGCAGGTGGCCGGGCAGCGTGCGTACCTGCTGCAGACCGCCGAGAAGGGGCTGGCGTGGCTGCGGCTGGTCGCCGACGGGCGCGCGGGGCACGGCAGCCAGGTGAACCACGACAACGCGGTGACGCACCTGGCCGCCGCGGTCGCGCGGATCGGCGAGCACCACTGGCCGCTGCGGCTGACCCCGACCGTGCGGGCACTCCTGGAGGGCGTGGCCGAGCTGACCGGGCTGCCCTTCGACCCGGAGGACGAGGCCGCCATCGACGCCCTGGTCGCGGCGCTGGGACCGGCGTCACGTTTCGTCGGGGCCACGCTGCGGCACACGACGAACCCGACCCGGCTGGACGCCGGCTACAAGGAGAACGTGGTGCCCGGCTCGGCCCAGGCCGTCGTCGACGCCCGCTTCCTGCCCGACCACGAGCACGAGCTCGACGAGACCCTGGCCCAGCTGCTGGGCCCGCACGTGCGCATCGCCTCCCAGCACCGGGACATCGGCACCAGCGCGCCGTTCGCCGGGCACCTGGTCGACGCCATCGCCGCGGCAGTGGCGGCCGAGGACCCGGGCGCCACCGTGCTGCCGTACATGTTGTCCGCCGGGACGGACAACAAGGCGCTGTCGCGCCTGGGCATCGCCGGCTACGGCTTCGCGCCGCTGCGGCTGCCGGCCGACCTCGACTTCCCGGCGATGTTCCACGGCGTGGACGAGCGCGCGCCGGTGGAGTCCCTGCAGTTCGGCACCCGCGTCCTCGACCGCCTGCTCACCACCTGCTGACCACCCGCTGAGGTGGGCCGGTGTCAGCGGCTCAGCGTCGGGCTGACCCGGATGATCTTGCGGCGCAGCCAGACCCGGCGCTCGCCACCGGCGTACAGCCGGGTGCGGGCCAGCTCCCAGCGGCCGTACTCCGCCTCGTCCGTGAGCAGCTGCCGGGCGTCGTTGCGGCTGGTGGTCCGGGGCAGGCGCAGCACGCGGTACTCGTACTCGCCGCCCTTGCGCACGAAGGGGTCCGTGCCATGCGTGGTCTGCCCGTCGCTCATCGTCCACCTCGTCCCGACTCGTCCGACCGGGGTGCGCTGGGTGGGGCCTGCCAGGTGCGAGCTGCCGGCCCGGCGCGCCGCCGCTGTGCCATTGTGCCTTCCTCGGGGATACGGTCATCGCATGAACGTCGACCCGCGAGCAGCGCTCGACCGCCTGGTGGCGGCCCTCGAAGCCCACTTCAACGCCGTGCAGTCCCGCCACGGCGAGGACGATCCCGCAGTCGACGACGCGTACGACGTGCTGGCCGACGCCTTCGAGGTGTACGACGACGCGCTCGGCACGGTGTTCGGCGAGGCGACGCCGTTCTACCTCGCCGAGGAGGACGACGACGAGGACTCGGACGATGCCGAGGACTCCGACGACGACGCGGACGACGACGGCCTGGACGGCGAGTGGTCCGAGGACGACGACGAGGACGACGCGGTCCCCGCCGACTCCTGACCGTGCCGGCCGCCCCCCGACGGGGCGCGGTGCACGCGTGAGCCACGCTCCTCAGGGAGCGGGGCTCACGCCCCTGCCCACTCCTCGGGCAGCGGGGCTCACACCTGCGTGGGTCGCTCGGGGTACCCGAGCTCGGGCTCGCTGACATCGTCGAGCGCGACGAGGATCTCGTCCGGGAGCTCGAGGTCGTCGGCGGCGAGGCAGCCGCGCAGCTGCGCGGGCGTCCGCGGTCCCACCAGCGCCGACGCCAACCCGGCTCGGGTGCGCAGCCAGGCCAGCGCCACCTCCAGCGGGGGCCGCTCCAGCCCGGCGGCGGCGGTGCACAGCGCCTCGACCACGGCGACGGACGAGCGCGACAGGTACGGCTCGACGAACCCCGCGAGGTGGGTCGAGGCGGCGCGGGAGTCGGCCGGCACGGTCCGCCGGTACTTGCCCGTCAGGACACCCCGTCCGAGCGCCGACCACGCGAACAGACCGGCGCCGAGGGCGGCCGCCGCCGGCACCACCTCGCGCTCGACCCCTCGGGCCAGCAACGAGTACTCCACCTCGACCGCGGCCAGCCCGACGTCGCCCTCCAGCAGGGAGGCGGCCCGCGCCACCTGCCAGCCGGGATGGTTGGACAGCCCGACGTAGCGCGCGCGTCCCGACGTCACCGCCAGCCGCAGGGCGGACGCGGTCTCCTCCAGTCCGGTGCGGGGGTCGGGGGTCTGCACCAGCCACACGTCGACGTGATCGGTACGCAGCCGCGCCAGGGACAGGTCGAGGCTGTCCAGCAGCGCGCCTCGGGACGCGTCGACCACGGCCCCTGCGGGCGTGCGCCGCACGCCCGCCTTGGTGCACAGCACGACGTCCTGGCGGGCCACCGCGTTGCCCAGCAGCGAGCCGACGAGCTCCTCGGCGCCACCGCCGGCGTACGAGGCCGACGTGTCGACCAGGGTTCCGCCGGCGTCGACGAACTCGGTGAGCATCTGCCGTGCGTCGTGCTCGTCGGTGTCCCGGCTCCAGGTCATGGTGCCGAGCCCCAGCCAGGACGTGTGCAGGCCGGTGCGGCCGACCCGACGCTGCTCCATGGCGCACACCCTAACGTCGGCCTCTTCCCGGCCGGGCCTGCCGCGCGAGGATAGGGTGCGCTTCGTGACGACTGGCATGGGGTTCGGCGAGGCAGTGCTGTTGGGGCTGGTGCAGGGGCTGACGGAGTTCCTGCCGATCTCCTCCAGCGCCCACATCCGCATCATCAGCGAGCTGATGACGCACAGCGATGCCGGCGCCGCGTTCACCGCCGTGATCCAGCTCGGCACCGAGACGGCGGTGCTGCTCTACTTCCGCCGGGACATCGCCCGGATCGTCACCGCCTGGTGGCGGGCGCTGCGGGGCGCCCTGGGCACCGACCTGCGCTCCCGCCTCGGCGCACCGGTCGGCGGACCCCCCGACCACGACGCGCAGATGGCGTGGTTCATCGTGATGGGCTCGCTGCCGATCGTGGTGCTCGGCTTGCTGTTCAAGGACGCGATCGAGTCGGGCCTGCGCAACCTGTGGATCACGGTGGCGGTGCTCGCGGGGTTCGCCCTGGTGCTCGGCTGGGCCGACCGGGTCGGCGCGAAGCGGCGCCGACTCGACGAGCTGACGCCGCAGCACGCGGGCGCCTTCGGGCTCTGGCAGGCGCTGGCGCTGGTGCCGGGCGTGTCCCGCTCGGGCGGCACGATCACCGGGGGCCTGCTGCTCGGCTACACCCGCGAGGCGGCGGCGCGATACTCGTTCTTGCTGGCGATCCCCGCGGTGTTCGGCTCCGGCCTGTTCGAGCTCGCGCGCAACTTCGACCAGTTCGGGCACGGCGCGACGCCGGGGTTCGGGGCCACCGCGGTGGCCACCCTGGTCGCCTTCGGGGTCGGCTACCTCGTGATCATCGCCTTCCTGAAGATCATCTCGACCTTCAGCTACAAGCCCTTCGTCTGGTACCGGCTCGCGCTGGCCGCGGTCGTCGTGCTGCTGCTCGTCACCGGGACGCTGGAGGCGAACCCGGCGCTGTCCTGAGCCCCGCGGTCCCGGTCAGAGCCAGCCGCTGCGCCGGAACGCGCGGTACAGCACGGCGCACACGCCTGCCATGAAGACCAACGCCAGCGGGTAGCCGATCACCCAGGTCAGCTCGGGCATGTGCTGGAAGTTCATGCCGTAGACCCCGACCACGAGCGTGGGGACGGCGATCATCGCCGCCCAGGCCGAGATCTTGCGCATGTCCTCGTTCTGCTGCACCGACACCTGGGACAGGTGGGCGGACAGCATGTCGCCGAGCAGGTGGTCCTGGCCGTCGAGGTGACGGTCCAGCCGGTCCGCCCCGGCCTGCACCCGGCCCAGCCAGGACCAGTCCTCGTGCGTCGCGTCCTGATCGTCGGACTGGGACTCCAGCTCCGGCAGCAGGGACAGGATCGGGTTCACCGCGTGCCGGGCCTCCGCGATCTCGCGCTTGAGGTCGTAGATGCGCTCCACGGGGTCGTCGTGATGCTGTGAGAACACGAGGGCCTCGGTCTGGGAGACCGCCTCGCTCAGGCCCAGCTCGACCTCGGCCGCCTGGGCGAGCAGGGTGAGCAGCAGGGCGGCGACCACCTCCCGGACGCCGGTGTCGGGCGTCGGCACGCGATCCATCAGCCGCTCGCACGCGCTGCTCAGCACCTGGGCGTCGCCCGTCTCCGCCGTGAGGATGAGGTGGTCGGTGATGACGAGCGTCACCGCACCGGTGTGCACGTCGCGGGTGTCCTCGTCGTACCAGGCGGTGGGTATCGACATCAGCAGGTCGCCGGCCCGCGACCGGTCGACGTGGGCGAAGGCCGACAGGTGGTGTCCCGCCGTACCCAGACGTTCGACCCGTTGGGTGAGCAGGACGTGCGTCGCCGCCGCCAGGCTGTGCGCGCGGGCCGACTCCACCAGGGACGGCAGGTCGGCGGCGATCACCCATCTCGCCTCGGACTCGGCCGTCTGCTGGTACATCTCGTCGGCCGCCGCGGGGTCGACGTGCTCCCAGCCGTCGGCCGTCTGCTGGTACATCTCGTCGGCCGCCGGGGCCGGGGTCGTCGTGCGCTCCGCGTCCATACCGGCATTGTGGCGTGGCGGCGGGCCGGTGCGACGCATGCCGGCCGCACCGCCGCCCGCCGTTAGGCTGCCGGTGTGCTGACCTGGCCCGCCCCGCACGTGCCGCTGCTGCCGGGACGGGGGCCCGCGGTGCGGGTGCTGGACACCTCGAGCGGCGTGCTCGTCGACCCGGTCGCCGGGGCGGTGGCCACGCTCTACGTGTGCGGCATCACCCCGTACGACGCCACCCACCTGGGCCATGCCGCGACGGCCATCGCCTTCGACGTGCTGCGCCGGGCCTGGCGCGACGCCGGGCTGGGCGTGCGGCACGCGTCGAACGTCACGGATGTGGACGACCCCCTGCTCGAGCGTGCCACCGCGACCGGCGTGGCCTGGCGGGACCTCGCGCGTGACCAGACGGCGCTCTACGCGGACGACATGGCGGCCCTCGGCGTGCTGCCGCCCGACGTGTACCTCGGGGTCGAGGAGGTCATCCCGGCCGTGGTGCCCGCCGTCGAAGGGTTGCTGGCGGCCGGCGCGGCCTACCGGGTGCCCACGCCGGACGCGGTCGACGGGGCGGACGCGCCCGGCGACGTGTACGCGGACCTGTCGGCCGACCCGGCGTTCGGCACCGTCGCCGGCCTGGACGTCGCGACGATGCTGGCCCTGGCGGCCGAGCGCGGCGGCGACCCGGACCGGCCCGGCAAGCGCCATCGGCTCGACCCCCTGCTGTGGCGGCGCGAGCGCGCCGACGAGCCCGCGTGGGACGGCGCGAGCCTCGGCCGCGGCCGGCCGGGCTGGCACATCGAGTGCGCGGTGATCGCGCGCGACGGCCTCGGGCTGCCGTTCGACGTGCAGGGCGGCGGCTCCGACCTCCGCTTCCCGCACCACGAGATGAGCACCTCGCACGCGCGGCTGCTCGACGCGGGCCACGGCGCGCGAGCCCACGTGCACGCGGGGATGGTGGGTCTGGACGGCGAGAAGATGAGCAAGTCCCGCGGCAACCTGGTGCTCGTCTCGGCGCTGCGGTCGGCCGGCGCCGACCCGCGGGCCATCCGCCTCGCCGTGCTGGCCCACCGCTACCGCGACGACTGGGACTGGACGCACGCACAGCTGGCCGAGGCCGAGGCCCGGCTGCGTCGCTGGCTGGCGGCCGTCTCCGGCAACGGCGGCCCCGACGCGACGGCGATGCTGGCGCAGGTCCGCGCCGCTGTGGCCGACGACCTGGACACCCCGCGAGCCCTGGCGGCGGTGGACCACTGGGCTGATTCGTCGCTGGCCGGTGGGGGAGAGCTGGTCGAGGGGGCGCCCGGCGTGGTCGCGCGCACGGTCGATGCGCTGCTCGGCGTGCGGCTGTAGGAGCGCCGCCGCCCGGGCTCCCCGGAGGGAGCCGCTGGGTCAGCTGCCCGAGCCGTGGTCGCGGCGGCGCAGGTAACGCTCGAACTCGCGGGCGATCGCCTCGCCGCTGGCCTCGGGGAGCTCGGCGGTGTCCTTCGCCTGCTCGAGCTGGTGCACGTACTCGCCGATCTCGGTGTCCTCGCTGGCCAGCTCGTCGACCCCGGACTGCCACGCGGCGGCCTCGGCGCCGAGATCGGCAAGGGGCACCGGCTCGCCGGTGAGGGCCTCGATGCGGTGCAGGATCGCCAGGGTCGCCTTCGGGGACGGTGGATGGGCGACGTAGTGCGGCACGGCCGCCCAGACGGACAGCGCGGAGAGCCCGCGCAGCGCGGCGTCGTGGGTGAGCACCCCGACGATGCCCGTCGGACCCTCGTAGGTGCTCGGCTCCAGGCCCAGGCCGGCGCGGAGCTCGGGGTCCTCGGACGAGACCGTGACGGGGATGGGTCGGGTGTGCGGCACGTCGGCGAGCAACGCCCCCACCCCGACCACCCAGCGCACGTGCAGGCCGGTGGCGATGTCGAGCAGCTCGGCGCAGTACCGGCGCCAGCGCATGGACGGCTCGATGCCGTGCACCAGCACCACCTGGCGCCCGGTGCTCGGCATGGTGGCGAGCGCCACGGACGTCGTGGGCCACGTGATGGTCCGCGAACCGTCCGGTCCCGGGCCGACCATCGGCCTGTTCACCTGGAAGTCGTGGTAGTCCTCCGGGTCCAG
>Ga0302299_10000868_pt1 | contig 17581 bp, 12 predicted proteins | sample III_Fen_N3_4_FD_198795 | JGI IMG/M metagenome (GOLD analysis project Ga0302299, IMG submission 198795) | Peat permafrost microbial communities from Stordalen Mire near Abisko, Sweden - III_Fen_N3_4 | ecosystem: Environmental > Terrestrial > Soil > Wetlands > Permafrost | place: Sweden: Abisko... | reverse complement strand
GACCCCGAGGATCGCCAGGCTCCACAGGACCGCCCGCAGGCCCGCCCGCGACCGCACGATCGACGGGTCGATCCGGCCGTGCGCGTGGCCGTGGCCGTGGTCGTGGTCGTCGGGACGGTGGGCGTGGCCGTCGGCAGGCTCGTGGGACCGGAAGGGCAGCCGCGGGTGGCGGTGGGGCCCATGGTGTTGGTGCGCATGGGTGAAGCGCCCGTGCCGGTGCTCCATCACGTCGGTCACGCACGCCAGCGTACGGGGCCGGTGCTCACTCCCCCGGGGGCGGCGACCACAATGGGGCCCGTGCCGCTGGCCCGATCCGACCGGAAGCTCATCCTGGTGACGGGGGCGGTCGTCATCTTCGCCGGGCTGCTGTGGGCGGCGGTGCTGTTCCTGAACCCCTCGGGCGGCGACACCCCGAACAAGGGCGCGAGCAACCAGCTCTACATCGGCCCCAAGCGCGACCTCGTCGTGCGCCTCGACGAGGGCAGCCCCCTGTACTTCGCGAATCCGTTCGGTGGTCGGGGCTTCTGGCTCGACCGTGAGAACGGCGGGCTGATCGTGCTCGACGTCGGCAGCTGGCGCGACGTCGGGTGCTCGATCGCGTGGCGCGGCCGGATCAACACCTACGTCGACTGCCACGGCAACCACCTCGGCAAGGACCAGATGGCCCGGCACCCCGTCACCGTCGTGCAGACCGGCAGCCGCAAGGGCAGCGTGCTGGTCGACCTCGAGACCCTGACCGCGCCGCCGGGTGCGACGTCGGCGAACTAGGGCGAGAGCTTCTTCAGCGGCGCCCACTGGAGCAGCAGCCGCTTCTCCCCCACGTCGCGGAAACGCACGACCGCTTCGACGGAGTCGCCCGATCCCTCCATGTGGATGATCACACCTTCGCCGAAGATCTCGTGCTCGACGTCGTCGCCGAGCTTCAGCCCGGCCGACTCCGCGCCGCGCGCGCCGAGTGACGGCGCCGGCGGACGATCACGGTCACGGTCGCGCTGGCCCGAGCGCATCGCGGCACCGATGATCTCCTCGCGGTGCTCGCTGCGGCTGCGCCGGGTGCGCTGCTCGCCGACCATGTGCACGAGCTCCTCGGGGATCTCGTTGAGGAACCGGCTCGGCGGGTAGTAGTCGGTGGAGCCGAACAGCGTGCGGCTCCACGCGTGGCACAGGTACAGCCGCTCACGCGCCCGCGTGATGCCCACGTAGCAGAGGCGGCGCTCCTCCTCGAGCTCGTCCGGGTCCCCGAGGCTGCGGATGTGCGGGAAGATGCCGTCCTCGAGTCCGGTGAGGAACACCACGGGGTACTCGAGGCCCTTGGCCGAGTGCAGTGTCATCAGCGTGACCGCGCTCTGCTCCTCGCCCTCCGCGACGTCCATGTCGGTGACGAGTGACACGCTCTCGAGGAACGCCTGCACGCGCTTGAGGCCGCGTGGCAGCTCGATCTCCTCGCCGTCGCCGAGGTCGGTCAGGGCGGCGAGCACCGACGCATTGCCGCCGTCGAGCGCTTCGTCGAACTCCTGGCACACCCCCACGAACTCCTGCAGGTTCTCGACCCGGCCGACCGACTCGATCGTGCGCTCGGCCTGGAGCTCGGCGAGGTAGCCGGTGCGGTGCAGGATCGCCTCGACCGTGGGTCCCACACCCCCCGGCGCCACCTCCTCGAACTCCTCCATGAGCTCGAGCAGGTCGCGCACACCGCCGAGCGCCTTGCCGGTGACACCCGCCGCCGGGCACTCGCGCAGCGCCTCGCGGAACGGGATGCCGTGCGCCTGCGCGTACTGGTCGACCTTCGCAAGCGATGTGTCGCCCACGCCGCGCTTGGGGACGTTGACGATGCGCTTCCAGCTCACTTCGTCGTCGGGGTTGACGAGCGCGCGCAGGTACGCGAGCGCGTCCTTCACCTCGCGCCGGTCGTAGAACTTCACGCCGCCCACGACGCGGTACGGCAGGTTGGCCCGCACCAGCGCCTCTTCCACCACGCGGCTCTGCGCGTTGGTGCGGTAGAAGACCGCCATGTCGCCGAAGCGCTGGCCCTCGCTCTCGGTGAGGCGCGTGATCTCGTGCGCGACGAAGCTCGCCTCGTCGTGCTCGTCTTCGGCCTGGTAGCGGGTGAGCAGCTCGCCGCCCACCTGGTCGGTCCACAGGTGCTTGGGCTTGCGGGCCGCGTTGTTGGCGATGACGGCGTTGGCGGCGTCGAGGATGCGCTGGGTGGAGCGGTAGTTCTGGTCCAGCACGATGATCGTCGCGTCGGGGAACTCCTCCTCGAACCGCATGAGGTTGCGGTAGTCGGCCCCGCGGAACTTGTAGATCGAGTTGTGGGTCACGACGCCGTTGGCCACGAAGTTGTGTGTCTGCGCGACGTCGATGTCGTAGACCGGTACGCCGAGGTTGTCGTCGAACGAGTCGACCTCGGTGACGACGTCGAACCGGCCGTCCTCGTCGACCATGACCATGCCCGGCCGCACCGACGACGCGGGAGTGAACGGGAGCGAGTTCGTGAGGGCGTTGCCCTCGTCGTTCACCGCCAGCCGACCCACGCACCGGACGGAGACGTCGAGGACGCTGCGGATCAGCGCCACCTTCTCCTGGATCACGGCCATGTCCGCGCTCGCCGTCTCGAAGCGCCAGCAGGCCGAGCCCTTGCGGGCCGGGCGCACGCTCAACCCGACACCCTCGAGTGCCCGTCGTCCTTCGTCGTCGTCGCCGAACAATGCGATGCGGTGCATCGTGGAGCGGCTCCGACGGTCCCCACAGAGCACCACCGTGAGGCGCCTCCGCACCCGACCCGAGGTCGACGCGGTGTTCGTCGCCGGGGCGTGGTGGGGATGCTCGAACGACAATCCACGATGCCCGAGCAGCAGACGACCGCGCTTCTCGGTGGGCAGCTCGGAGAAGAGGCGGTCGAGCATCGCCTGGTTGCCGACGAGGCCCGCGCCGCTCGCGCGCTCAGGGTTCCGAGCCACGAACGGCAACGTTGGAATCCCGTAGCGCGCGCCGAGGATCGCTTCTTCGAGCCTGGCCTCGGCCTCGGTCTCGTGGACCGAGACCACCCACATGGCGTCGGCCCGCTCCTGGTGACACCGCTGGATCGGTCCGAGAAACCGCTTCGGCTGCCCATCCGTGTACGTACGGGACGTTCCGATGCGGAACCCGACACCCTCCTTCCACATGACGTAGGTCATGTGCTGCTGAGGAGTGCGGCCGAACACGAAGCCGGCGAAGTGGACGTGGTCGGGAGTGGAGGTGATGCGCCGGCCGCTCGCGAAGGTGATCGTCACGCCTTCGTAGGTGCGGGCCTCGTGCGTGCGGACGACGGACGCGGGGCGGAAGTCGCCGCTGCCGTAGTTGGACATCACCTCGTCGCCAACCGCGACGTCTTCGATCACCTTGCGCGACCCGTCGCCCATCGTCACGAGCGTTCCCGGGAACAGGCACTGGTCCGTGTCACCCACGACGAGGAGGTTTCGGTGCTCGGCGGCGAGCATCTGGACGAGCTCCCACTGCGCGAGGTTCGTGTCCTGGAACTCGTCGACGAGCACGTGCGAGAACCGCTGCTGCCACCGGGCGAGGACCTCGGGGTTCTCCCGGAACAGGCGCACGGTGAGCACGAGCAAGTCGTCGAAGTCGACCGCCGACGCGTCGAGCAGGCGCCGCTGGTACTCGGAGTACACCTTGGCCAGCATCTTCTCGGGCGGGGTCATCGCCGACGCCGCGTACTGCTCGGGCATCACCAGCTCGTTCTTGAGCGCGGAGATGCGCCCGTGGAGCTGGCGGGGCGGGAAGCGCTTCGGGTCGATGTTGAGGTCGCGCCGCACGTAGTCGGTGAGGCGCACGGCGTCGGCCTGGTCGTAGATCGTGAATGCGGAGCGCAGGCCGAGGTGCTCGGCTTCGCGGCGCAGGATGCGCGAGCACGCGGAGTGGAAGGTGGCCACCCACATGCGGCGCGCCACCGGGCCCACGAGGGACGCGACCCGTTCCTTCATCTCGCCCGCAGCCTTGTTGGTGAAGGTGATCGCGAGGATCTGGAACGGCGACACCTTGCGCTCGGAGACGAGATACGCGATGCGCGACGTGAGCACGCGGGTCTTGCCCGAGCCCGCGCCGGCCACGATCAGGAGCGGCCCGTCGGGCGCGATGACCGCCTCGTGCTGGACCGGGTTCAGGCCCCCCAACAGGTCGTCGTGGGCGCTCGCGTCGGTCGCACTGGACATTCGCGGCAGCGTACAGGTGTTCGGTTCAGTCGGTGATGCCGATCCGCCACGGTTCGGGATCACCGGCGCCAAGCGCGTCGAGGCGGTCGATCCACCCGGGCATCCCGACCCGCTCGGCGTCGCGGCGGGCGACATCGATCGTCGTCGCGGCCCGCGCGGCATCGTCGGGCCCGGCGCGCAGGGTCAGCGCCGTCGCCAGCTCCAGCCGGGCGATCACCGCGTGGGGCGGGCTCCCCATCGCGTCGGCCATCCCGACCGCCCGGGCGAAGTGGTCGACCGCCGTGTCGAGATCGCCGAGCGTCACGGCGAGGACCCCGAGTCCGGTGTCGTAGGGACCGCCGCACCACAGCGTCGTGTTGACCGCCCACTCACCGGAGCGGGCCGCGAACTCCTCGTACGCGTCACGCGCGGCATCCACGTCGCCGACCAGGCGGACGAGGGACGCCAGGTTGATCGCCGATACGGGTCTCGTCCAGTCGGGAAGCAACGGGCTGATGTCCTCGCGGAACGTGCGCAAGGTCGCGACCGCACCCTCGATCCCGCTCCGGAACGGCGCGTAGAGGTCGGGGTAGGGCGCCATGATCACCGGCTCGATCTCGTACGAGTACGCACCACACTCGCCCGCCCCGGCCCAATCGCCCCGGAGGTAGGCCAGCAACATGCGGCCGACGGCCGCGCCGAAGCGGGGGAGCCGCTGCTCGCCCGGCCACGACCCGAGGTCGTCGGCACACCTCTGCGCATCCACGAAACGGCCCTCGAGCAGCGCGAGGGTCTGCTCCCACATCCGAATCGCGTAGTCGAGCCGCACGGGGAGCCGCGTCGTCGCGAACAGGTGCCCGTCGCGCACGTCGGCCTCGGCGCCGTGGAGGTCGCCGAGGGCCAAACGCGCCTCGGCCCGCAGGTACATCGGCGGGTAGACGCCGTCGGTCACCACGTCTTCGTACGCAACCCCAGCCAACGCCTCGTCGACATACGCGATCACGCGCGGTGGTGAGGCGGTGCGGACGGCGAGGCCGCAGCCCACCGCGGCACGTGCTCGTTGCACGGGGTCGCCGAGGCGACCCGCCATCTCGTACGCCTTCCGGGCCACATCGAGTCCGCGGGATCCAGGGGCGGGCAGGAGCCAGGTGCTCAGCCGCATGAGCGCCTGGATCCGGAATGAGGAATCCTCCGGTGGGAGCGCATCGAGCACCGCCTGCAGCTGCGCCGGCCCGCGTTCGTCGCCGTACGATTCGAAGACGCCGGTGAACCCGCCGTACTCGACGGCGAGCGCGTGGGCGCCGGCAAGGTCGCCGGCCGCGAATGCGACCGTGAACGCGTCCGCGAGCACCTCGCGGCCTTCCGTGAACTCCCCGGCCGCGTTGAGCGCCCGGCCGAGCAGCCCGAGTAGTGGAACCTGCTCCTGGCGAGGCATCTCGCCCAGGTCGGCCGCGTCCAGCGCACGCCGGGCGAAGGACACGGCCTGCTCGGGCGCGAGGAGCGCGAGGGATTCCTCGGCCGCAGCGAGTGCATAGCGAACTGCCCGCTCGGTCTCCCCCATCACCGCCGCCTCACCGAAGTGGTACGCGAGCCGCACGACCGGGGGTTCGGGCCGCGCCTCGAGCGCGAGGCCGGCCGCGCGGTGGAGCCGCACCCGCCGGTTCGTGCCCAGCTCCTGGGCCAGCACCGCGCGCACGAGCGCGTGGGCGAACACGTAGTGTCCGGGCGCGCTCGACACCTCACGCACCAGCTGGGCGCGCACCGCCGGATCGAGCGCGTCGAGCACCGCGCCGGGCGGCGCCTCGGCCACCGCCGAGAGCAGCGCCATGTCGAACTCCTGGCCGAGCACCGACGCGACACCGAGGACGCGGTTGGTCTCGTCGGGGAGCTCGGCAAGTCGGCGGCCGAGCACCTCGCGCACGCCCTCGGGCAACCCGGCGACGTCGAGGGTGGAACTGGCCACCCACCGCCCGCCCTCCTGAACGAGCCCGCCGGTCTCGATGAGGTGGCGGAGCACCTCGCCCACGAAGAACGGGTTGCCGTTGGTGTCGTGGTGCAGCACCCGGGCGAACTCGGCGCCCGCCGCGTCGAGGTCGTGGCCGCCTGCGCTCGCGAGCAGCTCGACCACACCGGCACGGCCCAGGCCGTCGAGCGCGACCCGCGCCACACCCGGCTCGCGCCGCAGGTCGGCGAGGACGGCCGACAACGGGTTGCTGCGGTCGACCTCGGTGTCGCGGTAGGTGCCGACGACGAGCACCGGCGCCGCACTCCGGGCGCGCAGCCGATCCAGGAGCAGCAGGAGGCTCGACCGGTCGGCCCAGTGGAGGTCGTCCAGCACCACGAGCACCGGCGCGTCGGCCGACGCCGCGTCGAGCAGGCCGCCCACCGCCTCGAACAGCAGGTCGCGCTCGATCTCGGGATCGACCTGGACCGGCTCGGGAAGGTCGGGCACCCGCCGGGCCAGGGCGGGCACGAGCCGGACCAGCTCGGCGCCGTGGTCGGCCACATGCGCGGCCAAGGCCTCGTCCGACGCGTACCGGACCAGGGTCCGCAGAGCTTCCCGCCACACGGCATACGCGGCGTCGCCGTACTCGCTCGCCCGCCCGAGCAGCACGGTCGCGCCGTCGGCGTGCACCGAGCGGGCGAGCTCCGACACGAGCCGCGTCTTCCCGATCCCGGGCTCCCCGGCCACGAGCACCGCCCGCTGACCGTGCGTCACCGTCTGCTCCCATGCGTCGCGCAGTGCGGCGAGCACGTCGGCCCGCCCGGAGAACGGAAGCTCACCCTCGGGTTCGGCGAGCGGCGCGGGTAGGGGCGCCGCGGCCGCGATCGCGGCCGGCGTCCACACCACCTCGGAGGCGGCGACCTCGTCGGGCAGTCCCTTGAGCTCGAGCCGGCCCACCGACACGAACTCGTGCCCGCCCCGGCTCCCGGCCAACAGGCGCACCACCTCGCTGACGAGGATCTGTCCGGGCGCTGCCACCGCGCACAACCGGGCGCCCTCCACCACCGGCGCACCGAACCAGTCGTCGCCCTCGCGGGCCGCATCGCCGGCCGAGACCCCGACCCGAATGGAGACTCGTGGATCACCCGGCGCGCGCCCGGACGCGTTGACCCCGCGCTGGATCGCGACAGCTGCGGCCACCGCGTCGGACGCACCGCCGAACGTGGCCATGATCCCGTCGCCGAGGCCTTTGACCACCTCGCCGTCGTGGGCGATCACCTCCCGCTCGAGCATCTCGAAGTGGGCGTGGCGGAGGCCGTCGAACGCATCGTCGCCCAGACGCGAGAGCAACTGGGTCGAACCGACGATGTCGGTGAAGAGGACCACGACCGTGCCTGCCACCCCGCCCTCCTTCGGCGGCGGCATCCTAAGCCACACTGGTGGCGTGAGAGTCGGCGTGGACACCGGAGGCACCTTCACCGACGTCGTCGCCGACGACGGCCGGATCGTGAAGGTCCCGTCCACGCCGGCCGACCCTGCCAACGCGGTGGCGACTGGCGTTGCGGTCGCGGCGCTCGGCGAGCACCGCCCGACGGTCCTCGCCCACGGCACGACCGTGGCGACGAACGCACTGCTCCAGGGCACGGGCGCGCCCGTCGCGCTCGTGACCAACCGCGGCTTCGCCGACGTGATCGAGATCGCCCGCCAGACCCGGCCGTCGCTCTACGACGTGCGGCGCGACCGACCTGAGCCGCTCGTCCCGCGGGAGCTGCGGTTCGAGGTCGGCGGCCGCCTCGACGCGCGCGGCACCGAGATCGAGTCGTTCGACCCCGCGTCGGTCCCCGTGATGCCCAACGGCATCGACGCGGTTGCCGTCTGCCTGCTCCACTCCGATCTGAACCCCGCGCACGAGCAGGCCGTCGCCGCGGTGCTGCGCCGGCGCGGGCTCGACGTGACCTGCTCGCACGAGGTCTCGCCCGAGTACCGCGAGTACGAGCGCACGGTCACCACGGTCGCGAACGCTCGCCTGCGTCCGATCTGCCGCGACTACCTCGACGCGCTGGCGCCGCTCGCCGACGAGGTGCTGGTCATGACATCGGCCGGCGGGCTCGTGCCGCTCGCGGCGGCGTCGGACATCCCCGCGGCGCTCCTGCTCTCGGGTCCCGCGGGTGGCGTCCGAGCGGCGGCGGCCGTCGCAACCGCCTGCGGCTTCCCCGACGCGGTGAGCTTCGACATGGGCGGCACCAGCACCGACGTGTGCCTGGTGCGCGGCGGGGCCCCCGAGCCCGCGCCCACCCGCGTCATCGCGGGGTACCCGATCCGGCTGCCCGCGCTCGACGTGCACACCATCGGTGCGGGCGGCGGCTCCATCGCCCGCGTCGACCCCGGCGGCGCGCTCGTCGTCGGCCCCGAGAGCGCGGGCGCCGACCCCGGCCCGGCAGGCTACGGCCGCGGCGGCACGCGCCCCACCGTCACCGACGCCGACCTCGTGGCCGGGCGCATCCCGCCGCACCACGCGTTCCCCGGTCTCGGCGCGCTCGACGTGGGCGCGGCGCGGCGCGCGCTCGACAACGCCGGCGTCACCGCAACCGGGGTGATCACCGTGGTGGACGCGGCGATGGAGGAGGCGGTGCGCGCCGTCACCGTCACGCGCGGCGTCGATCCGCGCGGGCTCGCGCTCGTGGCGTTCGGCGGCGCCGGGCCGCTGCACGCGTGCGCGATCGCCGACGCGCTCGAGATGCGCGCAGTGATCGTGCCGCCGCGCGCCGGCGTGTTCTCCGCGGTCGGGCTGCTCGGCTCCCCTCGGCGACGCGAGCTCGTCCACTCGTGGATCGGCTCGTCCGACCTGGCCGCGCTGGCAGCCGCGCTGGAGGAGCTCGGGAACGATGCCCGAGCTCTCGTGGGTCCCGACGCGGTGGTCGAGACCGCGGTCGACTGCCGCTATGTCGGCCAGAGCCACGAGCTCACGGTTCCCACCGTCGACGCGTTCGCGGCCGAGCACCAGCGCCGCAACGGCTACGAGCGCCGCGACACGCCGGTCGAGATCGTGGCCCTGCGGGCCCGGGCCACGAGCAACAGTCCCCTCGCAGTCGGGGACCTCCCGCCGCCCGACCGCGTCGAGGTCACCGGCCCGGCCGTGGTCGCCGAGGCCGACTGCACGGTGTACGTCCCCGACGGCTGGCGGGCCGAGCCCGGCCCCCTCGGCGCCTGGATCCTGCGGAGGACCGCGTGACCGACCACCCCACTCTCGATCCCGCTCCCCACCCCGCCCTCGATCCCGCGTCGCTCCAGGTGCTCATCGCCCGCTGCACCGGGATCGCCGAGGAGATGGGCGCCGTGCTCCAGCGCGGTGCGTTCAGCCCCAACATCAAGGAACGGGCCGACTGCTCCGCCGCGCTGTTCACGGCGTCGGGCGAGCTCCTCGTGCAGGCCGAGCACATCCCGGTGCACCTCGGCTCCATGCCGGCCGCGGTGGCCGCCGCGCTCGACGTGTGCGGCCTCAACGTGCGTCCCGGCGACCAGATCATCGCCAACGACCCGTACGCCGGCGGCACCCACCTCAACGACGTGACCCTGGTGGCCCCGGTGTTCGCGGAGGGCGTCATCGTGGGCTGGGCCGCGAACCGCGCGCACCACACCGACCTCGGAGGCACCGCACCGGGCTCGATGCCACCCGACGCGGTCGAGATCCACGAAGAGGGGCTGCGGCTTGCGCCGGTGATCCTCGACCACGTCATCGAGGCGCAGCTCGTCGCGAGCTCCCGCTCGCCCGACGAGCGCCGGGGGGACCTCGCCGCCCAGGTGGGCGCCAACACGATCGGCGCCGCCCGGCTCGCCGAGCTGGTGACCCGGCTCGGCGGCCCGGAGCCACTCGACGAGGTGGTCGCGTACGGCGAGCGCCGCATGCGGGCCGCGCTGCTCGACTTGCCGAACGGCACGTACTCGTTCGGCGACGTGCTCGACTCCGTCGGACCGCGGCCCGTCCAGCAGCTGCCGACCGTGGTGTTCGTCACCGTCACCATCGCGGGCGACACCGCGACGTTCGACTTCACCGGCACGGGGAATCAACGGCCCGGCAACGTCAACGCGGTCGAAGCGGTGACCGTGAGCGCCGTCGCGTTCGCGCTGCGGTGCGCCACCGACCCGACGATCCCGGCGAACGGCGGCGCGATGCGTCCGGTCCGCGTGATCGCGCCGTCGGGCACCGTTGTCGCGGCCGAGTTCCCCGCCGCCGTGGGCGCGGGCAACGTGGAGGTGAGCCAGCGGGTCGCCGACGTGTGTCTCGGCGCACTGGCCCAGGCCGCGCCGGGCCGGATCGGCGCCGCGGGCCAGGGGACGATGAACAACGTGCTCCTCGGCGGCGACGCCGACCCCCGCACCGGCGAGCCCGCATGGGTGTACTACGAGACCATCGGCGGCGGGCAGGGTGGCCGCCCCGGGCGCGCGGGAATGAGCGGCGTCCACACTGCGATGACCAACACCCGGGACACGCCCGTCGAGGCGCTCGAGCGGTCGTTGCCGATCCGGGTACGCCGGTTCACGCTCCGGCGCGGCAGCGGTGGCGCGGGTGCGCACCCGGGCGGCGAGGGGATCGAGCGCGACCTCGAGGTGCTCCAGCCCGCCACCCTGTCGCTCATCACCGAGCGGCGGATGTCACGCCCGTGGGGTCTGGCCGGCGGCGAGCCCGGAGCACCGGGCGAGAACTGGCTCCTCCCCGGCGGCAACCAAGCGGCGGCCGAGCACCTCCCCGACAAGTGCACCGTTCAGCTGAGCGCCGGCGACGTCCTCCGGATGCTCACTCCCGGCGGCGGCGGGTGGGGACCCGCCGTGTGATCGACTGAGTACCATTTAAATGGTAGACTTCTGCCATGCGAACGACCATCGACAAGGCGGGGCGCCTCGTCATCCCGAAGCAGCTGCGCGATCACCTCGGGCTCCGGCCCGGAGAGGTCGAAGTGACGGCCGATGGAGCCGCGCTCCGGGTCGAACCGGTCGCGAGCGAGTCACTCGTCGAGGAGTCCGGCTTCCTCGTCATCCCTGCGAGCGGGGAACGACTCACCGACGAGGACGTCCAGGCCCTGCGCGATGCCGATCGACGCTGACGCCCCCGATCTCCTGGTCGACACGAGCGTCGCAGTAGCCCTGGTCGTCGGAGATCACGCGCGCCACGCGGCGGCCATCCGGGCGCTCCGCGGGCGACGGCTCGGCTTGGCCGGGCACGCGGCCTTCGAGACCTTCTCGGTGCTCACCCGTCTGCCCGCGCCGAACCGGCGCGCCCCCGCGCAGGTGCGGGAGGCCCTGTCCGCGAACTTCCCCGGATCGCAGTTCCTCTCGGCGCACCGAGCCGCTCGGCTCCTCACCGACCTTGCCGACCTCGGCATCGCCGGTGGCTCGGTCGACGACGCGCTCGTCGGCGCAACCGCGGTCGAACACGGCCTGCCGCTCGCGTCGCTCGACCATCGCGCCCTCGACACCTACCGGGCGCTCGGCGTCGACCTGGAGCTCATCGGCAACGACCCGTAACCGAGGGCGTCACACCTCGACCATCAGCGTCACCGGGCCGTCGTTGACGAGCTCGACCTGCATGTCGGCACGGAACACGCCGGTCGCCACCGTCGCGCCGAGCTCGCGCAACGCCGCGCAGAACGCGTCCACCAGCGGCTCGGCCTGCTCCGGACGCGCCGCCTCACCCCACGACGGCCGGCGGCCGCGCGTCGTGTCGCCGTAGAGCGTGAACTGGCTCACCACCAGCGCCTGACCGCCCGCGTCGGCGAGCGGGAGGTTCATCACGCCGTCGGCGTCGGGGAACACCCGCAGCCGCCACACCTTGTCGGCGAGCTTCGCCGCGGCGGTCTCGTCGTCGGTGTGGGTCACGCCGACGAGCACGCACAGCCCGGGCCCGATCGCGCCGGTGACCGCCCCCTGGACGGTCACCTGGGCTCGCGTCACCCGTTGGACGAGCGCGCGCACGATGCGAGGACCGCGCCTAGGCGGCGGACTCCATCTCGGGTGTGTAGTCACCCGAGCGGGCAAGGCCGTTGAGGCGGGCGCGCTTGGCGTACGCGGCCTGCCCGTCGGTGAGCTTGGCCGGGTCGCCGCCCCACGCCTTCAGCGCCGGGGCCTGAAGGGCACGGCCGTAGGAGAACGACAGCTGCCACGGGAGCGGGCCGCGCTGGTTCATGAGGTTGAGGCGGGCGGTGGCCTGCTCGTCGCTCTGGCCACCCGACAGGAACACGATGCCGGGCACTGCCGCGGGCACGCAGTACTTGAAGACGCCGAGCGTGGTGTCGGCCACTTCGTGGTCGGACGCCTGCTCCGCCGCGCCGTAGCCCGAGAGGCACATGTTCGGCTTGAGCAGCGTGCCGGGCAGGTACACGTGCTGGTCGTACAGCGCGCGGTACAGCGCCTCGAGCGCCGACGCCGTGACCTCGGCGGCCCGGTGGATCGTGTGGGTGCCGTCCATCAGCACCTCGGGCTCGACGATCGGCACGATGCCGGCCTCCTGGCACAGCGCCGCGTAACGGGCGAGCGCGTGGGCGTTGACGTCGTAGCAGTACGGCGACGGCAGCGCGTCGGTGATCGTGTAGGTGGCCCGCCACTTGGCGAAGCGCGCGCCGAGCGCGTGGTACTCGGCCAGGCGCTCACGCAGCCCGTCGAGGCCCTCGGTGACGGTCTCGCCGTCGGAGCCCGCGAGCGGCTTGGCCCCGGTGTCGACCTTGATGCCGGGGATGACGCCCTGGCTCTCGAGCAGCTTCGGGAACGGCGTGCCGCTGTCGTCGGACTGGCGGATCGTCTCGTCGAAGAGGATCACGCCGCTGACGTGGTCGGCCGCGCCCGGCGTGGTGAACAGCATCTGCCGGTAGGCGCGGCGGTTCTCCTCGGTCGACTCGACGTTGATCGAGTCGAAGCGCTTCTTGATCGTGCCGCCCGACTCGTCGGCGGCGAGGATGCCCTTGCCGGGCGCGACGATCGCTGCGGCGATCTGCGAAAGGGTTGCGCGGTCCATTGCTTCTCCCACTACTCCCTGATGTCTGGGTCGTTCCGCTCGGTCCGGAGCCTTCGGCGTACGACCGGCTTCACTCCCACTCGATGGTGCCGGGGGGCTTGCTCGTGATGTCGTACGCCACCCGATTGATGCCCGGAACTTCGTTGATGATCCGCGACGCCATCCGCTCGAGCAAATCGTGCGGGAGGCGGGCCCAGTCGGCGGTCATCGCGTCTTCCGACGTGACCGCCCGGACCACGACCGGGTACTCGTAGGTGCGACCGTCGCCCATCACGCCGACGGTCTTCACGGCCGGCAGCACGGCGAAGCTCTGCCAGATCTCGCGGTACAGGCCCGCGCGGTGGATCTCGTCGACCACGACGTAATCCGCCTGGCGCAGGATCTCGAGCCGCTCGGGGGTGATCTCGCCGATGATCCGCACGGCGAGGCCGGGGCCGGGGAACGGCTGGCGCCAGACGATGTGCTCGGGCAGGCCGAGCTCCTCGCCCACGGCGCGCACCTCGTCCTTGAACAGGTTGCGCAGCGGCTCGACGAGATCGAACTTCATGTCCTCGGGCAGGCCGCCCACGTTGTGGTGCGACTTGATGGTGGCGTTGTCGCCCCCGCCCGACTCGACGATGTCGGGGTACAGCGTCCCCTGCACCAGGAACCGAGAGTCGGACAGCTCTGACGCGACCTCCTCGAACACGCGGATGAAGGTCTCGCCGATGATCTTGCGCTTGGCCTCGGGCTCGGTGACCCCGACCAGCGCGTCGAGGAAGCGGTCGGCCGCCTTCACGTGGATGAGGTCGACCTCGAACTGCCGGCGGAAGGTGTCTTCCACCTGCTCGGCCTCACCCAGGCGCAGCAGCCCGGTGTCGACGAACACGCACGTGAGCTGGTCGCCGATGGCCTTGTGCACGAGCGCGGCGGCCACCGCGGAGTCGACGCCGCCGGAGAGGCCGCAGATCACGCGCTCGGTGCCGACCTGCGCGCGCACCTCGGCCACGCCTTCGTCGATGATCGAGGTGTTGGTCCAGGTGGGACGCGCACCGCAGACGTCGAACAGGAACGCGCGCAGCACGTCTTGCCCGCGCTCGGTGTGCACCACCTCGGGGTGGAACTGCACGCCGTAGACCCCGCGCTCGCGGTCCTCCAGCGCGGCGATCGGCGCGCCGGGCGACGACGCGGTGACCGCGAAGCCGGGCGGCGCAACGGCGATCGCGTCGCCGTGGCTCATCCAGACGATCTGCTCGGCCGAGAGGGGGTCGAGCACCACCGAGGCGGCGTCGTTGCGGTGCATGACCGTGCGGCCGTACTCGCCGCCGCCGGTGCGCTTGACCTCGCCGCCGAGCTGCTGGGCCACGAGCTGGGCCCCGTAGCAGATGCCGAGGATCGGCACGCCGGCGTCGTACACCGCGGGGTCGATCGACGGCGCGTTGTCGACGTGGACCGACGCCGGACCACCGGAGAAGATGATCCCGATGGGCTGCTTCGCCAGCATGTCGGCCAGCGGCATCGTGCGGGGCACGATCTCCGAGTAGACCCGAGCCTCGCGCACGCGCCGCGCGATGAGCTGCGCGTACTGAGCGCCGAAGTCGACGACGAGAACGGTGTCGTGGGGAGTGTGCATCACGCGGCGGCCGGGCGAGGGAGCGGCTAGCGCCCCATCCCCACGCCCTGGCTGCGCTGGAGCGCCTTGCCCTCGGTCTGCAGCGACGGCGCCACCATGACCTCGGCCTTCTGGAACTCCTTGACCGTCTCGTAGCCGGTGGTGGCCATCGACGTGCGCAACGCGCCGAACAGGTTCAGCGTGCCGTCGTTCTCGTGCGCGGGGCCGACGAGGATCTCCTCGAGGGAGGCCTTCTTGCCGGCGTACACACGCGCACCACGCGGGAGCGTGGGGTGGAACGTGGCCATGCCCCAGTGGTAGCCCCGGCCCGGGGACTCGTACGCGCCGGCGAGCGGCGAGCCGATCATCACCGCGTCGGCGCCGCAGGCGATCGCCTTGGCGATGTCGCCCCCGGTGCGCATGCCGCCGTCGGCGATGACGTGCACGTAGACGCCCGTCTCGTCGAGGTGACGGATGCGGGCGCCCGCGGCGTCGGCGATCGCGGTGGCCTGCGGCACGCCGATGCCGAGCACGCCGCGGCTCGTGCACGCGTGGCCCGGACCGACACCCACGAGCACGCCGACCGCACCGGTACGCATCAGGTGCAGCGCCGTGGAGTACGACGCGCACCCGCCGACGATCACGGGGATGTCGTACTCACGGATGAACTTCTTCAGGTTGAGCGGCTGGCGGCTCGCGTCCTTCGAGACGTGCTCCGCCGAAACCACCGTGCCCTGGATGACGAGCAGGTCGAGCTCGGCCTCGAGCAGCGCCTTCGCGTAGTACTCGACGCGCTGGGGCGTGAGCGACGCGCACGTGGTGATGCCGCCCTCGCGCATCTCGTTGATGCGCTGGACGATCAGCTCGTCCTTGATCGGCTCGTCGTAGATCTCCTGCATGCGCCGCGTGGCCTTCTCCGGCTCCAGCGCGGCGATCTCCTCGAACGCGGACTCCGGGTCCTCGTAGCGCGTCCAGAGCCCTTCGAGGTTCAGGCAGCCGAGCCCGCCGAGGCGACCCATCTCGATCGCGGTCTTCGGCGACACCACGCCGTCCATCGCCGAGGCCACGAGCGGCAGCTCGAAGTGGAAGGCGTCGATGTCCCAGGAGATGTCGACGTCTTCGGGGTCACGGGTGCGCCGACTGGGGACGATCGCGATGTCGTCGAACCCGTAGGCCCGTCGCCCCGACTTGCCGATCCCGATCTCGACTTCCACGGCGCGACTCCCTGGTGGGCGAAAGGGTCAGGATACCCCCGCCGCACCGGGCGGGGGGCTCTCGGAGAGGGTGGCGGTGAGGTGCGCGAGGAATCCGGTGAGGATCCGGGCGGTGGCCCCCCAGACGGTCTCCCCGGCGAGCTCGAAGAAGTGGATCGCCCGGTCGGGACCGATCCCCACGAGCATCTCCGGGGGGACCTCCCAGCGCTCCTCGCGAAAGACGTCGCCGCGCAGGAGCTCGGAGATCGCGACGTCGAAGACGGCGTCCACCTCGCGGACGTGGGGAACCAGGGCGGGGCGCTCGGGAAGCAGCCCCACGAAGGGTGCGAGCGTGAAGCGGGCCGCCACAGTGACGAGGTGGTCGAGCTCGCCCACGATCTCCACGAGGCTGGGGTCGAGGCCGATCTCCTCGTGCGCCTCGCGCAGTGCGGTGGCCCGCAGGTCGGGGTCACCGGGCTCGTACTTGCCCCCCGGGAACGCGATCTCCCCCTGGTGCGAGGGCATCGTCTCGGGCCGCTTGGTGAGGATCACCCGGGCCTCGCCGGCCTCCTCGAAGATCGGGACGAGGACCGCGGCCGGGCGGGTGTCGCCGAGCGCACCGGAGCCCGCACGGGGCGCGGGGAGCGTGGCGCACGCGGCCCGCACCTGAGCGAGGCCGATCTGGCGGAGCGCATCGGGCAGGTCGGCCCAGGGCGGCGGGTCGCCGTGACGGAACGACGAAGGCCGGGGGATGCGCTGTGCGCCCCCCCGACCTCGCGTCTCCACGACCGGTGTTGCTACTTCTTGGTGCTGATCTTGGCGAGCACGTCACGGCTCGACAGGATGAGGAGGTCCTCACCGTCGACCGTGATCTCGGTGCCGCCGTACTTCGAGTAGACGACGGTGTCGCCCGCCGCGAGGTCGAGCGGGATGATCTCGCCCGTCTGCTCGGAACGGCGCCCGGGGCCCACCGCCAACACCTCGCCCTGCTGGGGCTTCTCCTTGGCGGTGTCGGGGATCACCAGACCGCTGACCGTGGTCTCTACGGGCTCGCTCGTCCGCACGACGATGCGGTCCTCCAGCGGCTGCAACTTCATCGATGCCTCCTGGCACTGCGATTGAGAGGGCTCGGCGGGTCCGACCCGGCCGACACCCGAACGGCATTAGCACTCAGCACAAGAGAGTGCTAACGCCAAGATACCCGGAGGCCCCGCGAGCAGCAAGCCGAGCGGCTACGTGAGGCCGAGTCCGGGGTCGACGCCGGCCTCGAGGGGGGTGGGCCCGTCGGCAGCGAGGCGGAAGGTCGCGGTGGCCGCGATCATCGCCGCGTTGTCGGTGCAGAGGGCGGGCGGGGGGAGGAACACGGCCCGGCCGGTGTCGGCGGCCAGCCCCGCCACCCGCTCGCGCAGCCGGGAGTTGGCCGCCACCCCGCCGCCGACCACCAAGGTGGCGGCATCGGCGGCATCGGCCGCGAGGGCCAGCTTCTCCACCAGCTGGTCGACCACGGCCTCCTGGAACGACGCGGCGACATCGGCCACCACCACGTCGGGGTGGGCCCGCACGTACTGCACGACCGCGGTCTTGAGCCCGGAGAACGAGCAGTCGACCTCGCCGGGCATGGCCCGGGGGAACGGGAACGCGCCGGGGTCCCCGTCGCGC
>Ga0302299_10000865_pt1 | contig 17604 bp, 13 predicted proteins | sample III_Fen_N3_4_FD_198795 | JGI IMG/M metagenome (GOLD analysis project Ga0302299, IMG submission 198795) | Peat permafrost microbial communities from Stordalen Mire near Abisko, Sweden - III_Fen_N3_4 | ecosystem: Environmental > Terrestrial > Soil > Wetlands > Permafrost | place: Sweden: Abisko... | reverse complement strand
GGCCCCCTCGAGCAACGCCTCGGCCGCCCCTCGACCGAAGGCCACCGGGTCCGGCCCGACGGCTTCGACCTCACCTGGAAGCAGATCGGCGTCACCGACCTCATCGCCGACCCCTCGCTCCCGTTCTTCCTGCAGTGGACCAGCGACCCCTCGCAGCACCCGTCGCTCGCAGGTCCTGTCCACGTCTCCGCCGTCGCCTGCGAAATAGCAGGCGACAAGGAGCGCATCCGCGAGTGGCTCGGCGGCGAGATCGCCTCGCCGATCGACAGCACGGACATCGAGTGGGTCGACGCCGACGAGCCCGGCCTCGTCGCGGTCCACTTCCGCACCGCGAGCGGCGACATCGTCCGCATCGACTGACGACACCGCCGCCGACCTCATCACCGGCTGCGAGGGCCCGCCGACCACGATCTGGTCCGCGGGCCCTCGGCGTTCGTGTCGAGTACGTGAATTGCCCTGCACCGTGGCAGCCGGCGGGGTTACATGGGTCCCCCGCCGGTCCGCCGGCAGCGACCCCCTCGGAGGCGATCGTGACGGTCGTACGTGCAGCGCTGGTGCAGACCACGTGGACGGGTGACAAGGAGTCGATGATCGTCGCGCACGAGGGGTTCGCGCGCGAGGCGGCCGCGGCCGGCGCCCAGGTCGTCTGCTTCCAGGAGCTGTTCTACGGCCCCTACTTCTGCCAGGTGCAGGACGCGTCCTTCTACGACTACGCCGAGAGCGTGCCCGGTCCGACGACCGAGCGCTTCCAGGCCCTGGCCGCCGAGCTGCGCATGGTCATCGTGCTCCCGGTCTACGAACAGGAGCAGCCCGGCTTCCTGTACAACACTGCAGCCGTGATCGACGCCGACGGGCGCTACCTCGGGAAGTACCGCAAGCACCACATCCCCCACGTCCAGGGGTTCTGGGAGAAGTTCTACTTCCGTCCGGGCAACCTGGGCTTCCCGGTGTTCGACACGGCTGTCGGCCGGATCGGTGTCTACATCTGCTACGACCGCCACTTCCCCGAGGGATGGCGCGCGCTCGGGCTCAACGGGGCGCAGATCGTGTTCAACCCGAGCGCGACCTCGCGCGGGCTGTCGTCGTACCTCTGGAAGCTCGAGCAGCCGGCCGCGGCGGTCGCGAACGAGTACTTCATCGGCGCGATCAACCGGGTCGGCATCGAGGATCTCGGCGACGACGACTTCTACGGGACGTCGTACTTCGTCGACCCGCGAGGACAGTTCGTGGGCGAGGTCGCCGACACGCACTCCCCCGAGCTGGTGGTCCGCGACCTCGACCTCGACCTGCTCACCGAGGTGCGCAACCAGTGGGCGTTCTACCGGGACCGACGTCCCGAGGCCTACGACGACCTGGTGCAGCCGTGACCACCTTCATCCACGGTGGCACCGTGGTCTCCCCCATCAGCGCGCAGCCGATGGACGTGATCATCGACGGCGAGAAGGTGGTCGCGCTGCTGGCCCCGGGCGACGCCTCGCTCGGGGCGGACCTCGCGTCCACAGCGGACACCGTGATCGACGCGACCGGGAAGTACGTCGTGCCTGGCGGGATCGACTGCCACACGCACATGGAGCTGCCCTTCGGCGGCACGTTCGCGTCCGACACGTTCGAGACGGGCACGCGCGCGGCCGCATTCGGTGGTACGACGACGATCATCGACTTCGCGGTCCAGCGCACCGGCGAGCGCGTGCAGGACGGCCTCGCCGCCTGGCATGCGAAGGCCCAGGGCGAGTGCGCCATCGACTACGGCTTCCACCAGATCGTCGGCGGGGTGGACGACGACTCGCTCAAGGCGATGGACGAGCTCGTCGGCGAGGGCATCACGAGCTTCAAGCTGTTCATGGCCTACCCCGGCGTCTTCTACTCCGACGACGGGCAGATCCTCCGCGCGATGCAGACGGCCGCGAACAACGGCGCCATGATCATGATGCACGCGGAGAACGGAATCGCGATCGACGTGCTCGTGAGCCAGGCGCTCGCGCGCGGTGAGACGGCTCCTCGCTACCACGGACTCACCCGGCCCTGGGAGACCGAGGAGGAGGCGACCCACCGCGCGATCATGCTGGCGCGGCTGACCGGGGCCCCGCTCTACGTGGTGCACATGTCGGCGAAGCAGGCAGTGCAGACCCTCGCCGCGGCTCGCGGAGAGGGGTGGAACGTCTTCGGCGAGACCTGCCCGCAGTACCTCTACCTCTCCCTCGAGGAGCAGCTGTCCGCACCGGGCTTCGAGGGGGCGAAGTGGGTCTGCTCGACGCCGCTGCGCTCACGCGAGGAGGGACACCAGGACGAGCTCTGGCGCCACCTGCGCACCGGCGACCTCGCCGTCGTCAGCACCGACCACTGCCCGTTCTGCTTCAAGGAGCAGAAGGAGCTCGGGCTCGGCGACTTCTCCAAGATCCCCAACGGCATCGGGTCGGTCGAGCACCGGATGGACCTGCTCTACCAGGGCGTGGTCGACGGTCGGATCTCGCTGTCGCGCTGGGTGGAGATCTGCTGCACCACTCCGGCACGGATGTTCGGGCTCCACCCGCGCAAGGGCGAGATCGTCCCCGGCGCGGACGCCGACGTGGTGGTCTACGACCCGCTCGCACGGACCCGCATCTCGGTCGAGACGCACCACATGAACATGGACCACTCGGCCTGGGAGGGCTTCGAGGTCGACGGGGGTGTCGACACCGTGCTGTCCCGGGGCCGTGTCGTCGTCCAGCGCGGGGACTACCTCGGCGCGAAGGGCCACGGGCAGTTCGTGCGCCGCGGCCTGTCGTCGTACCTCGTCTGATCAGCTCGCCCGGAGTCCGAGGAGGACCGCATGGAGTTCGGCGTCGTGCTGCAGTGCAACCCGCCCGCGTGGCGGGTGGTCGACCTCGCGAAGAAGGCCGAGCTGGCCGGCTTCCGCTACGTGTGGACGTTCGACTCGCACCTGCTCTGGCAGGAGCCATACGTGATCTACAGCCAGATCCTGGCGCAGACCCACCGTGTCGTCGTCGGCCCGATGGTGACCAACCCCGCCACGCGCGACTGGACGGTCACGGCGTCGACGTTCGCCACGCTCAACGAGATGTTCGGGAACCGAACGGTGATCGGCATCGGTCGCGGCGACTCGGCCGTGCGCGTCATCAACGGCAAGCCCGTGACCCTCGCCGAGCTGCGCGAGTCGATCGGAGTCATCAGCGATCTGGCCAACGGTCGCGCCACGACGTACAAGGACAGCCATCTGCGGTTCACCTGGAACCCGGACAGCAGGGTCGACGTCTACGTCGCGGCCTACGGCCCGAAGGCGCTGGCACTGGCCGGCGAGGTCGGCGACGGTTTCATCCTGCAGCTCGCCGACCTCGCGATCGCGGAGTGGAGCATCGCGGCCGTGCGGCGCGCGGCCGAGGAGGCCGGGCGTGACCCGATGTCGGTGAGGATCTGCGTCGCGGCACCGGCGTACGTCGGCGACGACCTCGCTCACCAGCGCGACCAGGTGCGGTGGTTCGGCGGCATGGTGGGCAACCACGTCGCCGACATCGTCGCGCGCTACGGCGACGGCGGCGCCGCGGTGCCGCAGGAGCTCACCGACTACATCCGCAACCGTCAGGGCTACGACTACAACGAGCACGGACGTGCGGGGAACACCCACACGGACTTCGTGCCGGACGAGATCGTCGACCGGTTCTGCGTGCTCGGGCCGGTGCAGGCGCACATCGACAAGCTCGTCGCGCTCAAGGAGCTCGGCGTCGACCAGTTCGCGATCTACCTGCAGCACGACGCGAACGAGGCCACGCTCGCCGCCTACGCCGACACGATCATGCCCGCGCTGCACGAGCACGTTCTCGCCAAGAGCTGACCCTCAGGCTCGACCGGGCGAGGTCGGCTCCTGCGCGTGCGGCAAGGGGGGCGCGAGGTGCGTCACGATCTGGAGCCCGAGGGCCACGGACTGCCCGATGAGCAGCGCGAAGAGCACCGTGCCGACGCCGAACGTGCCGCCGAGCGCGACTCCGAGCACGAGGACGACCACCTCGATGCCCAGGCGGATCTGACTGACCGGGCGGCCTGTCCGGTGGTGCAGGCCGGTCATCCAGCCGTCGCGCGGACCGGGGCCGTGACCCGCTGTGAGGTAGAAGCCGCTGCCCAGGCCGATCGTGGCGATGCCCAGGAGCACCAGGGCGAATCGTGCCGCGAGGTTCGACGGCATCGGCACGACGTCGTAGGTGATCTGCAGCGCGACGGGGATCACGATGATGTTGAGCACCGTGCCCAGGCCCGGTCGCTGGCGCAGCGGGATCCAGAGCAGCAGAACCGCCGTGGAGATCAGGAACGTGAGCCAGCCGATGTCCCAGCCGGTCTTGAGGCTCAGACCCTGCGCGAGCACCGTCCACGGCGACGCGCCGAGGTCGCCGGTGAGCAGGAGCGCTTCCCCCGTGCCGAAGAGCCACAGGCCGAGCAGGAGCGATGCCATCGAGCCCGGGGTCGGGCGCCACACCTGTCGTGCGGTCCAGCGCGACCGCGGCACCGTGCGCGCGCCCTTGAGGAACGCCAGGAACCGGGATCGGCGGTCGGCGGGGTCGTCGGGCACGGGAGCACTCTGGCAGGGCGGGGCGGCAGCCGCGCGGGCGTATCGCGTGCTGGACGCGCGGCGTGGCAGAAGGAGCGGACCGGCGGTCGCTCCGCTGCGTGGGCAGGGCCCTGGCGTTGTGGCTTGAGGTTCCAACACACTGACTGGTCACGAGTAGCTGGTCGTTCCTTCGCTCGCCCAGAGATGTGGAGGCGCTGTGGTGACGACGAGGCGCTATGACGCGCTAGTGGTCGGCGGTCGGATCGCCGGTGCCCTGACGGCTGCGCACCTGGTCCAGCGTGGTCTGGAAGTGTGCGTGCTGGAATCACAGGCGTTCCCGTCGGACACCATGTCGACGCACTTCTTCCGCGGGGATGGGCTGATCCGCTCCCTGCAGGAGGTCGGCGTTCTGGGCTCCGTGCTTGCCACGGGCGCCCCACCGTTGCGCTCGGAGACCTTCTCGATGAACGGCGAACCTGGTCAGGAGGGTCCCCCACAAGAGCCTGGGGATGTCGGCTACTGCCTGTCGGTGCGCCGGAGGACGTTGGACGGGATCCTCGCTGAGCACGTGTCCGCTCTGACCGGCGTCGAGTTCCGGACGCGGACACGTGTCGTGGACCTGACTCGGTCCGGTGCGAGGGTAACCGGGGCAGTGACTGACGACGGCACGGCCTATGAGGCGGAGGTGGTCGTCGGGGCGGATGGCCGTCGAAGCACGGTGGCGCGACTCGTCGACGCAGGGGTGCAGCAGGACCACGCCCCGACCCGCGTCATGTACTTCCAGTACGTCACGGGCTGGACCGCGCCGGATGGCAGCGAGCCCAGCATGCCGGAGTTCTCCCTGCTGGGCGACGAGCTCGCTTACGTGTTCCCGAGCGATCACGGCGTGGCCTGCGTGGCGATCTCCTTGCCTGTGGACGCGTGGGTACAGGGTGCTGGAACCCGAGAGCACCAGTACCAGGAGAGGCTGAGGTCCCACGTGTGGCTCCGCGATCGGCTCGAACGGACCCACCCGGTCGCCGGTGTGGTCGCTGCGCCGCCGAGCCACAGTGTCGTACGCGAGGCGGCCGGTCCTGGTTGGGCGTTGGTCGGCGACGCCGGCACCCATCAGGATCCGTGGAGCGGCTTCGGCATGGACACCGCAGCACGTCAGGCCGTCGCCCTGGCCAACAGCATCCACGACGCCGACTCGCCCGCTGCATACGCGCGTGCACGGGACTCGGTCACTCTGGAGCGGTTCACACAGACCGTCACCCTGGGTCGCGACCTCCGGCTGTTGGCGGGCTGAGGACCGCTAGCCAGCGGCAGCAGCGCCCATCGCGCCGACCCTTTGTAGGTGCGCGAAGTTGATCGCCCACACAAGACCTACTACCAGGGGGAGGTTCGCACTCTCGGAAATGTCGACGGGATAGTTCCGCTTGAGCGCGAGAGTCGTCAGGTCCATCTTGACTACGGCCACGCCGTGTTCGAGCACTGCGTAGGACTGCTTGACGCCAGCGTCCCTGACGACAGTCAAGGCACCTCCGACGGCGAGAGCAAGCTCCATGTACTTCTTGCTCAGCACAGAGTTGATCTTCAAGTTCCCGGCCAACGTGCCGTCAGCATTCGTGTACTCGATCTTGGAAGCGGTGACCCCCTTCAGCAGAGCCTTCAGCACCACTGATCCGCTGGCATTCAGGATTTGGGCAGCACGCTTCTTCCCGACGACGGAGAACACCGGGTCTTCGGCGAAGGATTCATCATCGAAGATCGACAGATCGCGCTGCAGGAGGGCGGAGCTCTTTACGTAGTACCTTGACCAGCCTTCTTCTGTGCTTTCCAACGGGTCACTCACGGCTTCTCCTCTTCTGACGTCGCTGGAGATTACTCCGTACCGCAATCCCCATTCGCCCGCTCGGACCGAGACCTCAGGAACGGTCGGTGCGTCGGCCGCACGCACCCCTGGCTGTCACCGTCCGGCTCCTCGTTGAGCCTGCTCGAGTCCTGATCGACGTGGAGGCCGGCCCATTCGATGCAGACCAGCCTGTCCCCCGCGCCCTGCGCGACGACCGTGTCCGTGGGAGTGAGCAGGTGGTCCAGAGCCCAATCGACGCTCACGTTGGCCAGCACCCATGGCAACATGCAGAGGAAGAGTCCCCCATGGCCGACCAGCACTGTCGTGCCTGGAAGTGCGGCGGCGTCCGCGACCAGCGGCACGAACCGGGCTCGCATGTCACGGTGACTCTCACCACCGCCCACCCGCCGGTCCACGTCGCCGTCCCGCATCCACGCGGCCACCACGTCGTCGAACTCGTCCCAGTGCCGTTGATCGCGAGTGCCTTCGTACCGGCCGACGTCGAATTCGCGCAGTCGATCGTCGACCACCATCGGCAAGCCGAGTCGCTCGGCGACGATCCGAGCAGTCTGCTCGGCTCGCAGCAGGGGACTCGTCAGGATGTTCTGGACGCCGCCCTGCTCACTGAGCCGGACGGCCAGACGGGACGCTTGGTGACGCCCTGCCGCGGTGAGCGGGTGCTTGGTCCCCGTGTTGGAGAACTCCCCCAGCAGGTTCGCTTCGCTCTCTCCATGCCTGGCGAACACCACCCGTGCGTCCTGCCCCGCGATCATGTCAGGCACCCTAACCGGGCCCCTGCCGACGTGCGGCACGACGGTCGCAGGTGCCCCCAGCGATTGGGTAGTGCGCTCGGGTGGGAACACACCCCTCAGAGGCCGATGAGCAGGCTGTCGAGGGCCTTGCGGATCCGTTTGTCGCTCACCGGGTGGCGGGTGCCGAGGTTCTGGGCGAACAGGTTCACCCGCAGCTCCTCGATCATCCAGCGGACGGCAAGGGCCTCGTCGGTGTCGCGCTCGGCAGGGTGCAGCGCGTCCAGGGTGGCGTGCCAGTCCTCGGTCACGGCGTCGACCTGCGCCTGCCGCTCGACGTCGCGGCCGGTGTCCTGCGGCGCGGTGTCGAGACGGCGGAGCACCGCGCGCAGGTAGCGCTGCAGGTCGGGCAGCCGGTCGAGCCCGGCGTCGGTGATGAAGCCCGACGGCAGCAGCGCGTCGAGCTGCGCGGTGACGTCGTCCTTCATCACCATGAGCTTCGGCGAACTGATCGCCGACACCGCGAGCCGCGCCTCGGTCGCCAGCTCGAGGATCGCGGCGGACTGCTTGACGGCCTTGAGCAGGTCGTCGCCTGCGTGCTCCTTCGCCTGCACCAGGATCTCGTCGTACGCCGGCTTGTCCCACGGCAGCCCGTCGACGATTCCGGCGACGCTGCGGGCCGCGACGCGGGCGACCGCAGCGTCGAGACAGGCGCCGAAAGCGTCGTCGACGAGCATCGGCACGCTGCCGTGCGGGGTATGACCCAGCGCCAGCTTCTCGCGTGTCGACAGCACGCCGACGACGTAGCGCACCGGCGGTGTGACGGCGAGACGAAGCAGCCGACGGACGCCCGCACGCATTGCAACGGCCTGCTCGGGGCGCGTCACGAGCACCCGCAGGTCGACGGTGGTGCCGACGTCGACGAGCGCCGGCCAGCCGCGGACCACGTGCTCGCCATGGGTCTCCTCCACGACCCTGGGTACGCCGGACGCCGGGAAGTCGGTGAGCCCCAGCACCTCGACGCCGCGCGAGGCCCGCGAGATCGTCCGTTGCACGGCAGGTGCGAGCTGCGTCTGCAGCGCCTCGACGTCCTTGCCGCTCGCGAGAACCGATCCGGCGTCGTCGACCACGCGCAGCGTCACGCGCAGGTGCTCGGGCAGCGTCTCCGGCGCCCAGGCGTCGTACGGGACCACGACGCCGGTGAGCCGGGTGAGCCCGTGGCCGAGCGCGTCGAGCAGGCCGTGCTGCGCCTCGCTGGTCTCGAGCAGCGGCAGCACGGCTCGCGCCGTGTCCGGCACCGGGACGAAGGACGTGCGCAGGTTCTTCGGCAGGCCGCGGATGAGCGCCGTCACGACCTCCTCGCGGCGGCCCGGCACCTGCCACAGGAAGTCGTCGGCGTGGGCCTGCGGCAGCAGCGCGACAGGCAGGTCGACGGTGACGCCGTCGTGCTCGGCACCGGGCTCGAAGGCATAGGTGAGCGGCAGCTCGGCGTCGAAGGAGCCGAAGGTCCATCGACGCGGGAACTCGCCCTCGAGGTCGTCCGAGTCGTCACGGACCAGGAGCTCGCGCGGATAAGTGAGCAGGTCCGGGGCCGAGCGGCGAACCGACTTCCACCAGCGGTCGAACGCCCGCGCGTCGGTCACCTCGGCAGGCACCCGCTGGTCGAAGAAGTCGACGAGCACGTCGTCGTCGACCACCAGACCACGACGCCGGACCCGGTCCTCGAGCTCGGACACCTCGTCGACGAGGCGCGCGTTGTCGGCCACGAAACGGTGGTGGCTGTCCCACTCCCCCAGCACGAGCGCGTGCCGGATGAACAGGTCGCGGCAGGCCACCGGGTCGATGCGCGAGTACTGCACCGCTCGACCGACCACCAGCGGTACGCCGTAGAGCGTGACCCGCTCGTCGGCAATCACCGCACCGCGCTTCTTGGACCACCGCGGCTCGGAGTAGCTGCGTTGCGCGAGGTCACCGGCCACCTGCTCGGCCCACTCCGGGTCGATGCGCGCGGCCACCCGACCGAATAGCCGCGCGGTCTCCACCAGCTCGGCCGCCATCGCGAAGGCCGGCGGCTTGCGCGCCAGCGCGGAGCCGGGGTGGATGGCCCAGCGGGCCCCGCGAGCCCCCAGGTAGTCGCGTCGCGCGGAGTCGTAGGAGCCGATGTGGGACAGCAGCCCGGCGAGGAGCGCCCGGTGCACGGCCGCGGGGTCGGCGGCTGCGACGGCCGGGCCGGAGTCCGGATCCTTCGAGCGTCCGGCCGAGACCGCGATGCCGAGCTCCTTGCACGCCTGGCGGAGCTGCGCGTGCACGTCCTGCCACTCGCGGATGCGCAGGTAGTGCAGGAACTCCTCGCGGCACATGCGGCGGAAGGCGTTCCCGGTGCGCTCGTGCTGCTGCTCGCGCAGGTAGGTCCAGAGCCCGAGGTAGGCGAGGAAGTCGCTCGATGGGTCGCGGAACCGCGCGTGCAGCTGGTCGGCCTGCGCCTGCTTGTCGACCGGCCGCTCGCGCGGGTCCTGGATCGAGAGCGCGGCGGCGATCACGAGCACCTCGTCGACGACGCCCTGCTTCTCCGCCTCGAGCACCATGCGCCCCAGCCGCGGGTCGAGCGGGAGCCGCGCGAGGCGCCGGCCGACCTCGGTCAGCACGAGGTCGCGCCCGGGTTGCAGCGCCCCGAGCTCGCGCAGCAGGTCGACGCCGTCCTTGATCGAGCGCGCGTCGGGCGGCTCGACGAACGGGAAGCCCTCGACGTCGCCGAGCCCCAGCGCCGTCATCTGCAGGATGACCGATGCGAGGTTGGTGCGCAGGATCTCCGGCTCCGTGAACTCCGGACGCGCCGCGAAGTTCTCCTCCGGGTAGAGCCGGATCGCGATGCCGTCGGCGACGCGGCCGCAGCGCCCCGAGCGCTGGTTCGCCGACGCCTGCGAGATGGCCTCGATCGGAAGTCGCTGCACCTTGAGCCGAGCGGAGTAGCGCGAGATGCGGGCCGTCCCGGGGTCGACGACGTAGCGGATCCCCGGCACCGTGAGCGAGGTCTCGGCGACGTTCGTCGCGAGGACGACGTGGCGACCCGAGTGCGGCTCGAAGACGCGGTGCTGCTCCGCCGACGAGAGCCTCGCGTAGAGCGGCACGACCTCGGTGTCGCGCAGCTTGAGACCCGCGAGCGCGTCGGCCGTGTCGCGGATCTCCCGTTCGCCGGAGAGGAAGACGAGGACGTCGCCAGGGCCGGCGTGCTGCAGCGACACGACGGCGTCGGTGATGGCCTGAACCTGGTCGCGGTCGTCGCCGTCGTCGACGCCGTAGGGCTCGTAGCGCACCTCGACCGGGTAGGTGCGACCGGACACCTCGACGACCGGCGCGGGCGTGCCGTCCGTGCTCGCGAAGTGCTCGCTGAAACGCGCCGTGTCGATGGTCGCCGACGTCACGACGACCTTGAGGTCCGGGCGTCGCGGCAGGATCTCCTTGAGGTAGCCGAGGAGGAAGTCGATGGTGAGGCTGCGCTCGTGCGCCTCGTCGATCACGATCGTGTCGTAGCGCTCGAGCAGGCGGTCGTTCTGGATCTCGGCGAGGAGCACGCCGTCGGTCATCACCTTGACCAGGGTGCGTTCGCCCGAGTGGTCGGCGAAGCGCACCTGGTAGCCCACGGCCGCGCCCAGCTCGACCCCGAGCTCCTCGGCGATGCGGTCGGCCACCGCCCGGGCCGCGATGCGCCGTGGCTGGGTGTGACCGATCTGACCGGTGATCCCCCGGCCGAGCTCGAGCAGGATCTTGGGGATCTGCGTGGTCTTGCCGCTGCCCGTCTCGCCGGCGACGACCACGACCTGGTGATCGCGGATCGCCGTCGCGATGTCCTCGCGCCGAGCGCTGACCGGCAGGTCGGGGTAGGTGATGGTCGGCAGCGACTCGCGGCGGGTCGCCACGCGCTGCTCCGCCCGCACGACGTCGAGGCCCAGCTTGTCGAGGGCGCGTCCGCGCTTGGCCGCGTCACGGGTGCGGCGCAGCCCGTCGAGCCGCCGGCCGAGCCGACGACGGTCGCGCAGCATCACGAGGTCGAGCCGTCGCCGGAGGTCGCCGACGTCGATGGGCGACGACTCGGACGGCTCGGACATGAGGTCGCCCAGGATAGGCGTCCAGCCGATCCGGACGTCACTGACGTAGCTGACGTAACCGGCGTCACTGTGAAGCAGGGGGCTCCCACGATCGCACTTGCGTCGTTGACGTCGGTCGGGTCAAGGGTGGACCTTCTCGCCGCGGCCGAGCATCTCGGCGTACTGCCCGACCTTGCGGGCTCGGGTCTCGGCCTTCGTGACCGTGGCGATGCGGTGGAGGACGGCGTAGCGGTTGGTCGGGTCGGCCGATCCGGCCTTCGGGATGCGCGTCCAGACGCCGACCGGCTCGTCGCCCTGCGCCACCATGCACCCGGCGAAGCCGTCGCACGTGGCGAAGCCGACGTGAGGGTCCTGGTCCACCTCGCCAGTGTCGGCCCCGGATCCGGACACCCTCGAGTACCTGGCGTCGGACATGGCGAGAGGGGCCCCGCGATACGCGGAGCCCCTCTCGGTGGCTTCAGGTGCCCGGCCGCTCAGGCGGCGCGGGCGCTGGTGGGACTAGTCGTCCCAAGGACCGAAGTCGTCCATGGTCGTACCTCTTCTCCTTGCCGGTCCGAGCACGTCCGCAAAGGGACCATCTCGAGGACCGTGAGTTCCCGTGGGGAAGTGTCACCGTCACGGGGGTCGGTCGTTCTCTTCAGTTGTCCGTACGGTCCTTATCGACCGCGCAGACCCAGAACATGACACCGACGCATCCACAACGGTACCCGACACGGGACATATTCCCTAACGCTGAGTGAACGCAGAGTGCTCGTTGAGGCGGTGACGGTCACGGAGCGTCGCCGCCGGGACCCGTGGATGCTGGCCGACGGTCGGCGCCGAGGACTAGCGTGCGTCGGGTAAGGCGTACCTGACTCGGGGTGGGAGCCGTCATGACCGTGGCGTTGGCGATCGGCACGCGCAAGGGGCTGTTCGTGGCCCGCAGCGACGACCGCGGGAGCTGGTCGGTGCAGGGACCGCACTTCCTCATGGAGGAGGTCGCCTCGGTCGCCTGGGACACCCGCCGGTCCCCCGCTCGCCTGCTGGTGGGCGTGATGAGCTGGCACTGGGGACCCACGGTCGCCTGGTCCGACGACCTCGGTTCGACCTGGAACGAGAGCGACCACGCGTCGATCGCCTTCCCGGAGGACACCGGGGCTGCGCTGGCGCGGGTGTGGCAGATCCAGCCTGACTCGGCCAAGCGGCCAGGGGTCGTCTGGGCCGGCTGCGAACCGACGTCGCTGTGGCGCAGCGACGACGGCGGCGAGAGCTTCTCGCTGGTCCGCGGCCTGTGGGACCACGAGCACCGGCCGAGCTGGGCGCCCGGCTTCGGCGGGGCCGCGGTCCACACGATCCTGCCGCACCCCGAGACCGACCAGGTGACCGTCGCGATGAGCACGGGCGGCGTCTACGTGAGCCCCGACGGCGCCACGGGGTGGTCCCCGCGCAACACCGGCATCTCCGCGAAGTTCTTCCCCGACCCGTATCCCGAGTACGGCCAGTGCGTGCACAAGGTCGTCGCCGACGCCGCCGGCCCCGACCACCTCTACGCCCAGAACCACGGTGGGGTCTACCGCACCACCGACGGCGGACGGCAGTGGACCTCGATCGCGGCCGGCCTGCCGGCGGAGTTCGGCTTCGTCGCGCTCGCCTCGCCGCACACGCCGGGCACCTTCTGGGTGATGCCGCTCGAGGACGACTCGAGGCGCATCCCACCGAACGGCCGGATGCGCGTGCACCGCACCCGTGACGCCGGCGACTCGTGGACCGAGCTCGGTGACGGCCTGCCCGACGACTCGTGGACCGTGGTGCTGCGCGACGCCGCCTGCGTGGACTCGCTGCGCCCGACCGGGCTCTACCTCGGCACGCGCGACGGCTGCCTCTACGCCAGCGCCGACGAGGGCGAGTCGTGGACCGCGGTGGCCGAGCACCTCCCCGACGTCCTGTCGGTGCGTGCCGCAGTCCTGTCGTGACCGCGCCGCCGACCGACGACGTCACGCTGCGCCTGCCGGCCGTGCTCGCCGACCTCGTCGGCGGTCGCCGCAGCATCGTGGTGACGCCGGCGCCGCGCACCCTCGCCGAGCTGCTCGACCGCGTCGAGGCCGACCAGCCCGTCGTCGTACGCCGGATCCGCGACGAGACCGGCGCGCTGCGACGCTTCGTCAACGTCTACGTCGACGGTCACGACGTGCGCCACCTCGACGGCCTCGAGACTGCGTTGGGTGCCGGCGCGACCGTCCATGTCCTGCCGTCCGTGGCCGGCGGCTGAGCCGGGGGGCTGAGCGGCCGTCGACCCGGCGACCGGTTCAGGACAGGCCGACGACCTCGCCGTCGGCATCGATGTCGATCCGCTCCGCGGCCGGGTGCTTGGACAGGCCCGGCATCGTGCGCATGTCGCCGCAGATCGCGTACACGTAGCCGGCCCCGACGGCCGCGCGCACCTCACGCACGGGCATCCGCCAGCCGCGCGGAGCGCCCTTGAGGGCCGGGTCGCTCGAGATCGACAGGTGCGTCTTCGCGATGACCACGGGGAAGTCACCGTAGCCCAGCGCCTCGAACTGGCGCAGGCCCGCGGCGGCGACCGACGACAGGTCGATGCCGTCGGCGCCGTAGACCTGGGTGGCCACGGCGGTGAGCTTGTCGACGAGGGAGTCCTCGAGCTCGTAGGCGTAGCGGAAGTGGGTGGCGTCCGCCGCAGCCTCGTCCACCGCGTCGACGAGGTCCTGGGCACCACGACCGCCCTGGGCCACGTGCCGGGTGACGGCGACACGTGCGCCGGACTCCGCGGCGACGCGTGCGATGACCGCGTGCTCGGAGTCGAAGTCGCCGGGGAAGGCGTTGATCGCGACGACCGGGGATACGCCGAAGCCGCGCAGGATGGCGATGTGGTGGCGCAGGTTGTCGGCGCCCGCCTCCACGTCGTCCGGGTTCTCGACGAGCATGTCCGGCGGCAGCGGCTTGCCGGCCACGACCGCGTAGCGACCGGAGTGCGACTTGAGCGCCCGCACCGTGGCGACGAGCACGGCGACATCGGGCCGAAGTCCGGACACGCGGCACTTCACGTCGAAGAACCGTTCGGCACCCATGTCGGACCCGAAGCCCGCCTCGGTGATCAGGTAGTCGCCGGTGTGCGTGCCGAGCAGGTCGGCGACCACGCTGGAGTTGCCCGTCGCGATGTTGCCGAACGGTCCGGTGTGCACGAGCGCCGGAGTGCCCTCGAGGGTCTGCATCAGGTTCGGCTTGAGCGCGTCCCTGAGGATCACCGTCATCGCGCCGCCGGCCTTGAGGCCGTCTGCCGTGACCGGCCGGCCCTCGTAGCTGTAGCCCACCACCACGCGCCCGAGACGACCGCGCATGTCCTGCAGGTCGGTCGAGAGCGCGAGGACCACCATGATCTCGCTGGCCGCGGTGATGTCGAAGCCGGCCTGACGAGGTACGCCGTCGAGCCGTGCGCCGAGCCCGATGACGACGTTGCGCAGGGCGCGGTCGTTGACGTCGAGCACGCGACGCCACGCGATGCTGTGCGGGTCGATCCCGAGCTCGTTGCCGTGGTGCAGGTGGTTGTCGACCATGGCCGCGAGCAGGTTGTGCGCCGCGGTCACGGCGTGGAAGTCGCCGGTGAGGTGGAGGTTCATGTTCTCCATGGGCACGACCTGGCTGTAGCCACCACCGGCCGCGCCGCCCTTGATGCCGAAGGTCGGACCCATCGACGGCTGGCGCAGGGCCACCGTCGGTCGGCGCCCGCGGACGGCCAGACCCTGCGCCAGACCGATCGAGGTCGTGGTCTTGCCCTCGCCGAGCGGCGTCGGCGTGATGGCGGTGACCAGCACGTAGGTCGCCGGCGGCCGGTGGGCGAGGGCCGCGGTCGCAGCCGGGGTCACCTTCGCGACGTGGCGTCCGTAGAGCTCGAGATGGTCCAGACCGATTCCTGCGTTGCCCGCCACCTCCTCGATCGGGAGCAGCGTGGCGCCCCGGGCGATCTCGAGGTCGGAGGGCATCGGGGTGGTGGACGTCGTTGTCACGGGGGCAGCATGCACCTCCGGGGTGACGTCCTGCCCGCGCATCGCCGCAGGAACTCGTGTCTCGTGCCCGACACGCGCTCGATCCTCCCGCCGCAGGACCCGCGGACGCGCGCCCGTGGCGTCACAGGGCGGCCTCGGCGCGCTTGAGCAGCCCGGACGGCTCGGTCCTGGGACGATTCTTGGACGGCGCTCACCCGCTCGGCTCAACAACACCTCTCGATCCACCGCCGAAGGACCGGGAGTGACCCTGCGCCGGCCCCACCCCCGCACCGTCCCGGCGATCGCCGCCGCGCTCGGTGCGGCGGCGCTCGCGTGCCTGCTCCCGGCCTCGCCCGCGGCCGCCGTGGCGAGCCCGGGACAGGCGGTCGCCGACGACTACGGGCAGTCCGACGCCGAGGTCGCGGTCGAGATCGCCGCCGCCGTCGCGGCGGATCCCACCGTGGTCCACTGGAAGGCCGTGGCCGCCACCGACCGTCGCGTCCTGCTGGCACGGGTCGCCGCCGAGGCGAGGGCCGGCAAGGCCTACTCTGCCGCCGTCAGGTCGAAGAAGCGGACCAGGATCACCGCCGCGCACAAGGCGCTGCTCGGCTCGCACGCGCTGACCGTCAAGGCCAAGGCGCTCTACGCCGCGGCCGTGAAGAAGCGCGATGCCGTGGTCGCGTCACGGACCTCGGCCGTGACCGGCGCCCACTTCCGGCCCGTCGACGGGACCTTCGACGGTCGACTCGTGAAGTACCTCGTCCCCACCGTTCCGTTCTCCTTCGAACCGATGCAGGTGCGCATCACCGTCTACGGCGGCCACGTGAGCGACATCAGCGTGATCACGCAGGCGGACCCGCTGAGCGACTCGGGCACGTACAACACCCGGTCGCTGAGCACACTGACGCTGGAGGCGATGAGCGCCGGAGACACGGCGAACGTCGCGAGCGTCTCGGGTGCCTCGCTGTCCTCCGAGGCCTTCGCGCAATCGCTGCAGTCCGCGCTCGTCGCCGCCGGGTTCAAGGGCTGAGGGGTCATCATGACGACACGGACCTCACCCGCCCGTCGCGCGATCGCGCTGGTCGCGGGAGCCGGCGCCGTCGCGACGTCGTGGAGCGGGCTGGTGCTGACGCCGACCGCGCACGCCGCCGCACCCGACGGACAGGACGTCCTCAACGACTGGGCCCAGACCGTCGACGAGGTGGCCGAGGAGGTCAACCTCGTGGTCGACGCCGACGCCGGCGTCGTGGCGGCCCGGACGCGCTACCTGCACGCGCTCTCGACGTACGCCTCGCTGAAGAAGACCCAGAAGGTCGCGTCCGCCGCGCGCGCCCACGCGCTGCGCACCCGCACGCGGGTCGACGACGTGCGGACGACCAAGACCCTCGCAGTCGTGAACAAGCGCGTCATCGCCGCGGCCCGCGAGGTCGTGCTGGCCCAGCTGGCGATGGCGCACCGCGTCGATGCCGTGACGTCCCTGGTCCGCGCGCAGCACTACGTGCTGGCCCCCTATGTGGCTCCACCGGTCGCGCCCACGGGCCTCAGCGCCGTCGGCGCCACCGCGCAGGTGAGGCTGGACTGGCCGGCCGTCGCAGGCGCGACCGGCTACCGCGTCTACCGGGACGGGCTGCAGGTCGCGACCACGGTGTCGCCCGCCTTCCTCGACTCCGGCCTCGACAACGGCGTCGGCTACCAGTACGCCGTCGTCGCCACGAACGTCGCCGGCTGGTCGCCGCTCTCGGCGGCCGTCACCGGGACCCCGACGGTGGTCGCACCGCTGACCCCGCACGGCCTCGTCGCGGCACCGGGTGACGGCACGGTGTCACTGGCCTGGGCCGCGACCGCGGGCACCACCGACTACCGCGTCTACCGCAACGGCGTCCTCGTCGGCTCGCCGACCGACCCGAGCTACATCGACTCCGGGTTGATCGACGCCACGGCGTACACCTACACGGTGGCCGCGGCCAACGGGGCCGCGCTGTCGCCCGTGTCCGCGCCCGTGCAGTGCACCCCGGTCGCGGTCGCCCCCGCGCCGCCGACCAACGTCGTGGCCACTCCGGGCGACGGACGGGTGACGCTCACGTGGACGGCACCCGCGGGCGCCACCTCCTACACGGTCCTGCGCAACAACGTCGCCATCGCGACCCAGCCGGGCACGAGCCTGGTCGACACCGCCGTGACGAACAACAGCTCCTACACCTACGTCGTCGTCGCGTTCCGGCAGAACTCACCCGCCTCGGCGCCGTCGGCGTCGGTGTCGGCGACCCCCGTCGCCCCGCCGCTGTCCTCGCCGTCGGGACTCGGGGCCACCCCGGGCGACGCCCGGGTCACGCTGAACTGGAGCGCCGTCAGCGGCGCGACGTCCTACCAGGTCCGGCGCAACGGGACGCTGGTCACC
>Ga0302299_10000864_pt1 | contig 17628 bp, 13 predicted proteins | sample III_Fen_N3_4_FD_198795 | JGI IMG/M metagenome (GOLD analysis project Ga0302299, IMG submission 198795) | Peat permafrost microbial communities from Stordalen Mire near Abisko, Sweden - III_Fen_N3_4 | ecosystem: Environmental > Terrestrial > Soil > Wetlands > Permafrost | place: Sweden: Abisko... | reverse complement strand
TCGAGGAGGGCGGCGGTGTGCCGGCCCTCGTCGCGGTGTCGGCCGACGAGACGGGCAAGGCGAAGGAGACCGCCCTCGCGTACGCCCGGGCGATCGGCTCCACGCGCGCCGGCGTGCTCGACACCACGTTCGAGGAGGAGACCGAGACCGACCTCTTCGGCGAGCAGGTGGTGCTCTGCGGTGGCCTCACCGAGCTGATCATGGCCAGCTTCGAGACGCTCGTGAACGCGGGCTACCAGCCCGAGTCGGCGTACTTCGAGACGCTGCACGAGGTGAAGCTCATCGTCGACCTGATCTACGAGGGCGGCATCACCAACATGCGCTACTCGATCTCCGACACCGCGGAGTACGGCGACATGACCCGCGGACCGCGCATCGTCACCCAGGCGACGCGCGACGAGATGAAGCAGATCCTCGACGAGATCCAGTCGGGTGAGTTCGCCCGCGAGTGGATCCTCGAGAACCAGGCCGGCCGGCCGCGCTTCAACGCGCTGCGCCGGCGGGGTGCCGCCCACCCGATCGAGGACGTCGGTGAGCGCCTGCGCTCGATGATGCCGTGGATCGGTGCCGGCCGCGAGCGCCCGCAGGACGCGTCGGGCGGCTGATCCTCCGCGGTCGCGTTCGAGCTCGTCCTAGGGAGAACTGTCGCGGGAGCGGATTCGAGGTCCCGATCGATGGCTTCATGATCATCGGAGTGAGCCGGGCGAATCGGCTCGGCAACGCGCTCTTCAACCACGCACACCTGATGGCCGCCGCGTGGGAGCACGGAACGCGCTACGCGAATCCTTGTTTCGGCGACAACGCCGACCTGTTCCCACGGCTTCGAAACGACCCGTTCTGCGCGGATCTGGCCCGGTTGCTGCCGGCGCGGGCCGCCACGTCGGTGCGGGGTCTCCTCGAGCGCGGCGCGTTCCGACTCGGCAAGGAGCAGGCTGCACTCGAGGCGCAGGGTCGCTCGCTGCCGGGGACACGACTCGTCGCATCGGGCTGGGATTCAACGCTCGAGACCGAGGCCCGCGCCGGGGTGGTCCTCGTCGATCGTGAGCCCTTCCGGGGTCTCGTCCGGTCCTCTCGGTTCCTCCTGGTCAGTGGGCCGCTCTTCCGGTTCGAGGACCGAGCGCGGTTCCTCGAGTGGCGACCCCGCATCACCGAGTACTTCCGTCCGTCGGAGGCAGTGAGGCGGCGGTCGTCAGAGCTCGCCGCCGGAGCCCGGCAGGGCGCTCGGTGGCTGGTTGGTGTCCACGTGCGGCGCCGGGACTACGAGGAGTTCGTCGGCGGCGGGTACTTCTACGAGTGGCAGGCCTATGAGGAGCTCATGCGCGGGATCGCTCGCGCATGGGGCGAGGATCGGGTGGCCTTCGTGGTGACCTCGGACGAGCCGATCCCCGAGCACTTCGCCGCCGGGTTGCGCTGGACCCCAGGCCCCGGAGACTGCGGTACCGACATCGCGTCCTTGGGGGCGTGCGACCGGGTCATCGGGCCGCCGAGCACCTTCAGCGCCTGGGCCGCGTTCGCGGCGGGAATCCCGCTCTACCGGATCATGGATCCGGCCCAGGTTCCGGCTCTCGACGACTTCGTGCAGGTGGACGGCTGACGGTCGTCGGTTCTGTCGGACCGATGGCTCCCCGATACGGGTCGGCTACGTTCGGAGCGGCTGGCACCGATGGCCGCTCGTCGACAGATCAGTTGGGCCGCCGGTCATCTTCGAAATCGCGAGGACATGGAACGGCAGATTCCGATCGATGCACGCATCTACGTGGCGGGCCACGCCGGGCTCGTCGGTTCTGCGTTGATGCGCCGACTCGAGCGTGAGGGGTTCACCAACATCCTCACTGCCACCCGCCAGCAGCTCGACCTGCGCGACCAGGGTGAGGTGTCGCGCTGGTTCAAAGCCAACCGACCGGAGTACGTCTTCCTGGTCGCGGGCACGGTCGGTGGCATCCTCGCCAACAGCACCCGGCCCGCCGACTTCATCTACGACAACCTGATGATCCACGGCACCGTGGTGGCCGCCTCCCACGAGTTCGGCGTCGCGAGGCTCCTCTACCTGGGGTCGTCGTGCATCTACCCGCGGCAGGCGGCGCAACCGATCACCGAGGATGAGCTCCTGACGGGACCGCTCGAGCCGACCAACGAGTGGTACGCGATCGCCAAGATCGCCGGTGTCAAGCTCTGCCAGGCCTTCCGTCGCCAGTACGGGTGCGACTTCATCTCGGCGATGCCGACCAACCTGTACGGGCCGAACGACAACTTCGACCTCGAGTCGAGCCACGTCCTCCCCGCGCTGATCCGCAAGTTCTTCGACGCCAAGAAGTCTGGCGACGCGTCGGTTGAGATCTGGGGTTCGGGGAGCCCATTGCGGGAGTTCCTCCACGTGGACGACCTCGCCGACGCCTGCCTCTTCCTCCTTCGGCGTTACAGCGACGACTCCCACATCAACGTGGGGACCGGCGTGGAGGTATCGATCCGGCAGCTGGCCGAGCAGATCCGCGACGTCGTGTACCCGGGGGCAGAGCTTCGCTTCGACGGGTCGAAGCCCGACGGTACCCCGCGCAAGCTCCTCGACGTGTCGCGCCTCCGGAATCTCGGGTGGGCACCGTCCATCGACCTCGACCATGGGATTCGAACGACGTACGAGTGGTTTCTCGAGCAGCAGCTGGGGGCGTCCGCGAACCTCCGGGGTTACGAGACCGGCGCCTGAATCGGCTCCCGGCGTTCCCGGTCGGCCCGCGTGCCCGTCAGGGACCTCCCGCGCGACCTCCCGAGCACCGGCGCGTGTCGCTCCGCTTCGTGCCAGCATTGACCGGTGTCCGTCGTCGCGTTCGTCGCTGCCGTGGTCGTGGGCTATCTCCTGGGAACGATCCCGAGCGCTGTGATCGTGTCGCACCTCGGGACCAAGGGGCGGGTCGACATCCGCCGGGCGGGCAGCGGCAACCCGGGCGGGTTCAACACGTTCCGCTCGGTCGGCAAGGGCTGGGGCGTCGTCGTGGTGCTGCTCGACGGCGGCAAGGCGATGTTCGCGGGGCTGATCGCGCTCGTCTTCGTGGGTGACGCCGCGGCCTACGCGGCGGCGACCGCGGCGATCGCCGGCCACATCTGGCCGGTGTGGAGCGGGTTCCGCGGTGGTAAGGGCGTGGCCGCCGCGGGCGGCGCGGTGCTCGGGGTCTTCCCGGCGTTCTTCCCGCTGAACCTGGTCGTGCTCGCGTCGGGGGTGGCCATCTTCCGCCGGTCGCGCCCGGCGATGCTCCTCGGCATGAGCGCGTGGGTGGTGGCGGCGGTGCTGTGGACCGCGTTCGACTGGCCCAACGTCTGGGGTCCCGACCCGAGCGCCGGCTTGATCGTCTTCTCCGTGCTCGGAGCCGCGATGGTCGTCGTGAAGTTCGCGTTGGCCGGGCCGGCGATCAGGGGCGACGCGTGAGCGCGTCGAGGACCGACGCCACCGACGGGTAGTCGCCCACCGTCACCGCCCGGTGGACCCAGCGCACGGAGCGGTCGGGGTCGATCACGGCCACGCCGGGCTTCTGGCGGATGTCGCCGGTGACCGCGCCCTGGCGCGCGCCGCGCCGGAACGCGCCGACGTAGTTTCGCCAGAGCCGGGGCGTGGCCCACTCGTACCAGGCCACCCGCCCGAGTCCGAGCGCCCGGTACAGGTTGTGGTCGGGATCGACCACGCAGGCAAACCCGAGCGGGGCGTGACCCTCGTACCCATCCATCAGCGCCTCGGCCTGCCACGCCGCCGCGGTGCCGACGGCGAGGACATCCGCGCCGGCAGACCGGATCTCGGGGAGGGCCTCACGCAACTGCGCGAGGTAGTCGACGCAGGGGATTCAGCCGTAGTAGCGGATCGCGACCACGAGCAGCGTGCGCTCGAGGAACGCCCCGAGCTCCACGGCGTCGCCGCCGGCGGTGACGAGATCGACCGGCGGTAGGCGATCACCCGGCTGCAGCATCAGGGGTGCCGGGTCATGCCGCGAGCACGCCGTCGGTGATCTGGACCGTCCGGTCGGCGTAGTGGGTCATCCGGGTGTCGTGCGTGACGATGATCGCCGCGGTGGACCGCCGCTTCACCTCGTTGACGATCAGCTCCATCACCTGGGTGCCGAGCTTCGTGTCGAGCGCGGAGGTCGGCTCGTCGACGAGGATGAGCTGCGGCTCGTTCATCAGCGCGCGGCCGATCGCCACCCGCTGGCGCTCACCGCCGGACAGCTGGGCCGGGAGGTTGGCGGCCCGACGACCCAGGCCGAGCTCGTCGAGCAGCTGGTCGGCGCGCGCCTTCGTGGCCTTCTCGTTGGCGTGGCCACCGAGCTCGGCCGCGATCATCACGTTCTCGCGGGCGGTGAGGAACGGCACGAGGTTGACGGTCTGGAACACGAAGCCGACCTGCTCGCGGCGGAACGTGGTGAGCTGCTTCGCGGAGTACTCGGTGATGTCGTGGTCGCCGACGATCACTGCACCGCGGGTCGGGGAGAGCAGGCCGCCGGCGATCGACAACAGGGTCGTCTTGCCCGAGCCCGACGGGCCGATGAGCGCGAGGATCTCGTCGTCGCCGACTTCGAGAGTGGTGTCGTCGAGGGCGACGATCTCGGTGTCTCCGGACTGGTAGGTCTTGCGAACGTTGCGGAGCTGGAGCGCGGGCATGATCGTGCCTTTCAGGTGCCGGTACCGATGGCCGAGGCGGGGTCGATCCGGATGATCCGGCGGAGCGAGATGGCACCGCCGACGAGCGCGGCGACGAACACGCCGATCGCCACGAACACTGCGCGCGACGCGGTGAGCGTGATCGGGACCTGGGGCGGGATGACGAGTGTCATCCCGATCGCGATGAGCGCGCCGATGAGATATGCGAGGGCGGTGATCACGACCGTCTGCGTGCCGAGCGTGGCCACGAGCTGGCGTGACGACGCGCCGACGGCCTTGAGCACGCCCAACATCGCGGTGCGTTCGAGGGTCAGCAGCGCGAAGAACAGGGCGACCACGAGCCCGGAGACGAAGAACGTGACCCCGATGATCTGGGTGAACGTGCTCTTCTGCTCCTTGATCCCGGGGATCGCGAGCACGGCCTCCTGGCGGGTGAGGGTCTTCGTCGTCCCGGTCGCCTCGTCGATCGCCCGGGCCACCGCGGCGGTGTCCGCGTCGGGGGCGACGTCGACCCACACGGTCTGGAACGCACCGTCCTCGACCGCGGCGCCGGGCCTCGACTCGGACAGGACCTCCCGCCAGGTGTCCGGCTCCACCCACAGCGCACCCTGCTGGAGGAAGTTGGTGTCGCGGACGAACCCGACCACCTCGATCGGGATCCGGGTGGGCCCGACCCTCACCACGTCACCCTCGTGCACCCCGTCGGCCTGCAGCGAGCGGTCGGCCCACGCCTTCCCGGGTGGGGGCGGCGCGGGCACGCCGTCGACGTTGCCCTCGTAGCCGATCACTGCGGCGTCGGCGATGGTGGTCTCGCCCGGCACGCGGGCACCGACGAGCGCGACGCCGAAGCCGTAGGTGGCCTCGACCCCGTCGACGGACTCGATCGAGTCGCGGGTCGCCGGGTCGATGCGGGACCGGATGACGGAGTCGCGCGCGTCGTCGGAGTACACCGCGAGCTCGGACCGCTGCGAACGCAGCGCGCCCGTGGACCCGAGGTACAGGCCGTCGAGGAGTCCGCCGAGCATCAGCAGGAGCACCACCAGCAGCGCAAGCGCGGCGGTGGTCGGCAGGAACTTGCGGAACCGCCGCCGCAGCTCGCGCAGCCCGAGCGTCACAGGTCGATCCCGGCCGGGACGGTCGCCGCGATGGGGTCGATCCGCAGCACCCGACGGATCGCCGCGAGCGACGCGATGAGCGCGAGCGCGAGCAGCACCGCCCCGCGGGTGATGACGACCATCGGGTCGAACGAGATCGGGAAGTCCTGGCCCGAAGCCAACGACGCGACGAACAAGAAGAAGGCGCCGACCCCGATGGCCGCGACCATCACGACGACCACCTGGACGAGCAGTGTGCGGATGAGCTCGCCCGTGCCCGCACCGATCGCGCGCAGCAACGTGAGCGCGGCGGCCTTCTGCACCGTGAGGATGACGAAGAAGATGCCGACCACGAGGGTCACCACGACGAACGCAAGGCCCTGGACGATGTTGAACGACGTGGTCACTGCGGCGACGCCGGGGAGGCTGCTCACCGCGGTTGCACGGTCGAGGGCCTCGACCCCGATGGTCTGACCCGAGGGTGCCGACACGGTCACCTGGCGGGTGATCCGATCGGCGAGGGTCGACGGCGAGACCCCGGGCGCGGGGTCGGCGAGCACCATGGACGGGAGGATGGCCAAGGCATCGGGGTTCTTGACCCGCGACGCCTCCTCGAACGTGGGGTACGAGACGAAGACCCCGGGTTGCACGCTGAACCGCGCCTTCTCCGAGAGTCCGACGATCGTGATCGGATATCGGCCGTCGGGCCCGATGATCCGGACGGTGTCGCCGATCGCGAACCCACGGTCGGCGTCGATGTCGCTGGCCACGCCTTCACCGTCGGTCTTCGGGAGGCGTCCGGACACCAGGCGGGTGGGAGCACCGGGCCCGTCGAGCTCATAGCCGAGGAGCGCGACGTCGAGCTCGTCGCCGCCCGCGCGCGCGGTCATCGTGTCGACCCCGAAGGGGCCGGCCTGCTCGACGCCGGGGACCGCGGCGACGGCGTCGACGGTCGCGAGCGGGAGGATCGAGCCCTCGGGGTTCTTGCGGGCGTCCTCGCTGTAGACGACGACCTGGCCCGACTGGGTCTCGAGCGCGCCGGAGAAGAAGGAGAGGAGGGTCGAGAGCAGCGTCGACTGAAAGAGGATCAGGAACACCAGGAGGCCCACGGCCCCCGCAAGCAGCCCGAAGCGCAGCCGGGCGCGGAGGATCTCACGAAAGGCCAGTCGCACGGGTCGCTCAACCTCTCGGGAGGGTGTTCCATTCCCGAGACGGTTGTCGGGAAACAAAGTTCGTGCTTTGGGCTTCAGCCCCGGAAGACGACGCCACGCGGTGTCGGCACGAAGCCGACCGCGTCGAGTGCGGGTCCGAACGGGGTCGAGCGTACCGGCACCCCGTTGACCCGCTGGATCTCGAGCCGGCGCACCCGCTCGCCGTGCACGAGTGCGGGGAGCGCCCCGAGCCACTCGAGGTCGTCGATGTCGTACGCGAGGAGGTGATGGCCGCGCGGGTCGAGGACGGCGATCGGTGCACCACCGCGGAGCACCACGATCGCGCCGGCGGTGCGGGCGGGCCGTGGCGGGCGGGCACCGTCGACGTCGCCGACGTCGCCGAGATCGCCAGGATCGGGTGGGTCGGGCCAGGGGAGCGCGGCACCGTACGGCTGGGCCGGATCGGTCGCGGCGAGCACCACCACATCGGCCGCCGGCGGCTCGGCTCCGCCGGTGCGTCCGCTGCGCAGCCGCTCGGCCGCGCCCGGCAGCGCGAACTGGGCCGCGCCGAGCCCGGCCACGAAGTAGCCCCGGCGGGCCTTGCCCGACTCCTCGAGGAGGCGCAGCGCGGGGTAGACGCCGGCGAACCCGCCCGGGATGCCCTCGGCCTTCACGGCCTCGCGGGTGACGATGCCGTACCGGGTGAGGAGCTGCTGCGCTCGGGCCGCGGTGAGCTCGGTGGGCGACGGCTCGGGCGTGCGCAGTGGCGCGACGAGCGACCACCGACCCGCGCCTGCGGGTGGCCCGAGCCGGGTGAGACGTCCTGGTCGCGGCCGGCCCTTCGGCGCGCCACCGCGCGGCTTCGCGCCCAGCACCGCGCGCAGGGCGCCCAGCCCGTCGTTGGTGACCTCGCCGGCCCACACCAGGTCCCACAGCGCGGCGAGGACCGCCCGCTCGTCGGCCGTGCCGGCCGCGCGCACGAGGTCGGGCCAGAACGACGCCCCCGACGCGCCGAGGTGCGCGCGGAGAGCCTCGGCCAGCGGTCCGGCGGGCGGGTCGGGCGGCACCGGAGGCGCGTGCAGCCGTACGTCGTCGCGGAAGCACAGGGAGACGCGGCCGTCGTGCGCGCCGATGCCCCCGGCGCCGATCCACACCACCTCACCGGCCGCGCAGAGCTCATCGAGGTCGGCGGGCCGGTACCCGGCGACGCGCGCCGCGAGCACGTCGGACTCGAGCACCGACGCGGGAAGGGCCGCGCCCTGGAGCATCCCGATCGCATCGAGCAGCGCGTCGGTGCCCCGCCGGCCTTCGCCGACCCCCTGCCACTGCGGGAGGAACCGGGCGAACGTCTCGTGGTCGACGGGCTCCACCTCGCGGCGGAGGCGCGCGAGCGAGCGGCGTCGGAGCCGGCGCAGCACCTCGACGTCGCACCACTCCCGTTCGAGGCCGTCGGGGCGGAACTCACCCACGACCACGCGGCCGAACGCCTCGAGCCGGTCGAGCGCGCGACGCACCGGGTCGACCGAGAGCCCGAGCCGCTCGGCGGCCTCGACGACGCGGAAGGGGCCGTGGGTCCGGGCGTACCGGGCCACGAGATCGGCCATCGGGTCGGCCACCGGCTCCGTGAAGGCGCCGGGGAGGCCACGCGGCGTGGCGGCGCCAAGCGCATCGCGGAACCGCGCTGCGTCCTCGGCTGCGGCCACCCGGGCCACCCCGGCGACCCGGATCCGGATCGCCCGGTGTTCGGTCAACAGTGACGCGAGCAGGGGCTCCACGTCAACCTCCGCCCGCGCGGCCAGCTCGTCGTCGCGGAGGTCGCCGAGGTCGCGCAACAGGTCGTGGAGGTCGTCGGCGCTGCGCACGCGCCGACCATCGGGCGCCAGCCACTGCAGCTCGAGCTCCAGCGCGACGAGGGCTTCGGCGTCGATGAGCTCGCGCAGCTCGTCGGAGCCGAGGAGCTCACGCAGCAGGTCGCGGTCGAGGGCGAGGGCGACGGCGCGACGCTCCGCGAGCGGGGCGTCGCCGTCGTACATGTAGGTCGCGATCCACCCGAACAGCAGCGACTGCGCGAAGGGCGAGGGCCGCGGCGTGTCGACCGACACCGCGCGGATCGTGCGGTCCTGGAGGCCCTGGAGGACCTCGCGCAGCGCCGGGAGGTCGAACACGTCGCGCAGGCATTCGCGGGTGGTCTCGAGCAGCATCGGGAAGTCGGGGTAGCGGCCCGCGACCTGGAGCAGGTCGGCCGCCTTCTTGCGCTGCTGCCACAGCGGGGTCCGCTCTCCGGGGCGCCGGCGGGGGAGGAGCAGGGCCCGGGCCGACGCCTCGCGGAAGCGGGCCGCGAACAGCGCGGTCGCGGGCAGTCGCCGCACCACGAGGTCTTCGATCTCGGCCGGATCGATGAGGAGCTCGTCGAGCGGGAGGTCTTCCACGGCTTCGGGGAGCCGCAGTGCGATGCCGTCGTCGCTCCAGAGGATGTCGACGTCGAGGTCGAGCCGCTCCGCCAGCCGTTCCTCGATGGCCATGGCCCACGGCGCGTGGACCCGGGCGCCGAACGGCGTGAGGATGCACACGCGCCAGTCGCCGATCTCGTCGGGGAAGCGCTCGACCACGATCGTGCGGTCGTCGGGCACCACCCCGGTGGCGATGCGTTGGTCGTCGAGGTAGGTCACGAGGTTCTGGGCCGCGCGCTCGTCGAGGTGGTGGTGGGTCGCGAGCCGCTCGCGTGCGTCGTCGGGATCGCGGTGCGCGAGGTCGCGCACCGTTGCGCCCACGGCGCGGCCCAGCTCGGCCGGACGCCCGGGCTTGTCGCCGTGCCAGAACGGCATGCGGGCGGGCTCTCCCGGCGCGGGCGTGACCACGACCTTGGCGTGGGTGATCTCCTGGATGCGCCAGGTGGAGGCGCCCAGGGTGAACGCGTCGCCGGGGCGGCTCTCGTAGACCATCTCCTCGTCGAGCTCACCTACGCGGTGGCCGTCGGGCAGGAACACGCCAAAGAGGCCGCGATCGGGGATGGTGCCGCCGTTGCTGATGGCGATGCGGCCGGCGCCGTCGCGGGCGCGGACCCGGCCCGCGGTGCGGTCCCAGACGATCCGCGGCTTGAGGCCCGCGAACTCGTCGGACGGGTACCGACCCGCGAGGAGGTCGAGCACGGCGACGAACGCGGTGTCGGACAGGTCCGCGAACGCGGCGGTGCGTCGCACCATCGCGAGGAGCGCGTCGAGGTCCCACTCGTCGACCGCGCACGCGGCGACGATCTGCTGCGCGAGCACGTCGAGCGGGTTGCGGAGGTAGTGGGTCTCCTCGACGAGCCCGGCCTCCATGCGCGGGACGACCGCGGCGGCCTCGAGCAGGTCGCCGCGGTACTTCGGGAAGATGCGGCCCCGGCTCGGCACGCCGACGTGGTGCCCGGCCCGGCCGACCCGCTGGAGCCCCCGCGCCACGGACCCCGGCGACTCCACCTGCACGACGAGGTCGACCGCACCCATGTCGATGCCGAGCTCGAGCGAGCTGGTGGCGACGAGCGCCCGCAGGTCTCCCCGCTTGAGCGCGTCCTCGATGGCGAGGCGCTGCTCGCGCGCGATGGAGCCGTGATGCGCCTTCACCAGCTCCTCGCCGGCGAGGTCGTTGAGCTGCGCGGCGAGGCGTTCGGCGCCGCGGCGGGCGTTGACGAAGATCAGGGTGCTGCGGTGCGCGCGCACGAGATCGAGCAGCGCGGGCTGCACGTGGGCCCAGATGCTCGTGCGGGGCACGGCGTCGCTGCCGTCGCCGTCGGCCGATCCCGGGGTTGCACCCATGTCGCGCATGTCGTCGACGGGGACGATCACCTCGACGTCGAGCTGCTTGGTGGTGCCCGTGTCGACGATCGTGACCGGGCGGAAGCCGGTCAGGTTGCGGCCGCCGAGGAAGCGGGCGATCTCGTCGAGCGGGCGCTGGGTGGCCGAGAGGCCGATGCGCTGCGGCGGGCGCGGTGTGAGCTCCTCGAGGCGTTCGAGCGACAGCGCGAGGTGCGCACCGCGCTTGGTGCCGGCGACCGCGTGGATCTCGTCGACGATCACGGTCTCGACGTCGCGCAGGATCTCGCGGGCGCGCGACGTGAGCATCAGGTAGAGCGACTCGGGCGTGGTGATGAGGATGTCGGGCGGGGTGCGCTGGATGCGGCGGCGCTCGTCGTTGGGGGTGTCGCCGGTGCGGATGGCGACGGTGGGGATGCGGACCGTTTCGCTGAGGCGCTCGGCGGCGTGGCCGATGCCCACGAGCGGTGAGCGCAGGTTGCGCTCGACGTCGACCGCGAGCGCCTTGAGGGGCGACACGTAGAGCACGCGGCAGCGGGCCTCGGGGGTCGGCGGCTCGGAGCTCAGCCGGTCGACCGCCCAGAGGAACGCCGCGAGCGTCTTGCCCGACCCGGTCGGCGCGAGGAGCAGCGCGTGGTCGCCGGCGGCGATGGCGTCCCAGCCCTCGGCCTGCACCTCGGTGGGGGCGGCGAACGACGCCGAGAACCAGGCCCGGACGGCCGGCGAGAAGCGGGTGAGCGGTTCGATGGACCGAGCGTACCGACGGGGTACGACGGGCATCCGGGGAGGCCGACGCTCAGGTACGCACGTCGGGTTGATTCCGACGCTCAGATACGCATCGGGGGGTTCAGGCGTGGACGGCGGGGCGGCGGGCGGCCCAGGGGCGGGCGGTCTCGAGCTGGGCGGCGACCCGGAGCAGGACGTCCTCGCGGTACTGGTCGGCCACGAGCTGCACGCCCACGGGGATGCCGTCGTCGGTCCACCACAGTGGGAGCGACACCGCGGGCTGGCCGGTGACGTTCCACGGCGCGGTGTGCGCCGCGAACGGGATCGCCCGCTCGAGCGCACGGAACGGGTCGGCGGTCTCGTTCACGATGTCGCCCAGCCGGGGCGCGGGCTCGGCGGTGTTGGGCGTGAGCAGGAGGTCGAAGCCCGTCTGCCACCACCCGATCACCTCGCGACTCCACGTGTGGGCGATGTGCAGCGCGTCGACGTACTGGCCCGCGGTGATCGCCCGGCCGGCCTCGTACTGCATCCAGGTGAAGGGTTCGACGTCGTCGGCGGTGATCTCCCGGCCGACGATGGCGGCGAGCTGGTCGATGTCGAACACGACACCGCCGGCCAGCACGGCCGAGAACGCTTCGAGCAGGCCGGGGGTGTCGAGCCCGGCCGGTGACGCGAGCTCCACGTGGTGACCGAGCGACTCCAGCAGGCGGCCGGCGTCCTCGACCGCCTCGACGCAGCGCGGGTCGACCACGGCCAGTCCACTGGGCGCGTCGGTGCGGAGGCCGATGCGCAGCCGGCCCGGGTCGGCGCCCACCTCGGCGGCGTAGGGCCGCGCGGGCGGCGGCGCCGTGTAGGGATCGCCGGGCAGCGGACCGGCGATCACGTCGAGGACGGCAGCGCTGTCGCGCACGGAGCGCGTGATCGCGTGGCGCACGACCAGCCCGGCCCAGGCCTCCCCGAAGTCGGGGCCGAGCGTGGTGCGGCCGCGCGACGGCTTGAGCCCCACCAGACCGCAGTGGCTCGCGGGGGTGCGGATCGAGCCGCCGCCGTCACCCGCGTGGCCGACCGGCACCATGCCCGACGCGACCGCGGCGGCCGATCCGCCGCTCGATCCGCCGGTGCTGTGCTCGGGGTTCCATGGGTTGCGGCTGGGGCCGTAGGCCAGCGGCTCGGTGGTGGGGAGCAGGCCGAACTCGGGCGTGTTCGTCTTCCCGACCACCACGAACCCGGCCCGGCGCAGCCGCGCGATGAGCTCGCTGTCGTGGTCGGCGACGTGGCCGCGGTCGCGCAGCAGCCGGTTGCCCATGTGCTGGGGCGCACCGGCCAGGGTGCCGTCGAGGTCCTTCACCACGATCGGGACCCCGCGGAACGGCCCGTCGGGGAGGGTGCCGGCCGCCTCGGCCCGGGCGGTCTCGAACCGCGGGTGGATCACGGCGTTCAGCGCGGGGTTGGTGGCCTCGATGCGCGCGATGGCGGCGTCGACCAGCTCGGCCGGGGTGGTGTCACCCGCTCGGACCAGGGCCGCGAGGGCGGTGGCGTCGGCGAACGCGAGGTCGTCGGTCATGGCGCAGGAGCGTAGCGAGCGTCTCGGCGCAGCCCCCCGGCGACGCGCAGCGACCCAGACCGCCAGACGCTACCCCGCACCCCCGGCGGGGTGGGCGGCTCCGTATCGTGGACGGGATGGCCGGACGGGCGGGGACCGCCACACGCGCGCTCGCCGCGGCGCTGGTCGTCACCGGCGTCCTGGTCGCGACCGTCGCGGGCACTCCCGCGGGTCCCGTGGGTGCGGCCACCGGCGCGGCCCGCGACGGCACCGACGCGGGGCGCCCCGTCGGCGTCGTGACCCGGACGTTCGTCGACCGGACCCGCAAGACCCCGGCCGACGTGAGTGCCGCCATCACGCCGGCGCCGCAGCGGGTGCTCCCGACGACCATCTACTACCCGGCGCGGGGGACGGCCGTGGCCGGCTCGGTGACGCGCGGCGCGAAGCCGGCGGGGGGCGTGCACCCGCTGATCCTCTTCAACCCGGGCTCGCCGGGGACCCCCGAGGACTACGAGGTGCTCCTCGCCGACTGGGCCGCGCACGGGTACGTGGTCGCGGCACCGGAGTTCCCCATCTCGAGCGTCGCCGGTCCCGACGACGTCGCGTGGAAGGACCTCCCCCAGCAGACGAAGGACGCACGGTTCGTCCTCGACCATGTGCTCGACCTCGACGCCGGGAAGGTGGGCATCCCCGAGATCGACGCCGAGCGGATCGCGGCCGCCGGCCACTCGTTCGGGGGCGCGACCGCGCTGTCGCTCGCGTCGACGTGCTGTCGTGACGACCGCATCGACGTCACGCTCGCGCTCGCGGCGGTGGTGCGCACCGAGCACGGTCCGGCGCTGCGGCACCCGCACGGGCCGGTGCTGTTCGTGCACGCACGCGGCGACCGCGCCGTCTCGTACACCGCGGCTGCGGCGCTGTGCGAGAAGCAGGCGGGCACCCCGAAGCGGCTGCTGACCGTCGAGGGGATCCGGGGGCTGCGGGCCCACGTGACCCCGTACCTGGGTAGTGATGAGTACGCGGCGCTGGTGCGGCCGGCGATCGTCGAGTTCCTCGACGGCTACCTGCGCGGCGACCGCGCGGCCCGGGACCGGCTCGACCACGCCGGGGAGGGAACGACGACCGGCGCGGTCACCCGGTGCCGGCCCGGTGACGAACCGACGGCCCCCACGGGCACCTCGCCCACCACCACGGCGTTCGGGCCCCGGACCGGGGACTGATCTCACGCCGGTGGTGGAGATCCAGCCCACCTTCACCGGCTGAGCCCCATCGCGTCCGGAGTCAGGTCTCGCGCGTGACCGCGCGCGCGTCCTTGTCGGTTCGCAGACCCTTGTAGCGCGGCGCGCGCAGCACACCCGCGCTCGTCCACTCGTGGAACGCGACCTCCACGACGAGCTTGGGCGTGACCCAGTGCGGGTCGGGGAGAGCGGGAACGGCGGCGAACGGGGACGCCTTCCGCGGGATCTTCGCGAGACGGGCCTCGAGGTCGTCGCGCGTGGCGCCGCTGATCCCCGAGCCCACCCGGCCGGCGAACTGCAGGACCTGGTCGTCGTCGTAGTAGCCCACGAGGAGTGAGCCGAGGCGGCCGGTGAGGCCGGCCTTGCCGGGGAGCCAGCCGCCGACCACGAGCTCCTGACGTCCCTCCACCTTGCGCTTGCGCCACGCGTCGCTGCGGCGCCCGGGGAGGTAGGGGCTGTCGAGGCGCTTCATCACGATCCCCTCGAACCCGAGGTCGGCGGCGGCGGTCATCGCGCGCGCACCGCCGCCCACGGTCGCGGGCGGCGTCTGCCAGGCCGGGCCCGCGAGGGCGAGGCGCTCGAGCAGCCGACGCCGATCGGTGTAGGGGAGCCCGGTGGTCGCATGGCCGTCGAGCCACAGCACGTCGAACAGCATGATCACGGCCGGGTGCGTCTCCATGAGCGTGCGCACCGCGCGGTCGGACGCCGCCTGCATGCGGGGCTGGAGCCGCTCGAAGCTCGGCCGACCGTCATCGCCCAGGGTCACGATCTCGCCGTCGAGCACGGCTTCGGTGCTCCCGAGCGCGCGGCCCAGGCCCTGGAGCTCGGGGAAGCGGCCGGTCGCGTCGTTGCCCTGGCGCGACGTGGCCCGGACCCGGCCACCCGCCACGGTGAGCAGCGCGCGCATGCCGTCCCACTTCATCTCGAACGCCCAGCGGTCGTCGTCGTGGGGGAGCAGGGTGGTGGGCACCGCGAGCATCGGCCGGAGGTCGGTGGGAACGGGCTCGCGGGCGGGGTCCTCGGGCGGGTCCATCCGGTGCAGCATCCACTGCTTCCCGCCCGGCTCCTTGTCGGTGCGGAACAGCACGTACTTCCCCTGCACGCGCCCGCCGTGGAGCACCACCATCACCTCGCGGTCGCTCCACTTCTCGGTCTCGTAGGTGCCCGAGTCCCACACGGTCATCGACCCCGCGCCGTACTGGCCGGTGGGGATGTCACCGTGGAAGTCGAGGTACTCGAGCGGGTGGTCCTCGGTGCGCACCGCGAGGTGGTTGGGCTTCGGGCGCATCGGGATGCCCTTGGGCACCGCCCACGACGCGAGTACGCCGTCGCGCTCGAGCCGCAGGTCCCAGTGCAGGCTCCGCGCGTGGTGCTCCTGCACCACGAAGCGCGGTGCGCCCTGCTCGGTTCGCGGCGCGGCCGCGCCCGACGGCTCGGGCGTCGCGTCGAAGTCGCGCTTGGCCGCGTACTCGTCGAGCGCGCGGCGGGCCATCAGCGCGACCTCAGAAGACCGCGAGGGGGTTGACCGGCGAGCCGGTGCCGCGGGTGATCACGAGCGGTGCCACCACGAGCTGGAACTCCCAACGCCCGAGCTCGGCGCACACCGGCGCGAGGTCCTCGAGCTCGCAGTTGTCGACGATGGGCATGCCCATGTACGGCAGCACGATGTGGTGGACGTGGAGCGGGATCGGGATGGGAACCGGGTTGGGGATGCCCTGGTCGGCGATGGGTGCGTCCTGCTGGTCCCAGCACAGGAGCCCGGCGTCGGTCTCGTACAGGAACTCGATGCACGACGCGTGCACCCCCGCGGCGGAGCCCATGCCCGGCGCCGTGCCGGTGGCCGCGTGGTACGCGCCGTAGCCAGAGCGGATGATCACCGCGTCGCCGGCGCGGGGCTCGACGCCCTGTGCGGCCGCGGCGTCGGCCAGCTCCCAGCCGTGCACCGGGTTCCCGGGCTCCACGTACTCGGTGCCGCGCAGGCGTGGGATGTCGTAGAGCACCCCGCGGGTGACGATGCCGTGACGCCAGAAGTCGACGGTGCCGGTGTGGTCGAGCGGCATGTGTCCCGCGCCGAAGGCCTTGCCGTTGTAGAAGACGTCGCCCTCGAGCGTGCTGAGGTGGCAGAGCGCGTCGATGTGGGTCTGGGTGAACCCGTGCACGAAGCAACCGATGTAGTCGAGCATCCCGCCGGTGCCCTCCACCGCGACGAAGTGGTGCGCGGGGTACGGGTTGGCCGGCCCCGCCTTGGTGTCGAGCGGGCGGGCGAGCGAGACGGCCCGACCGTGCTCGACCAGCGTCGCGGCGTCGCGGCGCACGTCGTCGGTGACGAAGTTGAGCGTGCCGAGCTCGTCGTCGGCGCCCCAGCGGCCCCAGTTCGAGAAGCGCTCGCGGTAGGCCGCGTACTCGTCCGCCGTCGGCGCGGTGCGTTCCGCCAGTCCCATGGTCCCCCCTCGGTGCACACCCCGGTGGGCGGCACGTCGTGACGGATCGCATCGTAGGGCGGTACGGTCCGCGGCCGTGGAGTACGACCCGTTCGGGCCCGACGCGATGACCGATCCGTTCCCGCTGTACCGGGAGCTGCGCGAGCGGTACCGGGCGTACCCGTTGCCGCAGTACGACGCGGTGGCCCTGCCCCGCTTCGCCGACGTGTGGGAGGTGAGCCGCAACCGCAGCGACTTCTCGATCGTCGAGGGGCCGGTCAGCCACCGCGAGCGCCTCGTGGCGCACAACGCCGGGGCCCCCGACCCGACGCCGCCGGATCCGCTGCCCACGTTCTCGATGCTCGACCCGCCCCGGCACACGACGCTGCGCGGCGCGCTCGCGCCTGCGTTCACCCCCGGCGCGATCCGGCGGACCGAAGCCGACATGCGCGCCCAGGTCGGCGACCTGCTCGACGACCTGGTGCCCCGGGGCCGGTTCGACGTGGTGCGTGACCTCGCCGCGCCGATCGCCACGGCAGCCACCTGCGCGCAGCTCGGCCTGCTCGATGCCGACCTCCCGCGCGTCACCGAGCTGGTCAACACGTTCGCTCGTCGTCGCGGCACGACGCCGGGGATCAGCGCGGACGGTCAAAACGCGATGGTGGAGCTGGCGACGATGGTCGCCGGGTCCGTGCGGGCCCAGCTCGCGTCGAGCGAACCGTCGCCGGTCGTCGGCGCGCTCGCCGCGGTGGAGATCGACGGTCGGCACCTCACCGCGGTCGAGATCACGACGCAGCTCACGACGATGGTGATCGGCGGTGTCGAGTCGCTGCCGAAGGTGATCGGCGGCGGTGCGCGCCTGCTCGCCGAGCATCCGGACCAGCGCGCCGCGCTCGTCGCCGATCCCACCCGCGTGCCCGCCGCGTTCGAGGAGATCCTCCGGCTGAAGGTCCCCCTCCAGTTCGGCACCCGCACGCTGATCCGCGACGCCGTGGTGGCGGGAGAGCCGATGCGGGCGGGCCAGCGG
>Ga0302299_10000863_pt1 | contig 17652 bp, 23 predicted proteins | sample III_Fen_N3_4_FD_198795 | JGI IMG/M metagenome (GOLD analysis project Ga0302299, IMG submission 198795) | Peat permafrost microbial communities from Stordalen Mire near Abisko, Sweden - III_Fen_N3_4 | ecosystem: Environmental > Terrestrial > Soil > Wetlands > Permafrost | place: Sweden: Abisko... | reverse complement strand
CAACGCCGTCGTCCACGCCCGTCCCGGCGAGACCTGCACCATCGGCGACTGGGTGACGCTGGGCCACGGCTGTGTCGTCCACAACGTCACCCTCCTCGGCGACTACGCAGTCGTCGGCATGAACGCCGTGGTCAGTGACTGGGCCGAGGTCGGCGAGTGGGCCGTGGTCGCCGAAGGCGCCGTGGTACGCCAGCGCGCCGTGGTGCCGGCGGCGAGGATCGCCGCCGGAGTCCCGGCGCGCCTCCTCGACCGCGAGGTGGACGAGGAGTACCGCGCTGCCTGGCGCCGCTTCAAGCAGATCTACGTGGACCTCTGCGACCGCTATCGCGAGGGCTTCGGCCGGTAGCGAGCGAGCCGGCTGGACTGCGTTGTCGCCGCCCCTTCGGTGCCATTCGCCCGTGCGGCGTACCTGTTCGAGGGCGGATCGCTCAGGATCAGTGACGTTCCAGGGAGTCGGCGACGTCGATGAGTTCCTGACGAGTGAGGTCGCCGTAGATGGTGATGGTGTAGTGGCCGATGCGCGTGCCGAGGATCGGCCCCTGCATGATGGAAATCGAGGTCTTGGCCATGCATCCCTTGAGATAGCCGGCGTCGAGCGTGACATCCACACCGCTCTTCGGAGGCGTGCCGAAGCTGGGCAGCTCGTTCTTGCCACTCGACGGCGGCCTGACATCGATGACGAACGAGAAGAAGCCCCGCCTGTAGCGTGCCACCACCCGTTGAGTCGAAGCGTCGATCGACGTCATCACCCAGCGGGACTTCCTGGGATGATGATACGAGAGGTAGATGAGGCGCCATTTGTCCGTGGGTGATTCGCGCATGCCTTGGAAGTACGTCGTTGCGACCTCTGCGAGGTGGTAGCCGGCCGGGACCACCTTGGGGATGAGAACGGGAGTGGGCCAGGCTCGCCTGGCGACCGACTCGGGCGTGCCGAACCGCGTCCCATGGTCCATGATGGCGATCCGCTCGAGGCCACGCTCCGACAGGCGCTGCCATCCCTTGGGCAGCGCCGGATCGACGTCGATGCGGGTCACCCAGAACGACAGTGCCGTGTTCGCCGGCTCATCCGGGTTCATCCTGTAGCCGTAGTCGCTCTTCAGCAGCAGTCCGGTCGCCTTGTCGACGGTGACGTTCCACCCGTACACGGTCCCATCCGGGTCATTTGCGGTAGCCGGCATGTGTTCCTTGAACACGGCGCGCCATGCCGGCCGGCCGAGGTAGGTGACCTCGGTCACCGGCGTGTCGGGGTCGATCTCCGCGAGCAGTGCTCGCAGAGCACTCGCGGCGGCCTGGATGTTCGCGTAGGGCCACGACTCGTACACGTCGGTGCCCCAGCTCGGACGTTCGATGGCAAGGACGCTGTGGCCGTCATCCGGCGTGACGGCGCCGAGCGACATCGTCTCGTGACGCCTTTCGTCCTGGGTCCAGTAGTCGTGGGTCACGAACTTCTGGTCCCCCCTCTTGTGCTTGCCTGTGACGGTCCACCGTAGGTCGCCCGACGTGCTCATGATGAGCTGCTCGGGTGTCACCTCGGACGCCGCTTCGGGCAGTCCGGACGAACCGGCGGAGGGAGAGGCGGAGGGAGTGATGTGGACCAGTCCTTCGTTGACGTACAACCGCACCACCCGGATGCCGCCGCTCTGGGCGGCGTTCATGGATGCCAGCATGTCGGCGGCGGTTGCCGTGTCCGTGCCGCGCACCTCAGGGAGGACGACGAAGGCCAGCACTGCGGCTGCGGCGGCCACGGCTGCGGCGGCCGCAAGGTAGCTGACGAGCCGACGGCGCGACTTGACCCGTGGGCCGGGCAGCACAGCCGCGGACTGGGAGGCGCCGCACACAGCCGCCGCTGCGAGACGGACCTGCAGGCTCGGCAGGAAGTCGGGCGCGGCCTGCGGCACCGCGATGCCGCCGATGAGGTCCCACAGCTCCCGGTCGGCCCGCGGGTCGTCGGGCATCCGGCGTTCGTCGGTCATGACGAGACCTCCTCGGTGGTGCCGGCGGCGATCAGCGGAGCGTCGTCGCCGCGAAGTGCGCTTCTCAGGGTGGTGCGGGCGGTGGAAAGGCGTGAGGCGACCGTCCCGCTGGGCACGCCCAGGATCTCGGCCGCCTGCGCGTAGTCGAGGCCCTGGACCCCGACCAGCACGACGACCGCGCGTTGCTCGGGAGGAAGCCGCCGCAGGACGTCGCGGACGCGGCGGCGATCGGAGAGGTCGTCGGTCGGGTCGGGGCCGTCCGGCAGCGCCTCCTGCGGCTCGAGGTCCGGGACCAGGACCAGCCTGGACCGTCTCCGCAGGTGGTCCATGCAGGTCGTGTACGTGATCCGGCTCAGCCAGGTACTCAAAGCCGACCTGCCGGCGAAGCCGGACAGCGCCCGGAACGCCTTGACGTACACGTCCTGGAGCGCGTCGTCCGTCTGATTGGGGTCGCCGAGCAGGTGGAAGGCGAGCACGCGGAGGCGGCGGTCGTAGTGCTCGACGAGTGTGGTGAAGGCTTTGGGGTCGCCGCCGCTGGCGGCTTTCAGCGTCGCTTGCGTCAGCTCGCTCTGAGGACGTGCGTCGCGCACGGGTCGGTGCCTCCCCTCCTCGTCCATCCTATTGGACGGATGGGGGTCGCCGCGTCTTCGACGGACTTCTCCAGCCGGCCCGGCGCCCGCGCCGCTTCGGCTGCTACTGGTTCCCGAAGCCAGGCATGAGAGGTCTGCTTTCGTCGCCGTAGGCCTTCATCGAATCGGCGACTGCCACGAGTTCCTCCTTCGTCAGGTCGCCGCTGATCACGATCCGGGAGCGGTCGCTGTAAGTGATCAGCGTGGGCACCGAGATCCCGACCTGTGTCCCGTCGCTCGAGTCCGCACCGAACACCGCAGGCTGCCCTTTGAGGTAGCCCGCACTCAGTGTGACGTCGGGTGTCCCGTGGATGCCCCCTCCCAGCGACTTCGGCGTGAGCTGGACGGTGAAGGAGCTGAATCCCCTGCGAAAACGGATCAGGACGGTCTGACCGTCGATGGGCCATTCCACCCGCCAGAACGTGGCGTCGCTGTTCTTGCCCACCATCTGGGCACGGCCTTGGCGGGCCGACCACTGGGTCGGCGGATAGCCTCCGTTCGGCGCGAAGCCGGCGCTCGCCGTGTCGGTCAGGCGGTAGCCGGCCGGCGCCCATTGGGGGATGAGCGGCAACGTCGGCCAGGATCGTCTGGCGACCTGATCCGGCGTCCCGAACCGGGTGCCTTCGTCCACCATCGTCACCTTCGAGTCGGCGACGGCCGGCCGCTGCCAGCCCGGCTGCAGCGCAGGGTCGAGCTGGAGACTCGTGACGCGCAGGTCCCACTTGAAGGGTTGCCGCTTACCCTTGACGTCAATGGTGTACGACGCGGCGAGCAGGAGTCCGGTCGCCTGGTCCACCGTGGCGTCCCAGTGGAATGCGGTGGCGACCTTTCCGTCTCCGGCCCACCGGCGTTCGTGCACCGTGAAGATGCAGCGCCAGGCGGCTCTCCCGAGGTACGCGGTCCGCTGCACCGGCATGGACGGGTCCTCCTCGGCGAGTGCTGCGCGCATCTGTGCCGCGACGGCTGTGTAAAGCTCCTGGAAGCCGACGATGGTGTCCAACTGCCACGCTGGTCTCGTGATCGTCGGGTTGGCACGAGTCGATTGGCCTCGGGGTATCGATCGGGGTATCGACCGAGCCTCGTGGAGCGCCTGGTCGTAGCCATACGTGCGCGCGGAGGCTAGGTTCATCCAGGAGCCGTCGTCCTTCCGCCACCGCCAGGTGGAAGTCACATCCGACAGAGCGTCACCCCTGATGCTCATGGTGACGTCTGCGGTGTCGACGCTGCTGGTGGTGGGAGCTGTGCCCGGGCTCATCGCCTCAGTGGTCTTCGTGATCATGTGCATTCGCACGGTCTGCGCGCCGCCCGACGTAGCGGTCATGGCGGCGAGGACGTCTCCCGCGGTCGCGGTGTCGGAGCCGCGCAGCGCCGGGAGCATGGCGAAGGCGAAGACGGCCGCGGCGGCGGCCACTAGGGCGGCGACGAGCAGGCGGCGCGCAGTCAGCCTGCGACGGCGCGCCGGGAGACTCGTGACGCGGGCGCCGCGGCCGGCGGCGTCGCCTGCGGCCAGCCGGGTATCGAGCTCCTCGCGGAACCCGGCCCGCAGTGGCGGTGCATCTACGGTCGCTCTGAGTAGCGCGGTCAGCTGCGGGTCGCGCTGGTCATCGCGGGCCGCCGTCATCGCCGCACCTCCCCGCGGAGCTCGGGGCCGAGCAGCCGGCGCATGGCGGCGCGAGCGAGTGAGAGGCGCGAGGCGACGGTGCCGACCGGCACCTCGAGCGCCTCGGCCACCGACCCGTAGTCGTAGCCCTCGCGGTCCACGAGCAGAAGGACCGCGCGCTGCTCCGCGGGCAGGCGGCCCAGCGCCGCTGAGACCTGCTCACGCAGCGCGAGGCCGTCAAAGTCGTCGGTCGTATCCGTGGGCTCGTCGGCGAGCTCCTCGGCGGCCGGTCGTGACTGCCGCCGCCGCAACTGGTCGAGGCAGATGCGATAGCAGATGCGGTACAGCCAGGTGCCGAGGGCGGCCTCTCCGCGGAACTCGGGCAGGCCGCCCCACGCCTTGACGAAGGTGTCCTGGAGGACGTCGTTCATCTGGTCGGCGTCGCGCAGCAACTGGTACGCGAGCACGCGCAGCCGGCCCTCGTAGTGGTCGACGATCTCGCGGAAGGCGCCGTGGTCGCCGCGCTGCGCTCGACGCAGGACGGCGCCGTCGATCTCGCGGCTCGATGGTCCCGCGACCTGCTCGGTCGCCGGCTCGCCCGCTCCTCCGATGTCGTCCACGTTCGACCCCACCGCCAGCCTCCAGAATCGCCCGAGGCGGTCCCGCAGCGACGCCCAAGGCGCGGGCTGCTCCGCGAGGACTCCTCCCACGAACCCTATCGCTTGTACCTCCATGCCCCGTCTCCTCCGGCGGTCGTCCTGTCACTCGCCTTTGACGGCGCGACCTGCGCCATCGTTCAATCGGTCCGGGACGGCGTTGGCCGGTGCGTAGAATGCAGCCACGATGTATGCCTCGCGGAATGCACAGCGCCTGCCCGGCGGCGCGGCAGTCGGGGTCGCCGCCACCGTCACGATGGACGTGGTGATGGTGGCCGCGGCCAAGCTTGCCCCCGACGTCTTCGCCTCGGAGAAGAACAGCCCCGAGGCGATCGGCCGCTGGGCGGCAGGGCTCTGCCGGGGGCGCTGGCTCTCCCAGGACTTGTCCGCCGAGACGCCGGTGCGCGGCGAGGTATGGCTCGGGCTCGCCGCGCACTATCTGACGGGGGTGGTGCTCACGGAGGTCTATCTCGCCGCGCTACGCAAGAGCGGGCTGCGGCCCGGCGTCGGCGGCGCCACCGCCTATGGGATCGCGACCGCCGTGCTGCCGCTCCTCCTGATGTACCCGTCCATGGGGTACGGCCGCTGCGCGCGGAGGAGCGGCGACGTCCGGCGCCTCGTGGGCTCGATGCTCCTGGGGCACGCGGCGTTCGGCGCCGGCATCGGCCTCTGGGCGGCGGCTACCAGACGAACGGGATGAAGCGCCGCCGCACCTGCCGCCGGTAGTCCTCGTAGCCTGCAAGGCTCTTGACCAGCCAGGCCTCCTCGCGGCGCCTCTTGGCGTCCAGGAAGAGCGCCGCGGCCGCGAGCGGGACCAGAGCCCACGGCGAGGAGAGGAGCGCCCAGCCGAGCATCACCAGGAGGGCGCCTCCGTACATCGGGTGACGCACGAGTCGGTAGACGCCGGTCCGGCGCAGCTCGCCTCCGACCACGGGTCTCGGGAAGGGAGTGAGCTGGCTCCCGAGGCCCGCGCCGCCACTGACGAGCAGCGCGACACCGGCGAGCGCGGCGACGCCGCCCGCCGCCGCGATCCAGGGGCCCGCGGCGGGCGGCCAGGCCGCGCCGGCCAGACCCGTCACGATCGCCGCCACCAGGAGCGCACCCTAGACTACGACCCAGCCGCCTCCGCGCCGGCCAAGGGCGGGCACACGGCTCGAGGAGCCGTCTGCCCGGGAGTCCCGGCGCGGGACGCCGCCGACCGGCGCCGCGTCCGCGGCCTTCATGACGTCGCTCCGCGCAGCGAGCCGCCGTTCACGGGCGTGCCGTTCTCCGGCGAATCGCCGTTCCGGCGCTCCCGCCGTGACAGCGCGGACACCAGGATCGCCGCTCCGACGAACGCCGCCAGGCTCGACCACACCACGACGTCACTGGCCCACGCCTGCACGTCGGCGAGCAGCGTCACGCCGACGGCTGCGCAGATCGCGCCGCCGAGGGTCACTCTCTTCGCGGCGGCCACCTCGACCAGCGGCCAGCCCACGATCGCCAGCGGCCACCACTGCCCGATGGTCTGGGCGGAGTCCACGACTCCGGCCGCATCCAGGAAGCCGCACAGCCCGACGGCCACCAGCACCACTCCGAGCCACACCGATCCTGCCTTCATCCCCTGCTCCTTACGGTTGACGTGCTGACTGCTTCGAGACTTCGATGACTATCGAAGTAAGAGCCGAAAAAAAGGGGGGGGGTCGGGGCGCCTCACGTCGCCGACCCCTTCGCAAATGACTCGAGTTCGCGCAGCACCTCCGGGTCTACCCAGCAGTGGAGCCGCTGCCCGCGCTTCTCGCAGGTGATGAGCCCAGAGCCGCGCAGTTCCTTGACGTGGTGCGAGACGGTCGAGAGCGAGAGGCCGAAGCGCTCCGCGATCTCGGTGAGGCTGTCGGACACCTGGTCGTCGCTGCAGCCGTCGCTGTTGCAGTCGCGCACCAGCTCGAAGATGGCGAGGCGAGTGGGATCGCCCAGAGCCTTGAACACCTTCGCCATGTCTGCCATCTGCGGTCTCCTTACTTCGATACTTGTCGAAGTATAGGAGCAGTCCCGAGGGTTGTCAACTGTCGAGGTCCAGCAGCCTGAGCAGCCAGGTGATCTCGGGTATCTCGGTGGGCGGGTCGGGGTCGAGGGCGAAGCCGGCGCGCTCGTAGAAGCTCACCGCGTTGCGGCTGCCGGCGACGTGGAGCCGCGCGGCGCCCTCCTGCGCGGCCAGCGCGACGAGGTGGTCCAGCAGCCGCCGGCCGATGCCGCGGCCGATGAGGTCGACGGCGACGAAGAGGTTGCTGACGCGCCGGTCGGTGGCGTCCTCGTAGACGTCGGCCTGCTCGTCGCGCGGTTCGCTGGGGTCGTCGAACCAGCCCAGGCCGCCGGTGGCGACGATACGGCCGGCGTCCTCGGCGACGAAGACCTCTTTGCGCCCGAGCTGTTCGATCAGGGACTCGGGCGTCACGTGCTCGCGAAAGCGCGCGATGAGCTCGGGCGAGTGGTAGTGCACGAGCACGCGGTCGTAGCTGCGTGAGATGAGCGCCGAGACTTCTTCGGCGTCGGCGTCTGTCATGCGGCGGATGAGCATCATGGAAGCATCCTACCGCCTGCCCTTGGCCGGGCGATCGGACGCGACTATGCTCGCCGCAGAGTCGGCCTCGCCCTCCGCGCCGCTCAGGCAACCAGCTTCGCGGGCCGATGAAATCGGGTGACAAACGGCACGAAGTTGAAAGGGGTCGTACATGGACTGTCCTGCCTGCCATCACACGCTGAGTCCGGTCGAGGCCGGGAGCGTGAGCGTCGACGTCTGCAAGGACGGCTGCGGCGGCATCTGGTTCAGCTGGATGGAGCTGCAGCGCTTCGACGAGCCCAAGGACGCCGGCGACGCGCTGCTCGGCTTCACGCGGCAGCCCGGAGTCACCGTCGACCCGGGACCGCTTCACTGCCCGCAGTGCGCCGACAAGATCCAGCTCAAGCGCCACTTCTTCAGCGCCAAGCGCGATGTGACCGTGGATGAATGTCCTGAGTGCGGCGGCTACTGGCTCGACCCCGGGGAGCTGGGCACGATCCGCACCGACTTCGAGACCCACGAGGACCGCCGCGCCGCCGCAGATGCTGTCTTCCAGGACACGTTCGGGGGCCAGCTCGCCGCCGAGCACGCGGAGACGGAGGAGCAACTGGCGCGCGCCCACAAGGTCGCCAACATGTTCCGCTTCATCTGCCCGAGCTACTACATCCCCGGGCAGCAGCAGTGGGGCGCCTTCTAAGGGGGCGGTCGCGGCCGCAGGCTCATGGGTCTTGCTCTGGCTCGAATGAGGTAGAAGCAGAGTATGAGCTACGTCGCCCTCCTCAGAGCCGTCAATGTCGGCGGCACCAAACTGCCGATGGCCGACCTGCGCGCACTGCTCGAGGTACTCGGGCTGACCAACGTGCGCACCTACCTGCAGAGTGGCAACGCGGTGTTCGACGCCGGCGACGACGCGGAACCGGCGGCGGCGCTCGCCACGGCGATCGAGGTGCGCATCGAGCGCGACCTGGGGCCGCGCGTGGGCGTCCTGGTGTTGCCGGGCGAGACGATGGCCGACATCGCCGCGGCCAACCCGTTCCTCCCCGTCGCGGATGGGGACGGCGGCGCGACGGGCGCGGATGAGAACATCCTGCACGCTACCCTGCTCTTCGGTCCTCACGGCGAGGCGGACTTCGGCGAGGCATCCGACGCGGCCTACTGCGCCGTGTACAAAGCCGCGTTCGGCAAGCTGACGCTGCCGGCTGAGGACGGCGAGGAGGCGGCGTTCGTAGGGGCGCCACCACTGGCCACGCCGGTCGTCTACCTCAAGCTGCCGCACGGCTACGGGCGCACGAAGCTGAACAACGCATGGTTCGAGCGCAAGCTCGGCACGGCCGCCACCACGCGGAACTGGCGGACGGTGCTGGCGCTCACGGACATGGTCACGCGAGGAGGAGGCGGGTGATGCCGCCCACACAAGCGAACGGCAAGATCTGCTACGTGGAGCTTCCCACCGAGGATGTCGAGGCCTCGGCCGTGTTCTACGCCGGCGTGTTCGGCTGGCAGACGCGCCGGCGCGGCGACGGGCGCCTCGCCTTCGACGACGCGATCGGCGAGGTGAGCGGCACGTGGGTGACTGGTCGTCCGCCCGCGGCCGAGCCCGGTCTGCTCCTCTACATCATGGTCGACAGCGTGGCCGAGACCGTCGAGAAGATCGTCGCGCACGGGGGTGAGATCGTGCAGCCCATCGGGGGCGACGCTCCCGAGATCACGGCGCGCTTTCGCGACCCCGGCGGCAACGTCCTCGCCCTCTACCAGGAGCCGGAGCCGCGGTCCGGATGAGGCCGTCGGCCGGGTGACTCAAGTGCGCCGGCCGGTGACCTTGCGGCCGCCGGCCGGCCCACGTCGGCCGGTTCGTCAGCGAGTGCTCGCGGGAGCGGCCTCGCCGGCGCCGGATGCCGTGGTGGCCGCTCGCTCGTCGTCCGTCATCGCCGCCAGCCGCTCGACTTCGGCCACGCTCACACCGACGCCCTCGGCGACGCGCGCGCCGTACTCCGCGTCGGCCTTGTAGAAGACGGCGCACTGCCGCAGCCGGATGCGCTCCCGCGCGTTCGAGAGGTGCCCGACGAGGTTGCTCACGAGGTGGTCGCGATCCTCACCCGTCATCACCACGCGGTAGAGCACGCCCGCCTGCTCGAAGTCGTCGTTGGGGTGCGGGTAGGGCGTGCGGCCGGTCTCGCCGCTCACCGGCATGCCCGGGTCCGCCACCGTCGCGTCAGGTGCGGGCCCGCCGAAGCTGTTGGGCCAGTAGTTCGGGCCCGAGCCGCCGTTGCCGTCGAAGCGCATGAGGCCGTCACGCTGGTAGCTCAGCTCTGGCGCGTTCTTCGGCGCGTTCACCGGCAGCAGGTGGTAGTTCGGGCCCAGCCGGTGGATGTGCGTGTCGTGGTAGCTGAAGAGCCGCGCCTGCAGCATCTTGTCGTTGGACGGGCCGATGCCAGGGACGAAGTTGGCCGGGCTGAACGCCGCCTGCTCCACCTCGGCGAAGTAGTTCTCAGGGTTCCTGTCCAGGACCATACGGCCGATCGTCAACGGCGGGTAGTCGGCGTGCGGCCATATCTTGGTGATGTCGAAGACGTCGTACCGGTACGCCTCCGCCTCGGCGATCGGCATGATCTGCATCTCCAGCCGCCAGGACGGATGGTCGCCGCGCTCGATGGCCTCGAAGAGGTCGCGCGTGGCGTAGTCCGGGTCGCTCGACTTGAGTGCGGCGGCCTCGTCGCCTGTCAGGTTCTTCGGCCCTTGCTCGGTCTTGAAATGGTACTGCACGTAGAACTGCTCGCCGGCGGCGTTGCTCCACACGTAGCTGTGGCTCGAGTACCCGTTCATGTGGCGGTAGCCGTCCGGCGTGCCGCGGTCGGAGAAGAGGATCGTGACCTGGTGGACGGACTCGGGCGTCAGGGAGAGGAAGTCCCAGAACATGTCCGGGTTCTTGAGGTTGGTCCGCGGATCGCGCTTCTGGGTGTGGATGAAGTCGGCGAACTTGAGCGGGTCGCGGATGAAGAAGACGGGCGTGTTGTTGCCCGTCATGTCGTAGATGCCTTCCTCGGTGTAGAACTTGACGGCGAAGCCGCGGGGGTCACGCTCGGTGTCGGCCGACCCCTTCTCGCCGCCAACGGTGCTGAAGCGGACGAAGACCTCGGTCCGCTTGCCGACCTCGCTGAGAAAGGCCGCGCGCGTGTACTTCGTGACGTCTTCGGTCAGCTCGAAGTAGCCATGGGCGCCCGCACCCTTGGCGTGCACGACGCGCTCGGGAATGCGCTCGCGGTCGAAGTGCCCGAGCTTCTCGAGCAGGTGGACGTCCTGCATCAGTACGGGGCCACGCGGGCCGGCCGTGGCGGAATTCTGGTCGTCGTCCACCGGTTTGCCGAAGCCAGTGGTCAGTCGCTCGTCATGATCGGTCATGCTTGGCTCCTCGTGTGTCCAGTGGAACGCGTCGTGCCGCCCGTCTGGCTCCCAGGCAGGAGGGGTTCTTGGCAAGTGATAAAGGCGTGCCCACTGCGATGAGCGGGAAACCGTCGACGCGTCCGCGCAGGGCCGGAAGGGCACGCGGCGTGCTTCAGCCGTCCTCGCTCGCGCGCAGAAGCCACACCAGCCGCTCGTGGGTGAACGTGTAGTGGATCGCGACCAGGAGCGCGTAGGCGATGCCGAGCTCGGGCCGGACGACCCCGAGCGATGAGACTACGCCGGTGAAGAAGGCCGCCTCGATGACGAGTCGCACCCCACCTGACACTGGCACCGGCGGCCTGCCTCCGTCTCCGGGTACGCGGAAGACATCCCAGACGGTGGCCGCGATGATCATGGCCCCAGCGGCCCATGCGAACCGGGCCCACCCGTCGTGGACGGCCCAGCCCCAGTAGCCGTAGGCCAGGAAGGCGGTGCTCTCGAGGACCGTGCACAGCGCTCTGTCCAGTCGGTACCTGTTCATGCGCGCCGCCGCCCGTTGAGGTTCCGGGCGGCTGCGACCGTGTACAGATAGACACTGAGGTAGGCGACGGGCGTCGGGGGCTCCACTCCTCGCATCGACACATCCCGCGGTGCGCCCGGGCGCGCTTTCGTCAACGCCCGGGAGCGGTCTCACGCCCCATCGTACAGGTTTGCCGGGGCGCGCGTGGGTCCCTTCGCAGAGTCCGTTCTGCCGGCGAATGAGCTCCGAATTTTGCGCAGAAGGCATATGCGCGGCTCGTACGATACAGCCTGCAGGAGTTTCGACTCGGCCCGGCGTCGGGCACGACTCCGGCAGTCCTGGTCTTCGTCGCCCGAAGGGCTGAGGCGAGAGCCGGGTGACGGCGCACGAGAGGAGGCGCGGCATGGACGGCGCGGCGGTGGTCAAGGCGACGGGCAGGACCCTCGACGACTGGTTCGCGATCCTCGAGGAGCGCGGCGCGGGGTCGCTCACGCACAAAGACATCGCCCGGCTGCTGCGCGACGACTGCGGTGTGCCCGGCTGGTGGAGCCAGATGCTGACCGTCGAGTACGAGAGAAAGATCGGCCGCCGCGAGGTCGGCCAGCGGACGACCGGCGAGTTCAGGACTACGGTGAGCCGGACACTGTCCGGCACCATGGACGAGGCCCTCGACCGCTGGCTCGCGGCGCTCCCGCCGGCGGGTGCGGGCGCCGCTTTGGACGGGGTGGCCTTCGCCTCCGAGCCGACCATCCGTGGGACGGAGAAACGGCGCTCCTGGCGCGTCACGCTGACCGACGGCGCCAGGATCACGGCAGTCATCTCGGCGAAACCCCAGGTCGCCGCAAAGGGCGGGGAGGCGACGCTGCTCGCGGTGGAGACGAGCCGGCTCACTGGTCGGTCCGGCATCGACCGCTGGAAGGCCTTCTGGAAGGGATACCTGCCCGGGATCTGAGCTCTCCGTTGACTTATGCTACGCTGTATAGTAATTTGTGCTACAGCGTAGCATAACGAATGGGGAGCCCACCATGGCACCACGCAAGAAGGACGCCGAGCCACTCGCGCGAGAGCGCATCGTCGACGCGGCGATGAGCATCATCGACGCCGAGGGGCTCGACGCGCTCTCGATGCGTCGGCTCGGCGCGGAGCTCGGCGTGAACCCGATGGCCGCCTACCACTACGTGCCGAACAAGGCGGCCCTCTACGACCTCGTGCTCGAGGCGGTCATGGCCGGGGTCGACCTCACCACCATCGACCCGGCCCTCCCCTTCGCCGACCAGTTCAAGCAGGCGGCGCGCGCCTACCGCGACGCGCTCCTGGCTCATCCGCGTGCCATCCCTGTGCTCGCGACACGCTCGCTGCGGACGGCTGCGGTGCTCCGTCCGGTCGAACCGATCCTCGGCATCCTCTACGCCGCGGGTCTGACGCCGGACGAGGCGATGGCCGCCGTGGACGTCATCGCGCAGTACATCCTCGGCGGAGCGGTGGGCTACTACCACCACGAGTTCGACGACGAGGCCGGCGAGCAGCGCGAGTTCGAGGTGCTGGACCCGGCCGAGTTCCCCCATACGACTCGCATGATCAGCGAAGCCCACTACGTCGGTCCGGACGGGGAGTTCGAGTTCGGCCTCGACGCCATCGTGCGCGGTCTGCTCGCCGGTCCGCGCGACCTTCCCGGGGGACGGCCGTCATGCTGAGTACGCTCAAGACCCGTGACTACCGCCTGCTCTGGATCGGCCAGGGCATCTCGCACCTGGGCGACCAGTTCCACCTCATCGCGCTCCCGTGGCTGGTGCTGACACTCACGCACGACCCGTTCCAGCTCGGGCTGGTGCTGGCCCTGGCGGGCATCCCCCGCGCCGCGGTGATGCTCATCGGCGGTGCGTTCGCCGATCGGCACTCCCCGCGCCTGATCATGCTCGTCTCCGACGCGCTTCGGTTTGTGATCGCCGCCGCCCTCGCCGCCTCCATCCTCACCGGCACCGTGCAGCTCTGGATGGTCTACGCGCTGGCGCTCTCATTCGGCGTCGTCTCCGGGTTCTTCATGCCGGCTGCGGAGGCGTCGCTGCCGCGGCTGCTCGACAACGAACAGCTCGAGGGTGGCAACGCGCTCATGATGGGCGCCGACCAGCTGGCGCAGTTCGTCGGGCCGGCGCTCGCCGGCGTCGTCATCGCCCTCTTCGGCGCGTCGCAGATCGCCGGCGGCCACGCCGGCAGCCTCACCGGGGTCGGCGTGGCGTTCGCCGTCGACGCGGCCTCGTTCGCCGTCTCCGCGCTGATGCTCGCGCTCATGCGCTCGCTGCCGGCGCTCGGCGCCGGCAGCCGCCCGCTCGAGGCGATCAAGGCCGGGCTGCGCTTCACGCTGTCCCGCCCGGCCTTCCGCTGGCTGCTCGCGCTCCTCGCGGCTGCGAACCTGCTGCTCATCGGGCCGCTGCTCGTCGGGATCCCGGTGCTGGCGCAGACGCGGTTCTCGCAGGGCGCCGCCGCGTTCGGCCTGCTCATCTCGGCCTACGGTCTCGGCAACCTCTGCGGCATGGTCGTCGCCGGCACGGCGCCGCGGCCTTCATCGAGCACGTTCACCTGGCTCGTCCTCCTCCTCTTCGCCGGCTTCGGACTCGTCATCGGGTCGCTCGCCTTCATCTCGTCGGTCTGGGTGGGCTTCGTGCTGCTCGCCGTTCTCGGAGTAGGCAACGGATATGTGGCCGTCGTGATGATGACGCTGGTGCAGCGCATGACACCCGCGGCCATGCTCGGCAGGGTGATGAGCCTCGTCATGCTGGCGATGCTCGGTGTGACGCCGCTCTCCACGGCACTCGCCGGCGCGATCATCGGCCTCGGCCCCGGCGTCCTCTTCGTGGGCTGCGGCGCGGGCATGCTCCTCGTGACAGTGGTCGCCGCGGCGCGTCGGCGCTCCTGGTCGATCGACGCGTTCGAGGCTGGCGGCGCGCTCGCCGCGGAGGCCGCGTGAGACTCCAGCCTGAGTTCATACAGGTCGAGCAGTAGCGTCGAGCGCTTGGCCTATACTCGCGGTGAGGCGGAGTGTGATCGTTCCACTACAGGAGGCCGAGATGGCGGGGAAGAAGAAGTCGGGGTCCACCGAGCGCAAGCCGGGGCTCATCGAGGTGTGGCTGTGGGACCCGGAGCAGAAGCGTCCCCCGTTCGGCCACAATACGGCGCCGATCGAGTATCTCTCCGCTGCCGATCCGCTGCCGCGGGCCGGGGACATCCTCCACCTGCCGCGCAACGTGACCGGGGACACCAAGAAGCAGGCCTTTGGCTTCGGCGGCACGCGCACCCCGTTCCGCGTCGTCGAGTGTGGTCACGTGTACGCGCGGGACAAGGGTGAGGCGGTCGACCCACTGGAGCCCACGCCGGCGCTCCACGTGAAGACCACGATCCACGTCCAGCGTCTCAGCCCGACGGAGATGTACGACAGCCGCGGCTGGGAGCGGGAGCCGGGCGTCTGACCCGAGGCGCGACCGGGCGGCGGCCTCCAGGGGCCGGCCGCTCTGCATACATCGCGTGGAAGGGTCCTGCCGCGACCCGGCGAGCGCCTCGCGTCAGTGGATGTGCAGCTTGTCCATCACCCCGTAGACGAAGAACGCCGGCCAGACGAGTGACTGGATGACGCCCCAGACGCCGTCCCAGAACGACGTGGCCGTGCCGATGTAGTAGACCAGCGCGCCGATGAACCCGAGCCCGTAGACCGCTCCGGCGCCGGCCGCTCCGCCGCCGCCTCCCCGCTTGTCCGACATCTTCGTCCCCCTCCAGGTCGAAGTCAGTGGCACCCCATCCTACAAGACCCAACGCCTTCCGTCTTGACAGTCGGCCGACGAACGCTCATGATGTACTCAGAAACTGAAATCGTTTCTCAGTATTACCAAGGAGCATTCGCATGCCGGCGACCAAGGACGAGATCGCGCTGACCTTCATGGGCCTGGCCGTGCGCTACGGCTTTCGGCGCACGGCCGTGGAAGACGTCGCCAAGACGCTGCGCATCTCCAAGAAGACCATCTACGAGTACTTCCCGAGCAAGGATGCGCTGCTCGACTACGCGCTGGAGCTGGGCGCGCTGCAGCAGCGCCGGCGGGTCGAGTCACTGCTCACCGAGACCACGGCGCTGGGCCGCTCGCTCGAGATCACGCGCATCGCGCTCAGCGACGCGCGCGACGGCTTCGCCGAGAACCCCGGCGCGGAGCTGGTCGAGCCGCCGGAGATCCAGACGCGCGTCAACGACCGCGTGTACGGCCCCATGGTCCGCGACCTGCTCAATGAGGGGGTCGCGGCGGGGGAGTTCCAGATCGCCGACGTCGAGCTGACCAGCCGGTTCGTGCAGGCGATCGGCATGGAGGCGGTGCGACGGATCCACGATGACCCTGAGAGCCATCCCGAGGAGGCGACCGTCGAGGCCATACGCCGGCTGATCACCGGCCAGGGCAGCGCGAGCGCTCCCGCCAAGAAGACCAAGAAGAAGGCAAAGAAGAAGTGATGAGGAGAGGACGATGACGCACATACTGGTCGCCTACGGGACACGGTACGGCTCGACGCGGGAGGTCGCCGAGACGGTGGCCGCGACGCTCGGGGAGCAAGGCATCGACACGGACGTGAAGCAGGCGAGGGAGGTGCGCTCGCTGGACGGCTACGACGCCGTCGTGCTCGGTACCCCGCTCTACATGGGCGCGCTGCACAAAGACGTCCGCGCCCTGCTCGAGAAGAACCGCGCGGCGCTCGAGCACACGCCGTTCGCGCTCTTCGCCCTCGGCCCGATCAAGGCCGACGACGGCCTCGACGGCTCGCGCGCGCAGCTCATTGACGCGCTCGCCAAGCTCCCCGTGCCGACTCCGGCCTCCACGGCCGTCTTCGTCGGCGCCTACGACCCGGCGCGGCTTGGCTTCAAGGACAAGATGATCGCCGCGCTGCCGGCGTCGCCGCTGCACGGCGAGGCCGCCCATGACGAGAGGGACTGGGGTGCGGTCCTCGCCTGGACGCGGGAGCTTGCGGATCTCTTGACCCGGGCGATGGTGTCGGCGATCTGAACGCTGCGAGCTCCCTCATCACGGGGGAGCGTGAAGCGTTCATCGGGAGTCCCGCCGACGCCGGAAGGGCCGCCAACAACCCGTCGCTTGACGCGGCCCGACTGGACGGGCAGTAGAGGCCCGCTGCCCTACGGGTGGCGGGCCTCACCGAGGCGAGCTAGCGAGCCAGTCTGACGAGGTAGTGTCGGCAGAGGTGCTCAGGCCCGGACATCACCGTCAAACGATGCGTGTACAAGCCGAGCGCTGTCTCGTCCAGGGCGCCGAACTCGATGTAGCCCTCTTCGATGCCGAGGTCGGCTTCGAGCTCGGCCTCGACCGGCGATAGCACTGGCTGAGCCACGAATGTTCCCGCTTCCTGCCCTGGCACGAGGGGCTGCGCGTGAGTGATCCTGAAGCCCGCCGAACCGGCCGTGTCTCCGGAGGATTTGGCGGCGTCGGGCACGTGCGTAGGCTATCACTCGAGTCGGATGCAACGAACGGTGTGGGGTTGTGAGCAGCACCGCAGACCATGTGAGCCCGCGTCGCTGATCGTCAGGCCGTGCAGTGGCAACGGATTGCCGGAGTCCAGGCACGGAGCCGGGAGTGCACCCTTGACACGAGCTACCGATTGGTGTTTAGTGACCACTAACTTATGGAAGAAAGTGGATCATGAAGGCAACGACACGCATCAGCAAGGAAGAACGGCGGCGGGAGATCATCGAGGCCGCCACTCGTGAATTCGCCATTGGCGGCCTCACCGGCACGCCGGTCGACGCGATCGCGAAGCAGGTCGGCGTCTCGCAGCCGTATCTCTTCCAGCTGTTCGGTACCAAGAAGGACCTCTTCATCGCCGCCGTGAAGCGCGCGTTCGAGCGCACTGTAGCGGGGTTTCGCACGGCAGCGGCGGAGGCGGGCGAAGACGCCGGCCCCGCCGACATCCTCATGAACATGGGCGCCGCGTACCAGAAGATGCTTGACGACCGCAGCCTCCTGCTCATGCAGATGCAGGCCTACGCGGCGTGCGCCGACGAGGAGATCCGCGAGGTCGTGCGCGAGGAGATGCTGCGCCTGGTGAACTTCGTGCAGTCGGCCTCCGGAGCTCCGGAGGCGGCGATCCGTGAGTGGCTGGCCTACGGCATGCTCATGAACGTGGTGGCCTCCATGGACCTCACCGAGGTGGACGCCGACTGGGCGCGCATCATGTGCCCCGTCACCGGCTCCGCGCTGGCGGCCCTGGCCATCGACGCGGTCGGCAAGGAGGCGCGGACGAAGTAGAAGACGCGGGGCGGGCGCCCGGCTCCTGGCCGGACCCGCCCTTCTTCAGGTCCTGGTAAGTAAGTGA
>Ga0302299_10000862_pt1 | contig 17658 bp, 15 predicted proteins | sample III_Fen_N3_4_FD_198795 | JGI IMG/M metagenome (GOLD analysis project Ga0302299, IMG submission 198795) | Peat permafrost microbial communities from Stordalen Mire near Abisko, Sweden - III_Fen_N3_4 | ecosystem: Environmental > Terrestrial > Soil > Wetlands > Permafrost | place: Sweden: Abisko... | reverse complement strand
TTCGCCGACGCGCTCGGGGCAGTCATCGCGGGGTGACCGCGTCGGGCGGCCCGCGTCTTCGCCTCGAGGCCGGGACACAGCCCGGCCGGCAGGACGCTCCGCGCCGTACCATCCCGGTATGCCGATCACCGCCGTCCAGCTCCTTCGAAGCGTCGGGCTGAGCGCCGACGGACCCGTCGTCTGGGGTAGCCCCGTCCGGGCCAACGGTCCGGGCATCTACATCGTGGAGCTGCCGGCAGTGCCGGAGCGCGCTCCCGTCGACATCTCGGCGGTCGGGACGTGGCTCAGCCGCGTGCCCACGCTCGCCGTCGACGGCGAGCGGCCGACCGGAAAGGGCCTCGCCGCGCGCCTCGCTGCGTGGTGGCTCCCCGGGGAGCCGATCGTGTTCATCGGGAGCACGGGGAAGTCGATTGCGCGGCGCGTCGACGCCTTCTACCGGACGCCGCTCGGGGACGCGCGGCCGCACGCGGCCGGGCAATGGCTCAAGGCGCTGACGAACCTCGGACGTGCGCGAGTCTGGTGGGCAGCGACCGACGCCGCGGAGGAGTACGAGGACGCCTGCTTCGAGGCGTTTGCCGCCGCGCTTCCGGCCGAGGTCCGGGCGAACATCCCGGGCAAGGGTCCCGTCCTCCCGTTCGCCAATCGTCGCCATCCCAACGGCACCGCGCGGCCCGACGGCGTGACCGGATCCACGGTCGAACCACCCGCGCCCGTCGAGCCGGTCGCGGCCGGGAAGGGCGCCGTGCGGCGAAGCCCGAGCACGATCTCGGACGACGACCTGGCGCGCGTCAACAACCTGCTCCAGGACCTCGCCTGTGGTGAGCCCGGCCTCGAGATCACCCCATCACAGGCGAACGCCGAGGGTGCCATCCGGCGCCTGCTCGGGGAGTCGCCCGCCCGTCCCGCAAGCGCGCTCGGGCAGCTGCTGCGGGCCGGGAGGATCGCCGGCGCCCACCAGGATCTCGACGGTCGCTGGGCGATCCGCTGCACCCGGCGAAGCTGAAGACTCCGCTCGGTTCCGTCCGGCCGGCCGTCCGAACGGGCCACGAGGCGTAGACTCGGGCCATTCCTCCTCGCATCTTCCGGAGTCATCCATGCCTCTTCGACCAAGCCTCGCCGTGATCGCGCACGACGGGAAGAAGACCGACCTGGTGGCGTACGCCACCTACAACCGCGAAGTTCTCGCGCAGTTCGACCTCTACGCGACCGCCACCACGGGACGTCTTCTCGCCGAGAAGGTCGGGCTCGAAGTGGAGACCAAGCTCTCGGGCCCGCTCGGCGGCGACGCCCAGATCGCGGCGATGGTCGCGGAGGGCAAGATCCGCGCCGTCCTCTTCTTCGTGGATCCCCTGAGCGCCCACCCGCACGATCCGGACATCCGGACGCTCCTGCGCGTCTGCAACGTGCACAACGTCCCGATCGCCACGACGCTCGCGGCGGCGGACCTCTTCCTCACGTCGCCGCTCCTGTACGTGGGCATGGGCGAGGATGCTGACATCCTCGAGGCGGGGACCGCGGTTCTCGGCGTCGGCGCCGCTCAGCGGCGCGGCCCGAACCCCAGGTCGTAGGCGCCCCCCTCCGCGCCGGACATGAACGGCGGGCGGGAGCCCCAGGCTCCCGCCCGCCGACGCGCCGTCCGAGGGACGGAGAATCCGCCAGGGTCAGGTCATGCGCGGATTGCCGCGAGGCGGCGAGCCGCGACGACGAAGCCGAGGACCGCGATGCCTGCGAGCAGGAGCGCCGGCACCTCGTCGCCACCGGGCGTCGGCCCGTTGCCGGTGAGAGAAGTCGAGGTCGGCGGCGGGGTGGCTGCCTGCGAGGTCGCTGTCGGCGCCGGCGTCGGGGACGCCACGGCCGCCACGAGGACGACCGCCTGCCAGTTCGGGTAGATCCCGTTCGTGTCGCCGGGTGCGACATCCTTGCCGAAGAAGTAGAGCGGCTTGCCGTTGTACGTGACCTGGAGCGCGGCATTGTCCGTGCGCGTGATCGTGCCGAGCGTGCCGGTGACGGTCGAATCCCCGGTCGGGGTGGCGCCCGCCGCGATGGTCAGGGCGGGCCAGTTGGTCAGGCACCCGGCCGTGCAGTTGCTGACGCCGCTGCCCGCCACGTCCTTGTCGAACGTGTAGACGGTCATCTGGTTGCTGGCAGCGACGAGCAGCGTCCCGTGCGTCGCGATCACCTTGCCGGCCACGACCTGCGTGTCAGCAGCCGCGACGATGCCCGGTAGCACGAGCGCGACGAGGGCCGCGGCGGCGGCGAAGCTGGCGAGCCGGTGTTTCATCCGTGAAGCCTCCCAATAACCGTGAGCTTGTGCCACGGTGTGGGGGGTACTACGCCGGCATCGGGCGATCGGATCTCGCCCCGCACACCCAGCGGGGACGGCCGGGTCAGGCTCCCGGGACCGACATCTCGACAAGCCGGCACAGCGCGTTGGCGAGGCGCATCTGGCGCGGCGTCTGGCACGCGACCCGGACGAGGGCGGGCGAGGCGACGACGGCAGCGACGCACCGCGCGCGAGACGTGGCCACGTTGAGGCGGTTCAGCGAGTAGAGGAACTCCATTCCGCGCGGCGCGTCTTCCGGCGACGACGATCCCATCGCGTAGATCGAGAGCGGCGCCTGCTGGCCCTGGAACTTGTCGACCGTGCCGACCCGGACACCGCCCAGGCCGGCCGCACGAAGGGCGGCCGAGATCCGGTCGACGTGCGCGTTGTACGGAGCCACGACGACCACGTCGTCGGCTCGGAGGGGCGCCTCGCGGCCGTCCGCGTTGGTCCAGCGCGCGTGTGTCGCGGGGTCGAACAGCTCCCCGAGGAGGCGGGCGATCTCGGCGGCCTCCTCCGGGCTGTCGACGGCGTTCGCGACATGCTCCACCGGGAGCCAGCGAATCCCGACGCCAAGCAGCGGCACGTCGGGCCGGGGTGCGCGAGGCAACCCGTTGACCGATTGCCGCTCGCGCCCGGGTTCGGGCGTCAGCTTCGACTCGTAGAAGACCTCGCTCGTGAACGCGCACACGTCGGGATGAAGGCGCCACGTCTTCTCGATGAAGAGGCCGCGCTCGGGGGGCATCGTGGCGTGAGATGGCTGACCAGGGTTCCCGGCGAGGAGATGGGCGAGGGCGCTCCGCTCAGCGCCCGGCGGATGGCTTCCCTTGAGGGGCTGGTCGAGCTGCTGGGGATCGCCGAGGAGCACGAGCGACGTGGCGGCCGGCGACATCGCGACGGTCGTGGCGAGGCTCATCTGGCCCGCCTCGTCGACGAGGAGGACGTCGACGCTCTCGGCCATGGCGGCATTGGACCAGAGCCAGGCCGTGCCCCCCACGACGTTGAGCGCGCCTGACGCCACGGCTGACGCGATGTCCTGCGCGTCGCCGAGCGCCCGCGCAGCGGCGCAGGTGGGCTCTTCGTTCGTGGCCGGCTTCTGGCCGATGGCGATCGGCCCGCCCGCGGCCGCGGTGGCACCCGTCTCTCGTGCCGCCTCGATCACCGCATCAAGCATGTTGCCGATCACCTTGTGGCTGGTGGCGGCCACCCCCACGGTCTTTCCCGCGGCGACGAGCGCGAGGATCATGCGCGCCCCGGTGTATGTCTTCCCGGTGCCGGGCGGGCCCTGGATCGCGAGCGAGCTCCCGTCGAGGATCAGTGCGTGGCGGACGGCCGCGTCAAGCGCCCGTTCGCCGGCAGCCCGGAGCGGGGCTCCCTCCGGGCTCCCCGGTATCCGCGGGGGACGACGCAGGAGGAGCTCCCGGCCCGCCCGCCAGGGACCCGCCGCCGCGATGCCCTTGTCCGCGACCCAGGCGCCGATTCGGAGGAGCGAGTCCTCGATGACCGTCGTGCTGACGAACTCGTTCGGGATCAGCGAGCCGGGCATGCCCCGGGCCAGCTCCTTCTTCGTGCGGTAGAGCGTGACGGTGCCGCCGAGATCGTCGACCTCGGCGACCGTGCCGACCGACGCCTGGGTCTTCGGGTCGTCGACCCTGCGGCCCTCCTTCACGGCGTGGTCCTGGGGAGGGAATCGAAACCGCTGGAGCCGAGCACCCCCGCGACTCGCCTGACCGAGGTCCTCGTCGAGCTCGAGCATCCCGATCGGATCGCGCTCGTCGACGAGATCGGCGTCGGTCATCCCGCACAGCTCGTAGTACTGCCACCAGAACGCCTTGTTCTCGCGGCGGTGCCAGCCGATGAGCTGTGCCAGGAGCCATGTCGAACGCTGCTCCTCCGTCGTCGCCGGGGCCGCGAGGTCGATCCCATCGAGACCACGCGTCAGCGAGGCCACCACCTCGGCGGCCCTCGCCGCGCGGCCCTCGGGCTCGGATGCCTCGATCGCCTCCGGCTGGATCGGCGGCCGCTGGAGCTCGATCCCGAGTCGATCACCGAGATCCTGTCTTCGGCTCTCGAGCCACTCGCGCAGGTGCCACGTGCTCAGGACATCGTCGCGGTTGTAGCCCTCGATCTCGCGGAGGATCTGGTCGCCAACGAGTCCCTCAGCGGTGGCACCCTGACCGAGCCACACCTCGAACTCGACGATGCTGCTCCCCGCATCCTTGAGGGCGACCTCGCGGTGAAGCCCGTAGAGGGGCTCGAGACGCTTGATCGAGTAGCTCTCGACGCTGGCCCGGATGCCCTGGCGCACGACGCGGTAGAGGTCCACGAGCACGCGCCCCTTGAGCAGCCGGTCCACCTCATCCTCGCGGGTCGCATGCCGCTGCGCCAGTCGAGCGAGCGCCGTCTTCTCATAGGCCGCGTAGTGGTACACGTGCAGGGACGGGTCCGCATCGAGGCGCGCGATCATGAAGTCGACCACCTGCTCGAAGGCCGCCTTCTCCGCCGAGAGCGTGACGAGGCCATCGGCGTCCAGGCTCCAGAACGCATGGAACTTCGGTGTGGAAGCGCCCGGCTCGATGACGACTGCTCCGGTTGCCGCGCCTGTCAACGGGGCCATGCCGGCTTCGTCGGGTGCCCACCGCCGGTCGCCTTCGACGGACGCGGGATCGAGGATGCCGAACAGGTAGTCGATCCCGTCGTCGAACGCGAACGGATCGCCTTCGAGGTCGAGAAACAGGTCGTGGACCGACGGCTCAGGCAGGGCGAGCAGCCCGCGATCCGCGACGAGCGTCCGTGCTCCGGTGTCGTCGACGCCGGACCATTCGGGGTCGAGCAGCTCCCAGAGGATCTCGCCTCGGTCCTCGCCCTCCACCTGGATCCGGGCCTGCTCGCGGACTCGTGCGAGCGAGGCATCGCCGCTGCCGTCGAGCCTCGGTCGAAGCGGGAGCTGGAGCACGGCGAGGCCGCGGCGTGTGCGGATCGGGCCGGGCGGCAGATCCGCGCCGCGCTCCTTGAGCCCGCGGCGCTGCCGGCCCGTGATCCCGGCGACAAGGCTCAGATCGTCGTCGGCGCGGCGGCGGTCTCGACAGGACACCCACCAGCGGCATACGTCGCAGTGCTGGACCGGGTCCGGGTAGGTGTTCGCCGGTGGATAGGCCGGCGGGCCGACCCGTCGCTCATCCGCCACAGCCAGGAAGTCCGATTTCACGCGTCGGTAGTACGCCATGTAGTCGTCCACGCGGAGGACCACGGTCTCGCGAGCGCTCCCGCCGAGCGCCACGTGGAGCTTCTCCGGCTGCCTGCCCTGGATCCTGGTCAGCTGGTCGACGTACGAGCAGATCTGGACGACCGCGGACGCCTTGACGTGGCGAGCGAGCTTCGTGTCGGCAACCTCGTAGTGCCAGGCGCCCAGGGCGCTGTCCGGTTCCCCGGGGGAGTGGTCGATTCGGAGCAGGAAGTCGGCGTGGCCGCGCCAGGTTCCGTCGAAGAACGTGGCCTGGTAGACGACGTCGGTCCCATCGAGCATCGCCTGGCGCGTGAGCTCCGCGGCCTCCGCGAGGCCTGCGCGCGAATTGGCCACCGAGCCGTCGCGCGAGATCTCGACGATCCGCCGGCCGGCTGCCCCGAGGTCCGCGAGGTAGCGCTTCTCATGCTCGTACCCGCGTGCCTGGATGAGCTCGATGGTCGGGTCGCTCCGGATCGGCTTCGTGACCAGGCCGACCAGCGCGGCTCGCTCGAGCTCGAAGCGGTGCCCGCAGGCGAGGAAGCCAACGAGATCGGTCGCGGAATAGACGGGAGCGCCGTCGAGCAGCTGCATGTACGCCGCATGCTAGGGGCTCGCCGTGTCAGCTTGCCTGGCGCGGGGACTTGGCCAGGCGGGCGGCTCGCGGCCGAACCTTTCCTCAGGCGCTCGGGGCTTCGGCGGTGGTCGTCGGGAGTCGAACCTCGAAGCGCGCCCCGCCCTCGGGGCGATTGGCGGCGGACATCGTGCCGCCGTGCGCCTCGACGATCCACGCGGCGATCGAGAGCCCCAGGCCGGTCCCGCCGGCCGGCGCGTTGTCGGCGCGCCAGAAGCGCTCGAAGATCCGCGGCAGGTCTTCCTCGCGGACGCCCGGGCCCTGGTCCTCGACCGTCAGCACCGCGTGCTGCCCGTCGGGGCGAACGCGCACCGAGACGGTCGTCCCTCCGGGGCTGTGCGCGAGGGCATTGTCCGCGAGGATGGTCACGAGCTGGCGCAGGCGGAGCGGATCGCCGGTCACCGGCGCCGGTCGCGGATCGACCACCAGCTTGACCCCGCGCTGCGCCGCGACCGGCGTGAGCGGCCCGGTTGCCTCGGCCGCGACGTCCGCCAGGTCCAGGGGAACACGCTCCAGGGCCAGGGCGCCCGAATCCGTTCGGGCCAGGAGCAGGAGATCCTCCACCAGCGCGGTTAGGTGCGAGACCTCGGCGTCGATGTCGTCGAGCGCCTCGCCGACCGTCTCCACCGGCTGCTTCCTGTTCCGCCGGAGGTCGGACACGCTCGCCCGGATAACCGTCAGCGGCGTGCGCAGCTCGTGACTCGCGTTCGCTGTGAACTCCCGCTGTCGCCGGAGCGCTGCGTCGCGGCGATCCATCGACGACCGCACCGGGATGAGCGCCCGCCCCGCGTAGACGTAGCCCGCGGCCAGTGCCAGGAGGAGCGCCGCGAGGCCGCCGAGCGCGAGCACCGACAGCAGCGTCGAGAGGAGCTGCACCTCCGACGACCGCTCGCCGAGCACCTGCACGACGTATGCGCCATCGGCCCGGGTGACGGCGACCGAGTAGACGCGAACAGGGATGGACGAGACCTCCACCTGCCGCACGTCGACAGTTCCCGCGCGGGCTGCCGCGACACCCGCCGGGTCCGGAACCCCGTTGATCGCCTGCAGCTCGGTTGGCCCCACGAGCACCCCATCGGGGCGAACGATGAGCGCGAGCGTCCCGGACGCCTCGCCCCCGAAGCCCGGGCCCAGGACGAAGCGGTCCGGGATCTGACCGGGTCGCTGGAGGAGCCGCTCGAGCCCGTCCGCCCGGGCCGCCAGGAGGTCCGTTCCCCGTGCCGCCAGGGACCCCGAGACCGCCGCGTAGAGTGCCGCGCCGAGCAGGACAAGAATCAGGAGGGTCAGCCCACCGCTCCACGCAAGCAGGCGCAGCCTCGTGCGGCGCAGCAGGGCGGCGTCGCCTCCCTCGCGGGGGATGTCAGCTGCCACGAAGGCGGTACCCCATCCCGCGGACCGTCTCGATGCAGGCAGCGCCGTCCGGGCCCAGCTTCTCGCGGAGCAGGTGGATGTACGCCTCCACGGTGTTCGGGGTCAGCGCGGCCCCGTACGGCCACGCGTAGTCGAGCAGCTGATCCCGGCTCAGGACCTGCCCGGGCCGGCGAAGGAGACACTCCAGGATCGAGTATTCGCGGCCGCTCAGCTGGACTTCCCGGCCGGCCACGGTGACCCGGCGCAGCGCCTCGTCGAGCACGATCGACCCTGCGCTGAGCCGCATCGTCGAGCGTGGCGGCGGTCGCCGCCCCAGCGCGCGGAGACGGGCCAGCAGCTCCTCGTACGCGAACGGCTTGACGAGATAGTCGTCCGCCCCGGCGTCGAGCCCCGCCACGCGGTCCCCGACCGCGTCGCGCGCCGTCAGCATCAGGATCGGCACCGCGTTGCCCGCCCGGCGGAGCTGGCGCGCGACCTCGAACCCGGAGCGGTCCGGCAGCCCCACGTCGAGGATGACGGCATCGAGGCCCGGCGAGGCGCCGGCTACCTCGATGCCCTCGTCGGCCGTCTCGGCCGTCTCGACCACGTGGCGGTCCTGCGTGAGGAGCCGCCGCAGGAGCCGGACGAGCCGCGCGTCGTCCTCGATGACCAGCAGGTGCACGAGATCTCCTGTCCCGCGTCAGGGCGTGACCAGCGTGACGTCCCTGGCGGTGATGGTGCGCGGCGGAGCGCCACTGGCGCCCGGGGCCAGGCTCGCAGCCGCGCCGGGGCTCGCGCCCGGGACGTCCTGGCCGCCGAGGCCGCCGGCAACCTGGACCTCGACCTGCACCTGCTTCCCGGTCGTCACGTCGGCAGCGGTCGCCGCCGCCTGCGCATGGTACGTCGTGGTGCCGGCGAGATTCACCGTGACGGTGCTGCCATTCGCCTCCTTGAGGGTCATCGTGGTCCCCGAGACCGAGTCAACGGTTCCCGTCACGAGGACGCCACCGCCGAAGCCGCCTCGGCCGAACCCTGCCGCACCTGCGCCGGCAGCGCCCGTTCCGCCCGCAGGGAACCCGCCGTTGCCGAAGCCGCGCGTCGTGGACGCCGCCGGCGCCGGAGCGGTCATGCGGCCGACCGCGAACGTCACGCCGCCGACAGCGATCAGGAGGCCCACGGCGAGGAGGATCGCGAAGGTTCGGTCTGTCTTCTTGACGGGTGCGATCACCGGCGGCGGGGGTGAGGAGACGGTGTGGCTGAACGGCCCCGAGGGCGTGGCCGACGGTGCCTGGGACCCGGCCTGCGGACCAGGCTCGACGGGCGCAAAGGGATCAGTCATGGAGCAATCCTTTCATTCATAGCGGAGGGCGACGACGGGATCGAGCCGGGCGGCCTGGCTGGCGGGCCACACGCCGAACACGATCCCCACGAGAAGGCTGAAGCCGGCGGCCGCCACGACCGTCAGCGGGCTGAAGATGAATCCCCAGCCGGCGATGACGCCGATCACGGCGGAGATGATCAGGCCGATCAGGATTCCGAAGAGGCCACCTGCCAGCGAGAGGGCCAGCGCCTCGATCAGGAACTGGGCCATGATGTCCCGCCCCCGAGCGCCGATCGCCTTGCGGATCCCGATCTCGCGCGTCCGTTCCCGGACCGAGACCAGCATGATGTTCATGATCCCGATGCCGCCGACGATCAGCGAGATCGACGCGATCCCGGCCAGGAGCACGCTCAGGAGCGTCGTGACCGACGACACCGTGGCGAGCAGCTGGTCCTGGTTCTGGACTGTGAAGTCGTCTGCGGCCGTGCCCGTCAGCCCGTGGCGCGTCCGCAGCGCGGCCGTGATCTCCGCCGTGACAGTGGTCATCTGGTCCGGCGTCGCGACGCTCACGCCAACGGACCGCACGCTTGACCCGCCCACGAGGAGTGCGCTGGCGGTCGAAACCGGGATCAGGATCTGATCGTCGGGGCTCGCGAAGCCTGTGCCGCCCTTCGGCTGGAGGATCCCGACGATGCGGAACGGGAGGCCACCGATCGCGACGTCCGTCCCGACCGAGCTCGCGCCCAGGCCGAGGTCGTCGGCCGTCGTGGCGCCGAGGACCGCCACGCGGAGCCCGGCATCGAGGCTGGCCTGGGTCAGGAACGATCCCTGCCACATGGTGTAGGCCCGGACGGTCGGGTAGTCCGGCGTCGTGCCGATGATGGTCGTGGTCGTGTTCTTGGTGCCGGCGATCACGAGCTTCTGCGTGGACAGCTCGGGCGCAACCGCCTCGACGCCCGTCAGCGACCGGAGCGCCGTCGCGTCGGCCAGCGTGAGCGTCGTCGACGAGCCTGCGGCCCCGCGCGTGAAGCCGCTGAACGAGGAGCCGGCGTTGACCGTCAGGAGGTTCGTGCCGAGTCCCGCGAGCCGGTTGGTGATGCCGCTCGTCGCCCCCTGGCCGACCGCGACCAGGGCGACCACCGACGCCACGCCGATGATGACGCCGAGCATGGTCAGCGCGGTCCGCAGCTTGCCCGTACCCAGGCGCCCGAGCGCGAGCTGGAGGAGGTCGCGCGCGCTCATGCCGCGATCCGCCCGTCCCGGATGTGGACCTGGCGGTCGGCGACCGCCGCCACCTCCGGGTCGTGGGTGATCAGGATGATCGTCCGGCCGGAAGCGTGGAGGTCGTGGAAGAGCGCGATGACCTCCGCCCCCGAGTGGCTGTCGAGGTTGCCCGTCGGCTCGTCGGCGAGGAGGAGCGCGGGCTCCGTGACGAGCGCGCGGGCGATCCCGACGCGCTGCTGCTGGCCCCCGGACAGCTCGGTCGGCTCATGGTCGAGCCGGTCACCCAGGCCAAGGCGCTCCAGCGCCGCCCGCGCGCGAGCGTGGCGTTCCCGGCGCCGAACGCCCTGGTACATCAGCGGTGCCGACACGTTCTCCAGGGCGGTGGTTCGCGGGAGCAGGTTATAGGACTGGAATACGAAGCCGATCGAGCGGCTCCGGAGACGGGCAAGCCCGTCGTCGTCGAGCGTGTCGACGGGCGTTCCGTCCAGGATGTAGCGACCCGCCGTGGGTCGGTCCAGGCACCCCAGGATGTTCATCATCGTGGACTTCCCGGAGCCCGAGGGCCCGATGATCGCGACGAACTCGCCACGGTTGATCCGGAGGTCCACGGACACGAGCGCCGGCACGGCGAGACGGCCCGACGTGTAGACACGGGAGACGCCCTCGAGGGCGATGATCGCCTCGCTCATGGCGCGACGATCCCGCCGCCCCGGGGGAAGCCGCCGCCGCCGCCGCCACCACCGCCGACCCCCGGGATGGCAACACCGCCGCCCGTGGTGGTCGTGGACGTTCGCGCCGATACGGTCCCGATCGAGACTGTCTCGCCCTCCGTGATGCCCGACTTGACCTCCGCGAGGCTCGTCGTGACGAGGCCGACCTGGACCGAAACGACCTGGGACGTGCCGTCCGCTGCGATGACGCGCACGCCGTAGTTGCCGGCGGATCCGACGAGGGAGATTGCAGGAACTGCGATGACGCTCGCCGCCTGTGCGGTGGTGACGGCCGCGCTTGCGGTCATCCCGGAGAGCACCGTCGCCGGGGCGTTGGTCAGCGTGATGCGGACCGCGTAGGTGACGACGCTGGAGCCGCCGGCGCTCGTCGACGCGGTCGGGGTGATCTGGCTGACGATTCCCTCGATCGGTGTCGTGCCGGCGGCCGCGACGGTCACGGTCGTGGGCTGGCCCACCTTCAGCTTGCCGATGTCGCTCTCGGCAAAGCTGGACGTCACCTGCATCGGGCCGACTTCGAGCGTGATCGCGGTACCGGACGGTGCGAGGACGCCGGCGACCACGCCGACGGAGGCAACGACTCCATCCGCCGGGGCGGTGAGCGTCGCGGCCGCAACCTGGATCTGCGCCTGGCGGACGGACTCCTGGGCGTTCGTGATGGCAGCCTGGTCGGACGCGAGCGTGGAAGCTGTCGCGGGCGCCGTGCGACTCGCGTACGAGAGCTGCGCCGACGTGAGCCCGAGGCTCGCCGACGAGAGCTGGGCGGCCGACGAGTTAGCCGACGTAGAGAGCTGGAGCTTGAGCGACGCCAGCTGGTTGGTCGCGTTGGTGACAGCGGTCTGGTCGGATTTGATGAGCGTGCTCGGCGGCCCTGCTGCGAGGTCGGCGGCGAGGGTTGCCTGGGCCTGCGTGAGGGCGGCCTGCGCCTGGCTCACCTTGAGCGCGTTCTGCTGGTCGGTGATCGACGAGACCGCGCCCGTGCCGGAGAGCTGCGCGTTGAGCGTGTCGAGCTTGGCCTGCGCGCTTGTCGCCTGCGCCTGCGCGCTCGTGACGGCGGCAAGATCCGAGTTGATCGTCGACTGCGGCACCGGGGTGCCCCCTGAGGGGACAGGCGCCTGGTCCGCGGCAAGCCTCGCGCTCGCCGTCGCGAGCGACTGTTGCGCGTCACTGACTGCCTGCTGCGCCTGCTGGAGCGAGAGGCTGTTCTGCGTCGACGTGGAGCCGGCCTGCGCTTGCGCGGCGGCGATCTGCAGGTTCAGCGAGTCGAGATTGTTCTGGGCGGAGGTCACCGCGTTCCTGTCCGCGGTGATCGTGTTCGCGAGCGGGCCCGCCGCGATGTCCGCGGCGAGCTGGTCCTTGGCGTTCTTGAGGGCTGCCTGGGCCTGGCTCAGCTGGAGGTCTGCCGAAGCGGTGCTGAGCGGGGCGCTCTTCTGCGCCTGCGCCAGCTGCTGCTGCGCCTGCTGGATCGAGACCGCCGCGGCAGCCCGATCCGTCGCCGACAGACCGCCCTTGTCGGTCGCGAGCTTCGCCTTCGCGACCGCCAGGCTTGCATTCGCGATCGCGAGCGTCGACGTGACCGAGCTGGAGTCGGCGACGGCGAGGGTCTGGCCCGTCGTGACGCTGTCGCCCACGGCCACGTTCACGGTCTTCACGAGCCACGTGCTGGCCCCGCCGCCGGTGCTCGATGAGCTCGACGTGGCCGATGCGACGAGCTGTGGCTGGCTGCCGAACGTGAGGCCATAGATCGCGCTGGGAGCCACGCTTCCGGTGGCCACCGACTGGGCGACCACGTTCTCGCGGGTCGCCGTCGCCGTCAGGTACTGCGGTGCGGCTGACGAGCCGAGGCTGGGGCCGATCACGGCGAACCCGATGGCGCCGACCCCGATGGCGATGAGGCCGATCACGGCGAGGAGACGAAGCTTCATGCGGATTCCTCTGTGCATGCGGGCCCGCGGGGCCGGGGCGGCGCGGTCCGGTGGGCCGGAGCAGGGCCTGGGCGTCCGACGTTGAGTGACAGGTCTACCGCGCTCCCCTGAAAGGAGCCTGAACTCTCGTCAGGCGAGGAGCGGGTCAACGGTGGACGTCCATACGAGGCGCTCGTCCGCCGTGATCGCCAGCGCCCCGTAGCCCGGGTGCCTCGCGACCCACGCGGGGCCGTCCTGGCCCATGGCGAAGGCCGTGGTCGCGTAGACGTCCGCCCAGGTCAGGCTGGGACCCACGACCGTGACGCTCATCAGGCCGATCGGTGCCCGGCCCGTGCGTGGGTCACGGATGTGCTCTCCCCGCTCATACGTCCCTGACGTGGCGACCGCGAGATCGCGAACGGTCAGGACGCGGGCGAGGGCGTCGGCCCGTTCAGGGTGGCGGATCCCGACCCGCCAGGGTCGTCCGGGCTCCGGTTCGCCCCGGCATATGACGTCCCCGCCGCAGTTGCAGCTGTAGTTGCGGGCACCGGCATCATCGAGGAGGAGCGCGGCTTCTTCGACGGCCCAGCCCTTGACGAGCCCCGACGGATCCAGGCGGCCGTCGGCGCGGTGGCCGCGGGCGTCGAACCAGCCGTCCGTGGTCCGGTGCAGGTCGTCGCACATGCCCAGCACGAACCGCACCTCCGCGGATGCGTCGGCCTCGGCCAGCTCGCCGCGGGCGATGCGGCTGATCTCGCTGCCTTGCCGATACGTGCTGAAGCGGTCCTCGATCTCCTCGAGTCGCGCGAGCATTGCGTCGACGACCGATTCCGGGATCGCCGGGTCGCGGACGTCGATGCTGATGACGGTGCCCATGACCGGCGCGACCCGATGCGGACCGCGCGGACGCGCCATGGCACGGATGTCGGCCGGCGCCGACTCAGCCATGCGCCGCCTGATCCAGCGCCGACTGGAGCGACTGGGCATAGGCGTCGCTCGTGTACGTCGCCCCGGAGATCAGGTCGATCTGGGCGCTCTGGGCCGTGAGCGCCTCGCTCTTCAGCATCGGCTCGACGATCCCGCTGATCTCGGCCGAGCGCTGGCGGTCGTTCGGCAGCTGGAGGGCCGTCACGTCCGTGATCTTCCCTGCCGCGATCGTGACCTGAACCTGGACCGATCCGAACCGCGTCTGGACGACCTGCCCCGTGACAGTCCCATTCTTGAGCGCGGTGCCGCCGGAACCGGCGGCCGGCGCGGTCGACGGGGCGGGCGCGGCCGTGACTCCGGGCCTCGTGTTCGCGGCCGGGCCGGGTGCCGACAAGGGAGCCGCGGCGGGTCCGGAGGTGGCCGCCGGGGCGGCTCCACCGCCGGAGGCGACGATTGCGGTGTTCCGGCCAGCCGCGATCTGCACGTCCGGGGTCTTGAACGAGAAGAGCAGGACGAGGGCGAGGGTGGTGAGCGAGAGGGCGATGGCGCCGCGTTTCGGCATCGGTCTATCTCCGGTTCAGAACGCGAAGCGTTCGAGGTGGACCTGCGACGCCGGCACGCCGAGCGCCTTCAGGCTTGCCCGGACCGACTCCATGAGCCGGAACGGACCGCACAGGTAGATGTCCCGGTCGCGCAGGTCGGGCACCAGCGCACGGAGGCCGGGTGCGTCGAGCGGGTCGCTCGGCATCTGGCGGCTGCCGCGGTGGCCCACGAGGTAGTGGACCGACGCACCGCGATGTGCCGCGAGAGCGTCGAGCTCCTCGCGGAAGACAACCTCCGACTCGCGGCTGGCGCGGTAGATGAGCGTGAGATCGCCGGGACGGGCCGGCAGCGATTCCATGAGCGCCCGGAGCGGCGTGATGCCGATCCCGCCCGCCACCAGGAGAACACGCTGGTGCGTTCGGCGCGCCCCGGTCAGCGTCCCGTACGGCCCTTCCAAAGCCACCCGCGTCCCCGGTGTGACGGCCTGCAGGCGTGCCGTCCAGTCACCCAGATCCTTCACCGTGAAGCGGAGCGACCGGCCGTTCGGCGCTGCCGAGAGGGAGAAAGGATGGGCACGCCACCATCCGTCGCGGGTCAGGAGGCGGAGGTTGAAGTACTGACCGCTCCGGACGGCCAGGCGGTCGAGGTCCCGGCCCGTGACGTAGACAGACACGACGCCCGGCGCCTCCGTCACGACGCTCCCGATCCGGGGCTCGTGGCGCAGCGTGGTCGCGATCGGTTGGCCGAACCGGAAGACCAGGACCATCGCCGCCGTCATGGCGAAGAGCGCGATCCAGTAGAGCCGTGCCACCGGGTCGCCGAGGAAGTCAGTGCCCACGACCAGCTGGTGCGCGAAGCCGAGCGCGATCCCGAGGTACGCGTAGAGGTGGATCCCGTACCAGGTCTCGTACGAGAGCCGTCGCCGGGCCGCCCGAACGGACGACACCGCGACGGCCAGGAAGCAGGCCATCCCGGCCGTGGCCATCAGCACGAACGGGTACGTCCCGAGGAGGTTCGTCACCTCGTCGAGGACGCTGCGGCCGTCGCCGAGCGACCAGCCGACCGTCGTGAAGACAGCGTGGCCGCCGATCAGCCAGACCGTCGCGAACCCCAGCCAGCGATGGGCCCACGCCAGGCGGTCCATCCCGAAGACCTGGTCAAGCCATGGGCTGCGCGACATGAGGACGATCTGGATGAGCGCGAGATACGTGCCGAGGAGCGCCGTGACCTGGCCGGCGGCCGTCAGGAAGGCCCCCGGGCTCGTCAGGTGGTCGGCCCCACCGTGCCGCACCCACATCGCGACGATGAGCGCGCCGTTGGCGGCCAGGATCGCCACGATGTCGGAGGCGCGGACCGGCCAGCGACGCGGAAGCGGGACGCGGACGGGTCGCGAAGCGGACTGCACGAATGCTCCCGGTGACATGGCGACCCCGGCCGGGAGCCGCTCGGTGCCAGCATCCTGGGCACCGTGGCTGAAGCGACCCTGAAGGCAACATGTGCGGCTTCACACGCAGGACGGCCCAGGACCACCGCGGGAATCGCGAATTGCGGTCACGCCGACGAAGAAGCGTCACAGTCGATTCGAGCCGAGCCCATTAGCCGTGAAGGTGCAGCGTCTCCGGGTTGCCAGGCATGCGTCTCGAGGTCCGCTCCGTTGGCTGGCCGGCCTGCGCGCGGAAACCGAGCGGCCGCACCAGCGCTAGGACGCCACTGAGGTTGACGGCGATCACCGGGGCCGCGATGCGCGCCGCCCGGTAGTCCAGCGTCCGGCGGATGAGTCCAGGCCGGTCGACCTCCGCTGGCATGAGGACCAGGGACGCACGGGTGATGGCGACTGCCTCGGCCAACCCGGCGACACTCGGCCCGTATGACACCCAGACCGCCACTTCGACCCCGGATTCCCGCAGCGAATCGGCCTGACGCCGCAGCGCTGCACGACGAGGCGAGGAGCCGGACACAGACCCAACGTCACGATCCGGGCGCGCGCCGCGTTCGAACAGGCGCCACGTCCGGCCGGGGTGGTCCGATTGGCCGACTGGAGCATGGAACAGGACGACTTTGGCGCCCAGCGTCGCCGCCACCGAGATCGCCGCTGCGCGGACGGGTGCGTATCGAGGGTCCGAGCCGTCGTCGGTCATGGCGATCACGACCCCGCCCGACGGGAGCAGCGCCGAAAGGTCGGAGACGATCAGTGGTGTTGCATGTGCCACGAATCAAGCCTCGGGTTTCCGGCGGGCGCACCTGGGTCGGCGCTCATCCCGGAATGTGGCTGATTCGAGTCTCCGTCTCGTTCCTGAGGTCATGCTGAAGCCTGTCCGACGCGCACCGCGGCGACCACACAGCCGTTCGGCCAGGGAAGAGGGTTCGCGGCCTCGAGAAATTCGTGGGACTGCGCGACTCGGCCCACGTCGGTGGGCGGCGCCCGAGTTGGCTCCGGTCACGCCGACGACGAGCGTGCCTGCCGGGCCGGGCACGCTGCGAACGTTCCGGGCGGGGCCCTAGCTGGCGGTGCGCGCGGGTGCGCGTCGCGCGGGCGGCTTGAGGGCCTTGATCGCCTCTTCAATGTCGCGCGTCACACCGTCGCTGCCGGCAGACGTCTTGGCCGACCTGAGGCACGCGAGCGCAACGACGAGCGTCTCGGGATTGGCGGCCTTGCGGATGACGCGTACCGCGAAGGCGCCGAGCGCCGGATCGGCCAGCCACGGGCTGACGCCCTTGATCGCGGCCTCGCCGTGGGCGGCGATCGGATCGCGATACTCGATTCGGCGGTCGGGTGCGGCTTCCGCGGCGGCCTCGAGAAGCGACGCCAGGGACTGATATTCCGAGCTCATCGACAGGCTCTCCATCCAGTGGACGGTCTCGCCGAGTGAATGACTGCCACGGCGGGTGTCGGGACGCGAGATACCCGGAGGCGTGGGAGGCGGCGCGCTGCCCACCAGCGTAACGCGTCAGGGGCCGCCCCGTACGGCGTGGCGACCGGAACCGGCCGCCACGAGCCGTGGTGTCACGAGAGCCTCCCGTTCGACGTCGGGTGCATACCCAAGCCGACCCCGGGAGGCTCTCGCTTGTCAACTACCTACGCAGAATCGCGACTCCTCGGGGCCGCCGCCTCAATTCCCGCCGACGGCGCTCCCGGCATCGACCAGACCGGCACCATATGCCTCCCAGTCGGGGATCGCCGGGCCACCGAGGTGGCAGTAACCTGTCGGACAGGCCAGGCCGGTTCGATCGCCGGCTGTCGTGTCCGTCGCGCTCAGTCCGGGGGTCGTGTTCCCGTGAATGCTCCGCGCCGACCCCTTGAGGGCCCGCACGAGGGCAGCCGGGTTGTGCGCGATCCACGGCCTCGCGCTCGCGATCAGGGCCAGGACCGCCGAGGCGTGCGGGGTCGCCATCGAAGTCCCCTGGATGCTCGAGTAGCACTCACCGGGATAGAACTGCGGGCCGAGGTCGAAGTAGCACGGGATCTCGAGTGCCCAATTCG
>Ga0302299_10000859_pt1 | contig 17673 bp, 13 predicted proteins | sample III_Fen_N3_4_FD_198795 | JGI IMG/M metagenome (GOLD analysis project Ga0302299, IMG submission 198795) | Peat permafrost microbial communities from Stordalen Mire near Abisko, Sweden - III_Fen_N3_4 | ecosystem: Environmental > Terrestrial > Soil > Wetlands > Permafrost | place: Sweden: Abisko... | reverse complement strand
CGCAGTGCGCCCGTGACAGCCAGCACGACGGACCTGCCGTCACTCGGAGACGGACGAGAGCTCCGGGCTCCTGGGCCTGTCAGCCGGTGAGGAGCGTCGCGAGGTCGCGGGCTGCGGTGGCGACGTCGGGGGCGCCGGTGATCGGGCGGCCGATCACGAGGAGGTCGGCGCCGTCGGCCAGGGCCTGCTCGGGCGTGGCGACGCGCGCCTGGTCGCCGATCGCCGACCCCGCGGGGCGCACCCCCGGGGTGATGAGCGTGATCTCGCGGGGAACCTCGGCGCGGATCGCCGCGACCTCGCGCGGCGAGCACACGATCGCGCGCGCTCCTGCCGAGACGGCGAGCACCGCGAGCCTGCGCGCGGCGTCGAGCGCAGGGCCGAGCAGGCCGATCGAGGCGAGGTCGTCCTCCGACAACGACGTGAGCACGGTGACCGCGGTGACCTTGGTGTCGGGGAGCTCCTCCACGGCCGCGCGCACCATGGCCGCTCCCCCGCTCGCGTGCACGGTGAGGTACGCCGGCGACAGGTGCGCCACCGATCGCGCCGCACCGGCCACGGTGTTGGGGATGTCGTGCAGCTTGAGGTCGAGGAAGATGTCGCGGCCGCGCGCCGCTGCGCGGGTGGCCTGCACCGAGGCGTCGCCGTCGCGCAGGTAGGTCTCGAGGCCCACCTTCATCGTCGACACGTAGGGGCCGGCGGCACCGGCCCACGCGGTGATGGTCTCGAGGTTGGGCCCGTCGAGCGCGACCGCGATCGGCGCGATGCTCATCCTTCGACCCCCGCATCGAGCTCGTCGTCGCGGTCGGCCACGGCGTCGCCCGCGTGGGTCGCCACCGGCCCGCCGGACGCCGGGACGCTGGGATCGCGGTGCGCGAAGCCGACGGCGTCGGTGAACGAGTCGAACCCGCGCTCGGCGAGCGCCACCGCGAGCTCGCGCGTGATCCGCGCCGGAGCACCGGGGTCGTTGAAGATCACGGTGCCCACGCTGACGGCGCTGGCACCGGCCAGCACGAACTCGAGCGCGTCGATCCCCGTGCGGATGCCACCCATGCCGACGATCGGGACGTCGGGCATCGCGGCATGCACCTGGTACACGCAGCGCACCGCGACCGGCCTGATCGCAGGACCGGAGAGCCCTCCCGTGACGCCGGCGAGCGACGGGCGCATGGTGTCGGGGTCGATCACCATGCCGAGCAGGGTGTTGATCATCGAGAGACCGTCGGCGCCGGCGTCGACGACCGACTTCGCGATGGTGACGATGTCGGTGACGTCGGGCGAGAGCTTGGCCAGAACCGGGATCCCCGGGTTGGTGTTGCGGCGCACCGCGTGCACGACGTCGGCCGCGGCACCGGCGTCGCACGCGAACACGAGCCCGCGGTTCTCGACGTTGGGGCAGGAGATGTTGACCTCGATGGCGGCGATGTCGCTCACGTGCCGCAGCTTGGACGCGATCCGCGTGTACTCGTCGACCGAGCCGCCTGCGATCGACACGACGGCGCGAGCACCGCGCTGGCGCAGCCACTCGAGGTCGCGCTCGACGAAGGTGTCGACGCCCGGGCCCTGCAGCCCGATCGAGTTGAGCATGCCGCTCGGGGTCTCGGCCATGCGCGGTGTGGGGCGTCCGGACCGCGGGTTGAGCATGATGCTCTTGGTGACGACGGCACCGATCGACGCGATGTCGAAGAACTGGTCGAGCTCGCGGCCGTAGCCGGCGCAGCCCGACGCCGTCATCACCGGCGAGGGCAGCTCGAGGCCGGCGAGCCAGGTGCTCATGTCGATGTCGGGGACGATGTCGCGCTCGTCGGGACGCGGTCCGTGCGTGATCACCGCGCGGGTCATCAGTGGCCTCCGCTCACGGGAGCACCGAGCGTGCCCTCGGGGATCGTGCCGACGTCGTCCCACCGGACGCGGTCGCCGCGGAACACCGGGCCGTCGACGCACGAGCGCAGCATCCGAGTGACGCCGTCGTCGCCGATCACCGGGAGCACGCACGACATGCACACGCCGATTCCGCAGGCCATGGCCTCCTCGACGGCGCACTGCGAGTAGGCGCCACGCTCGACCGCGATCTTCGCGACGTTGCGCAGCATAGGCATCGGGCCGCAGGCGTAGATCACCTCGGCCTCGACGCGGTCCATCACGGCGGGCAGGACGTCTGTGACGCGCCCCTTCTCGCCGATCGTCCCGTCGTCGGTGGTGATGGTGAGCGACGCCGCGATGCGCTTGGCGTCGAGCACACCGAACAGCTTGCTCTCGGTGGAGGCGCCGAGCACGACGTCGACCCGGCAGCCGCGCGCACGCAGCGCGTCGGCCAGCGAGAACATCGGCGCCGAGCCGTAGCCGCCGGCCACGAGCACGCAGGACACCGGCTCCTTGGGCAGCGCGAACGGACGGCCGAGCGGGCCCACGATGTCGATGGTGTCGTGACGGTGCAGGCGCGACAGGAACTCGGTGCCCTTGCCGTGCGTGGCGAAGACGATCTCGAGGGTGCCGCCGTAGACGCCGCGGCTCTGCACCGAGTAGATCGAGAAGGCGCGGCGCAGCAGCATCGACGACTCGGGGCCGCCCACGGCCAGTGCCACAAAATGTCCGGGCCGGGTCAGCTCGGCGATGCCGGGTGCCGTGAGCGTGAGCACGTGGTACTCGCCGGCGCGGCGCAGGCCGAGGACCTCACCGGTCACCTGGATAGCACCGCTCTTGCCCTGCACCGTCATGCGCCGTGATTCCCGTCCTGCTCGGTTGCGGCCCCTCCGGAGGATCCTGTCGCATCCGCCCGCTGGCCCGCACGCAGGGCGGCAAGGTCGGCCGCCCACTCCTGGAGCGACCGTACGCCGACCTCGCCCGAGAGCAGCGCCTCGATCCCCTGCACCGTGGCCGCGAGCCCCTGGACCGTGGTGATGCACGGGACGCCCCGCGTGACCGCGGCGGTGCGGATCTCGTAACCGTCGAGCCGGGATCCGACGCCGTAGGGCGTGTTGACGATGAGGTCGATCTCACCGGCGAGGATCGCGTCGACCGTGGTGGGCTCGCCGTGCTCGCCGCGGCCGTCGTGCTGCTTGCGCAGCACGGTGGCCTTGAGCCCGTTGCGCCGCAGCACCTCGGCGGTGCCGCCCGTGGCGAGGATCTCGAACCCGAGGTCGGCCAGCCGCTTCACCGGGAAGATCATCGAGCGCTTGTCGCGGTTGGCCACCGACACGAACGCGCGGCCCCGGGTGGGCAGCCCGCTGGAGTAGGCCGCGGTCTGCGACTTGGCGAACGCCGTGCCGAACACCGAGTCGATGCCCATGACCTCGCCGGTCGAGCGCATCTCGGGCCCGAGCACCGTGTCGACGCCGTGGAACCGCCCGAAGGGCAGCACGGCCTCCTTCACCGCGATCGGCGCACCGATGGGCAGCGTGCCGCCGTCGCCCTGCGCCGGGAGCACGCCCTCGGCGCGCAGCTGCGCAACGGTGGCTCCCATGGTGACGCGCGCCGCCGCCTTGGCCAGCGGCACCGCCGTCGCCTTCGCGACGAAGGGCACTGTGCGCGAGGCGCGCGGGTTGGCCTCGAGCACGTAGAGCACGTCGCCGACGAGGGCGTACTGCACGTTGAGCAGGCCGCGCACGCCCACGCCGCGGGCGATCGCCTCGGTGGAGCGGCGGATCCGGTCGATCTCGCCGTGGCCGAGGGTGATCGGCGGCAGGGCGCACGCCGAGTCGCCGGAGTGGATGCCGGCCTCCTCGATGTGCTCCATGACGCCGGCGAGGTAGAGCTCGTCGCCGTCGAAGAGCGCGTCGACGTCGATCTCGACCGCGTCGTCGAGGAACCGGTCGACCAGCACGGGGTGCTCGGGGCTGGCCTCGGTGGCCCGGTCGATGTAGTCGCGGAGCATCGACTCGTCGTAGACGATCTCCATGCCGCGACCGCCGAGCACGTACGACGGCCGCACCAGCACCGGGTAGCCGACGCGCTCGGCCACCTCGAGGGCCTCCTCGTAGGACGTCGCGAGACCGTGGGCGGGAGCCGGCAGGTTCGCGGCCGCGAGGACACGGCCGAAGGCGCCGCGCTCCTCCGCGAGGTGGATCGCCTCCGGGCTGGTGCCCACGATCGGCACGCCGGCGTCCTTGAGTGGCTGCGCGAGACCGAGCGGCGTCTGCCCGCCGAGCTGCACGATGACGCCCGCGATCGGGCCGACGTGCAGCTCTGCGTGGTAGACCTCGAGCACGTCCTCGAGGGTGAGCGGCTCGAAGTACAGGCGGCTCGAGGTGTCGTAGTCGGTCGACACCGTCTCGGGGTTGCAGTTGATCATCACGGTCTCGTAGCCCGCCTCGCGCAGCGTGAGGCTGGCGTGCACGCACGAGTAGTCGAACTCGATGCCCTGGCCGATGCGGTTGGGTCCCGAGCCGAGGATGAGCACGGCCGGCGTGGCGCGCGGCTCGACCTCGGTCTCCTCGTCGTAGGTCGAGTAGTGGTACGGCGTGCGAGCCGCGAACTCGGCCGCGCACGTGTCGACCGTCTTGTAGACCGGCCGGATCCCGAGCGCGTGCCGCACGCCGCGGACGACGTCCTCGGGGAGGTTGCGGATCGCGCCGAGCTGCACGTCGGAGAAGCCGTGCCGCTTGGCGAGCCGGATGAGATCGGGGGTGAGCTCGGGCGCCGCGACGAGTGCGTCACCGATCTCGTTGAGCAGCACGATCTGGTCGAGGAACCACGGGTCGATGTTGGTCGCCTCGTGCAGCGTCTCGATCGAGGCGCCGGCCCACAGCGCCTGCTGCACCTTGCGCAGCCGGCCGTCGTGCGGCACCTTCACGGCCTCGACGAGCCCGTCGACGTCGACCGCCGACTTCTCGCCCGACCAGGTGAACGGGGCGTCCTTGCGCTCGATCGAGCGCAGCGCCTTCTGCAGCGCCTCGGTGAAGTTGCGCCCGATCGCCATCGCCTCGCCGACGCTCTTCATCGTCGTCGTGAGGGTCTGGTCGGCCTGCGGGAACTTCTCGAACGCGAACCGCGGCACCTTGACGACCACGTAGTCGAGCGCGGGCTCGAACGACGCCGGGGTCTCCCTGGTGATGTCGTTCGGGATCTCGTCGAGGGTGTAGCCCACGGCGAGCTTCGCGGCGATCTTGGCGATCGGGAAGCCGGTGGCCTTGGAGGCCAGCGCCGACGACCGCGACACGCGCGGGTTCATCTCGATGACGACCATGCGACCGTCGTCGGGGTTGATCGCGAACTGGATGTTGCAGCCGCCGGTGTCGACGCCGACCTTGCGGATCACGGCGATGCCGACGTCGCGCAGGTGCTGGTACTCGCGGTCGGTGAGGGTGAGAGCAGGCGCGACGGTGATCGAGTCGCCGGTGTGCACACCCATCGGGTCGACGTTCTCGATCGAGCAGATGACCACGACGTTGTCGTTCTTGTCGCGCATGAGCTCGAGCTCGTACTCCTTCCAGCCGATGATCGACTCCTCGAGGAGCACCTCGGTCGTGGGAGACGCCTGGAGCCCGGCACCGGCGATGCGGTGCAGGTCGTTCTCGTCGTAGGCGATGCCCGAGCCCGCGCCGCCCATCGTGAACGACGGACGCACGACCACGGGGTACCGCAGGTCGTCGACGGCGGCGAGGCAGTCGGCCATGGTGTGGCACACGGCGCTGCGCGCCGACTCGGCCGCGAGCCCGGAGTCGTCGATCGCGGCCACGATCTCCTTGAACCGCTCGCGGTTCTCGCCGGCCTCGATCGCCTCGACGTTCGCGCCGATGAGCTCGACGCCGTAGCGCTCGAGCACGCCTGACGCGTGCAGCGCCATGGCGCAGTTGAGCGCGGTCTGGCCGCCGAGGGTCGCGAGCAGGGCGTCGGGACGCTCGCGCGCGATGATCTTCTCGACGTACTCCGGGGTGATCGGCTCGACGTAGGTGGCGTCGGCGAACTCCGGGTCGGTCATGATCGTCGCGGGGTTGCTGTTGACCAGCACCACGCGCAGGCCCTCGGCCTTGAGCACCCGGCACGCCTGGGTGCCGGAGTAGTCGAACTCGCAGGCCTGCCCGATGACGATCGGCCCGGAGCCGATCACCATCACCGAGCGAAGATCGTCACGACGAGGCACGAGCGCCCTCCATCAGGTCGCAGAAGCGGTCGAAGAGGTACGCCGAGTCGTGCGGACCGGCCGCAGCCTCGGGGTGGTACTGGACGCTGAACGCCGGGACGTCGAGGCAGCGAAGTCCCTCGACGACATCGTCGTTGAGGCAGACGTGGGTCACCTCGGCGCGACCGAACGGGGTGTCGCTGACGCGGTCGAGCGGCGCGTCCACCGCGAACCCGTGGTTCTGCGCGGTGATCTCGACCTTGCCGGTGGTGCGGTCCATCACGGGCACGTTGATCCCGCGGTGGCCGTAGCGCAGCTTGTAGGTGCCGAAGCCGAGCGCGCGCCCGAGCACCTGGTTTCCGAAGCAGATGCCGAACAGGGGCCGACGGGCCTGCAGCGCCGCGGTCACGAGCGCGACCGCGTGGTCGGCCGTGGCGGGGTCGCCGGGGCCGTTGCTGAAGAAGACGCCGTCGACGCCCACCTCGAGCATCCGCTCGGGCGCGGTCGTGGAGGGGAGCACGTGCACCTCGATGCCGCGCTCGGCCATGTGGCGCGGAGTCGCACCCTTGATGCCGAGGTCGATGGCAGCCACGGTGAAACGCTTCCCGCCCACCGCGGGCACGACGTACTCGTCGTCGGCGCTGACCTCGTCGGCGAGCGCCGCGCCGACCATCTGCGGGCCGGCCTGCACGCGTGCGAGAAGCTCGTCGACCGGACGAGCCGCAGCGTCGCCGCTGAAGACGCCGACGCGCATGGCGCCGCGCTCGCGCAGGTGGCGGGTGAGCGCCCGCGTGTCGATGTCGCTGATGCCGACGATCCCCTGGTCGCGCAGGTCGTCGTCGAGCGTGCGCTGCGAGCGCCAGTTCGACGCGACCCGTGACGGGTCGCGCACGACGTAGCCCGCGACCCAGATGCACCGCGACTCGGCGTCGTCGTCGTTGACGCCGTAGTTCCCGATGTGCGGGGCGGTCTGCACGACCACCTGGCGGTGGTAGGAGGGGTCGGTGAGCGTCTCCTGGTAGCCCGACATGCCGGTGGTGAACACCGCCTCGCCGAACGTCTCGCCCACCGCGCCGTAGGCCCGGCCGCGGAACACGCGGCCGTCCTCGAGCACCAGCAGCGCCGGATCAGCCTCGGTGATCGCCGTCATGCGCCGACCACCGCGCCCACGACCGCGCCGTCGAGCACGGTGGCCCGTCCGCGCAGGAACGTGGCCACCACCGACACCGGCAGCGTGCGCCCGGCGTAGGGAGTGTTGTGGCTGCGGCTCTGCAGCCCGAAGGGATCGACGGTGCGGCCCGCCGAGGGGTCGATCAGCGTGAGGTTCGCCGGCTCGCCGACAGCCAGCGGGCGGCCCTGGCCGTCGAGCCGGCCGATGCGCGCGGGTGCGAACGACATGCGCTCGGCGACGCCGGCCCAGTCGAGCAGCCCGGTCGACACCATCGCCTCGGCGACGACGCCGATCGCGGTCTCGAGCCCGAGCATCCCCATGGCGCCGGCGCTCCACTCGCAGTCCTTGTCCTCGACCGGGTGCGGCGCGTGGTCGGTGGCGACGACGTCGATCGTGCCGTCGGCGAGCGCCTCGCGCAGCGCCTGCACGTCGCGCTCGGAGCGCAGCGGCGGGTTGACCTTGAACAGCGGGTCGTAGGACCGCACGAGCTCCTCGGTGAGCAGCAGGTGGTGCGGCGTGACCTCGGCGGTGACGTCGATGCCGCGCGACTTGGCCCAGCGGATGATCTCGACCGAGCCGGCCGTGGACACGTGGCAGACGTGCAGGCGCGAGCCGACGTGCTCGGAGAGCAGCACGTCGCGGGCGATGATCGCCTCCTCTGCGACCGCGGGCCAGCCACGGAGGCCGAGGACGCCCGAGAGGTCGCCCTCGTTCATCTGCGCGTCCTCGGTGAGGCGCGGTTCCTGCGCGTGCTGCGCGATGACGCCGTCGAAGGCCTTCACGTACTCCAGCGCCCGCCGCATGATCACCGCGTCGGAGACGCACTTGCCGTCGTCGCTGAACACGCGCACGGTCGCGGCGCTGGTGGCCATCGCGCCGAGCTCGGCGAGCGTCTCGCCCCGGAGGCCGACCGTGACGGCGCCCACGGGCTGCACGTCGACGTAGCCGGCCTCGCGCCCGAGGCGGTAGACCTGCTCGACCGTGCCGGCCGTGTCGGCCACCGGGTCGGTGTTGGCCATCGCGAAGACGGCGGTGAAGCCACCGGCGGCCGCGGCGCGGCTGCCCGACTCGACGGTCTCGGCGTCCTCGCGACCGGGCTCGCGCAGGTGCGTGTGCAGGTCGACGAGACCGGGCAGCGCGACCAGGCCGGTCGCGTCGATCTCGACCGCGCCGGCGCCGCCGTCGGCGGAGCCCGCCGCTGCGACGTCGGCGACGCGGCCGTCGCGCAGCACGAGGTCGGCGGCGTCGCCGCCCAGGACGCGGGCGTGGCGGACCACGTAGGTGGTGTCGGTCATCTCAGGCCTCCGTGCCGTCGGTCGTGATGTCGCCGGTGCCGAGCTGCGCGCCGCCGAGCAGAAGGTAGAGCACAGCCATGCGGATGCTGACGCCGTTGCTCACCTGCTCGACGATCACTGAGCGCGTGGAGTCGGCGACCTCGGCCGCGATCTCCATGCCGCGGTTCATCGGGCCGGGGTGCATGACGATGGTGTGGTCCTGCAGCATCGCCATCCGCTGGGCGTCGAGCCCGTAACGGCGGCTGTACTCACGGGCGCTCGGGAAGAACGACGCGTTCATCCGCTCGCGCTGGACGCGCAGCATCATCACGGCGTCGGCGTCCTTGAGGTGCGCGTCGAGGTCGTAGGAGACCTGGCAGGGCCACGACTCGACGCCCACCGGGAGCAGGGTGGGCGGCGCGACGAGGGTGACCTCGGCGCCGAGCGTGTCGAGCAGCAGCACGTTGCTGCGCGCGACGCGGCTGTGCAGGACGTCGCCCACGATGGTGACGCGACGGCCTTCGAGGTCGCCCTTGCCGCCCGCGAGGTGGCGGCGCATGGTGAACGCGTCGAGCAGCGACTGCGTGGGGTGCTCGTGCGTGCCGTCGCCGGCGTTGACCACCGAGCCGCCGATCCAGCCCGAGTGCGCGAGCCGGTGCGGGGCGCCGCTGCTCGAGTGGCGGATGACGACGGCGTCGGCGCCCATCGCCTCGAGCGTGAGCGCGGTGTCCTTGAGGCTCTCGCCCTTCGAGACGCTCGAGCCCTTGGCCGAGAAGTTGATGACGTCGGCCGACAGCCGCTTGGCCGCGGCCTCGAACGAGATGCGGGTGCGCGTGGAGTCCTCGTAGAAGAGGTTCACGACGGTGCGTCCGCGCAGGGTGGGCAGCTTCTTGACGGCACGGTCGGTGAGCGAGGCGAGCTCGGCCGCCGTGTCGAGGACGAGGATCGCGTCGTCGCGATCGAGGTCGGCTGCGGAGAGCAGGTGGCGGTTCATCGGGCCTCCTCGGGTCCGCCGGGGTGTCCGCTGATGAGGACGGCGTCGTCGCCGTCGTGCTCGGCGAGGTGGACGTGCACCTTCTCGGAGCGGGAGGTCGGGATGTTCTTCCCGACGTAGTCGGCCCGGATGGGCAGCTCGCGGTGGCCGCGGTCGACGAGGACGGCGAGCTGCACCATCCGCGGGCGACCGATGTCGTTCATCGCGTCGAGCGCGGCGCGGATGGTGCGGCCGCTGTAGAGCACGTCGTCGACGAGCACCACGACCTTGTCGTCGATGCCCTCCGACGGGATCTCGGTGGGCAGCAGAGCCCGGGCCGGCGCGCGGCGCAGGTCGTCGCGGTACATCGTGATGTCGAGCGAGCCGACGGGGACGGCGCGTCCCTCGATGGCGTCGATCCGCTCGGCGATGCGGCGGGCGAGGAACACCCCACGGGTGGGGATCCCCAGGAGCACGAGATCGTCGGCGCCCTTGGCGCGTTCGAGGATCTCGTGGGCGACGCGCGAGAGCGAGCGCGCGATCTCGGCATCGTCAAGGACGGTGCGCATGTCGTCAGGAGTCCGTGCAGCGGACATCTCTGCGACCCCCTTCCCCGCCTCACAGGACGGACTTAAAGGAGCTCGGTCCCTCGCACCCTACCCGACGCCTCGGAGGGGCCCGGACCCGCTCACCCTGCGCGTCGGGTGTCGCCGGTCACGACCAGGATGTCCGCGCCGCAGCTGCGCGACGGCGACGCAGCGCGACATCCGCGGCACGGTGCGGACGCCGACATATCCACCGAACGGCCCATCCCCGTGGGAGGCGAACGGATGGTCACACTCCGTAACATCTACTGTGACACTGGCACCACCAGGAGTCACCGCACCGGGACGAGCACTCGTCGACCCGAACCCAGGAGGACGCAGCATGGCGAGCGACTACGCGCGGGCGTTGGGCGCACGACTGCGCTCCATCCGCCAGCAGCAGGGACTGTCGCTGCACGGCGTCGAGGAGAAGTCGCAGGGCCGGTGGAAGGCCGTCGTCGTCGGCTCCTACGAGCGCGGCGACCGCGCCGTCACGGTGCAGAAGCTCGCCGAGCTGGCCGACTTCTACGCCGTCCCGGTGTCCGAGCTGCTGCCCGACTCCTCCCCCGCCGCGGCCGCCGAGCCGCCGCAGCGGCTCATCATCGACCTCGAGCGCCTCGGCCAGGTGCCCGCGGAGAAGGCCGGCCCGCTCGCGCGCTACGCCGCCGCGATCCAGGCCCAGCGCGGCGACTACAACGGTCGGGTGCTGTCCATCCGCCAGGACGACCTGCGCACCCTCGCCGTCATCTACGACGAGCCGCCCAGCCAGCTCGCCGACCAGCTCATCGCCTGGGGCGTACTCAACCCCGAGGCGCGACGCGCGCTCGATTGACACGCCTCCGAGCCTCCTCGCTCCGCTCGGTCGCGTCGGCGCCGCCTCCCTACGCGTCGGCTCGGGCACTCCTCGGGCGCCGTCGCCGTCGCGCGCCGGCCTTCGGCCGGTGAGTGCGTGCTCGCGGTGGCGCACTTCTCTCGCTCGTGGCCTCCCTGCCGTCCTTGTGATGTCGCAGACAGGCGTGCTGGAGCCGGCTTCGCGTGGTTCTTGTCGGCGTAGCGTCGGTCCGGGGGCGGGGAGGCTCCGCCCTGAGGGGTGGGCGTCATGGCTGTGGCTCAGGGGATCTCGTCGACGCGTGCGCCGCATCGGTGGGCGTTCGTGGGGGTGGAGGCTTTCGTCCTGCTGGGCGCGGTGAGCGGCGTGTGGCAGCTCTGGAGCGGGACCTACGCGCCCCCGGTGTCCGACCTCGACGCACTCGGTCTCGACAGCTGGAGGCTGCCCGCGGTGTGGCTGTTCGTGTCGGTGGCCGTGCCGTCGGGCGTCGCGCTGTACGCCGCGCTTCGCCGGTGGCCGCGCACGCCGGAGATCGTGCTCGTCGCCTGCGCGCTGCTGCTCGTCGAGGTGCTCGTGCAGATCCCGTTCGTGGGGCCGAGCATGCTGCAGCTCGTGATGGGCCTCATCGCCCTCGTCGTCGGCGCGCTGGCCTGGCACGCACGCAGCACGGGGGCGTGGGCACAGGTCTGACCGGCACCTGACGCAGGCCGCGGGCAAGCCGGCGAACGGCAGCCGGGTCAGGCCACCAGGTGGTCGCGGAGGGTGCGCAGGCCGCTGCCGTCGCCCCGGTCCCACGAGCGGAGGCGCTCGGCCATCGGCGCGGGCAGCCGGGCGTCGAGCTCGACCGTCACGGGCCACACCCCGCGCAGCCAGTCGCGGGCCAGCAGCAGGTCGGCGCGTTCGGCGAGCGTCACGAGTATGCGCACCCCGTCGTGCGGCGTGGTCTCGTCGCGGACGCCCACCACCGGGCTCCCCCGGCGCCGCACCGGGACGCTGCGACGACCGTCCGCGCCCTCGGTGTACCTCATCGCGCGGTCGACGATCGACGCGAAGACCTGGCCGCCGGGCACCCCGAGCGGGATCTCGGTGATGACGAGGTTGCCACCCTCGGGGCGGATCGTGCAGCCCACGGTGAGGCGCACCGCCGAGCCTCGGAGCAGACCCTCGACGTCGCCCTCGACGTTCCCGCCGCCGGGCGGCGCGGGCGGCCCCGCGTCCGGCGCCCCGGCGAGCAGCGCACCGACGACCGCTGCCGGGTCGAACGGTGGCACCGGACCGCCGACGGCCCACGACCCTTCGACGAGCCCGATCGGCACCGGACCGACCTCACCCCGCTCGGCGGCGAGGGCGAGCACGCCGTAGTCCGCGAGGCGCACCTCGACGTGCTCGGCGTCGCCCGGTGGATCGCCCGTGACGCTGCCGGCGTCGCCGTACAGCTCGACGAGCGGCAGGTGGCGCCGCCACGGCAGACCCAGGTCGAGGAGCACCGGCCAGGCGGTGCGACGGTCGACGCCCTCGAGGGCGCTCACAGCGGCGAGGAGGTCGGAGCAGCGCACCGGCTCCCCGGCGTCGAGCAGGTCGACGGCGTCGAGGATCGCGACGTCGAAGGGGTCGAGACCCGTGCGCTCGCTCACGACGGGACTGTAGGCGCCCGCGTCAGACTCGGTCGATGGCGCCCCGGGCCGCGCCCCCGGATGGCGAGACCCCCGAGCAGGCCACCGGGCGGTGAGGGTCGGGATCCCACGGCTCTCGTGGGTGAGGGTCCCCCTCCTCGGGAGCCGACGGTCAGATGCCGCTCGGGACGCTCGTGCCGATGCGGTGGACGCGCATGCCGTTCGTGGTGCCGGGGACGCCCGGCGGGACGCCCGCGATGATGACGATGAGCTGGCCCACCGTGACGCGGCCGACCTCCTGCAGCGAGGCGTCGACCAGGCGCACCATCTCGTCGGTGCTTCCCGCCTTGGGGACGAGGAACGTCTCGACGCCCCAGCACAGCGCGAGCTGGCTGCGCACGCGGGGGTTCGGCGTGAACGCCATGAGCGGGATGCCCGGCCGGTAGCGCGCGACGAGGCGCGCGGAGCGGCCGGTCTCGGTGAAGGCGATGATCGCCGAGGCGTCGACGTCGGTGCCCACCCGGACGGCCGCGCTCGTGATGGCGCGCGACGTCGACTCGTTGCGGTCCTCCATCTTCGGCAGCTGGTCGAGGGCCTCGCCCTCGACGTGCTCGATGATGCGCGCCATCGTGCGCACGACGTGGGCGGGGTGCGACCCCACCGAGGTCTCTCCGGAGAGCATGAGCGCGTCGGTGCCGTCGAGCACCGCGTTCGCGACGTCGCTGGCCTCGGCGCGGGTCGGGCGCGTCATCGACACCATGGAGTCGAGCATCTGGGTGGCGACGATCACGGGCTTGGCGCGGCGGCGGGCGAGCTGGATCGCGCGCTTCTGCACGAGCGGCACCTGCTCGAGCGGCAGCTCGACGCCGAGGTCGCCGCGGGCGACCATGATGCCGTCGAACGCGTCGACGATCGACTCGAGGTTGTCGACCGCCTGCGGCTTCTCGATCTTGGCCAGGACGGGCAGACGTACGCCCTCGTCGTCCATGATCCGCACGACGTCGAGCAGGTCGTCGGCGCGGCGCACGAACGACAGCGCGATCAGGTCGACGCCGAGGCGCAGCGCCCAGCGCAGGTCGGCGACGTCCTTCTCCGACATCGCCGGAACGCTCACCGCGACACCTGGCAGGTTGAGTCCCTTGTGGTCGCTGACGCGGCCGCCCTCGACCACGCGGGTCACGACGGTGGTGTCGGTGACCTCGACGGCCTCGAGCGCGACCTTGCCGTCGTCGATGAGGATCGCGTCGCCGGGCGTCACGTCGCCGGGCAGGCCCTGGTACGTCGTCGAGCAGATGTCGATGTCGCCGGGGACGTCGTCGGTGGTGATGGAGAACTGCGCGCCCACCTCGAGCACGACCGGGCCGCCGGCGAAGGTGCCGAGCCGGATCTTGGGTCCCTGCAGGTCGACGAGGATGCCGACGCCGCGTCCGGCCGCGTCGGCGGCCTGGCGCACCCACTCGTAGATCCGCTCGTGGTCGGCGTAGGACCCGTGCGAGAGGTTCATGCGGGCGACGTCCATGCCCGCCTCGATGAGCGACTCGATTCCCTCGGGGCTCGCGACAGCAGGGCCGAGGGTGCAGACGATCTTGGCGCGGCGCACAGGGTGACCTTATCGTGAAAGCGCTTGCACGGCGGACGCGGCCCGTCGGACGCCGCTGTGGCGTCCGGCAGGCGCTGTCAGGCCAGCAGCTGGCGAGCCGTCGGCGGGATGGGAGCGGGGAGGTTGGTGGCCCCGCCCGAGAGGTGGCGGTCGACGGCGGCCGCGGCCGAGCGGCCCTCGGCGATCGCCCACACGATGAGCGACTGACCGCGTCCGGCGTCGCCGGCGACGAACACGCCCTCGATGCTCGACCGGTAGCCGGCGTCGCGCACGATGCCCCCGCGCTCGTCGAGCTCGACCCCGAGCTGCTCGAGCAGCGGTCCGCGCTCGGGGCCGGTGAAACCCATCGCGAGGAACACGAGGTCGGCGGGGATCTCGCGCTCGCTGCCCGCGATCGGCTCGAAGCGGCCCTCGCGCAGCTCGACCTCGACGAGCTCGAGCGCGCGGATGCGGCCCTCGCCGTCGTCGATGAACCGGGTGGTCGACACCGAGTAGAGGCGCTCGCCGCCCTCCTCGTGCGCGCTCGTGACCTTGTAGGTCATCGGGTAGGTCGGCCACGGCTGGTTGGCCGGCCGGTGCTCCGGGGGCAGCGGCAGGATCTCGAGCTGGGTCACCGATGCCGCGCCCTGGCGATGCGCGGTGCCCAGGCAGTCGGCGCCGGTGTCGCCGCCGCCGATCACGATGACGTGCCTGCCCGTAGCGTCGATCGGTGCGAGCTCGAGGTCGCCCTCCTGCACCCGGTTGGCGCCGGGGAGGTACTCCATCGCCTGGTGCACGCCGGCGAGCTCGCGCCCGGGGACGGGGAGGTCGCGCCACTGCGTGGCACCGACGGCGAGGACCACGGCGTCGTAGCGGCGGCGCAGGTCGCTGCCCGTGACGTCGGTGCCGACGTCGACGCCGGCGCGGAACTTCACGCCCTCGGCCGCCATCTGCTCGAGCCGACGGTCGAGGTGGCGCTTCTCCATCTTGAACTCGGGGATGCCGTAGCGCAGCAGGCCGCCGACGCGGTCGGCGCGCTCGAACACCGCGACGGTGTGACCGGCCCGGGCCAGCTGCTGTGCGGCGGCCAGGCCCGCCGGGCCGGACCCGATGACGGCGACGGTCTTGCCCGACTGGCGCGGCGCCGGCTGCGGGGTGATCCAGCCCTCGCCCCAGGCACGGTCGACGATCTCGACCTCGACCTGCTTGATCGAGACGGGGTCGGAGTTGATGCCCAGCACGCACGCGGTCTCGCAGGGCGCGGGGCACAGCCGCCCGGTGAACTCCGGGAAGTTGTTGGTGGCGTGCAGGCGCTCGCTCGCGCTGCGCCAGTCGTCGCGCCACACCAGGTCGTTCCACTCCGGGATGAGGTTCCCGAGCGGGCAGCCGTTGTGGCAGAACGGGATGCCGCAGTCCATGCAGCGTCCGGCCTGCTTCTCGAGGTGGTCGCGCGGGAACGCCTCGTAGACCTCGCGCCAGTCGTGGATGCGCACGTCGACGGGACGCCGGGTCGGCGTCTCGCGGGGCGTCGTCAGGAAACCCTTGGGGTCAGCCACGGGAGGCCTCCATCACGGCGATCTCGGGGTCGCGCCCCTCGCGCTCGGCCGCGGCGACCGCCGCCAGCACGCGCGCGTAGTCGCGGGGCATGACCTTGGTGAAGCGCCCGCGGACGTCGCCCTCCGCGAGGAGGCGCGCGGCGACCGGCGACCCGGTCTCGTCCGCGTGGCGGTGCAGCAGGTTCTCGACGAGGGCGACGTCGGCGTCGTCGAGGCCGAGCAGGTCGACCATCTCGGTGTTGACGCGTCCGGGGACGACGTCGAGCAGGTAGGCGATGCCGCCGGACATGCCGGCCGCGAAGTTGCGGCCGATCCGGCCGAGCACCAGCGCGATACCCCCGGTCATGTACTCGCAGCCGTGGTCGCCCACGCCCTCGACCACCGCGGTGGCCCCCGAGTTGCGCACGCAGAACCGCTCCCCCACGACCCCGCGGACGAGCAGCTCGCCCGAGGTGGCGCCGTAGGCGATGACGTTGCCGGCGATCACGTTCTGCTCGGCCACGAACGTGGCTGCGCGGTCGGGCCGTACCACGATGCGTCCGCCCGAGAGCCCCTTGCCGACGTAGTCGTTGCTGTCGCCCTCGAGCCGCAGCGTGATGCCGGACGGGAGGAACGCGCCGAACGACTGGCCGGACGAGCCGACGAGGGTGATGTCGATCGTGCCGTCGGGCAGGCCGTCGGCGCCGTAGCGCCGGCTGACCTCCGAGCCGAGCATCGTGCCCACGGTGCGGTTGACGTTGCGCACCGGCAGCGACGCGCGCACCGGCTCGCCGCGCTCGAGCGCGTCGGCCGACAGCGAGATGAGCTCGTTGTCGAGCGCCTTGTCGAGGCCGTGGTCCTGCACGGTGGTGTTGCGCCGCGACGCCCCCTCGGGCAGCTCGGGCACGTGCAGGATCGGCAGCAGGTCGAGCCCGTGCGCCTTCCAGTGCGACTGCGCGGCCGCCGTGTCGAGCACCTCGGCGTGCCCCACCGCCTCCGCGACCGAGCGGAAGCCGAGCGACGCGAGGATCTCGCGCACCTCCTCGGCCAGGAAGAGGAAGAACTGCTCGACGAACTCGGGCTTGCCGGTGAAGCGCGACCGCAGCTCGGGGTTCTGGGTGGCCACGCCGACCGGGCAGGTGTCGAGGTGGCAGACGCGCATCATGACGCAGCCCATCACCACGAGCGGCGCCGTGGCGAAGCCGAACTCCTCTGCGCCGAGCAGCGCGGCGACGACGACGTCGCGACCCGTCTTGAGCTGGCCGTCGGTCTGGACGACGACGCGGTCGCGCAGCCCGTTGAGCAGCAGGGTCTGCTGGGTCTCGGCCAGGCCGAGCTCCCAGGGACCGCCCGCGTGCTTGAGCGACGTCAGCGGCGACGCGCCCGTGCCGCCGTCGTGGCCGGAGACGAGCACGACGTCGGCGTGCGCCTTGGCCACTCCGGCGGCGACCGTGCCGACGCCCACCTCGGCCACCAGCTTCACGTGCACGCGGGCACGCGGGTTGGAGTTCTTGAGGTCGTGGATGAGCTGGGCGAGGTCCTCGATCGAGTAGATGTCGTGGTGCGGCGGCGGCGAGATCAGGCCCACGCCGGGCGTCGAGTGCCGCGTCTTGGCGATCCACGGGTAGACCTTGTGCGCGGGCAGCTGGCCGCCCTCGCCGGGCTTGGCGCCCTGGGCCATCTTGATCTGGATGTCGTCGGCGTTGACCAGGTAGTGGCTCGTGACGCCGAAGCGGCCCGACGCCACCTGCTTGATCGCGGAGCGCTTCGAGTCGCCGTCGGGCAGCGGCTCGAACCGCTCGGCGTCCTCGCCGCCCTCACCGGTGTTCGACTTGGCGCCGAGGCGGTTCATCGCGATCGCGAGGGTCTCGTGCGCCTCGCCGGAGATGGAGCCGTACGACATCGCACCGGTGGAGAAGCGCTTCACGATCTCGCTCACCGGCTCGACCTCCTCGATCGGCACCGCTGGGCGCTCGCCGTCCTTGAAGCGGAACAGCCCGCGCAGCGTCATGAGCCGCTCGCTCTGCTCGTCGACGCGCGACGTGTACTGCTTGAAG
>Ga0302299_10000858_pt1 | contig 17677 bp, 14 predicted proteins | sample III_Fen_N3_4_FD_198795 | JGI IMG/M metagenome (GOLD analysis project Ga0302299, IMG submission 198795) | Peat permafrost microbial communities from Stordalen Mire near Abisko, Sweden - III_Fen_N3_4 | ecosystem: Environmental > Terrestrial > Soil > Wetlands > Permafrost | place: Sweden: Abisko... | reverse complement strand
CCTCGGCCCGCGAGTTCTTCGCGATCGCCGACAAGGAGTTCCTGCCGGCCGCGCGCACCAGCGACACCGCCAAGATGCACGCCCTGCTCACCGGCAGCCTGCACGACACCTACCAGAAGCACCGCGCCGTCATCAACGAGGTCGTCAGCCTCGCGAACAAGCAGTCCGACACGTACATCGCGGACGCCGAGGAGACCATCGCGTCGCGCAAGATCCAGCTGCTGTTCCTCGGCAGCGCCATCGTCGGCGTGTGCGTGCTGTTCGGCTGGCTGGTGTCGCGCAACATCAGCCGGCGCCTCAAGGCCACGGTCGAGGCGCTCGACGCGGTCGCGGCCGGCGACCTCACGCTGCGGCTCGACGACGACTCGCGCGACGACCTCGGCCAGATGTCCAAGGCACTCAACGCCGCGATCGACAGCATGAGCACCGCGCTCGGCGAGGTCCAGACGATGTCTCACACCTTGACCGGCGCGGCGAGCGAGCTGTCGGCGAGCGCCGAGTCGATCGCCAGCGGCGCGCACGAACAGGCCGCCAGCCTCGAGGAGACCGCCGCCAGCCTCGAGGAGATCACCGCCACGGTGCGCCAGAGCTCGGACAACGCGCAGACCGCGAACCAGCTCGCGGTCGGCTCGCGCCAGAACGCCGAGCGCGGCGGCACGGTGGTCACCCAGGCCAACGGCGCGATGACCGAGATCCACGAGTCGTCCGAGAAGATCGGCAACATCATCACCGCGATCGACGAGATCGCGTTCCAGACCAACATCCTGGCGCTCAACGCCGCGGTCGAAGCCGCGCGCGCCGGCGAGCAGGGCCGTGGGTTCGCGGTCGTCGCCGCCCAGATCGGCACGCTGGCGCACCGCTCGTCGGAGGCCGCCAAGGAGATCAAGGGCCTCATCCAGGACTCAGGCCGCAAGGTCAACGCCGGCGCGGCCCTCGTGAGCCGCTCGGGCCAGAGCCTGCAGGAGATCGTGAAGTCGGTCACCGCCGTCACCGATCTCGTGAGCGAGATGGCCGCCGCGTTCCGCGAGCAGTCGACCGGCCTCGAGCAGATCAGCACGGCGGTCGCCCAGATGGACGAGGTCATGCACGCCAACTCGTCGCAGACCGAGGCGCTGTCGACCACCGCGTCGAGCCTGACCGGCCACGCCGCGCACCTGCGCGACCTGCTCGCGCGGTTCCGGCTCGAGGCGTCCTCCGCGCCCGCGCCCGACAAGCTCGCGAGCCCCGAGCCGACCCGCGGCAAGCCTGCGGCCAAGGCGCCACCCGCCCGGTTCCGCCGCGGCGCGGCCCCCAGAGTCGAGCACCCGCGCGCCGGTCGCATGCAGACCCAGCCGGCCGCCCCGGCGCCAGCGAGCCGCGAGCCCGCGCGCGCCCCGATCGTGGTCGCGAGCCCCGCCAAGCCGACCAGCCCCGAGCCCGACGACGGGCTCGCCGCGATGGACGAGGCCATGACGGCCGCCGCGCTGAGCAACGGCAAGCACGAGGGCGACGAGCGAGGCTTCGAGGAGGTCTAGGTGCCGCGCGTGCTGTCGGACGGCGAGTTCGCGGCGTTCCAGGCGCTGGTCCACGACGTCGCCGGGATCCACCTGGCAGCCAACAAGCGGGAGCTGTTGACCTCGCGGCTCACGCGGCGGCTCGACGCGCTCGGCCTGACGAGCTTCCGCGCCTACTACGACCTGCTGCGCGCCGCCGATCCCAAGGGCGACGAGCGCGAGCACTTCATCAACAGCATCACGATCAACAAGACCAGCTTCTTCCGCGAGCCGCACCACTTCGACTTCCTGCGTGACCGCATCATCCCCGAGCTGCGCGCGCGCGTCGCAGCCGGAGCGCCGCGCCGGCTACGGCTGTGGAGCGCGGCGTGCTCGACCGGCGAGGAGCCCTACTCCCTCGCGATGGTCGCGCACAGGGAGCTCGGCCGCGACGGCTACGCGATCGAGGTCGTCGCGTCCGACATCGACACCGAGGTGCTCGCACGCGCCGAGGTCGGCGTCTACACCGCGGCGCAGGTCGTCGACGTCCCACCCGAGCTCCGGGCGCGCTACTTCGAGCCATGCGGCCAGCACTGGCGCGTGCGCGACGAGCTGCGCGCGCTGCTCCACCTCCACCGCGTCAACCTGATCCGCGACGTGTTCCCGTTCCAGGGCACGTTCGACGCGGTCTTCATCCGCAACGTCATCATCTACTTCGATCGCGCGGGCCAGACCCAGCTGTTCCAGCGGCTGCGCGGCTACCTGTCCGATGCCAGCTACCTGGTGCTCGGCCACTCCGAGAGCCTCCTGCACCTCAACGAGCTCTACGCGCCGGCCGGCATCACGATCTATCGCCCGGCGGTGACCACGCCGGCGCAGCCCCGGCGCAGCCGCCGCGCGACCACGGTGACGCGGCTCGAGGCCGGCGGCGTGATCGCCAGCCAGGACCCGGTGCGGATCGACGCCGTCGTCGGGCCGTGCGTCAGCGCCTGCCTGTTCGACCCCGACGCCAAGGTCGGCGGCATGACCCAGCTCCACAGCGACGGCGTCGCGCCCGGGCCGCCCGCGAGCGAGCAGCTCGCGCAGCTGGTGAGCCGGCTCGAGCAGCTCGGCGCGCACCGCGAGCGCCTGCAGGCCAAGCTGATCGGCGGCGGCGGCATCACCGCCGGCGACCGCGAGCACGGCGTACGCGAGGTCGGGTTCGCGGTGTCGATGCTCGAGCGCGCCGGGATCCCGATCGCCAGCAAGCGAGTCGGCGGCGACGGCCGCCTCGAGATCCAGTTCTACACCCACTCGGGGCGCCTGCTATGCCGCGAGATCCCCGCCCCACGCTAGGGAGCCGCCCATGGAGAAGATCAAGGTCCTCGTCGTCGACGACTCCGCCCTGATGCGCAAGCTGCTCCAGCAGCTGCTGTCGCTCGCGCCCGACATCGAGGTCATCGCCACGACCCCTGATCCGTTCCTCGCGTGGGAGCAGATCAAGAAGACCCGGCCCGACGTCATCACGCTCGACGTCGAGATGCCGCGGATGGACGGCCTGAGCTTCCTCACCAAGCTGATGAGCCACTACCCGCTGCCGGTCGTGATGGTGTCGTCGTTGACCCAGGCCAACTGCGAGACCTCGCTGCGCGCACTCGAGCTCGGCGCCGTCGAGCTGTTCGCCAAGCCGGCGTCCAACGTGCTCAACGGCATCACCGCCGCGGCCGGTGAGCTGATCGAGAAGGTCCGGATCGCCGCCGGCGCGCAGGTCAAGAAGCTGTCGACCACGCCGCGCCCGCCGCGCGCGGCGCGCACCGGCCTGGGCAGCGGCGTCGTTCGCACCACGCACCAGGTGATCGCGATCGGCGCGTCGACCGGCGGCACCGCGGCGATCCGCGCCTTGCTCGAGAGCTTCCCGCCCGATGCTCCCGGCACCGTGGTGGTCCAGCACATGCCCGAGCGGTTCACCGCCGCGTTCGCCCAGCGCCTCGACGGCCTGTGTCAGATCCGGGTCAGCGAGGCCCAGCACGGCGATCGCGTACTGCCCGGCCACGCGCTGATCGCGCCCGGCGGTCGCCACCTGGCCGTCGTGCGCAGCGGTGCGGTGTGCTCGGTCGTGATCGAGGACTCACCGCCGATCAACCGCCACCGACCCTCGGTCGACGTGCTGTTCCGGTCGTGTGCGCGCCAGCTCGGCCGCAATGCGATCGGCGTGATCCTGACGGGCATGGGCGACGACGGCGCCGCTGGCCTCAAGGAGATGCGCGACGCCGGTGCCCACACGATCGCGCAGGACGAGGCGACCAGCGTCGTGTTCGGCATGCCGCGCCAGGCGATCGAGGCTGGCGCCGCCGTCGAGGTCCTCGCGCTCGGCGCGATCGGACCAGCGCTGGTATCGCGCACCAGCTAGCCCCGCGCGCATCGTGCGCATCGTGGGCGAATGGCGTGGGAGCGCTGCCCTTCGCGTGCCGCAGAATCTCGGCGTTCGACAGTTGCATAGCTAACTAGATGCGCTAGAGTGGCCCCCGTGTTCGACCATTGCCTGTACTTCAATACGACCGCGCTGGCGCGGCTGCTGGAGCGGGAGTGGACGACTGCCTTCGCCAGCTTCGCGCTGACGCCGCCGCAGGCGTTCCTGTTGCGGCTGGTGCTGGAGCGGCCGGGCCTGTCGCAGCGCGAGCTCGCCGACGCCATGACGATCGCGCGGCCCACCGCGACCCGCGTGCTCGACGGCCTGGAGACGAAGAAGCTGATCGTGCGGCGGGCCGGGAAGGCCGATGGCCGGGAGCAGCGCATCCACCCGACGCCCAAGGCCGAGGCGATCCGCGACGGCCTCAACGCATCGAGCGGTGGCGTGACCCGGCGACTCAAGCAGCTCCTGGGGCCACAGGTGTTCGAGCAGACGGTCGGCAAGCTCCGCGCTGTACGGGCGGCGCTGGGCGACGCGGCGTCATGACCGTGGGCCGGCCCGCATGGCCCGCTTCGCGCGTGTTCAAATAGTTGCATCGCTAACCAAAACCACGAGACCAAGGAGACACGTCATGCCGATCCTCAACGTCAAGATCAGCGCCGAGCCCAGCCCCGAGCTGGTCACCGCAGTGTCCGAGCTCCTGCTCGACCTGACCACGAGCATCCTGCACAAGCGACGGGAGCTGACCGCGATCGCGATCGACTTCGTCCCGCCGGAACATTGGGTGGTGGGTGGCAAGACCCTGGCCGAGCAGCACAAGCGCAGCGTCTACTTCGACATCAAGATCGTCGACGGCACTAACACCAAGGACGAAAAGGCGGCCTATGTCGCTGCAGCCTTCGACGCGTTCGGGCGCCTGCTCGGCGATCTACACGAGGAGAGCTACATCTACGTCCAGGACGTTCGCCCGGAGGCTTACGGCTACGGCGGACGGACCCAGGAGTTCCGCTACATCAGCTCGAAGCTGTGACCTCGGGCGTCGCCTCGCCGACGCCGCGACCTGGCGGGGCCACGCCGCGTTCCCAGCTGCTCTCGCTGCTCGCGCAGCTGCGCTGCGTGTTGCTCAGCGCGCGAGCCTGGTCAGCGCCTCGCGCGCCGGGCCGCCGAGCACCATCAGGCAGGTCGCGTCGCCGTGACAGGTCGCCGCGCGCGTCCACCGGCCGCCGCCCAGGCCACCCGGGCCATCCAGGGCGCCCCGGCTCGCCGGCGCCGCGCTGCACTCGCCGGCCTTGCAGATCGCGCCGCCTGGACACGTGCCCGTGCACGGCGGGCCACACGAGTGCTGCGAGGCGTGGCACACCATCGCGGCCGGGCAGTCGCGGCTGGCACCGCAGCGCTGAACGCAGCCCCCGCTCGCCACATCGCAGTCCTCGCCCGCGGGGCACTCCGCTGCCGACGTGCAGGCGCGCGCGATCCCGAGCAGCGTACGGATCTCGGCGAGCCGCGCGGTCGCGCGCTCGAACAGCTCGCTGCTGCCGCTCATCACCAGGCAGCTCGCCACCGCCGGCAGCACCGTCGTGGCGTCGGCGACCGCGGTCGGTGTCGCGCCGGCGTGATAGCGCGCGAGGTAGCCTGCGGCGTCCGCGAGCGCCTGCGGGCAGTCGCGGTGATCGAGCACGACGTCCTGCACGTGCAGGAGGCGCATGCGGACCGGGGTCGCGAGGATCAGCACCGCGCCGGCCGCCGTGACCACGAGCACCGAGGCGGTCTGCACGCCGAACGCGATCGGCTGGCGGCGACGCGCGGCGCTCACGAACACCAGCGCGCCGCCGATCAGCCCGACCAGCACGAGCGCGACGCCGATCACGCGCACCGCGAGGTCCTGACCCGATGAGTACAGCTGGCCCACGACCTCGGTCCCGGCGGTCTCGACCCGCCCGACCTGAACGTCTAGCGAGCCGAGCAAGCGCAGCGCGGACGCCCGCGTGGCCACGAGCAGCTCGTCGACGCTCGCCGAGATCCGCGTCGACACCCCGAGCGCGATCGCGTGAACGTCGGCCTCGAGCGAGCCGGCGATGTTCGCGAGTTGCTCGACCCGCGCGGCGAGCGCCGCGTCCAGCCGCTGGCGATCGCTCGCGAGCACGTGATCGAGCCCGTCGACCGCGTCGCGCAGGGTCGCGTCGAGCGCGGTCAACCGGGTCGAGGTGACCCGGTCGAGCCGGGCGACCGCCGCGGGCAGCTCCGCGGCGATGTGATCGAGCGCCGCGACCAGCCTGGGCACGGCGTTGTCGAGCGCGTGCTCGAGATCGGACAGCCAGCCGGGCTTGGTGCACTGGCCGCCGAGCGACAGCAGCACCGCGAACGCGAGCGCGACCCGGCTCGCGCTCCGGCCGCCAGGCGTCATGGCCCGACCGGCTGGACGCGCGCCTTGCCCGCGCCGAGCTTGGGGTCGAAGAACTTGCGCAGCTCGAGCTTGCCGCGCGCGGCACCGGTCGTGCCCTGGAGCTCGACGGCACGGAACGTGTCGACCTTGGTGTGGGGCGCCGGCTGTGCCCAGCCGCAGCCGGACGCGCAGATCTGGATCGGGCACAGCGGACCCGGGCAGCCGAGCTGCGCCGTGACCAGCAGGGTCTTGAGCTTGCCGCCCGGGATGAACCAGATCTTGCCCTTGCCCTTGCCCGGTGGCGGGGTCGTCGTGGTGTCCGGCGGCGGCACGCACTCGCCGGCCTTGCAGGTCAGCCCGCTGGTGCACGGCCGCTGCGCGCTGCACGGCGGCCCGCACATGCCGATGGTGTCGGGGCTGTGGCACACCTGGTTCACCGGGCACTGGCCGGGGGCCTCGCAGCGCGTGGTGCACAGCCCGGTCGCGACCTGGCAGTGCTCGCCCGCCGCCGCATCGCACTCCTCGTTGCGGCTGCACCGCGTCGCCGCGCCGATCATCCGCTCGATCGTGGCCGCATACTCGCGCGCCTTGGCCCGCAGATCCGCGATGCTGCCCTCGGCCATGCACTGGTAGATCCCGGCGAGCAGCGACGCGCCCTCGGCGGTCTTGGCCTGCGCGAGCGGGTGCACCGTGCGGTTCTCGCCGACGAACGCCGCGGCGAGCGGCACGACCTCGGCGCACGTGTTCTCGTCGGACAGCGGCACGCGCGCGGACGCGACCGACGCCCGCGCCGATGGCACGAACACCATCAGCGCGGCGACCCCGAACACGAAGGCGAAGAACGTCGAGCCGAGCCCGAGCTGCCAGCCCGAGAGCCGGCCGGCCACGCCGGGCCGGATCCGACGCTGGCGGATGTAGAAGATGCCCGCGATCACCACGCAGGCGATCATCACGAGGATCGCGCCCACCACGATCACGGTCTCGACCACGCCGCCGACCACCACGGCGACCACCCGGTTGCCCTCGCGGATCGTCTTTACCACCTGGAAGCCGGCCGACTCGAGCAGCTCGGTGCCGGACACCTCGAGCGTGCGGGTCAGCGCCTGGAGGTTGAAGCTCAGCTGGCTGATCCGGTGCGCGATGATGCCGTCGATCTCGGCGAGGAAGCCCGACGCGAACTTGAAGATCTGATCGAGCCGGGCGGCGAGCATCGCGTCGACGTTGTCGATCGTGTCCTGCAGCGCACCGTTGATGCCGTCGATGTTCTGCTTGAGGAGGTTGTTGACCTCCTGGATCTGATGGGCCAGCGTGGCATCGAGCTGGCCGATGTTGTTGGCGAGCAGATCATCGATCTGCTTGATGATCCCCGGCAGCTGATCGACCACGTGGTCGATCGACTTGGTCAGCTGCTGCGCGGCGTCCTTGCCGAGCCCGCTGCCGCACCCGTTGCAGGCGTCCGCGCAGCCCATCATCAGCGACAGCGCGACCAGCAAGGGCGGGCTGACCCACGACCGCTTGCGGCGCGGCCAGCGACGATCCTCCACACGATCCACACGTCCCATCATGGCGATCCTCCAGGCGTCACAGGTGTCACAGGCAGCTGGCGCACGCGATGTAGCCGGTCGGCGACCAGCTCCGCGGACGCGGTATCGGCGATCAGCACCACACAGCGCTCGAGTCCGGCGGTGGCGGCGGTGCGCTCGGACCCCGTCGCGCTGCCGCGGTTCACCAGGGTCTGCGCGGCCTCGAGCGCGTCGCAGCGCTGGACGCCCAGCGTGACCGCGGTCGCGCTCGCCGGCCGCCGCCAACGCGCCACGCCCACCACCAGCCCCGCGACGCCGGCTCCGACCACCACGAGGCCAGCCGCGCTCGCGAGCCAGCGCCGCGCGCCCGCGTCGCCCGGGAGCCGGCGCTGCCAGATCAGCCCCAGGCCGGCGGCTGCGACCACCAGGCCGCCACCCGCGAGCACCAGCCACGCCCAGCGGCGCGCCTCGCGCTCGGCCTCGGCGGTCGCGCGCGCCACGACCTCGCCGTCGACCAGCTGCGCGTCGGCGAGCACCACGCCCGCGTCGTGTAGCGTCGCGGACACCACGTCGCGCGCGCCGGTCACGAGCCGGTGCACGTCGAGATCGATCTGGGTGCGGGTCCCGGCGAGCACCTCGGCGAGCTCGCGCTCCAGCTCGCCGGCGACCTGTGCCGCCGCGTGCAGCCGCGCGGCGACCACCGCGCGATACGCGGCCGCATTGTCGGCCAGCACCTTGCGAGCGGCGTTCGCGTTGGCGTGGAGCAGCGCGAGCAACTCGTCGAGGTGGCGGCGAGCGTCCGCGGCGAGCCTGGCGCCCGCGGCCGCCGCCGCGCCGTCGAGGCGATGCAGCGCGTCGTCGAGCTCGCGCTTCCAGCCATCGGCCTTGTTGCGCAGATCGGTGACCCACTGCGGCTCCGGTAGCGCGCGCGCCGGCGCTGGCGTCACCACGCCGAGCACCGCCCACAGCGCGGCGCCTGCCGCAAGCCGCCCTCCCACCATGCAGTAAACCTAGCGAGCCGGCGGCGGCGAGACAAGACGTTTTTCCGACGCTGCGATCGACTCGAGTTGGGCGTTCGCGAGGACGCCGGACCAAGCCAGCGCGATTGCAGCGCTTGTGCGCTCCGGCGCGCTGCGCCAAGCGACCCACGCTTCTTCACACCAGCGGGGCGGCCGGTTCGCAACGAAACTTCGCGCTTCTTCACACCCGCGCGCCGCTGCACTTGCCAGGCTCGTCGCATGTCACGCCCCGAGTCCCTGAATCGCGACAAGGCCCGCCGCGCCGCTGCCCGCGACGATCGCCCCGGCGAAGATTGTCGCGCCGAGCCGGGCAGCTATCACATCACCGTCGATCGCAACCGCTGCGAGGGCAAGGGCGACTGCGTCGAGGTCTGCCCGTACGGGGTGTTCGCGGTCGGGCAGATCGCCGACGCCGACTACGCCCGGCTGTCGCTGCTCGGCAAGCTCAAGAGCCGCGCGCACGGCAAGCGCACGGCCCACACGCCGAAGCTCGAGGCCTGCCAGGCCTGCGGGCTGTGCGTCGTCGCGTGCCCCGAGCACGCGCTTCGCCTGGACCACGCGCCAGCGCCGCGATGACCTCGGCCCGTGAGCACGAGCTTGTCGACGCCTGAGCGAAGCCCGCGAGGTGGCAAACCTGCCCCGGGGTCGTCGGGAGCGCCCCCGGCTCGAGAATCCGCTGGCACCGGCCCGCCGTAGCTTGCTAGCATCGCCGACCATGCAGAAGCTTCCTGGGTGGGTGTTCGGAGTGCTGTCGGTCGTGGGCATCGTGCTCGTCGGCTCGATGTTCCTGCGCTGGCTCGATGTCGGCGCCGTGCAGGTGAGCGGGTTCCGCATGGCCTGGCACGACAGCCACTGGATGTTCCTCGTGCCGGCGGCCGGCGCGTTGCTCGTGGGCGCCGCGGCATTGCGCTCGCCGCGCACCCGGTTGGCGGCGCTGTTCGCCGGGCTGGTGGTCTCGGGCTACGTCGTGCTCGTGCTCGGGCACTCGGTCGTCAGCTCGGATCTCGCGACCTGGCTGATCCTCGGTGGCGCGGCCGCGATGATCGCCGGCGTCGCCCCCGGCCGCGCCGTGCTGCGCGCCCTCGGTGGCATCGCGGTGCTGGTGGGCTTCTTCGCGCCGTGGTCGGAGCTGTCTCGGTGGCACGTGCTCACCCAGCCGCACCTGCCCCTGTTCATCGTCAATCTCCAGTGGGGGATCCTGCTCGCCGGGCTCGCCGGCGTGGTCTCCGCGTTCTTTCGCGCCGGTGGTAAGCTCGCCGCGATCGCCGGTGCCTCGATCTACGGCAACATCCTCTACGTCCTGTACGTCCTCGCCGCTGCGGTGTTCGGCGTCGGTGCGTGGGTGGCGTTCGGCGCCAGCGCCGCGGCGCTCGCGATCGCCGTGTTCGTCCGCCAGCGCACGGCGTGACCGCGCGCTGCACGCACCGACCGCCGGGCTGCAGCAGGGAGAGTTCGGCTCGGGCGATCAGCGCGGGCGGTTGAACCTGCTCACGCCTGCGAAGCTGCGCGCCGCGATCGCCGAGGGCCTCGCGTTCGGCTGGCGGCGTGGCTGCGGAACCGGTGTCTTCGGCAATGCGGTGATGCGATCAGAGCGGGTTGGAGAAGCTAGAGCGCCTGGCCGAGCTGAACACGCAAGAGCTGAGTGGAGCGCGATCAACCGGCGCGGTGATGCTCACCGGCCCGAGGGCCGAGCTGCCGGGCGGCGCGCCACCGCAGGCACACCGGTGCGGCGGGCGGCCTCGGCGGCGCGGCGGATCGCGCAGCCCTCGAGGTGGTCGTCGACCAGCCCCATCGCCTGCATGAAGGCGTACACCGTGGTCGGGCCGACGAACGTCCAGCCGCGGCGCTTCAGGTCCTTCGACAGAGCGACCGAGGTCGGCGTCTGGGTCATCGCGCGCAGCGCCGCGTGGGTCATGACGCGCGGGCGCTCTGCGGCCGCCGGCACGAAGCTCCACACGTACGCCGCCAGCGTGCCGTGCTCGGCGACCAGCTCGAGCGCGCGCGCCGCGTTGTTGATCGTCGACTCGATCTTGCCGCGGTGGCGCACGATCCCGGCATCGCCGAGCAGCCGGGTGACGTCGCGCGCGCCGAACCGCGCGACCGCTGCCGGATCGAAGCCGGCGAACGCCGCGCGGAACGCCTCGCGCTTGCGCAGGATCGTGAGCCACGACAGGCCGGCCTGGAAGCCCTCGAGGCACAGCTTCTCGAACAGCCGGCGATCGTCGACCACCGGGAAGCCCCACTCGCGATCGTGGTAGTCGACGTAGTCCGGCGTCGACACCGCCCAGGAGCAGCGGGGCTCACCGTCGGGGCCAAGGCCAAGACCAGCGGCGAGGCCGCTCCCAGGAGGCTTGGTCATTGCGCGCCGCAAGCTAGCAGCTGTCGGCGTGATGCGCTCGAAACCGTGCGCCTGCCGCGCCCCGCGGCATCGCGGACCGCGCCACCGGCCTTGCGCCGCGTGGCTCGCTCCTCGATCATGCTGCGTCCATGGCCGATGACGCCGAACTGCTCCAGCGATGGCGCGACGGCGATGCTGCGGCCGGTAACCAGCTGTTCCAGCGTTGCTTCGTGCCGATCTACCGGTTCTTCGTCAACAAGACGCGCAGCCTGGCGGACACCGAGGAGCTGACCCAGAACACCTTCGTCGCCTTGATCTCGGCGCGCGACAGCTTCCTGGGCAAGTCGTCGTTCCTGACCTACGCGCTCGGCATCGCGAACAACACGCTCAAGCACTACTACCGCGGGCTGTCGCGCTCCGCCACCGAGGGCGACCCGCTGACCTCGTCGATCGTCGCGCTCGGCGCCGGCGCGCAGACCCAGCTCGAGTGCGCCGAGGTCCAGCAGCTCCTGCTCGTCGCGCTGCGCGAGATCCCCGCCGAGTTCCAGATCGTGCTCGAGCTGTACTACGTCGAGGCGCTCGACCCCGGCGCGATCGGCGAGGCCCTCGGCGTACCGGCCAACACGGTGCGCAGCCGGATCCAGCGCGGCCGCGAGCACCTGCGCGACAAGCTCGAGGAGCTGTCGGCCGGCTCGCCGGGCACGCCGCCGTTCGATGATCACGCGTGGGGCGAGCTGATCAAGAGCGCGTTCCCCAGCCGGATCCTGTCGACCGCGTTCGGCAGCGACGAGCCTGCGTAGTCCCCTGGAAACGGACGCTCTACCCAGGTTCGGGCTCCGCACGCAGCACGTGCACGGATCGGGCTCTTGCCGGAATCACTGATCCTGGGGACCAGCGACGCACAACGTGACTTCCGGCCCATGGCGCGACGCGCGCGGCGATTCCACAGTGGACCCATGCCTCGCACACGCTCATGGATGGTCTGGACCGCGCTGTCGTGCTGCCTCATCGGCGGCGCCGTGGCCCACGCAGCGCCCCCGCGCCCCGCGGCCCAGCCCCGCCGGGTATCCAGCCCGGACGACCTGAAGGCGATCCGGACGGTCGTCGATCAGTTCATGGCCGCGATCGTCCACAAGAGCGGCAAGGAGCTCGCCGCCCTGGTCCTCAACTCGCGGATCCTGTTCACGTCGCCCGGCGACCAGGCGCAGATCGACGCGGTGCGCCGGTTCGATCCCGGCTTCGACGGCGTCGGGTTCGGTGGCTTCGGCGAGTTCGCCCGGTTCGTCGCCACCACGCCCGACGCGATCGAGGAGCGGTTCCACGAAGTCGCGATCACCCAGGATGGCCCGGTCGCGTGGGTGACCTTCGACTACGAGTTCGTGGCCAACGGCAAGATCCAGAACTACGGCGTCGAGAGCTGGCAGCTCCACAAGGCCGATGGCAGGTGGAAGATCTTCAGTGTGGTGTGGACCCAGCACGCGCCGGCGCCGTGAGCAGGCGCTACAGCAGGCCGCGCTCGGCGGCCTTGAGCACCGCGCGCGTGCGATCACGGACGTCCATCTTGGTCAGGATGCTCGACACGTGGTTCTTGACCGTGCCCTCAGCAAGGAACAGGGCACGCGCGATCTCGCGGTTGGAGTAGCCGGCGGCGAGCAGGCGCAGGACCTCGCGCTCGCGGGTCGTCATCGGCTCGGCGCCCTCGCTCGGCGCGCCTCCGACCGCCTCTGAGGTCCGGCCCGCCGCGGCCTCCGACAGCCCGCGGGAGGCCCGCTCGGTGAGCGCCGGCTGGATCAGCGTCTCGCCGGCAGCGAGCGCACGCACCGCGCACACCAGGCGCTCGAGCGTGACGTCCTTGAGCAGGAACCCCCGCGCGCCTGCGCGCACGACCTCGATCGCGGCGGCGTCGTCGTCGAACGTGGTCAGGATCAACGTCGCCGGCAGCAACGCGCAGCGCGCGAGCTCGCGGACCACGGACAGGCCATCGCCCTCGGGCATCCGCATGTCGAGCAGCAGCACGTCGGGGCGGGTCTCGCTGACCACGCGCACGGCCTGCCGGCCGCTCGCGGCCTCGCCGACCAGCTCGAGATCCTCGACCAGCCCGAGCAGCGTGCGGATGCCCTCGCGGACCAGCGTGTGGTCGTCGGCCAGCACGATGCGGATCACGACCGCGCTCCCCGCGGCAGCTGCGCCGTGACCGCGAACGACGGCGCCGACGCGATCGTCAGATAGCCGCCGAGCTCCTCGAGGCGCGCCCGCATCCCGGCCAGGCCGTGACCGGCGGCGACCTGCGCGGCGCCACGCCCGTCGTCGCGAGCGTCGACCGCGATCTGCTCGGCGGTCTGCTCGATCGTGATCCACAGGTTGCTGGCGCCCGCGTGGCGCAGCGTGTTGGTCACGATCTCCTGGACGCAGCGCAGCACGCAGTGTGCGCGCCGGGCGTCATCGATCACCAGCGGCTCCGGCATCGCGAGGTGGACCGTGAGGCCCGGCAGATCGTCGACCAGCGTGCGCAGCGCGTCGCCGAGATCGGTGGCCTCCGACGCGCGCAGCGCGCCGACCACCTCGCGGACGTTGCGCAACAGGCGTGCGTTGACGTCGCGCGCCTTGGCGACGTGCTCCGGCACCTTGTCGCCCGCCACGTGGGTCGCGATCTCGAGCTGGAGCCCGAGCGCGGTGAGGTCGTGACCGACCACGTCGTGCAGCTCGCGCGCGATCCGCGTGCGCTCGTGCGCCCGGCTGGTCTCGGCGAGCAGCGAGCGCGTCGCGCGGAGCTCGGCGTTGGCGTACGCGAGCGCCTGGCGCGCGTCGGCCTCGCGGCGGGCCACGTACACCGCCGCCGCGCCGAAGCTCTGGAACCCGAGCAGCGCGATCAGCGACGCCACGCAGTCGTCGATCGGCATCGCCCGGCACAGGAACGCCCCGAGCAACGCGGTCTGCACGACGATCCACGCGCTCGCGTAGCGCGCGGACATCGCGAGCGCGGCCTGCGACGCGACGACCACGAGCGAGAGCGCGCCGAAGTTGCACGGCAGGATCGCCGCCATCGCGAGCATCGCCGGGGTCTCGACCGCGAGCGCCCCGAGGCGCCGCCACCGCGAGCCGGCGGGCGCGCTGGCGCCGACGTGGAAGGCGAGCGCGAACGCGGAGAACGCGGCGAGCCACAGCGCGCGCTGGCTGAACGTGTAGTCGGTGATGATCATCGTCGCGAGCAGCACGACGACGAGCAGCGCATAGCCGACCAGGCGCAGGGCGAGGATGACGCGCACGCCTCCAGCCTACGCCCGCCCCGCGAGCCGGCCATAGGCCAAAAGTCACGATCGCCGGCGCGATGGCGCTGCCGGGCGGCGAGGGTCAACGTCCAGGTCCTGGTCGACGCCCACGATCTGATCACGATGCCGCAAGGCTGGTGTTCGCGACGCCGATGTAGCTCGCGCGCTCGGTGACCGCGTCGCCCCGCGGGCGATTCGCCTCAGCGCGGCGCGCTCCCCGGGCTGGCTTCGACCGTGGCGAGCCGGTCGGCGAGCTGGCGAGCCTTGACGTTGGCGCCCCAGCCCCGGTACGCGACGAGCGACCGCTCGAGGTAGATCCGCGCCATCGTCGCCTGGCCGACCCGCTCGCAGTGATCGGCCGCGAGCTCGGCGGCGAGCGCCTCGTACTGGACGCGGTGGTGGCGAACCGCAGCCTCGAGCGCGGCGTTGAGCCGGTCGAGCACCTGACCTCCGCCGTGAACACGCGCCCACTCGGCCTCGAGCAACGCGTGGCGCGCGGCGAAGTTGTCGGGGCACGAGCGCGCCCACCCGGCGAACCGGTCGACCGCGCGCCGGATCGTGCGGTTCGCTGCCCGGCGCGTCGCGCCCGTCAGGTCCGGCCAGCGCGCGAGCAGCGCCATCGCGTGGTAAAACAGGTACTCGGCCAGCGACGGGTTGGAGAACGCGTTGTGCTCGTACGCGCTCGCCTGGCGGCCGAGCTCGCACGCCAGATCGGCGCGGCCGTGGAGGTACAGCACGCCGCACCGGATCGCGCGGCAGAAGAACACGCCGATCGGCGTGGTGCGCTCGTCGAGGGTGGAGAGGAAGTCCTGGTCCGATTCGCCGGGGCTGGCGAGCTCGATCGGGCTCGCGGTCTCGCCGGCCAGGCACCGGCTGGCGTGCAGCACCGTCGCGACCACCGTCTCCATGTCGTAGTCGCGCGCCCGCCGGGTGTGGCGCAGCGCCGCGTCGGCTGCCTCTGCGACATCGGCGAGCGGGGCCCCGCGGTAGTACATCAGGCACGCCGCCGAGGTCGCGGTGTACGACGCGTAGACGAAGTCGGCGTTGCCGAGCGCGACGCGGCAGCCGCGCGCCAGCACGTCCTCGCAGCGCTCGAACGGCCGCGTCCAGGGCTGGATGAAGATCCCGCTCATCAGGTCGACCTTGGGCGCGAGCCACGGGTTGCCGAACCGCTCGTCGAGCTGGTGGGCGGCCATCGCGTACTGCTGCGCGCGCTCGTAGCGGCCGAGCAGGCCAGACACGATCAGCCCGAACCCGGCGAAGCCGTGCGATGACACGTCGGACATGCCGAACGCGAGCGAGCGCCGCACGATCCGCATCATCACGATCGCGAGCAGGTTCGAGTCGGCCAGGTAGGCCGGCGCGCTCAGCGCCACCAGCAGGCGCGACGCCGCGGCGTCCGCATTGCCCGACGACGGCCGGCGCGGCAGCTCGTCGGGATCGAGCTTGCGCAGCGCCCGCCAGGTCAGCGCGAGCTCGGCCATCGCAGCGAGCTTGCCGGGCGCCGCCGGCAGCTTCTCGCCGAGCGCGCGCAGCCCGGCGATGGCGCGCTCGATCGCCGCCCGGTGCTCGCCGCGCGACGACTCGAGCATGACCTTGAGCTCGTAGATCTGACCGACGTGTACCGGGGTCTTGACGTGGGCGCGCAGCAGCTCGAACAGCTGGTCCTCCTGCGCGCGCTCGCCGAGCAGCGCCTGCGCGTGCATGTACTTGACGTGGAGCTCGACGGTCTGGTCGTAGCGCGAGTCCCAGCGATCGTCGGGCAACAGGGCGAGCGCGGCCTGGAGGAACCGGGCCGAGTCGGCGAACGCGTTGGCGACCAGCGCGCGCTGCGCCGCGACCAGGTTGAGCTCGACGATCCGCTCCTTCAGCGCGTCGCTGGCCTGGGCCGAGCCGCCGTTCAGGTAGCCGACGATGCGGAACAGCTTCTCGGCGACCTCCGCGCTCGACGAGCGATCGAGCAGCGCCCGCCCGGTCTCGAGCAGCACGGCCTCGCGGCGCGCCGGATCGAGGTAGCGGTGCGCGGTCTGCTGCACGCGATCGTGCGTGAAGTTGAGCAACTCGACGGCGTCGGCCTCGCCGTCCGCGCCGGCCTGCGTGCGCGCGAAGCTCGACGCCAGCAGGCCGCGCGATACGCACTCGCGGATCGCGGCCGACAGCTCGGCGCGCGGGTACTCCCAGCGCGACACCGCGTCGACCAGCAGCTGGGCCTCGACGTCGCGCCCGACGCACGACGCCACGCTCAGGATCTGGCGCGCGGGCGCCGACAGCGACTCGATCTTCTTGACGATCAGCTCCTGGATGTCGCCCGGCAGCTCGGCCGAGCGGATCGCCTCGTCGTCCCAGCACCAGCGCTCGTGGCGCGGCGAGAACGTGAACAGGCCCTGGTCGTGGAGCGAGCTCAACAGCGTGCGGGCGAACAGCGGGTTGCCATCGGTCTTGTCATGGAAGAACGTCGCCAGCGCCCCGGCCTGGAGTGGCGCGCAGCCCAGGGTCGCGGCGAGGAACGCCTGGAGGTCGTCGCGGGTCAGCGGGCCGACCGGCAGCTGGATGTGCGGCGTGCCGCGCGCGGGCGCCGCCCACAGCTCGCCGTACAGCGCATGCTCGGCGTCGCGGAACGCGCAGATCCACAGGATGTGGCCGACCTCGCCGTCGCCGAGCAGCGAGCAGATCAGCCGGCTCGACGCCTGATCGCACCACTGCATGTCGTCGAGCACCACCACCAGCAGCCCGACTTGCGCCGCGCACGCGACGAGCAGCTGCTTGAGGGTCTCGCCGAACCGCGCGGCAGACTCGACCGGTGGGATCGCCGCCACCGCCGGCTGGTCGCCGATCAGGCCACGCAGCTCGGGGATCACCGAGAACAGCAGCTCGGCGTTGGGCGCGACCGCGCGCAGGATGCGCTGGCGCCACTCGTCGCGCGCGGCGGGGGCCTCGTCGAGGATCTGGCCGATCAGCCCGCGCAGCGCCTGGGTCAGCGTCGCGTACGGCTCGCTGTTGGCATACTGGTCGAACTTGCCGCGGATCCGCCAGCCGCGCCGCCGCCGCCCCCCCATCTCCTCGATCAGCAGGGTCTTGCCGATGCCCGACGGGCCGCTCACCAGCACGAGCGCCGAGCTGCCGCCGCCGAGGTCTCGGGTGATCGCCTCGAACCGCTCGAGCTCGCGCTCGCGGCCGCGCAGCTCGGCGGACACCTCGAACGCCGCCCCGACGTCGCGGGTGCCGAGCAGCAGCATCGCAGGCACCAGCCCCGCGGCGCCCGGGGCGCGCTCGAGCTCGGCGAG
>Ga0302299_10000857_pt1 | contig 17678 bp, 12 predicted proteins | sample III_Fen_N3_4_FD_198795 | JGI IMG/M metagenome (GOLD analysis project Ga0302299, IMG submission 198795) | Peat permafrost microbial communities from Stordalen Mire near Abisko, Sweden - III_Fen_N3_4 | ecosystem: Environmental > Terrestrial > Soil > Wetlands > Permafrost | place: Sweden: Abisko... | reverse complement strand
GGAAGGGCTCCACGCCCCCGGGGCCGTAGGGCGCGTAGCGGAAATCGGCGCCGTAGTGCACCCCGTCGGAGGAGATGACGATGGCCACGTCCCTGCCCAGGGCCCAGCCGCGCCGGGTCATGCTGGCGGCCAGGGCCGAGCCCAGGTGCGCGGCCAGTTCCTGGAAGCGTTCGAAGGAGGCCGCGGGCACCAGCACCGGCACGATCTCCACCCCGGGCCGCAGATAATGCAGCCAGTAGGCGATGGCCTCCACGGAATGCTCGCTGTCGTGCATGGCCGCGTCCTGGAGCCAATCGCCCTTGGGCAGCTGGGCCAGGAGTTCGTCGCGCAGGGCCGACACCGGCAGTTCGCCGCCGGGGCCGCGCCAGGCCCGGTACGGATCGAACACCAGGGCGTCCTTGGCCCCGAACCGCCGGTATTTGTGGAAGACGCCCACCAGCACCACGGTGCGGGCGGTGACCAGGGGCAGCACCTCCCGGTAGACCCGGCCCGCGTACAGGTAGTCGTCGTGGGGACAGATGGCCCCGGCCACGCCCGGCGCGGGCTTCGGGCCCAGGGCCTCCGGGGCCGGGGGCAGGCCGGAGAGCTCCCACACCTTGGCCATCTGCGCGGCCTGGGAGGCGAAGCCCACGGCGTCCTGCTGGCCGCGCAGATCGCCCTGGGAGGGGATGCCCATGGTGCGGCGCACCTCCGCAAGGGTGGGCGGGGTGGCCAGGGGCTGGGCCGCGGCCTGGGCCGAGGCGCCCAGACCCGCGCAGAAGGCGGCAGCCAGAATCAGACCTGTGCACATGGGCGGCTCCGGTGGGCCCCCAGTGTAGTCGGAATCCGGCTCCGCCAGACCGGGGGAGCGGGTATGGTGAAGTCCGCGCCCCACCTTCATGAGGAACGCCATGGCCCCCACCTCCATCCTCGTCTCCCTGCTTCTGGCCGCCCAGCCCGGCCCCACCGGTTCCTGGACCCTCAACACCGCCCCGGATCTCAAGGCCGTCATCGAAAGCGCCACCGCCTCCATGAACTTCGTGGTGCGCCCCATCGCCCGGGGCCGGCTGAAGAAGACCAACGACGCCTACAAGCGCATCCAGATCCAGCGCACCGCCACGGAAACCGTCATCCAGTACGACGACCGCAAGGCCCAGCACATGCCCGCCGACGGCTCCGCCGTGGCCTGGACCCGGGAGGACGGCGAGGTCTTCCAGATCTCCGCCAAGGCCGCGGGCGCCGATCTGGTGCAGACCTACAAGGGCGTGGACGGCGGCCGCAGCAACGTCTTCCATGTGGATCCCGCCACCGGCCTGCTCTCCGTGGCCGTCACCATCACCAGCCCGAAACTGCCCCAGCCCATGACCTACACGCTCACCTACAAGAACTAGGAGTGCCCTTGTCCCTGCTGGAAGCCCGTGCGGTGAGCAAGCGCTACGATGACCGGTGGGTGCTCAGGGACCTGGAGCTCACCGTGGCCCCCGGGGAGCGGGTGGCCCTGCTGGGCCCCTCCGGCTGCGGCAAGACCACCCTGCTGAACCTGCTGGGCGGCCTGGACCGGCCCGACGCGGGCACCGTGGCCTTCCGGGGCGAGGTGCTGGCCACGGCCACCCCGGCGCGCCTGGCGGCCCTGCGCCGGGAGGCCCTGGGCACGGTGTTCCAGTTCTTCCACCTGATCCCCACCCTCACCGCCCGGGAGAACGTGGAGCTGCCCCTTCAGCTCCTGGGCTGGCCCCGCGACCGCGCCGCGGCGCGGGTGGAGGAGCTGCTGGCCGCAGTGGGCCTGCTGGACCGGGCCGGGGCCTGGCCCCGGGAGATGTCCGGCGGCGAGATGCAGCGGGTGGCCGTGGCCCGGGCCCTGGCGGCGCGGCCCGCGGTGCTCCTGGCCGATGAGCCCACCGGCAATCTGGACAGCGCCAGCGGCGAGCAGGTGCTGGCCCTGCTGGCGGAGTTGACGGAGCGGGAGGGGGCGGCCCTGGTGATGGTCACCCACAGCGACGCCGCCGCGGCCATCTGCCACCGCGTCGTGCGCATGAAGGACGGGCGCATCCTGTGAGGGGCCTGTTCGGGCGGCTCGTGTGGCGGGCCCTGGCCCTGGAGAAGGGGCGCACGGCCCTGGCCCTGCTGTCCGTGGCCCTGGGGGTCTCGGTGTTCCTGGCCATCCGCCTCGCCAACCGCGCCGCGGTGGCCAGCTTCGAGGGCTTCGCCCAGGGCCTGGGCACCGGCGCCGAGCTCACCGTGCGCGCCGACGTGGGCCCCCTGGAGGAGGCCGCCCTGCCCCGCCTGGACCCCCTGCGCCGGGACGCCTGGATCCGGCCGGTGCTGGAGGGCACCTTCACCCGCGCCCCGCGCCTGGAGACCTTCCAGGTGCTGGCCACGGACCTGGTGGCCGCCGGCGGCGGCGCCGCCCCGCAGGGCCTGGACCTGGGCTTCCTGGATCCCCAGGCCGTGCTCATCTCCCGGGCCCTGGCCGCGGCCGACGGCCTGCGGCCCGGGGACCGGCTGCGGGGTTTCGTCAACGGCCGCGCCGCGGAACTGAAGGTCGCCGGCGTCCTGCCCGAGGCCCCCAACCGGCCCACCCTGCAGCGCACCTTCCTGGTGATGGACCTGCCCGCCGCCCAGGCCCTGTTCCAGCGGCCTGGGCAGCTGGACCGCCTGGATCTGGGCTGGCTGCCGGGGCGGGACGGGATGAGGATTGAGGCCCGGGACGGGCCGGGCCTGGAGGCCCGCGCCGCGGCCCTGCTGCCCCCGGGCTGGGTGGCCGAGGCGCCGGAACAGCGCGCCTCCAGCGGCCGCTCCATGAGTTCCGCCTTCCGCCTGAACCTCACCGTGCTGTCCCTGGTGGCCCTGGCCGTGGGCGCCTACCTGCTGTTCCAGGCCTTCGACGCCGCCGTGAACCGGCGCCGGGAGACCTGGGCGGTGCTGCAGGCCCTGGGCTGCCCCCGGGGCGGGATCCTGCGCCTGGTGCTGCTGGAGGCGGCCCTGCTGGGCGGCGCCGGCAGCGCCCTGGGCATCCTCCTGGGCTGGGCCATGGCCCAGGGCGCCGTGCGCGGGGTGGCGCGCACCATGGCCGCCCTGTACGGGGCCTCCTCGGCCCGCTCCGCGGGGCTGCAGGGCTGGGAGGCCCTGGCGGCCTTCGTGGCGGGCACCCTCACGTGCCTGGTGGCGGCCTGGATCCCGGCGCGGCGCGCCGCCAACACGCCCCCGGTGCAGCTGCTGGCCCGGGGCGCAGGTGCAAGGCCCATGGCCTGGGCGCCCCTGGCCGCGGCGGGCCTGGGCCTCATGGCCGCGGGCATGGCCATGGCCTTCCTGCCGGCCCTGCCCCAGGGCACCCTCTGGCACGCCTACGGCGGCAGCGCCCTGGTGCTGTTCGGCGGCAGCCTGGCCACCCTGGCCCTGCTGCCGGCCCTGGCCCTGCCCGGATCCTTCGGCCATTCCTGGAGGCTGCGCCTCAGCCTGCGGCCCCTGCTCCGGCCCACGGGCCGCCACGGCTTCGCCGCCGCGGCCCTGGCGGTGGCCGTGGGCATGACCGTGGGCATGGGCGTGATGGTGCGCAGCTTCGAGGGCACCGTGCAGGCCTGGATCGGCGACAACCTCAAGGCCGATCTCTTCGCGGCGCCCATCGGCGAAGGCGGCGCCTCCTCCCAGCACCGCATCCCCGGGGCGGTGGCCGACGCCCTGGCCGCGGATCCGGCCATGGCCGCCGTGGACCGCTACCAGCAGCTGCGCATCACCTTCCGGGGCCAGGCCACCAACCTCGCCACCGGGGATTTCGCCGTGCTGGGCAGCCGCGGCCACCTGGCCATGATCCAGGGGGGTGAAAGCGTGGCCGTGCTGGGGCGCGTCCACAAGGACGGCCTCGCCGACCCCGGCGCCGTGGCCAGCGAGACCTTCGCCCGGCGCTTCGGCCTGAGGGTGGGCGACAGCCTCGCCCTGCCGCCGCACACCGTCACCCTGCGTGGCGTCTACGCCGACTATGGCAACGAGCGCGGCAGCCTGATCCTGGACCGGCCGGTGTTCCTGGAGTGGTACCACGATCCCCGGGCCGCCAGCCTCGCCCTCTACCTGCGCCCCGGGGCCGACGCGGCCGCCACCGCCCAGCGCCTGGGCCGGGCCTGGCCGGGCCTGCAGTTCCGGCCCAACGCCGAATTGCGGGCGCAGGTGCAGCGCATCTTCCGCCAGACCTTCGCCATCACCTACGCCCTGGAGGTCATCGGCCTGGCCGTGGCCATGGCCGGACTGGCCCAGTCCCTGGCCGGGCTGGCCCTGGCCCGGCGCGGCGATCTCTGGACCCTGCGGGCCCTGGGCAGCACCCAGGGGGCGATCGCCCTGGTGCTGCTGGGCGAGGGCCTCGGCGTGGCCCTGGCCGGGTGCCTCGGGGGCCTGGGCCTCGGTCTGCTGCTGTCCAGGATCCTGGTGCTGGTGCTCAACCCCCAGGCCTTCGGCTGGACCCTCTCCTACCGCCTGCCCCTGGGCTTCCTAGGGGCGCTGCTGGGCCTGTGCCTGCTGGCGGCGGCCGCGGCCATGCTGCCCATCGCCCGCTGGGCTTCGACCCTGCGCGCGGATCGCCAGGCCGAGGAGGGCGCCTCGTGAAACGGCTCCTGCCCTTCCTGTGCATCGCGCTGCTGGCGCCGGCCCAGACCTGGCGCACCGCCCAGCCCGGCTACGTCTTCCAGTTCCCCAGGGACCACGGCGCCCACCCGGACTTCGCCACGGAATGGTGGTACTTCACCGGCCACCTCTGGAACGCCCGGGGCCAGCGCTTCGGCTACCAGCTCACCTTCTTCCGCAAAGGCCTGGCCACGGCCTGGAAGGGCAGCCCGGCCTGGCGCACCGACCAGATCCACCTGGCCCACGCCGCGCTCACCGACGTCGCCGCGGGCACCTTCCGCACCGAGGAGCGCCTGAACCGCGAGGGCATCCCCGCCGGCGCCGCCCTGGGCGGCCTGGATCTGCGCAACGCCTCCTGGACGGCGCGCATGGCCGGGGGTCGCATCCACCTGAGTTTCTCCGTGGGCGAGGCCTCCCTGGACCTGGACCTGGAACCCGGCACCCCGCCGGTGGTGTTCGGCGAGAAGGGCGTGAGCCGCAAGGGCGCCGATCCCGCCGCGGCCAGCCACTACCTCACCTTCCCGCGCCTGGCCACCACCGGGCGCCTGCGCCGGGGCCACACCGAGGAAACCCTCCAGGGCCGTTCCTGGATGGATCACGAATTCAGCACCACCCAGCTGTCCCCGGGCCAGACCGGCTGGGACTGGGCCGGCATCCAGCTGCGGGACGGCGGCAGCCTCATGGTCTACCGCCTGCGCGGGGCCGACGGCGCCCAGGACCCCTGGTCCACGGTCACCGAGGTGGACGCCCGCGGCAAGGTGCTGCGCGCCACCCGGGACTTCCGCCTCACCGGAGGCCGCTGGGCCAGCCCCCGCTCCGGCGCCGCCTACCCGTTGCCCCTGCGCCTGGAGGCGTGGGGCCGCACCTGGACCCTGGAGCCCCTGGTGGCGGATCAGGAACTGCGCACCCGCCTGGGGGCGGGCATCACCTACTGGGAGGGCGCCTGCCGGGTGCTGGACGGCCAGGGCCGGGAGGCCGGGGACGCGTACGTGGAGTTGACCGGGTACGCCCACTCCATGCAGGGCCGCTTCTAGTAGACTGCATCAGGAGGCAACCATGAAAATTGCGGTGCTTGGTGGCAGTCTGCGCAAGGAGTCCCTGAACCTGAAGCTGCTGGGTCACCTGGCCCGGACCCTGGAGGGCCGGGGCCATCAGGTGCTCACGGCCTCCGGCGAGGCTCTGCGCCTGCCCCTGTACGACGCCGACCTGCCCATCCCGGAACCGGTGGCAGCCCTGCAGGCCCTGCTCACCGGCATCCAGGGTCTGGTGCTCGTCTCCCCGGAATACAACGCCGGCATCCCGCCCCATCTCAAGAACGCGGTGGATTGGCTCTCCACCCTCCGGCCCAGCGTCTTCAAGGGCCTGCCCATCCTCCTGGCGGCGGCCTCCCCCGGCGCCTTCGGCGGCTCCCGGGCCCAGCTCACCTGGCGGAGCACCATCGCCAACCTGGGCGCCTTCGCCCTGCCCGCAGGCATCACCGTGCCCCTGGCGGACCGCAACCTGGGCCCGGACGGCACGCCCCTGGAGGCCCGGGCCGAGGCCGGGATCCAGTCGGCCCTGGACGCCTTCCTGGACTTCAGCGCGCGGCTGGCTTGACCTTCAGCAGTTCCGGCTCCAGCACCTTCCACACCGAGGCCGCCACCCGCCGGGTGCCCTCGGCGTTGGGATGGATGCCGTCCTCCTGCACCAGCCCCGGGGCCATGGCCACCCCCTCCAGGATGAAGGGCAGGAAGGCGACCCGGTATTCCTTCGCCAGGCGCGGAAACAGCCCCCGGAAGGCGTCCCGGTAGGCCTGTCCGTAGTTCTCGGGCAGCATGGCCCCGGCCAGCACCACCCGGGTGCCCGAGTTGCGAGCCCGGTCCAGGATGGCCCTCAGGTTGCGCTCCAGCTCCGCCACGGGCAGGCCGCGCAGGCCGTCGTTGGAGCCGATGCAGAGGAACAGCAGATCCGGCTTGGCCCGGTAGACGAAGTCCAGCCGGGCCCTGGCGCCGGCGCTGGTGTCGCCGCTCACCCCGGCGTTCACCACCTTCCAGTTCAGACCCGCAGCCCGCATGCGGGCCTCCACCAGGCTGGGGAAGGCCTCCTGGCGGGTGAGGCCGTAGCCCGCGGTGAGGCTGTCGCCCAGGAACACGATGGTGTGCTGGGCGGGATTGGGAACGGCGAGCAGGGCGATGAGGGGCAGCAGGGTCACGGGCATGCCTCAAGTGTAGGGCACCGGTTACATTGGAAGGAGAGGCGTCCATGATTCAGCTCTCCGGCATCGGCAAGACCTTCCAGGCCCCTGGCGGCGAGACCCTCTCCGTCCTGGAGGACATCACCTACCACCTGGAGGCGGGCAGCGCCCTGGCGGTGCAGGGCCCCAGCGGCAGCGGCAAGAGCACCCTGCTGGCCATCCTGGCCGGCCTGGAGCGGGCCACCACCGGCACCGTCACCGTGGCCGGGCAGCGCCTGGACGCCCTGAGCGAGCGCGAGCTGTCGGCCTTCCGGGCCCGCACCCTGGGCTTCGTGTTCCAGTCCTTCCACCTGCTGCCGCACTTCTCGGCCCTGCAGAACGTGGTCATCGGCGCCGAGATCGCCGGCCTGGCCTCGCCCCTGGCCCGCAGCCGCGAGGCCCTGGAGCGGGTGGGCCTGGGCGAGCGCATGGGCCACGCCCCGGGCCAGCTCAGCGGCGGCGAGTGCCAGCGGGTGGCCATCGCCCGGGCCACGGTGGCGCGGCCGCCCATCCTGCTCTGCGACGAACCCACCGGCTCCCTGGACCCGCTTAACGCCACCCGCGTCTTCGACCTGATCATGGATCTGCACCGCGATCTGCGCACCACCCTGGTGCTGGTCACCCACGACCAGCACCTGGCCCCGCGCATGGACGCCATCCTGCGCCTGGAGCGCGGCCGCATGGAGGCCGCCCAGTGAGCTTCATCCTGCGCATGGCGGGCCGGGAACTGCAGCGCCAGGCCTGGCGCCTGGCCCTCATCGCCCTCTGCATCGCCGTGGGCTTCGCGGCCTTCTTCGCCACCCACGGCTTCTCGGCCCGGGTTCTGGAGAGCATCGCCTCGGAATCCCGGGCCATGCTGGGCGCCGATCTGGTGCTGTCCTCCCGGGGGCTCATGCCGGAGCGGCCCCTGGACGCCGCGGTGCAGGCCCAGACCCTGGTCTACGATTTCCCCAGCATGGCCTCCACCGGCGACGACGCCGGCGCCGTGTCGCGGCTGGTGGACGTGCGCGCCGTGGCCGGCGCCTACCCCCTGGCGGGGCGCCTCGAGACCACGCCGCCGCGCACCGATCGCGAACTCTGGGGGCTGCTGGTGGATCCCGCCCTGGCCCAGGCCTGGGGGCTGAGCCCCGCCGGCCCCGGCCTCTCCAGCGCGGAGCTGCTGCGCCGGCGCCAGGGCCTGCGCCTGGGTTCGGGCGTGGTGCCCATCCAGGCCGTGGTGGGCGCCGACGACACCCGCCAGGCCACGGCCTTCGCCCTGGGGCCGCGGGTCTACCTGAGCCTGGAGGCGGCGCGCGACCTGGGCCTGGTGACGCCCCGGGCGCGGCTCGGCGGGCGCCTGCTCATGGTGCTCAAGCCCGGCGAGAACCTCACCCGCACCGCCCGGCGCCTGGGCGCCGCCCTGGCCAAGGGCGACCGCCTGCGCCTGCAGACCCACGAGGAGGCGGCCTCGGCCCTGGCCCAGCCCATCCGCAACACCAACCGCTTCATCAGCCAGCTGGGCCTGTTCACCCTGCTGCTGAGCTGCCTCGGCGCCTGGGCCATCCTGGCCGCCTACCTCAAGGGCCGGGAGCGGGAAGCCGCCATCCTGCGCTGCCTGGGCGCGGCTCCGGGGGCGCCTGCGGCGGTGGCGGGACTCACCGTGGCCCTGGTGGTGCTGGCGGCCCTGGCCCTGGGCCTGGCCGCGGGCACCGGTGCCGCGACCCTGCTGCCGCGCCTGCTGGGTGATCTGGTGCCCCAGGGCCTGCGCCAGGGCCGGACCCCAGTGCCGCCCCTGCTGGAGACCGCCGCGGCGGTGGCCATGCTGGCCTGCGTCCTGGCCCCGGCCCTGGCCCGGCTGCGCCAGGTGTCGCCCCTGGCCCTGCTGCGCGAGGGCGCCCCGGCCCCGGGTTCGCGCGCCCTGACCTGGAGCTGCGGCCTGACGGCGGCCGCCATCGCCGCGGCCCTGGTGCTGGCCAACGCCACCAGCCCCATGGCCGGGGCCGTCACCGCCGGGGCCATGGCCGGCCTGTTCCTCACCCTGTTCGGGGTCTCGCGGCTGGTGCTGGTGCTGTACCGGCGCAGCGGCGCGGCCATGCCCCTGCCCCTGAAACTGGCCCTGGGCCAACTCAGCGCGCGACCCGCCCTGGGCGCCCTGCTCATGTCCGTCATCGGCCTGGCGGTGTTCCTGGCCCTGGCCACCCAGTTCGTGAAGGAGGATCTGGTGCGGCCCCTGGCCGCCCAGCGCGGCGCCGGCAAGCGCCCCAACCTGTTCTTCGTGGACGTGCAGCCCGACCAGATGGCCCCCCTCGAGGCGCTCCTGAAGGAGCGCACTGGCCGCGAGCCCATGGCCTCCCCGATGGTGCGGGCCCGGCTCACCGCCATCGCCGGCAGGGCCGTGGAGGAGGCCCCGGCCCGCCCAGGGGAGGGCGCCGAGCCCAGCCGCGGCCAGTCCATGCGCACCCGGGAGCAGAACCTCACCTGGCGCACCGCCCTGTCCGCCTCGGAGACCCTCACCGGGGGCCGCTACTGGCCGCCCACGGGCCCGGACCGGGCCGAGCTGAGCCTGGAGGAGGGCTTCGCCAAACAGGTGGGCGCGGCCCTGGGCGACGAGCTGGTTTTCGAAGTGCAGGGCACCGAGGTGAAGGGCGTGGTCACCAGCCTGCGCAAGGTGGCCTGGCAAAGCTTCCAGCCCAACTTCTTCATCGTGGCCCACCCGTCCCTGCTGCGCGACCTGCCCGCCACCTGGGTGGCCGCGGCGGAGGTGGACGGCGCGGGCACCCGCCAGGCCCTGCAGAACCAGGTGGCCCAGCGTTTCCCCAATCTCACCGTGCTGGACATCGGCGAGGTGGTGGCGCGCATCGGCCTGGTGCTGGACCGGGTGGCCCTGGTGACCCGGGCCCTGGCAGCGCTCATGCTCACCTCGGCCCTGCTGGTGCTGGCCGCGAGCCTCCTGGCGGCGCGCCTGGGGCGCCAGCGCGACCTGGCCCTGCTGCGCACCCTCGGGGCCAGCCACCGCACCCTCCTGGCCAGCCTGGCCTGGGAGTTCCTGCTGCTGGGCGGCACCGCGGCCCTGGGCTCCGGTCTCCTGGCCTGGGTACTGGCCGGGGCCTTCAGCGCCAGGGTGCTGGAGCTGGACGTGCATCCCGATCCCTGGACCGGCCTGGGCGTCATCCTGCTGGCCGCCGCCCTCACCGCCGCCGTGGGCCTGGCCTCGAGCCTGCGGGCCCTGGAGGCCAAGCCCATGGATGTGCTGCGCGGCGAATGATCAGTCGATGAGCCAGTACTTCTCCGTCAGCTCCCGGAAGGGGTCGGGGCGGATCCCCCCCGGGCCGTCGAAGACGAAGTTGTAGAGCACCAGCATGTAGAACACCAGTCCCAGGGCCGCCCCCAGGGTCGCCATCATCACCGTGTAGGCCCGGCGGTTCTCCACCCTGAAGAAGCTCGAGTACACGATGTAGATGCCGGCACCCAGCACCAGGGCCGTCCACATGGTGCGGTCCAGGTACGGCAGCCCCCCGCGGATGCGGTCGTGGCGCAGGCCCCGGTACTGGGTCACCAGGCCCAGGGTCTCGCCGTGCCGGGGCAGCTCCCCCAAAGTGGCCGGGCTGTAGGCGAGCAGCAGCTTGTTCACGTCGGTGATGAGCCGGTGCGCACCCGGATCCTGCAGGCCCTGCTCCACCAGCGGCCACTCCACGGCCACCACCCGGTTCACGTAGTCCTTGAGCTTGGCCCGGCACGGGTCGCGCACCTCCGGAGGGTAAGGCTCCAGGTTCCGGTAGACGTTGTGCAGGACATTGGCCTCGTTGGAGACGGTGGTGGCCATCCGGTCGTGGTTCTGCCACACCGCCACCGTCACCAGCGCGAAGAGCAGGGCGAACATCCCGCCGATGGCGTCGGAGAAGATCTCGCCCAGATCGGTGGCCCCTGCGAAGTGGAACCCGGGCATGAATCGCTGTGCCAGCCATTGGCTGGCCAGGGCCACCAGGCTGAACCCCACGACAAAGATAAGTGCTATGGATAAAGGTGAAATATTCTCAAGCAAACCCAGCACAGGTGACTCCAGGTCAAAAACATCAATAAATTATTTCTACAAAAGTATGTGTAAAAAGAATCAATGCGCAAGACCTAGGTTCGCCCCCGGCTTCCCCCAAGACCGTAGGCCCTCACCTTCTGGTAGAGCGTGCTGCGCGGGATGTCCAGGCGCTTCGCGGCCCGGTCCACGTGGCCGCCCTCCTCCTCCAGCACCTGGGCGATGTGTTGCTTCTCAAGTTCCCTCAGGGTCAGGTGGCCGGTGCCGGCCAGGGCGCCGCTGCGCGGGCTCGCCGCGAAATCCAGGTCCGCGGCCTCCAGGACCGGGGCCTGGGCGCCCAGCAGGGCCCGCTCGAGCACGTTGCGCAGCTCCCGGATATTGCCCGGCCACCGGTGCCGCTGCAGCTCCGCCAGGGCCCCCTTGGAGAACTGCACCGGCTCGCGCCCCCACTCCGCCGTGAGCCGGCCCAGGAGGTTCTGGGCCAGCAGCGGCAGATCCTCGATGCGCTCGGTGAGGGGCGGCACCACCAGCTGCACGGCGCTGACCCGGTAGAACAGATCGGCCCGGAACAGCCGGCGCTGCACCAGGGTCTCCAGGTCCTGGTGGGTGGCGGCGATCATGCGGAAATCCACCTTGCGGTCCTGCACCTCGCCCAGGCGGCGGAAGCGCTTCTCCTCCAGAGCCTTGAGCAGCTTGGGCTGGATCTGCAGATCCATGTCGCCGATCTCGTCCAGGAACACCGTGCCCCGGTTCGCCGCCTCCAGCAGCCCCACCTTGGCGGCCACGGCGCCCGTGAAGGCGCCCTTCTCGTGGCCGAACAGCTCGGTCTCCAGGAATTCCCGGGTGAAGCCGCCGCAGTTGAGCTCCAGCAGCGCCTCCCCGGCCCGGGAGCTGTGCCGGTGCAGCCACCGGGCCAGTTCGCTCTTGCCGCTGCCGGTCTCCCCCTGGATCAGGATCGGGCTCTCCGCCGCCGCGGCCCGGGCGGCCTGGTCGTGGAGCTTGTGGATGGCCGGGCTGGTGCCCAGGAACAGCTCCGGAGCCCGGCGCGGCGGCTCCAGGGAGGCGCTGGCCCGCTGTTTGCGCCGGTTGCGCTGGTTCTCCAGCACCCGCTCCAGCACCAGGAGCAGGGCCGGCAGATCCACGGGCTTCACCAGGAACTGCTCGGCGCCCATCTGCATGGCCCGCACCGCCAACTCGATGCTGCCGTGGGCGGTGAGCAGCAGGATCGGCACCCCCTCGTCGATGGCCTTCAGGCGCGGCAGCAGATCCAGGGCGTTGCCGTCGGGCAGGTGGTAGTCCAGGGTCACCGCGTCGTACACCTCGCCCCGGAAGCGGGTCTCCGCCAGGGCGCAGGTACCGGCCTCGTCCACGCTGTAGCCGTGGGTCTCCAAAAAATCGCGCAGGGCGAAGCGGATGGCCTCCTCGTCATCCACCACGAGGATCCTGCTGCGTGCCATCAGGCGCTCGCGGGCAGCATGAAGCCGATGCGCATGCCCCCTTCCGGCCCGGGGCCGGCGCTGAGGTTGCCGCCGTGGGCCTCGAAGATGCGCCGCGCCACCGGCAGGGCCAGGCGGCCCAGGCCCGAGGCCCGGAAATAGAAGGGCTCGAAGAGCCGGTCCAGATCCAGCCCGGTGAGGCGCAGGCCGGTGCCGTCCACGTAGCCGAACAGCACCTGCCGCCCCTCCTGGCTGCGCACCCCGGCGTGGAGGACGACGCAGCCGCCTTCGCTCTCCTGCTGCAGGGCCAGTTCCAGCACCCGCCCGAAGGCGCTGCGCAGGCTCTCGCCATCGGCCCGCAGCGGCGGCAGCGGCCCCGCCACCCGCACCTGCAGGGTCACCCCGGCCCGGGCCGCCGGCAGCCGCTGCTGTTCCGCCGCCTCCTGCAGGAGCGGTTCCAGGTTGCGCTCCTGCAGGGCCTGGGGGCTGGGGTCGCCGTACAGGCGCAGCTCCTCCAGGAAGCCGTTGAGGCGCTCCAGGCTGCCCAGCATCACCCGGCCGTAGCGCAGCACCTCCTCCTGGCCGTGGAAGCGGGCCTGGAAGGCGTCGAGGCTGGCCGATAGGCCGAAAGTGAAATTGTGCAGCTCGTGCACCAGGCCCGGCACGAAGGAGGCGCCCGAGGGCCCCCGGGGCACGGCGCGCCGCTCGCAGACCTCCTGGCCCGCGGCCACCAGGGCGCAGATGTGGTCGGCGAGCAGGCGCAGGGCCTGGCGCTGGCCCTGGGTGAGGCCCAGGGGCCCGGGCCCCAGCAGATCCAGCCAGCCCAGGCTGCGGCCACCGGCCACCAGCTCCAGCCGTTCCGCGAGGCGTAGGGCGCAGGGGTCCACGGCCCCCACCCCCTCCTCCTCCCGGAACCAGGGGCCATCGTCGTCCCGAAGGATGAGCTGGGCGGGGGCGCCGCATAGGGCCGCGGCCAGGCCGGCCAGATGGTGCAGGGGATGGCTGGGCCCGGGCTGGAAGCCGTGGCGGCGCAGGGGATCCACCCGGGGGTGGCTGGGGGAGGGGGCGATGGGGTCCAAGGGGGTCTCCGTGGCCCCAGCATAGCCATGGATCAGGATGCCGGGTGGACGGATTCGCCAGTGGCTGACCACTGCCCGGCCCGGCAAAAAGATCATCATATTTTACAAGGACAACGGGCCCCCCGACGATCTTTCCGGGCAAATGCAACGCGCCAAAACCCCCGGGAGGATATAACCTGATCCGATGCCTGTTCTTTGGATCACAGACTCTGAGCTGGACAAGCTCCAACCCCTCCCCGAGGCCCTCCTCATGGCCATGGGCGCCATCGGCCAGCCGGCCGCCCGTAGCCATCTGGCCCAGACCCTGGTGCGGGCCCGGGTGGCCCCCCAGGCCGAGCCCTGGATCAAGAACCCCGGGGGCATGACCCCCCTGCTGAACCTGCTCAAGGACGCCGGCCTGGCCCAGGAGGAGCACCGCGGCTTCTGGGCCCTGGCCCCCGGCGCCCGCGAGGCGGTGTGCCGCCGGGCCCACCGCAAGGGCTTCCTCAAGCCCCTGGCCGCGGCCGGGCAGTGCTCGTACGACGCCGGCAAGGTGGTGCTGGACGGCCTGGGCCGGGATCTGGCCAGCTTCCGCCTGGCCTTCCTGGAAGGGCGCACCGAGGACTGGCTGGCGGCCCAGGAACGGGTGCGCCAGACCCACCGCCTCACCCTGGGCTGCCGGGATCCCCTGGCGGTGATCTGCGGCCAGCCCTTCGACGCCACCTGGTTCGAGGCCCTGCCCCCGGCCATGCAGAGTTTCGGCGCCTGGGCCCTGCTCCACGACCAGGCCGTGTTCGGCAAGCCCAACGACACCTTCCGCACCTGGATGGACACCCGCAGCCGCACCAAGCCCAGTCCCCTGGGCCCCATGGCCGAGTACCTCCTGCTGGAGGGGCGCCTGGACGAGGCCTGGGCCCTGCTGGACAAGCTCAGCCCGGCCCAGCGCGCCCTCACCCCCATCGCCCTGCTGGAGGCGGCCCTGAACCTGGTGCAGGGCAACCCCGGCGCCGCCGCGGCCGGCTTCGAGGCGGTGCTGGCCCACCTGGGCCGCGGGCCGCGCAAGAAGGCCGTGCACCTGCCGGGCCTCATGGACCTGTTCTGCATCTTCGCCTTCCTGGGCCAGGGCGGCGAGGACGGCCACCGGGCCGCGGCGGAGCGCCTGGAGCTGCTGGGCCGCAGGCACGCCACCGATCCCCTCGCCGCCCTGCAGCTGCCCCTGCAGCGCCTGCTGCTGCACCTCATGGGCCTGCCGGCGCGGCCCGACCTGGCGCCCCGGCCCCCCTCGCGCGGCCTGGGCCGGTTCGTGGAGGTGCTCTGCGCCTACCTCTGCGGCACCCGCCTCACCGCCCAGACCGTGGAGGTGGCCCAGATGGAGCTCACCGGCCTGCCCCTGGGCCTCTTCGCCCGCGAGCTGGAGGAGATGCGCCGCCGCGCCCGGGGCGGCCTCTCCGCCGGGCGCCATCCGTTCCTGGACCTGGTGCACCACGCCGAGAGCTGGGAGCGGGCCCTGGAGGATCTGCACGGCCTGGCCAAGCCCAAGACCGCCCAGCGTCCGGGACGCCTGGCCTGGTGGGTGTGGCGCGATCCCGAAGGCCGCGCCCCGTACACCATCGAGCCCCGCGAGCAGCGCCTGGACGCGCGCGGCCAGTGGACCCGCGGCAAGGCCATCGCCATGAAGCGCCTCAAGGAGGAGAACCGCGCCTACGATTTCCTCCTGCCCCAGGACCAGAGCGTCATCGCCTGCATCCGCGACAACTGGAAAGGCCACGAGCTGGATTTCGAGAGCGCCCTGAAGGCCCTGGTGGGCCACCCCGTGGTGTTCTGGAGCGAAGGCGACGTGGACCAGGCCACCCGCGTGGAGGTGGTGGCGGGCCAGCCGGAGCTGCGCGTGGTGCGCAAGGGCCAGGTGCTGGAGCTGCGCCTGGAGCCGGCCCTGCAGGAGGATGCCGTCATGGTGCAGGCCGATGGCCTGTTCCGGGTGCGCATCATCTCGGTCACCGCCGCCCATCGCAAGCTGGCCGAGATCGTCGGCCAGGGCCTGTGCGTGCCGCTGGCGGCCGAGGCCCAGGTGCTCAAGGCCCTGCGCGCCGTGGCGCCCATGGTCACCATCCACTCCGACGTCACCGTCAAGGACGAGGCCGCGCGCAAGGCCGGCATGGCCAAGGTCGAGGGCGACCCCGGCATCCAGCTGCTGCTCATGCCCTTCCACCAGGGCCTCAAGGCCCAGCTGCGGGTGGAGCCCCTGAAGGGCGGCGGCTACTATCCCCCCGGCCAGGGCGGCGCCAATCTCATGATCGAGCAGAGCGGCGCGGTGCGCCTGGTGAGCCGCGACCTGGCCGCCGAGACCGCCGCCGCCGAGGCCCTGCTGGCGGCCCTGCCCACCCTGCCCCTGAACGAGGGCCGCACCGAGTGGATGCTGGACGATCCCGAATGCTGCATGGGCCTGCTGCTGGAACTGGAACGGGCCAAGGGCCTGGCCGTGGTGCAGTGGCCCGAGGGCGGCCGGCTCAGCCCGCCCAAGACCCTGGGCATGGAGACCCTGCACCTCACGGTGAAGCAGAACGGCAACTGGTTCGACACCGAAGGCACGCTGGAACTGGACGAGGGCAAGGTGGCCAACCTGGCCGAACTGCTGCACGCCACGGAACGGCCCGGGGCGCGCTTCGTGAAACTGGCCGACGGCAAGGTCTACGCCCTGGCCGAGACCTTCCGCCGGCGCCTGGAGGATCTCCGGGCCCTGGGCGAGGAGAAGGGCCAGGGCCTGCGCCTGTCCGGCCTCAGCGCCCTGGCCCTGGAGGGCCTGGCCGCCGAGGTGGGCGGCTTCAAGGCCGACCGGGCCTGGACCGTGCTGCTGGAGAAGCTGCACCGGGCCATGGGCGCCGACGCGGACCTGCCCGAGGGCTTCCACGCCGAGCTGCGCACCTACCAGCTGGAGGGCTTCCGCTGGATGCTGCGCCTGGCCAACGCGGGCCTGGGCGCCTGCCTCGCGGACGACATGGGCCTGGGCAAGACCATCCAGACCCTGGCCATGCTGCTGGCCCGGGCCAAGGAGGGGCCGTCCCTGGTGGTGGCCCCCACCAGCGTCTGCTCCAACTGGGAGGCCGAAGCCGCGCGCTTCGCCCCGCAGCTGAAGATCAAGCGCTTCGGCGAAGGCGACCGCGACGCCGCGCTGCAGAGCGCCGAGCCTTTCGACATGTTCATCTGCACCTACGGCCTGCTGCCCCTAGAGGCCGAGCGCCTGCAGAGCGTGCAGTGGGGCACCGTGGTGCTGGACGAGGGCCAGAACATCAAGAACGCCTTCACCAAGCGCAGCCAGGCGGTGATGGATCTGCAGGCCGGCTTCCGGGTGCTGCTCTCCGGCACCCCGGTGGAGAACCACCTGGCCGAGCTGTGGAACCTCTTCAACTTCCTCAACCCCGGCCTGCTGGGGCCCCTGGAGCAGTTCCGCAAGCGCTTCCAGGAACCCATCGAGCGCGAGCGCGATCCCGAGGCCCTGTCGCGGCTGCGGCGCATCGTCTCGCCGTTCCTGCTGCGGCGCACCAAGGGCCAGGTGCTGGGCGAGCTGCCCCCGCGCACCGAGATCGTCCTGGAGCTGGAGCCCAGCCCCGAGGAGGCCGCGTTCCTGGAGGCCCTGCGCCGCCAGAGCCTGGACGCCCTGGAGACCGGCCCTGGCCAGACCCTGCAGGTGCTGGCCGCGCTCATGCGCCTGCGCCGGGCCTGCTGCAACTCGCTCCTGGTGCAGGACGACCTGGCCCTGCCCTCGTCCAAGCTGGAGGCCTTCCTGGATCTGGTGGACGAACTGCGCGAGAACGGCCATCGGGCCCTGGTGTTCAGCCAGTTCGTGGACCATCTGGCCCTGCTGCGCGCCGCCCTGGAAGCCCGGGGCGTGAGTTTCCAGTATCTCGACGGCTCCACCGCGGCGCGCAAACGCACCGCGGCGGTGAAGGCCTTCCAGGCCGGGGAGGGCGAACTCTTCCTCATCAGCCTCAAGGCCGGCGGCACCGGCCTCAACCTCACCGGCGCCGACTACGTCATCCACATGGACCCCTGGTGGAACCCCGCCGTGGAGGACCAGGCCTCGGACCGCGCCCACCGCATCGGCCAGACCCGCCCGGTCACCGTGTACCGGTTGGTCATGAAAGGTACCGTGGAACAGAAGATCCTCGCCCTGCACCAGCACAAGCGGCAATTGGCCGAGGATCTGCTTAGCGGCACCGCCATGGCCGCCAAGCTGGACGCCCAGGCCCTGCTGGCCCTGCTGCAGGAGGGCTGAGCCCGCCTCGGCAAAAATAAATATTGTGGCTCAGCCCCTCGCCCTAAGCGATGACGAGGTCATATCTTTCGGAGCCGTTTGGGGCTTGATTCAGAGGCAT
>Ga0302299_10000856_pt1 | contig 17692 bp, 21 predicted proteins | sample III_Fen_N3_4_FD_198795 | JGI IMG/M metagenome (GOLD analysis project Ga0302299, IMG submission 198795) | Peat permafrost microbial communities from Stordalen Mire near Abisko, Sweden - III_Fen_N3_4 | ecosystem: Environmental > Terrestrial > Soil > Wetlands > Permafrost | place: Sweden: Abisko... | reverse complement strand
CGAGATGGCCGACAGATCGCCGTCCGCGGCTTCGAGACCGGAGAGGTAGGCCTCGATGACCTCGCCGTAGCGCTCGATGGAGAAGAGCAGGGTGACGTTGATGCTGCGACCCTCGGAGATCATCTGCGAGATGGCGGGCAGACCCTCCGCGGTGCCGGGGATCTTCACGTAGAGGTTGGGTTGGGCGATCGTGGTGCTGAGGTGTCGGGCCGCCTCGATGGTTCCGGCGGTGTCGCGGGCCAGCGACGGAGCGACCTCGACCGACACGTAGCCGTCCTCGCCATCGCTCTTGTCGTAGACCGGCCGCAGGATGCGCAGCGCATCCTGGATGTCGGCGGTGACGAGATCCCAGTAGCTGTCGATCACCGGGGTGTTCTCGGCGGCGAGGGTGCGCAGCTGCCCGTCGTACGCGTCGCCGGTCTCCATGGCCTTCTGGAAGATCGAGGGGTTGGAGGTGATGCCCCGGACCCCGCGCTCGACCCAGCGCTCGAGCTCGCCGCTGGTGATCCAACCCCGCTTGAGGTTGTCGAGCCAGGGGCTCTGGTCTTGCTCGGCGTGCAGGTCCTGAAGTCGGGTCACCGGTGTGGGCCTCTCGGGTGGAGCGATCGGGTGGGTCAAGTCTGCCGCGATGTCCCGGCCGCCGCTCGCTGGAGAGGCGGTGATCGGGCGATGTTCGGCTCAGGTCGTGGCGTCGAGCAACCGGGTGGCGCGATCGACGACGTTGTCGACCGTGAACCCGAACTTCTCGAGGGCGACATCGCCGGGGGCGCTGGCCCCGAAGTGGTCGATGCCGATGGAGTCGTCGGCGAAGCTGGCCCAGCCGAAGGTGACCCCGGCCTCGACCGACAGCGTGGGCACCCCGGGCGGTAGCACCGAGTCGCGGTAGTCGTCGGTCTGCAGGGCGAAGAGCTCCCACGACGGCAGCGACACCACTCGGGCGGCGATGCCCGATGCCGCGAGACGGCCCGCGGCGTCGTGGCACAGCCACACCTCGCTGCCGGTGCCGACCAGCACCACCTGGACCTCGCCCTCGGGGTCGTGGAGCACGTAGCCACCCTTGGCCACGTCCGCGGTGGCGGTGCCTTCGAGCACCGGCAGGTTCTGGCGGCTGAGGATGAGGGCGGTCGGACCGTCGTGGCCGACCGCCACCCGCCAGGCCTCGACGGTCTCGTTGGCGTCGGCGGGGCGGATGACGCGGAGGTTCGGCATGGCCCGCAGCGCGGCGATCTGCTCGATCGGCTGATGGGTGGGACCGTCCTCGCCGACGCCGACCGAGTCGTGGGTCCACGAGTAGACGACCTTGGCCTGCGACAACGCCGAGAGCCGCACCGCCCCGCGCATGTAGTCGCTGAACACGAGGAAGGTGCCGCCGACCGGCAGCGTGCCGCCGTGCAGCGCCATGCCGTTCATGACCCCGGCCATGGCGTGCTCGCGCACCCCGAAGTGCATCTGGCGGCCGCCGGGGGAGTCGAACGCCTGGATCGTGGCGCCCTTCAGTTCGGTGCCGGTGTTGCCGGTGAGGTCGGCGCCGCCGCCCAGCAGCCCGGGAACGACGTCGGACAGGGCATTGAAGCACTGGCCGCTGGCGACGCGCGTGGCCACCGAGTCGCCGACCGCGAACGTGGGCAGCGCGTCCTGCCAGCCGGGGAGGCCCTGGCCGGTCTGGGCAGCCTCGAGTCGAGCCCGATCACCGGACCAGGCATCGTGGCGCGCCTGCCAGGCCTCACGCGCGGGCTGACCACGGCGGCCCGCTGCACGGTAGAAGTCGATGACGTCGTCGGGCACCCAGAACGGCTCGTCGGGGATGCCCATGACGGCCTTGGTCGCTGAGATGTCGGCGCCCTTGATGGCGTAGCCGTGCGCGGCCGGATCGTCGGTGTGGTCCGGCGAGGGGAACCCGATGTGGCTGCGCAGCACCACGAGCGAGGGACGGTCCTCCACGGCCATCGCCCGCCGGATGGCCGCTTCGAGCGCATCGAGGTCGTTGGCGATCTCGCCGACGTACTCGACGTGCCAGCCGTAGCCCTCGAAGCGCTTGACCGCGTCATCGTTCAGGGCCAGCTCGGTGGGGCCGTCGATGGTGATGTGGTTGTCGTCGTAGATGTAGACGAGCCGACCGAGCCGCAGGTGCCCGGCGAGCGAGGCGGCCTCGTGGCTGATGCCCTCCGAGAGGCAGCCGTCCCCACAGACCACAAAGGTGTGGTGATCGACGACCTCGGGGCTGAACTGCTCGCGCAACCAGCGCTCGGCGATGCCCATGCCCACGCCGTTGGCCACGCCCTGGCCGAGCGGGCCCGTCGTGACCTCCACGCCCTTGGTGTGGTGCACCTCGGGGTGGCCGGGGGTGGCGCTGCCCCACTGACGGAACGCCTTGATGTCGTCGAGCGTGAGGCCGTAGCCGGTGAGGTAGAGCATCGAGTAGAGCAGGATCGACGCGTGGCCGGCGGAGAGGACGAAACGGTCACGGTCGGGCCAGTCGGGCTCGGCCGCGTCGTAGTTCATGATTCGCGTGAAGAGCACGTGGGCGAGCGGGGCCAGCGCCATCGCCGTGCCCTGGTGACCGGAGCGAGCCGCATCGGGAGCGTCCATGGCCAGGCCGCGGACGACGTCGACGGCCCGCTGCTCGAGCTCGGGGTTGGTCACGGTTCCTCCATAACAGGGCGCCGAGGGGCGCAGGAAAGGCTCGGGAAAGGAAGGGCGGGGCCGAATTCGGGTGCGGTGGCCACCGGCGGGTCACCCTAGCCAATGGGTGTGACAGCCAAGATCAGGCCAGCCAGGATCGGGCCGGATCAGGTCGGGTCGGAGAACAGCGCGATGGACGCGGTGAAGCCGTGCAGGAACGAGCGGGTCCCGATGGGACCGACCTCGCCGGCGCAGAACATCCCCGACACCGCCGGACCGACGACGTCGCTGATGATCTGGGCATCGTGATCGGGCTCGCCGAACAGGCGGACCCCCCGGCCGTTGCAGGTGAACACCAGGGCGGACCGGGCGGTGACGCCGCTCATCAGCGCGCGTAGGTCCTCGTCGGCCGACTCGGCATCTCGCACCTGGAACTGGACGGTCGCCCCGATCTCGACCTCGTCGGCCACCGCCAGCGAGCCCATGTCGGGATCGGCGCCGCGCAGGTTTCGGATGAGGAAGTCGCCGCGGTCGGGGTCGAGGGCGTGGTGGTCGATCACCCGGCCGAGGTGCAGCCCCTGTCGGGCCAGGTCCCGGTCGTGGGGCGGCACGGCCTCGATGACCTCGTGCAGCTTGGTCAGCGCCGGCGTGCCGGCGATCTCGTAGATCATCGCCCGCTCGGCCCGGGTGACCGTGAACGGGTCACCGATCGGACGGCACCCCTGTGACACCACGGTGGTGACCGGCCACTCCGGTCCCAGGAGGACACCGACGGCGCCGTCGGTGTGCACCGCTCCGTCGAGGGCCAGGCGGTTGACCCCGGGGGCGAAGGTGGCCGAGGCCACACCGCCGACGATGGTCAGCCCCGGGAGCTGGATCGCCGCGGCATCGAGGAAGGCGTTCAGCGGGAACGACGCCGGATCGGCCAACAGCAACAGCGTGGAGCCGGGCCGACCCGCGTCCTCGGGAAGGCCGGTGAAGCCCACCCGGTCGCTGTCGTCGTCGGCCTCACGCTCGACGAGAGGTCGAGCCTCGAGCCGCACGGGGGTGCCGGCGGCGACGCGCCCGGCCCAGGCGGTGATGGCGGCCTGCTCCTCGACCTCGCGCCCGCCGCCCAGGACCGAGACCGCGGTGACCCCGATCAACGTCCGCGGGGCCAGGGTCGCCCGCACGGCCGCACAGATGTCGTCGAGCGCCCCCAGGTGCGCGCCGGTGACGAACACGACCACCACATCCGGCTCGGACCCGACCTGCTCGAGCAGCGTGCCGACCACCTCTCCGGTGGCGTGGGTGGCCAGCGGGTGCTCCGACAGGGCGGCGGCGAAGGGCATGCCGGGTGGACCGACGCTCAGTCGACCGGCGGGAGCAGGGTGTAGGGCACCACGGTGACCGGGCCCATGTCGATGCGACAGTGCGCCTCGATGGTGCCCAGCGTCGTGAACTCGAGCTCGGCGCGGACCAGCCGGTAGTTGAACTTGCCCGGCTCGACCTGCAGCGGCTGCACGTTCCGGGCGATCTGCTCGCCATCGCGCTGATAGGAAACCTCGAGGGCCCCGTTGCCGGTCTCACCCGCCGCGCAGCGCACGATGACGACCAGGTGCGGCTCGATCGTCACCGGCGCCGGACCCGGCGCAGGGGCGGAGAACTGCACCCCGCCGAGGTCGATGCGGGTGGAAGGCCCGGGGACCGCACGGGTCTCGATCGTGTCGATGAACAGGGCGGCGACGATGTCCATGGGCGGACCCTACCGGCTTCCCGCCGAGGGGCCAGCCGGCTTCCCGCCGAGGGGCCAGCCGGCTTCCCGCCGAGGGGCCAGCCGGCTTCCCGCCGAGGGGCCAGCCGGCTTCCCGCCACTTGGTTGAAGCGAGCGTCGGCCCGGTGGGGGCTGGCCATGGGTACCCTGGCGCCGTGGCCACAGGGGCAGGAACGACGACGCGCGACGCGATCCTGCTCGAAGCGAGGCACCACTTCGCCGAGCAGGGCTACGCGGCGACGTCGCTCAACGACATCGCCGAAGCGGTCGGGATCCGTCGCTCGAGCGTGCTCCACCACTTCCCGTCGAAGGAGGCCATCTACCAGGAGGTCTTCCAGACGGCGTTGGTCGAGTGGCTCGGCAAGGTCGAGTTCGCCACCGAGGGTGACCACACCGGCGAGGGCTGGAGCCAGGTCGACCGGGTGATCACCGCCGGCTTCGAGTTCTTCCGCGAGAACCCCGACTTCGTCCTCATCGTGCGGCGTGAGGCCCTCGATGCCAACAGCACCCTCGGCATCAACCTCGGGGTGGCGCTGCGTCCCGGCTTCCAGCGGGCCGTCGAGTACTTCGAACGCGAGATGGGTGCGGGCAACTTCCGCAAGTTCGACCCCGAGCAGCTCCTGCTCACCGGGTACTCCGCCCTGCTGAGCTACTTCTCCGATGTGCCGTTCATCGAGGGCCTGCTCGGGCGTGACCCGCTCGCCGATGAGCTCCTCGAGACCCGCCTCGAGCACATCCGCGACTTCTTCCGCGCCGCGCTCGAACCCTGAACCTGAACCTCGGGTTCAACCTCTGGCTCGATGCCGGGATCAGGTCCAGGGTCGGCGAGACCGGTCAGCCGTCGAGGGCGGCCCGCACCAGGCGATCGATCGCGTTGTGGTCGACGGTGAGGGCCTCGGACCGGTAGCTCCACTCGCCGTCGGCGTCCTGGCCGAGCACGGGCCGGAAGCTGCACCGGGGTCCCATCACCGACACCGACCCCCGGCGCACGGACGGCCAGCCAGCGGCCAGGGCCATGCTGAGCTCGCTTATCCGGCGGGGTGGCTCGCCCGCGGCCTCCGCCCGCAGGAGCCTCACCGCGGTCAAGCCGACACGGGCCTCAGCGTGGGCCTGTTCGAGCCACGGCTCGGCCTCGCCCTCGAGACCCGGCGCCTCGCACGATCGGGCGGACCGCAACCAGGCCTCGAGCTCATCGAGCGCGGATGACCCGGATGACCCAGATGACCCCGATGACCTGGCGGGCTGGGCCAGCGCGAGCTCGACGAGCCGGAGCGGGTGCTCGCCGTCGCACGCCTCGGCGAAGGTGCGCAGCTCACCGATGTCGGCCGACCAGGCGGCCTCGGGATCCTCGCCGCGGACGAGTCCGGCGATCGACGCCAGCCCGGGCTTCGAGGCCAACGGCTGCATCATCGGGTTGGCGACGTACCCCGAGCAGGCCCCGACGAGTCCAGGCTCGCGACCTCGGACGGGCCCGAGGAAGAGGCGATCGCTCATGGCCCCGTCGTTCACGGGGTAGTTGTCCCACAGCAGTGGCGGGCGGCCACCGAGGGCGGCCGCCCGCTCGTGGGCCGAGGCCACCGAGATCTCGTCGCACACCACCGTCGGCCCGGTCCACCCGATGGGCACATCCACCGGGACGCCGTCGGCCAGGGCATCGAGGTACGGCGTCGAGCGCGTGCCGGTGTACTCGGTGGGCGTCAGCACGAGGCTCGCCCGATCCGCGATGTGGCCGCGCAGCCAGGTGGTGAGCTCGGCGTGCTCGACGCCCAGACCCGGACGAACGGGGATGTCGTCGAGCAGCAACGCCACGGTGCGGATGCCGACATCGAGCAGTTGGTCGACCTTGGCCGCGAGCGCGCGCCGATCGTCGGGCGAGTCGTAGTCGATGGACAGGCCCGGCGAGATGCCGAACCCGACCTGGAGGGTGCCGGCCGCGACCAGCTGATCGAAGCCGGCCAGCGCGTCGACGTCGTAGGGCTCGCGCCAGCGCTCGCGGTGCAGCGGGTCGTCCTTCGGTGCGTAGAAGTAGTGCGTCATGCCTCGTTCGTGGCACCACGCCATCACCTCGGCTCGGGCATCCCAGCTCCAGGGCGGGCCGTAGAACGCCTCGATCACCCCGCTCGTGAAGGCGGGCGGCACGGCCGGGGCGTCGGGCATGGCTGAGTAGGGTACGCACCCATGTCGACCCATGACCCAGATCCGGGCTCGCAGCCAGGCGCTCCCTCGGGCACCCACACCCTGTCCGAGGCCGAATCCAAGGCGCTCCTCGCTGCGCATGGCGTCCCCATGCCGGCCGAGCAGGTGGTGGCTGACCCCGATTCGGCGGCGACCGCCGCCGGCGCGATGGGATTCCCGGTCGTGGCCAAGCTGTGCGGCGACGGCATCGCCCACAAGACCGAGCGCGGGCTCGTCCGCCTCGGCCTGAACGACGCCGACGCGGTGCGCGCCGCCGCCACCGACCTGTTGGCCGCGGCCACCCCCGACGATGGCGAGGTCGGCGTGCTGGTCGCCCCCATGCTCCGCGGCAATCGCGAGCTCATCGCCGGGCTGGCCGACGACCCGCAGTTCGGCATGACCGTGGTGCTCGGGATCGGTGGCATCTTCACCGAGGCCCTCGCCGACGTCGCCATCCGCCTCGTCCCCATCGAGCGCGTCGATGCCGAAGAGATGATCGACGAGCTCCGCACCCAGGCCCTGCTGGGAGCCTTTCGGGGCGAGCCACCGGTTGACCGGGAACGGCTCGCCGATGTGCTGCTCGGACTGTCCCGCGCTGCCATCGCCACCCCCGAGCTGGTGTCCGCCGACGTCAATCCGCTCATCGTGGTCGACGGCGTGCCCATCGCCGTCGACGCCCTCGTCGAGGTCCGCGACCCGATGGTGGCGGCCTGATGTCCGCCTCCGCCGACCTCCGCACCGAGCAGTTCAAGGCCCTCTTCGACCCGGCCGGCGTCGTCATCGCCGGCGCCTCGACCCACCCTGGCAAGTTCGGGTTCGTCGCGCTGCACAACATCCTGGCCAACGGCTACCAGGGCCGCATCTTCGCCACCAACCGCGAGGCGTCGCCGGTGCTGGGCATCGACACCGTCCCGGCCATCGACGACCTGCCCGACGGTCAGGCCGACCTGGTCTTCGTGTGCACGCCGGCCGCCACCAACCCCGACGTCCTGCGCGCCGCGGCGGCCAAGGGCATCAAGGCGGCGTTCCTTGCGTCCGCCGGCTACGGCGAGGCGGGGGAGGACGGCCTGCGGGCGCAGATCGAGCTGGTCGCGCTGGCTGAGGACCTCGGCATGCTCATCGTCGGCCCCAACGGGCAGGGCGTGGTGTCCACGCCGTCGTCGCTGTGCGCCCAGATCGTGGCCCCGTACCCGCCGTCCGGCCGCATCGGCGTGGCCAGCCAGTCCGGCAACTTCGTGTCGTCGTTCATGAACTACGCCTGTGCCAGCGGGGTCGGCATCAGCCGTGCCGTATCGGCCGGCAACGCGGCGATGGTCGGGGTGACCGACTTCCTCGGCTTCTACGCCGACGACCCGCGGACCGAGGTCGCCCTCGCGTATGTCGAGGGCATCAGCGACGGCCGCCGCTTCTTCCGGGAGGTCTCGGCCGTCGCCGAGCGCATGCCGGTCGTGCTCGTGAAGGGCGGCGCCACCTCAGGCGGCCAGCGCGCCGCGGCGAGCCACACCGGCTCGCTCGCCACCGACGACCGTGTCTTCGACGGCATGTGCCGCCAGGCCGGGGTGGTGCGGGCCCGCAGCATCGAGGAGGCCTTCGACCTCGCCGCGAGCTTCGCGACCCAACCGGTGCCGAAGGGCAACAAGGTCGCGGTCGTCACCACCGCCGGCGGATGGGGGGTCGTCACCGCCGACGCCATCGCCGGCACCGACCTCGAGCTGCTCGCCCTGCCCGACGACCTCGTCACCGCGCTCGATGCCGAGCTTCCTCCCCGATGGAGTCGCAACAACCCGATCGATCTGGCGGGTGGCGAGACCAAGGACACCATCCCCACCATCCTCGAGATCGTGGCGCGGCATCCCGACGTCGACGCCATCGTGCTGTTGGGCATGGGCATCCAGTCGAACCAGGGCCGGATGGAGGAGGAGGGGCCGTTCTTCCCCGAGTTCGGGCTCGAGCGCATCGCCGCCTTCCACGACCGCCAGGACGAGCGCTACACCACCGTCGCATCACAGCTCGCCGATGAACTGGGCAAGCCGGTGCTGGTGGCCACCGAGCTGGCCGTCACCTTCCCCGGCAACGCCGCGGTCAGGGGAACGGCCGCGGCCGGCAAGCTCTGCTACCCGTCGTCGAACCGGGCCGTCAACGCGCTGGCCCGCATGTGGGAGCACGCCCGCTGGCAGCAGCGGCGGGGCGTCTGAAGGGTCCGAGGGGTGCCACCCGGCTGATGCCCGCGCCCCGTAGTCTCGTCCGAATGCCTCGCCGTCCCCCTGCCGTCGCGATCACGGTCGCCCTGATGCTGTCCCTGGCCGTGGGACTGACCGACGCACCTCTCGCGCAGGCCGATCCCGCCGCCGATTCCTCGTCGGGTGCGGCCCCCGCCCAGGCCACCACCACATCGGTCGTCACCCCCGTGCTCTCGGCCCGGCGGGTGCCCGGTCTGCTCGCCGCCCACCAGGCCGACGTGGCCCTGCGCGCCGCCCTCGAGCCGATCCTCGCCCAGACGACGCCCACCACCTGCCTCACCGTGCAGGCCACCGGGCGCACGATCGAGAGCGTGAACGGCACCATGCCGGTCATGCCGGCCTCCACCGAGAAGCTCCTCACCGCGACGGCGGTGCTCGACGCCATGGGCGGCGACGGCAAGGTCACCACCGAGGCCGTCAGCGCGGCGGGTCCGGACAACGGGGTGATCGACGGTGACCTCTACATCGTCGGCGCCGGCGATCCGCTGCTCGCCACGACGGGCTACCTCAGCACGTTCGACGAGCCGGACGAGCCCTACAACGACTACGCCAAGCTGGCCGACGCCATCAAGGACGCCCGCGTCACCGAGATCCACGGCAACGTCATCGCCGACGAGTCGAAGTTCGACGCGGTGCGCTATCTGCCCTCGTGGCCGAAGCGCTACATCACCGCCAACGAGGTCGGTCCGCTCGGCGCACTCATGGTCAACGACGGCTTCACCGGTCTGAGCGCGCACCCCGACCAGCCGGCCTCCGATCGTCACCCGGGCGAGCCCGCGCAGCTGGCCGCCGAGACGCTCACCTCCCTGCTCGAGGCCCGCGGCGTCAGCGTCAGCGGCAGCTCCACCACCGGCGTGGCCCCCGAGGGCGCCACCACCGTGGCGTCGCTCGACTCCTTGCCGATGGACACCAACGTCCGCGAGATGCTCCGCCGCAGTGACAACACCACTGCCGAGGTGCTGCTCAAGGGGCTGGCCGCGCACGGCGGTCAGGTGGGTACCACCGAGGCCGGAGCTGCGGCCGTGCAGGAGACGCTGCGACGGCTGGGCCTGCCCACCGAAGGATCGGTCACCGCCGACGGCTCAGGGCTCGACCTGAGCAACCGCGTCACCTGCGACCTGTTGGCCGCCGCCCTCGACCACCAGGGGGCCGACTCGGCCCTCGCTGACGACCTCCCCGTCGCCGGCCAGTCCGGCACGCTGCGCAAGCGGATGCGGGGCACCGCGGCCGAGGGGAAGATCCGGGCCAAGACCGGCACGCTCAACGAGGTGTCGGCGCTGGCCGGGTTCGCCGAGTCGGCCTCCGGCGAGAACCTCACGTTCGCGTTCATCATCAACGGCAGCCTGCCGAACGCCCTGACGCTGTCCGATCAGGTCGGCGTGGCGCTGGCCCAGTACGGCAAGGGCGTGTCGCTGGCCGACCTCAGCCCACGGTCGGGCTGAGCCCCAGCCGGGCCCGTACCTCGGGGCGGCGCAGGGGCGGCACGGTCTTGGGTGGTTGACGACGGGCCGGAAGCCCGGCGAGCAGCCGCTCGGTGATGTCGGCCACCTCCAGCGAGGCGACCTGCATGGCATCGGCCAGCGCGGGGTTGGGACGGCTGATGCCCGTCACCTTGCGGATGTACTGGGCGGCGGCCGCTTCGATCTCCTCGCGGGTCGCCGCTGGTTCGAGCCCACGGAGCTCGGTGATGTTTCGGCACATGGCGCCATCGTAGGTTCGTCGCGGGAGGACCGGTCGGCCCGACCTCACCCGCCGGTCGAGCCGTCGAGCGTCTCGCGGATGATGTCGGCGTGGCCGGCGTGACGGGCCGTCTCCTCGATCATGTGCAGCAGGATCCAGCGGACGTTCAGACCCAGCTCGTCGGGATGGCACGCGTCGTCGGGGCCGGCCACCGCGGCGGTGATGGCCCTCGACTCCGCGATGGTGCGCTCGTAGAGGTCGCGGATGGAGGCCACGTCGTCGCCCGGGTCGATGCGGGTCTCCTCGGAGGGATCGTCGGGCGGCCAGAGCCCGGGGAGGTCCCGCCCGGCGACCGCCAGCTCGAACCACCGCCGCTCGACGTAGGCCAGGTGCTTGACGATGGTCAGCAACGACAGGGAGCTCGCGGTGGGGGTGCTGGCGGCCTGGATGTCGGACAGGCCGTCGAGCTTGCGCAGGATCGCCGCCCGCTGCTCGTCGAGGAAGGTCGTGAGGCCGGTCATCTCGTCGGGAGGTCCTTCGAAGGCCACGGGCACGACCAGGAGGCTACGCCGGTCGTGGCTCTAGCCTGCGTCGATGGCAACCATGCCGATGTTCCCCCTCGGCCACGTGCTGCTGCCGACCGTCTACCTGCCCCTGCACGTGTTCGAGCCGCGGTATCGCGAGCTCGTCCGTGTCTGCCTCGACGGCGAGCACGAGTTCGGCGTGGTCCTCATCGCCCGCGGCAGCGAGGTGGGCGGCGGCGACCAACGCCTGGCCGTCGGCACCGTCGCCCGCATCGTCGAGGCCGCCGAGCTGCCGGACGGACGCTGGGCCCTCGGCACCATCGGCACCCGACGCATTCGGGTGCGGGAGTGGCTGACCGATGATCCGTATCCCATGGCCGACGTGGAGGAGTGGCCCGAACCCGACCTCGCCCCAGCCGCCACCGAGACCCTGGCCGGGGCCATGACCCGGCTCATGCCCCGACTCCGACGCGTGCTCGCGGCGTCGTCCGAGCTGGGTGAGCGCGCCGCGCCCGCGACCATCGAGCTGGACGATGACCCCGTGTTGGCGAGCTACCAGGCCGTCGCCGTCGCCCCGATCGGGCCCGCCGACCAGCAGCGGCTGCTCGAGGCCCCGGACGCGACCGACCGGCTCGACCAGCTCGAGCGGCTGCTGATCGACGAGGAGGCGTTCCTCGGACAGCGGTTGGCCCTCGAGTCCGAGGACCACGACCCCGACCACCCGGCCGGTCCTCCGGGCTGAGCGCCGGCCGGTCCTCCGGGCCGAGCGACCGGGTGTCGGTGCTTGCGTCGGACCGACGACCGGGATACACCTTGCCCCTCGCGCCGCTCCGAGCCCGATCCGTAAGTCTCCCGTCAAGGACCCACGTGGCCAAGCAGAAGACCATCAGCGAGATCGCCACGGAGCTCTTCGAGCTGCTGAAGGCCTACGCCTCCCAGGAGACCATCGGCCCGCTCAAGACGCTCGGCGCCTACCTCGGGTGGGGCGCCGGGGGCTCGCTGCTGATGGCCCTCGGGCTGTTCTTCCTCGCGCTGAGCGGCCTGCGGGCCCTGCAGACCGAGACCGATGGCACCTTCGACGGGTCCTGGTCGTGGGCGCCCTACTTCATCGTCGCCGTGGTGCTGGCCGGGGTCATCGTCCTCGCCGTCCGCCGGATCATCAAGGCGCAGAGCAAGGAACACGGAAAGATCGCATGAGCCCCTCACCGACCCCGCCCCCCAACCCGGCCCTGGCCGACGTCAGGGGCAAGACGATCGGGCGCGCCGACATCGAGGCCAAGCTCCGCGAGCTGCAGGGCGAGGTCGAGATCATCGGCGAGGAGGCCAAGAGCTACGCCATCACGGTCGTGGCGGTGATCGGTGTCGGCATCGTGGCCGTCGCCTTCATCATCGGTCGCCGGCGGGGTCGCCGGAACCGCACCATCGTCGAGGTCCGGCGGTTCTGATGCTCTCCTACCTGCGCACCCGAGCCACGAGCAGCGGCTTCCTCGGCGGCAGCCGCGTCTGGATGGCCATCGGGTTCGTCGTGTGGACCATCAAGTTCTTCCAGTGGCTCACCCGGCCGTCCACCGAAGTCATCTACCGCGAGCCGCTGGGCGCCGGCCGCTCGATCACGATCCGCCACGGCGAGACCCCGCCCACCAAGCGGCAGCAGAAGAAGATCGACAAGCGGGCCAAGGCCGATGCCAGGCAAGCGAAGGCCGATGCCCGCAAGAACCGCAAGGTCGACGCCAAGGCCCAGAAGCAGTCGAAGCAGCACGAGCCGATCCCCTCCGCGGCCTGATCGGGCACCCCCGTCTTGACCATGGGTCCGGGCAGGCCATCATGGAGCCCGTGAAGGTCCTGCTGCGCAACCCCCGTCGAGAGCTCGAGGTTCATGGATCCATGCAGGTCTCGACCTTGCTGAGCCGCCTCGACATCAACCGAGAGACCGTCCTCGTCATCCGTGACGGCACGATCGTGGCCGGCGACGGCTGGCTCGGTGCGGACGACGACGTCGAGATCCGACCGGTCATCTCCGGGGGCATGGCGTGAAGTGCCGGGTGTGCCGCGAGCCGGCGATCATCGACATCCGCCGGCACAACGCCAACTTCTGCGCCGACCACTTCCTGAAGCTCTGCCGTGACCAGACCGTGAAGGCCATCGAGCAGTTCGACATGATCAAGCCGGGGGAGCGGCTGCTCGTGGCCGTCTCCGGCGGCAAGGACTCGCTCGCCATCTGGGACATCCTGCTCGACCTCGGCTACGAGGCCGACGGGCTCTACCTGGGCCTCGGCATCGGCGACTACAGCGACGCGTCGGGTGCGTGCGCCCGCGCGTTCGCCCGATCCCGTGGAGCGACGCTGATCGAGGTCGACCTGCCCGCCGACTACGGCTACGACATCCCCAACGGATCTCGAGCGGCCAAGCGGGTGCCGTGCTCGGCCTGTGGTCTCTCGAAGCGCCACCTGTTCGACAAGGCGGCGATCGACGGCGGCTACGACGTCGTCGTCACCGGCCACAACCTCGACGACGAAGCCGCGGTGCTGTTCGGCAACGTGCTGCGGTGGCAGACCGACTACCTCGGCCGTCAGCTGCCGGTGCTGCCGGCCCGCCACGGGTTTCCCCGGAAGGTGAAGCCCCTGGTGCGCCTGGGAGAGCGGGAGATGGCCGCCTACTGCGTCGTGCGCGGCATCGACTACATCGTCGACGAGTGCCCGATGGCCGCTGGCAACAAGCACCTCGGCTACAAGGAGTCGCTCAACGCGGTCGAGGCCACCTCGCCCGGCACCAAGCACGACTTCTACTTCGGGTTCCTGGCGCGGGCCTCCGAGCTCTTCCGCCCCGAGGCCGAGGGCGAGCAGGCCGACCTGCAGCCCTGCATCACCTGCGGCGCGCCGACCACCGCCGAGGAGTGCGCGTTCTGCCGCCTCGTCGAGCGGGCCGGCGGCCACCACCCCGATCTCGAGACCGGCGCTGTGCCGGTCGAGCTGAGCCCGACCCGACCGACCCTCGCGAGGCCGGCCATCGTCCCCATCCCAGGAGCGTCCGTGTGAGCCGTCCCCTCGAGGCCGGTGAGCGCGTGCTGCTCATCGACAGCAAGAAGCGTCGCTACCTGGTCACCCTGCAGGCCGGGGGCGAGTTCCACTCCCACGCCGGCTTCGTGCCCCACGACGAGGTCATCGGTCGGTCCGAGGGCATCCTCGCCCAGTCGACCCGCAACGCGTCCTACCGCGTGCTGCGGCCCACCCTCGCCGACTTCATCCTCAAGATGCCCCGTGGCGCGCAGGTGATCTACCCGAAGGACCTCGGGCCGATCCTCATGCTGGCCGACATCACCCCGGGCTGCCGGGTGCTCGAGTCGGGCGTGGGGTCCGGTGCGCTCTCCATGACGATGCTGCGGGCCGGTGCCACCATCACCGGCTACGAGATGCGCGAGGACTTCGCCAACCGGGCCCAGTCGAATGTCGAGTCCTTCCTCGGCGCCGAGGCCATGTCGCGCTACGACGTGCAGGTGCGCGACTGCTACGAGGGCATCGACGGCACCGGGTTCGACCGCATCGTGCTCGATCTGCCCGAGCCGTGGCAGGTCGTCAAGCACGCCGAGAGCGCACTCACCCCGGGCGGCATCCTGCTGGCCTACACCCCGAGCATCACCCAGGCGGTGCAGCTGCGTGAGCGGCTCGACGAGAGCGACTTCGCCATGGCCGAGACCATGGAGGTGCTCAACCGTGGCTGGCACATCGAGGGCCAGGCGGTACGGCCCGACCATCGCATGGTCGCGCACACCGGCTTCCTCACCCATGCCCGACTGCTCGGGCGCTGAGCTCGGGCGGGTGCTCCCGCCCCGGTGAACCTGCTCGACGTCCTGCTCGTCGGCGCCGCGGTGTTGGCCGTCGTCGGCGGCTACCGACTCGGCTTCACCACCCGCGTCCTGTCGTGGGTGGGTCTGGCCCTCGGCTTGCTGGTGGGGGTCCGGGTGCTGCCGCGTGCCCTCGAGCGCGTCGACCCGGTCGACCACATCCGGGTCGTGCTCGTCACCGTCGGCGTGGTCGTCGTGTTCGCGGCCATCGGCCAGGCCCTCGGGCTCTGGGCCGGCAACCGCCTCGCCCCCGACCTCCGCGGGCGCGGCGCCGTCGCCGCCGATCGGATGCTCGGCGCCTTCGCCGGCCTGGTCGGGCTGATCGCCCTCGCCTGGGTGATCCTGCCGGTGCTGCAGGCGACGCCGGGGTGGCCCGGCCAGCTCACCACCGGATCGGCGTTGGCCCGGGTGGTCGATGATCACCTGCCCGCTCCACCCGACCTGAGCCAGGCCCTGCGCTCACTCGTGGGTGCCGACAACTTCCCCCAGGTGTTCGATGCGTTCCAGCCCAACGTCGCCATCGGTTCACCCCCACCCGAGAGTGGACTGTCGGACGCGGTGGCCGGCACCGCCGCCCGATCGGTGGTCAAGGTCGAGGGCCAGGCCTGCCGGCACATCCAAGACGGCACCGGCTGGGTGGTGGCCGACGGTCTGGTGGTCACCAACGCCCATGTGGTCGCAGGGGAGGGAGCGAGCGAGATCCAGCGTGACGACGGTCGGAAGTTGGCGGCCGACGTCGTGGCGTTCGATCCCGAACGCGACCTGGCTCTGCTGCGGGTGAAGGGACTCGATCGACCGGCCCTGCCCGTGGCCGCAGGATCCAAGGGCGAGACCGGCGGGGTGTTCGGCCACCCGGGCGGCGAGCCGCTGCGCATCGCCCCCTTCTCGATCGCCCGCGAGCTCGATGCCACCGGCAAGGACATCTACGACTCCGCGTCGACCCGCCGCCGAGTGCTGGAGCTGGCCGCGAGCCTCCGGCCGGGCGACTCGGGCTCGGCGCTCGTCGATGCAAAGGGCGAGGTGGTCGGCATCGCCTTCGCCATCTCCACCGAGCAGGCCGGCGTGGCCTACGCGCTGGCGACCTCCGAGCTCACGCCGTTGCTCGACGGCCCGCACGAGGCGCGGGTGTCGACCGGCCCCTGCATCTCCTGAGCCGTCGCCCTGACGCCGGTCGGTCCGGTCGGCCCGGTCAGTTCCAGCTCGGGTTGCGCTCGGCCATGGCCGAGCGGGCCGCATCGCGGCGCAGGATCGCGCCCCACAGCTGGTCGGGCTCAGCGGTGAAGACGTCGTCGGGCCCGGCATCGATCACGAACCAGGCCCCGGCGCCGACCTCCTCGTCGAGTTGCGCAGCGCCCCAGCCGGCGTAGCCGACGAAGACCCGGGCGACCTCGATCCCCGCGGCGATGGCCTCCGGGTCCATGGCCAGGTCGACCGAGCCGATGGTGCCGTGCACGCCCGACCAACCCGGACAGTCGATCGGCGAGCGCACCCGGGCCAGGCCCAGGGCGACGCCGGCCTCGACCGGCCCGCCGCTGAACACCACGTGCGGACGGCCGGTGGCGGTCGACCAGAGGGGGAGCGCGTCGACGACGTCGAACTCGCTGGGCCGGTTGAGGACGACGCCGAGCGCGCCATCGGCGCTGTGCTCGAGGAGGTACACGATCGTGCGATCGAAGTTCGGATCGCCCAGGCTCGGCCCCGCGATCAGCAGCCGCCCACTCAGGCCGTCGGTCATGGCCAGATCATGGCGCGGCCAGCACCGCTCTGCTCGCTAAGGTGCCAGGCCTATGGTCTTCTACTACGTCGGCACCGTCATCTTCCTCGTCCTGGCCGTGATCGTGGTGGTCGTCGGCATGCGCCAGTTCAATCGGCCGAAGTGTCCGAGCTGCGGTCTGTCGGTGGGTCGAGACCTGGCCAAGTGCCCCTACTGCCACGCATCGATGCGGGGCTGACCTCCCCAGAGCTGGGCACGGACGCGAGCGAGGGGCCCGAAGGCCCCTCGTGACGTGCGATGTGACTGGTGCTCCCGACGGTCGGTCGGGGGACCGTCAGTCGATCTCGATGAAGATGCACTCGCCGGGGCACTCCTCGGCGGACTCGATGGTGGCTTCCTCCTGGCCGGCCGGCACGACGGCCAGACCCTCGGCGCCGCCCGGGTCGGAGTAGATCTTGTCGCCTTCCTTGACGTAGGCGAGGCCATCGTCGAGGAGGGTGAACACGTCGGGTGCGATCTCTTCGCAGAGCCCGTCGCCGGTGCAGAGATCCTGATCGATCCAGACCTTCATGGTGCGCCTGTCCCTCTCTCGAGTGGTGTGAGTGGCGGTGGTGCGTCGCCGCACCGTTGGGGGAAAGTGTAGTCGCGTCGGGCAATAAACACGGGCATTCCGATGGAAATGCCGAGTGCGTCGATGCGAGGGTAGGGAGCGTGTCGCGCCGGGTGGCGGACCGGCAAATCGACGGTCCCACCGGATCACCGTTCGGGGGCCGGCGGCTGCCCCTCGCATGATCGTCGGCAGGACCCACGGAGTTCATGAGCAAATCGGTCCGGACTCCATCGCATGTCGCACTCACCGGTGTAGGGTCCGCAAAACACGGGTCGAGGAGGTGATTCTCGTCAACGAGGCCGAGTACGAACGAAGGCTGACCGCGTACGACGCGGAGCTAGCCGAGCTGCGAGAGCAGGCGAAGGCGCTCGAGGAGGAGGTCATCTCGCTCCGGCGCCGGCTCCAGGACGCCCCCAAGCGGGTGCGCACCCTCGAGGAGCGGCTGCTCGAGACCAAGGGCCAGCTGGCCCAGGCCGTCTCGCAGAACGAGAAGCTGAGCTACACCCTCCGCGAGGCGCGCGAGCACATCTCTG